>WNGH01000390.1_pt1 | contig 37026 bp, 36 predicted proteins | sample 5400631 | NCBI WGS metagenome assembly WNGH01 (sample SAMN13153373, study PRJNA577476) | soil metagenome | isolation source: 115 cm soil or saprolite under Garry oak tree replicate 1 | place: USA:California | collected 2016-06-15 | reverse complement strand
CCGAACCTACCGGGAGCGACACGTGCGCGTCGTTCGTTGCCGCTCCCTGAGCGCGTGCAGGGGCCGAACACCCTGCTCACAGCCACCGCAATGAACTCTCGCGGGGACTACACCACCCACGGGAACCCGAGGAGTCCCAAAAAAAAACGCTTCTTGCCCGTTCGCCCCGGCAGAATAACAATGACGTGATTCATCGACCGGGGATCTCTATCGGGGCTGAGCGTCGGAAGCGCTGGTCATGCGGCGAATCGCCGGCTCTGGCGCCATGGGCGTCCGTCCTCGACCGGCGGTTGCAGGAACGGACAGGTGCCCGCCTTGATGCCGCCCGGATCGATTATCTGAACCCGTAGGGCTCTGAAACCACGGGTGATCGTTGACCGGCTGCGGATGGTCGGGGAGGGAACCGCCAGGATCCTGGTGCTGGACCATCACCTGGCCAAGCGCGAATCGTGAGCCGGGGCTTCCGGTCTGCGGCTCGATCGGCGATTGGGGTGAGGAATCCCTGGCGGTCCGCAGGCTCCTTGGCAAGCTGATCGAGTTCATTCCCTGGGCCCTGGGTACGGGCGCGTCGCCGACCAGCTGAACGCCTGGCGGATCCCCACCCCCCCCGGGCGACCCAGGGGGGCACCAGCAAGACCACCGTGGCGACGACGGAGGCGCTGCCGTCCCCCGGGGACCTCGACAACGTGCAGGCGAACTCCGACTGCGATCCGCCGGCGCCCCAGAACGAGACCGCGGTCGCCCTCAACCCCAACGACCCCATGAACGCGGTCGCCGCGGCGAATGACTAGGCCGCGACCAGTGGGGGTTCATCCTCACCGGCCCGGACCTCAGAGAACGCTGGACGAAGGAGCGGGCTCCCTTCTTGATCGAGACCAGCCTGCCCGGGGTGTTCGCTGTCGGCGACGTTCGGCACAGCGCGGTGAAGCGGGTGGCCTCTGCGGTCGGCGAGGGCTCGATCGGCATCCACCTGGTGCACGAGTACTTCGCCCTGGAGCGAGTGCAGGGCCGGGCATGACCCCTACATGCGAGCAAGGATCTCGTGTCTCGGTGGGCTCATCCACGAGTACTGCGCCGGCGCGGCGTGATGATCGGAGTTCTCGCGCCCGACAGGCTCGGGGATCCGTTCGAACTCGATGCGCTGGGTGCGATGGCGGTCGATGCCGTCTTGCTTGCGACGCTTCACCGGGCGCGCGTCCACTCGGACGGCGATGCGTTCGTCGGGGACGCCGGTCGGGTTGAACAGCACGCCCTCCTCGCCGAAGCCGAACCCGCCCTCACCCACGCCCCGATAGAACCGGTCGACGTCCGACCGGGCCAGCACACCGTGGTACAGGCGCAGGAACGCGTCGGGCGAATCCGCCGCCTCCGCGCGGGCCCGGTGGAACGCCTCGGTGGCGGCCTCGCCTGCCCGGATGTGGTCGTGGTGGGATGTCAGCCCGTCCGCCCCGAACGTCACCACGACGTGCGGGCGGACCTCTCGGAGCACGGACCCGATCTCCTCGACGAGCTGCTCGAAGGGCACCTCGGGGAGGTGGTAGTCCGCGTGCCGCAGCCACACGGACCTCGCATCGGGATAACCGATCTCCTCCAGATACGCGCGCTGCTCGCCCTCACGGACATGGGTGAGGGTCTCGCGGGTGGCCAGCGACGGATCCGAGATGGGCCCCGCTCCCCCGCTGGTTGCGAAGACCAGCGCCGGCTCGATCTGGCCCGGATGAAGCAGGAGCGTGCCGCCGATCAGGACGGCGTCGTCGTCGGGATGGGCGAACACCCCCGCCAGGCGGATCACGGCCCGGCCGTCCGCACCGGCTCCCCGTCCAGCGCCTCCCACAACGAGTCGCCCACGTCGCGGAGGGAAGCGAGCACGAAGTCGGCCCCGTGGAACTGCCCGTCCGGGGGCGGCCGGTCCGGGACCGCCACGCACAGCATGCCGGCGGCCTTCGCCGCCCGGACGCCGCTCGGCGAGTCCTCCACGGCCAGGCACCACTCCGGCCGCACGCCGAGCTTCCGCGCGGCGGTGAGGTGGACGGCGGGGTCGGGCTTCCCGGATGCTTCCCCCTCGGCGGAGTGAAGCACCTCGAACCGATCGCCCAGCCCGCTCACGTCCAGCACGGCCCGGATCAGCACGGAGGGCGACGACGAGGCCAGGGCCAGCCGCAGCCCGAGGTCCTGGAAGTACGCGATCGCGTCCGAGGCAGCCCCGCGCCCCGTTCCCGGATGAACCGGGCAACGCCGTCCACGATCCGGCGCTCGACTTCCTCGGAGGACGGCTCGTCCCACGGCTGGTGGCTCCGCCACAGGGCGACGACCTCGTTGATCCGCACCCCCATGGTCTGGTCGAGGTCAGCGTCGGTCACCTCGATGCCAAGGTCTCCGAACACCTCGCGCTCGACCTCGCGCCACAGCGGCTCGGAGTCGATGAGCACGCCATCCATGTCGAACACCACCGCCTCGATCGGTTGCGCCATCGCCGTTCGAGTGTAGGGGCCGCCCCGGCAGCCTTGTCACCGGCGGGATACTGGGCTGCCATGCGGCTCACCCTCCGCCTTCGTTTCTCCGAGATCTGGCGCCAGCCGCAATTCCGCCGGTTCTGGACGGGCGAGTCGATCTCGATGGTGGGATCGAGCGTGACTGACTTCGCGCTCCCGCTGGTGGCCGTGATCACCCTGCACGCCTCGCCCGGCCAGATGGGCGTGATGCGCGCACTGGGCGGCGCGCCGGGCATCTTCCTCGGGTTGCTGGCCGGCGTGTGGGTGGACCGGGTGTCGCGCCAGCGGCTGCTGATCGCGCTCGACCTGGTGGCCGCCGCCCTCATCGCCTCGGTGCCGATCTCCTACGCGCTCGGGACGCTCTCGCTCGGGCACCTGTATCTGCTGTCGATCGCGTTCGGGATCGTAGGGCCGTTCATGTGGCCCGCCTGGAATGCGTTCCTGCCCTCCGTGGTGGAGCCGCACCTGCTGTTCGACGCCAACAGCAAGATGGTGTTCTCCTTCTCCGCCTCCGCCGTCGGCGGACCGGGGCTGGGCGGCATCCTGGTCCAGACGCTCGGCGCGCCGTGGGCCCTGCTGTTCGACGCCGGGTCGTTCGTGGTGGGGTCGTCGGTCCTGGCGACGGTGAAGCCAAGGCCGGTGGAGCGCTCGGCGGCAGAGGAGCCGGGAAGCCTCCTCCACCGGATCGGGGACGGACTCCGGCTCACATTCCTGGATCCCATCCAGCGAGCGGTCGTCATCCCGCGGGCCATCCTCGATTTCTTCGACGCCCTCTCCACGACGATCATTGCCATCTACATCATCCGAGTGGTCGGCCTGACTCCCGCCCTGATGGGCCTGGCCTTCGCCCTCAGCTCCCTGGGGTTCGTGGCCGGCTCCGTCGTGGCGCCGCGGATCGAGCGGAGGCTGGGGGTGGGAGGCGCCATCGTGCTGGGGCTGCTCCTGGTCGGGGCGAGCCCATACACCATGGTCATCGCGAACCGGAGCCTGCCGGACTGGGTGAACGTGGCATTCTTCGCGCTCCCGGGACTGATCGGCGGCTTCGGCGGCGTGATCCAGCACATCGGCCTGCAGGCCATCCGGCAGTCGATCACGCCTGAGCGCCTCGTGGGGAGGGTGTACGCGAGCGCCGGCGTGGTGAGCCGCGTGATGTGGGTGATCGGCGCGCTCCTGGGTGGCCTCCTGGGCGAGCATCTCGGGCTGCGGGCCACGGTGGCGGTGGCGGCCGTGGGGTACGGGATCCCGTTCCTGTACGCGCTCTCCTCGCCGTTGCGAACGGCGTCGACCCGGGTCCAGCCGGAGTCGACGGGATCCGTCAGCGAGCCGGAGGGATGAGGACGATCCCGTAGATCGGGACGTCCCGGAACACGAGCCGGACGGTACCTCCGGCCACCGTTTCGGCCTCCACTGCCAGGTTGGCCTGGGAGCTGAATCCATTGACGGCAGCGGCCTCGGGCTCGAACGGCAGCCGGACCTCCAGCACCAGCCGGTCCAGGGGCGGCACGCGGTCCGCGTTCTCGTCGTAGTCGTACCGGATGAAATGCAAGGCGCAGCCGCGTTCCACGTTCTGCAGACTAAGCGCGATGTCCGTGTCGCCTTCCACGACCCGGACCTGCCGTCCTTCCGGAAGCAGGTCCAGCTCGAACTCGAAGGCGCCGGCCCTAGCCACCTCGTCCCGCGCCGTGAGCGCATCCATACGACTGCCGAGGTTCGTCCCCACGTCGCCCAGCACCACCAGCCGGCCGCCGCAGGCCGCGTATCCCTCCAGCAGCTCGGCCTGCCGGGGCGTCAGGACGTCGCACCCCGGGACGACGAGCGTCCGGTTCCGGGCCAGGTCCTCGACCTCCAGCGAGTCCTCGCGGAGCTCGCCGTCCGGGAAGAACACCACGTCGTAGGGCTGGGCCGCCGCGCACAGGATCCTACTCACCCGGTCGAACGGCAGCGTGTCCCCTTCCGCCATGACGTTCACCCGGTTGTCGGCGGGGAGCTCCCGCACCGATCGGGCCCGGGCGTTGCTGACGATCCCGTACACCACGCCGACCTCCGCATACGTCGGATCGCCGCCGTACAGGTCCTCGTGGTCCGCGATGAACCGCTGGATCTCAGTCGCCACGTCGTGAGGCGCGTAGAACGCGTCCTCGATCACGCTGCCCATCCACGCGCCGTACGGGACGCTCATGTTCACGCCCAGCGCGGCGGCCTCGTACAGCGACTGCCGGAACCGGTCGTAGCCACGGCCGTGCTTCAGCATCTCCACCATCTCGGAGACCACGCCGCCGTAGGGGTTCTCCGCCACCACGAGCGGCTTGCCCCGCGCGAACCCCGCGGCGTGCCGGTACCACTCCGGCTGGCGCCACAGCGTGTTCCGCATCTCCGTCACGACGACGTCCACGAACGGCTCCAGCGCGTAGTAATGCTCGAACAGGTTGAAGAAGTTTCCGGAGACCAGCACCTTCCGGCCGACCGTCGTCGCGTACTCTCGGGCATATTCGGCCAGCTCCGCGAAGTACCGCCGGATGTTGCGCTGCTGGAACGCCGTGTAGTCGTAGAACAGCGGCGTGCCCGCGTAGTTCGACCGGAAGTCGAAGCCGCGCCCCAACAGCCACTTCCCGTAGTGGAAGGACGACAGGTCTTCGCCGGCCAGGGCTGCCGGTACCTGCTCAGTGGGCATGGCCAGGAGGTACTCGCGGAAGCCGCGCATGCACGTGTCGCAGAAGCAGCCGCCGTACTGCAGCGAGGTCAGCGGGACCTCGGCCTCGTCGAAGTGGACGCCCTGGACCCCCGCGTCGACCTGGACGCGCACGATGGCCTTGAGGTACTCGCGCCACACGGGGTTGTTGCGGTCCATCATGTAGTTCCAGTGCTCGCGGTCCGGGCATTCGATCCACAGGGCGTGGCAGGGGTTCCCGTGGATGTCCCGCTGCGCGCACTCCTCCAGGATGTCGGTGACCTCCTCGCCCACCGCGTTCAGCACCGGCTCGGGGAAGTACTTCGAACGCGGCGGCCACAGCTTCGGGTAGCGGTCCTGCCAGAACTCCCGGATCCCCAGCCAGTCCCGTTTGCCCGCCCCACGCGTCTCGTTCAGCGCGAGCACCCGCGTTTCATCGTCGTCGAGCTCGACCGGGTACTCCCACGCGTGCTCGAACACCACGCCGAAGACCTTGATCCCGCGCCGGCCGCATTCCTCGATGAACTCCGAGTCGTTCAGGAACCCGTACACGCGGTACCGCGCCGGCACCTCGCCATGCGCTTCCTCCTCCATGTAAGGCAGGGCCAGGTTGCCGCCACCGAGGGCCGCCCACACCAGCATGGTGGCCCGGTAGTCCTCGAGGTGGTCGATCATCCGCAGGCGACGCGGCGGGAAGCTGGGGTGGTAATTGTGCTGCAGAGGAAACCACGCGTCGAAGTAGACCCCGCGCTCCATGCGCCTATGACTTCGTCGTCCGCGCGGAGGCGAACGCCACGTCGGGGCGCCGGGGCTCCTCCCAGATCGACTGCCCGCTGGCCGGGTCGAAGAAGTGCAGGTATCGCGTGTCCACGAACACCTCGATCCGGTTGTCCTCCTGCGCGAGGGTGTTGGCGTCGAACTTCGCGATGAACGTCGTCTTGTCCAGGTGCGGCTCGAGGTCCGTGACGTCCGCACCGACGGCGGCGGCGAGCTCCTTGGTGTCCTCGGTCAGGACGGGAGGCGCGTCGACGGTGAAGTGGATGAGGACCTCCGAACCCATGTCCTCCCGCAGGTCGACCGTCGTGGTGATGCGGCGGTCCTCCGGCGCGTCGGTGCGGAGCTCCGCGTCCTCCATCTCCTCCGGGCGGATCCCCAGGATGACCTTCCGATCGAGGTAGCCGTGGAGCGCGGGCCGCTCGTGGACGGCTTCCGGATCGAGAGCCACGCGGTTGTGGCCGAACTCGACGAACAACCGTCCGTCGCTCCGGGCCACGGTAGCCTCGACCAGGTTCATGGCCGGCGATCCGATGAAGCCGGCCACGAACAGGTTGGCCGGACGGCGGTACAGGCGGGACGGATGGTCCAGCTGCTGCAGCACGCCGTGCTTCAGCACCGCGACCTGGTCACCCATGGTCATGGCCTCGACCTGGTCGTGCGTGACGTAGATGGTGGTCACGGCGACGTCCCGCTGCAGGCGCGAGATCTCCGATCGCATCTGCACCCGCAGCTTCGCGTCCAGGTTCGACAGGGGCTCGTCCATCAGGAACGCCTTCGGCTCCCGAACGATGGCCCGGCCCATGGCCACCCGCTGTCGCTGGCCGCCGGACAGCTGGCCGGGCTTGCGGGTCAGCAGCTCGTAGAGCGCCAGCGTCTTCGCCGTCCCCTCCACCCGATCCCGGATCACCGGCTTCTTCAGGTGGCGCAGCCGCAGTCCGAATGCCATGTTGTCGAACACCGAGAGGTGCGGATACAGGGCGTAGTTCTGGAAAACCATGGCGATGTCCCGGTCCTTGGGGGCGAGCTCGTTGACCACACGGTCGCCGATACGGATCTGGCCCTGGGTGATCTCCTCCAGGCCGGCCACCATCCGCAGGGCGGTGGTCTTGCCGCAGCCGGACGGACCCACGAGCACCATCAGGCTGCCGTCCTCCACCTTCAGGTTGAGGTCCATGATGGCCACGGTTCCGTCGTTGAAGACCTTGGTGACCCCGTCGAACACGATCTCGGCCATCAGTTCACTCCTTGTCGATGTGGACGGGGGCGTCCTCGAAGCGGACCACGGTGACGTCGTGGCGGCCCGTCCCTTCCTGGATCAGGACCAGCGCCCTGGTGGGAGCGTCCGGTGCCAGGGGCGCCCCGTGCCACACGCCGGGATCCATCACCACGCCCTTCCCGGGCTGGACGCGGAACACCCGGAAGTCGTCGAACGCCGGCAGCCGGTCCGGCTGCTCGGGATGGTCGGCCGGGCCCACGTACACCAGCAGGTCCTCGCCCGTAGCGAGCATGGCCTCCTGGGTCCGCATGTGGCGCTCCGCCCAGTCGAACTGGAGCGGGGCGGGCTGCAGGTCCAGATAGCCGACGCCCCACGGTCGGCCGTCCCCGCTCAGGAACGCCGTCTCCGCCCACCACCGCCAGCCGGGGCCCTCCGCGTCCTGGGGCCGCTCCGGCATGGCGACCACGCGGCCGTACGGCGCGAACGCGTCCGCGGTGAGCGCCTCGGCCCGCAGCGTGGTCATCCGAGCACCAGCTTCGGAGCACCCGCCAGTCCGGAGAGGCGAGGGTCCGCGTTCAGCAGGTTGGCCAGCGTGTTCGACACCCGGAAGGTGAACTCGTTCTGACCCGCGTGGACGAGGTCGGTCACGTCGACCACGTATGGATCCCACAGCCGGACGCCGGCCGGGCGGCCGTTCACCTCGACCTCCACGACGTCGTCACGCATCGGGACCTCGAGCAAGAGCCGCTGTCCTGCCGGCGGCACGGGGACATTGACCGTTGTCCGGTACGTGCCTCGGCCCGAGTAGAACGGGTACCCCTGCTCGGTCCAGGAGCCCGGCCGGACCTCGGAGGTCGGCGCCACGATCCGGTACCCGTCGTCCTCGCCGCCGGCCACGGCGAACGATCCCAGGAGCTTCACGCGGTCCACCAGTCCGCCCGTCGATTCCTCGAGCACCAGCCGGACCGCCAGCACGTTCCGACCCTCGTGGACCGCGCCGGTGAGGTCGAGCTCCTTCATCTGGGCGTCCAACGCGCTTCGGCCGGCCGGCCCGTCCACCGGCTTGCCGTTCAGCCACACCCGAGGGTCACTGCCCTTGAACCCGTCCATCAGCAGGCACAGGCGGTCCGGCACCGCGTCCACGTCGAAGGGCACCCGGTACCAGACGGGAATGGGCCACTCCCGATCCGGCTCGGCGGGAAGCTGGTACGCCCATCCGCCGGCCACCATCTGCTGCCACCCGGACTCGTCGGCGTCGTGATCCGCGTACCGCTCGGCGGGCTCACCGTCTTCGGCACGGGCCAGCCACCGCTCGATCACCAGCGCGTTGGGATCCTCGGCCCGGAATGTCCACAGTCCGTCGAAGCGGCCAGCCTGAACCAACACCGCGTGGCGGAACTCACCGCCGCCCGGCTCCTGCCCCTGGGCCTCCCTCGGCAGCACGAAGACCGATCCAACTGGGGGCAGGATCAGCGAGAAGTCCGAGCGGCCGTCTCGAGCGGCCGTCTCGATGGTGTGCTCCTGTCCGGTGGTGGGGTCCCACAGCACGGCGCCCACGTTGCCAAGGAGGCTGACTCGGGCAGTGACCCGCTCGAACGTGGGATTCACCACGAAGTACAGGTCGCGGTCGTCGCGATGGCGGTGCAGCGAGAACAACTCCTCGCTGTCGATCACGATGTCCGGATCGACCCGCGCGTCCAGCGCTTCGCGAAGCGCGGCGAACAGCGCGTCGCGTGCGGCACCAGGTCCCTCCTGCCACACCGTCGCGTCCACTCCGACGAATCCGTCTCCGAACAGCGCGCGCACCCGTTCGTCGACGTCGACCATGCCGTCGGGCCCGAACGCCGCGCGCGGCGTGACACTCACGCCCAACACCTTCCCGCCGGCGGCCACGAACCGCTCCAGCGCCTCCAGAGTGGCCAATCGCACGTACGCCATGGGCGGCACCAGCACCAGCTCGTACTCCTCGTCGGCCACCAGCAACCGGCCGTCCTCGGAGCGCTCGGCCCGCGCCAGCACTTCCTCGTCCAGGTAGTCGAAGTCCCGGTGCAACCGCAGCAGGAGGTCCGTCAGGACGTTCAGTCCGCCCTCGGTGGCCAAGCTGTCGGCGTTGTGGGCCTGGGGCAGGTACGACGCGAACATCGAGTGCACCGGCCACACCATGGCGATGCGCGCGACGTGCCGGCCGCCCGACAGCATCTCCGAGGTCCGGCTGATGTAGTCGGAGAACCCCTGGTAGTAGGGCCACCAGGGGTACTGGTAGAACATCGAGGGCGGCCAGTCGCGCTTGCGGTCACCCTCCAGCGTGTAGTGGTAGCCGTGCGGGTTCAGCATGTTCACGCCCAGCACGTACTCCCAGTCGGCGATCCACTTCATGCGCTGCATGGTGGCGTCCATGAAGATCCCGCCGAAGGACTCGCAGATCAGCCGGGTGCTGCGGTTATGGTGGGCCGCCGACGACGCCACCTTCATGGCCACGTGCTGGTCCGGCTGCTCCCGGGTCCCGATGACCGGGTACAGGTGGTCGACCGCGACCACGTCCATGTTCTCGTAGTGGCGGAACAGGTTGCCTTCGACGCGGACCATCCGGCGCAGCCATTCCTCGTACAGCAGGTGCGCCGTGAACAGCACGCCGTTGTCGCGACACCAGTCCCGGATCTGCCGGTAGTACGCCTCGGAGTAGAACTCCGTGGTGGTGGAGTAGTAGTCGTGCCGCGTCCGCGCGCCCTCCGGACGGACGTCGAAGAACAGGTCCACCATCCGCGAGCGCAGGTCGTAGCCGTTCCGGTTGTGGAACCGCCGGAACATGTCCTTCGTCCACGGCACGATGGGGTTGTCGCCGGCGGTCAGGAAGTAATGCATGGCCGGCTCGTCCGAGTAGAACCCGACCAGGGAGCGCCCCTCCGCGTCGCGGACGCCGTTCCCGAGCGCGTCGACGTACGGCGCGTATCCCAGGCGCAGGAACTCCGCCGTGGACTCGGGGTCCATCGCGTCGATGTAGTACTCGGCGCGCTTCTCCACGATGTAGCACAGGTGCCACTCGCCGGGCGGGACCTCCCACGGCACGACCTTCGTGAACGACAGGTTCGGCGTGAGGTCCAGCACCTGCCCCTCGGAGCCGATGGCGAACGCCGCCACCGGCGTTGAGCGCTGGAAGTCCAGGTACCGGCTGTCCTCACCGGTCAGGCACATGAACCACGGGCCGGTGATGGTGAACGAGACGCATTCCAGGTACCGCTGGGCCAGGTCCGGCCGCGCCTTCAGCACCCGCTTGTCGGCGGTCCCGCTCGGCCAGTTCATCTCGTCGTAGATCCACGCAGCCAGACCGAGCCGGTTCGCTTCTTCCACACCCAGGCGGATGCGTTCCAGGTACCGATCGGACAGGTACGGCATCTCCAGGCCGTAGCGGCCGTGGAACACCACGCCGTGCATGCCCTTGTCGCGTAGCTCCTTCAGCTGGAACCGCATCTCGTCGGGATCGAGCTCGCCGTTCAGGAACCAGAACGGCAGGATCCCGAAGTCGCGGTTGGGCGTCCGGAACGCTTCGGCGTCGAGCGGCCTCGGTCGGTTCATATTGGACACGTCGCTCATGGCGTCACCACCGCTTTCACGAATCCTTCCGGTTTCTCGTCGAGCGCCTGGAACGCGTCGGCGATGGCGTCCAGGGGGTAGCGATGCGAGACCAGCCCCTCCAGGGAGATGCGGCCCGATGCCATCAGGCGCACGCCGATCCGCATGCCGCGGAGGATGGTCGACACCTCGCGGAAGTGGGCGTTCGCGATGCGAAACGCCATCCAGTTCCAGTAGCCGAGCGGGATGGTGCGGGGGGCGCCCTGGTGGTAGCCGGCGATCACCACCGTGCCGCTCATCCGGGTGACCTGCCCCAGCGATTCCAGCGCGGCCTGGACCCCGGTGGCCTCGAAGCCGACGTCGGCCCCCACACCGCCGGTCCGATCGCGCACCACCTCCGCGAGGTCCTCCCGGAGGACGTCCACGGTGGCGGTCGCCCCGAAGGCCTCCGCCCGCTTCAGGGCATCGTCGCGAGTGTCGGCCACGATGACCTGCCGCGGCCCCTTGAGGTCCACCAGCTTGTGGATGAGGTGGCCCATGAACCCAGCCCCGATGACCACCACGTCGTCGCCCAGCCGCACGTCGGCCAGCTCGACCGCGTTGACCGCACAGGCCAGCGGCTCGCCCAGGGCCAGATCGGACGGCACGTCGCCGATCGGGAAGCAGTACTGGGCCTTCACCCCGACGCGCTCGGCGAACCCCCGCGTGGTCACCCACGCCGTCACCGCGTCGCCTGGCGCCAGGACCGACATATCGTCCCCGACCGACTCCACGGTCCCGGTGACCTCGTGGCCCGGGTACCAGGGATACGTTGCGTGCCCGGCCAGGCCCTTCCACATGTCGAGCTCGGAGGCGCACACGCCGCACGCGTCCACACGCAGCAGGACCTCGTCGGGGGCCACCGTCGGCTCGGGCTCGTCTCGCAGCTCGAACCGACCCGGCTCGACCAGCGCCGCGATCCGCATCAGGCCGCCCCCTTCGGCACCAGCACGAAGGCCGACGTCGCCGCCATCGGGAACACCACGTCCTTCGAACCCACGTGCAGCTTCACGGCCTTGCCGGTCAGCAGGTCGGTCATCGACCCGCTGCCGATCACCGCCGCGAGCGCCGGCGTCTTCGTGATGGTGAGGTCCGGCTGCTTCGAGCCGAAGTTCAGCAGCACCACCACCGGCGGGCCGCCGCCGAACGCCGGCCGGATGTACGCGAAGGCGCTGTCCGCGCTGACGTCCAGCACGTCCACGTCGTGCGACCGCAGCGTCGGCATGTGCCGCTTCAGCGAGATGAGCGTCTCGTAGAACGGCAGCAGGCCATGCTTGTCCTTCCACGAGATCGGCGTGAGGTTCGAGTACGGCTCGTAGCTGGCGCCGATCTCGTCGCCGGCGAACATCTCGGGGATGCCCGGCAGCGTGAACTGCAGCGTCGCCGCGACCCGCGTCATCTCGGGCCCGTACTGGTCCACGAACCGGATGCCCGTGTCGTTGTTGTTGAGGAAGTGCATGACGATGGCGTCCGGGGCGAAGCCGCGGGGCGGGTTCAGCACCGCCGGCTTCAGCAGCGCGCCGGATTCCTGCGGGAACTCGAACACCGACTGCCAGGCCCACTGGCCCGGGTGGTCGGTCCAGTCGTAGGCCACGTCGAACCCGTGCGAGAAGAAGTACGGGTCCACCGCCGAGCCCTCGGCCAGCAGCAGCAGGTCGGGGTCGACCCGCTTCAGCTCGCGCCGCCACTCCGGCCAGAAGTCCGGCGCGCGGCGCTCCACGCCCCACGCCGCGTCCACCCGGAACCCGTCGATCCCCAGGTCCCGGATCCAGTGGACGAACGCTCCGATGACCATGCTGCGGACCTCGGGGTTCGCGTAGTTGAGGTTCGGGAGGTTGGTCCAGTCGAAGTAGTGCGTCGGCGTCCCGTCGGGCTTGCGGTCGAAGAAGTCGTAGTAGTGGGAAGCCTTTCCGTTCGCCACGGTGTCCTGGAAGTACGGGCTCTGGTCGGACATGTGGTTGGGGACGATGTCGATCATCACGTGCATGCCCAGGCGGTGGGCCGCGTCCACCATGTGCTTGAACGCGGGCTCCGGGCCCCACTGCGGGTCGAGCTGGTAGTAGTCGTCGACCGCGTACTCCTCGCCCGGCGTGCGGAGCTCCGCAGGCGGCCACAGCCACAGCGCGTTCACGCCCAGCTTCTTCAAGTACGGGAGCTTGCGCTCCACGGCCTTGGGACCGCCGTTGCCGAACAGCTCGGGGATCGGCGCGTAGATCACGGCCGAGTCGATCCACGAGGGGTGCTCGCGCATCAAGTCCACGGCCCGGGCCTGCCCGTTCTGCACCTCGAAGTACGTCGCGCTGCTGTCGCTGCGGCCCTTCGCATCGGTGACCGTCAGACGCACGTAGTACTCGCCGTCCTTCGAGGGCGCGCGGAGCTGCAGCTTGGAGCCGGCGACGGACCCCCTCAGCGCCTTCCCGCCAGCCAGCGTCAGCGACACCGGATGGCGGGGATCCGCAGACCACGCGTAGCGGACGATCTTCGCGTCGTCCGGCTGCGCGTTCTCGCTGCTGGTCCCGTCCAGCGTGACCGTGTCCCCCGACACCGAGACGTGGATCCACGCCTTCGGTCCGGCCTGCAGCCGCTCGTCGAACACCAGCGGCGCAGACTCCTGGGTGGCACCGCCCGAGTCGGTGCACGTCGCCGTCAGCAAATCCGTCCCCGGCTGCAGCGAGACGGTCGCGTCGAACTCCTGGCCCGAGGTCGTGACGGTCACGCCGGTCTTCTGTCCGTCGTCCTGGAGCGAGAGCCCCGAGCACGACGCGGTGCCGGTGACATGCTCCTTCCAGGCGAAGGCGTCGCCGCCATCCACGCTGAACCCGACCACCGGGTTCTGGCTGGGGATCGGCGAGCCCCCCGGCGATCCCGTCGCTCCCGTCCCGCCGGAGGCCACCGACGAAGGCGTCGGGGGTGTGGACGAGGTCCTGCTTCCGCTCGAGCACCCGGCCGCCGCGAGCGCGACCACAACCAGCAGCGCCCCTCCCCGGCGCGACGCACGACGCACGTCAACCCTTCGATCCGCCCAGCGAGATGCCGCGCACGAACTGTTTCTGGAAGATGAAGAACACGATCACCAGCGGGAGCGCGCCCAGGACGGACCCCGCCATGATCAGGTTCCACACCGTCCGATTGTGCTGCTGGAACAGGGCCAGGCCGAGGGGCAGCGTGTACAGGGACGGGCTGTTGATGACGATGAGCGGCCAGAAAAAGGCCTGCCACCAGAACTGGATGGTGAAGATGGCCAGGGCCGCCAGCACCGGCCGGGACAACGGCATGATCACCTTCCAGTAGATGCGGAAGTGCCCGGCCCCGTCGACCCGGGCCGCATCGATGTACTCGTCGGGGATCTGCTTCATGTACTGCCGGAGCAGGAAGATCCCGAACGGGTTCATGACGTTCGGGACGATGATCCCCCAGAACGAGTCGATCCAGCCGTGGCCCCCGACCCCCGCCAGGTTGTTGCCTCCGAACAGCGGGACGCTCTTCAGGATCAGGTAGTTGGGGATCATCGTGACCTGGAACGGCAGCATCAGCGTGGCCAGGCCCAGGAAGAACAGGAAGTCCCGCCCGGGAAATGTCCGCTTGGCGAACGTGTAGGCCACCAGCGAGCAGAGGAACAGCTGACTCACCGTGATGGTCGCGGTGATGAACGTGCTGTTCAGGATCCACCGCAGGATGGGGTGATCGGACGACAGGAACCCGGTGTAGTTGCTGATGGTGGGGTGCAGCGGGATCCACTTCGGCGGGTACGAGAACATCTGGTCCAGCGGCAGGAACGAGTTCGACACCATGTACACGAAGGGCGCGATGAACAGGATGGCCAGCGCCGTCAGGAGGACGTATTTGAGGACGCCGCCGGGCTTGAGCCACCTCCGGCGGGCCGGCGGTCCTACGGTCGGGACGGGGACCCCGACGTGAGCCTCGATCTGGGTGCCGCCGGCGACCTGGCTCATCTCAGCGCTCCACCTGCTTCACGTACCACCGGAACTGGATGAACGACACGATGAACAGCAGGGCGAACAGGATGTAGGCGAGGGCCGAGGCGTATCCCATCCGGAAGTACACGAAGGCCTCGTGGTAGATGTAGTAGGTCACGGTCGTGGTGGCCCCGCCCGGGCCGGGCGGCCCGCCGCTCGTCATTACGAAGATCTGGTCGAACGCCTGCATGCCCAGGATGGTCTGGAACACGAACAGGAAGAACGTGGTCGGCAGGATCAGCGGGAACGTGATGCGGCGGAACCGCTGCCAGGCGCTGGCCCCGTCCACGAGGGCCGCCTCGTAGAGCTCGGCCGGGATGGCCTGCAGGCCCGCCAGGTACACGACCATGTTGAACCCGATCCCCAGCCAAATCTGCATCACGATCACGGCCGGCATGGCCAGGCTGTTGCTCCCGAGCCAGTTCACGGAGTGGTTGATCAGGTGGAGCCTCTGCAGGTAGTAGTTGGCCACCCCGTAGTCCGCGTTGTAGACCCACTTCCAGATCAGCGAGGCGATGACCAGCGGCGTCAGCGCGGGCAGGTAGAAGGCCGTCCGGAACAAGCCCGCGCCTCGGATCTTGCTGTTCAGCAGGATGGCCAGGAACAGGCCGACGGCCATGCTCGGGATCATCGAGCCGAAGGTGAAGTACGCGGTGTGCCCGAGCGACCCCCAGAAGGCCCCGTCGTGGAAGGCTTCCTTGTAGTTGGCCAGACCGACGTAGGGCCTGGACGGCTGGAGGATGTCCCACCGGTGAAAGGAGAGGATGAGCGCCTCGGACACCGAGTACACGGTGAAGATGGCGAACAGGATCAGGCCGGGCAGGTTGAACAGGTAGGCGGTCCATTCCCGGCGCATCTCGCGCAGGACGCCGCGCACGCCGCGCCGACGACGAGTCGGCAGCGGCGGGCTGGTCGTCCTGACCGCTACCTGGGCCACGGACCTCCTCCGCGTGTCGGGAGGAGGCCCTCCCCGCGGAGGGCCCCCTCCAGCTTCATGTCACTCGCCTTCGAAAGGGCGGCTAACCGTTGGAGCTCTGGAGGATCTGCTCGCCCTTCTGGGCGGCGGAGGCCAGGGCCTCGGTGGCCGTCACGTCCCCGTAGATGGCCTTGCCCAGCTGAGTGTTGAGCACGTCCGAGATCTGGGGCCACTTCGGGTTGTTCAGGTTGTCGTTCACCGCGCACTTCATCTGGTCGGCGAACCCCTTCAGCCAGGGGTTGTACTTCCCGAGCGAGGGGTCGTTCAGCAGCGAGGTCCGGGTCGGGATCAGCGTGGTGGTGGGCGACCCGTAAGTCCACTGCTTCAGGATGGCGGGGCTGGTCAGGTAGTCGATCCACATGAACGCCGCGTCTGCGTTCTTGGTCTGGGCGAGGACCGCGATGCTGTCGCCAGCGATCGTCGTCGCGCAGCCGGCGGGGCCGGCTGGCATGGGGGCCACGTTCCACTTGCCCTTGGTCTGCTTGGAGAACGTCGACTCCATCTCACCGCCGAACCAGGACCCGGCCTCGTACATCGCGACCTTGCCCGTGGCGAACGCGACCCGGGCGTCCCACGAGTTCGAGCCGTAGTAGTCGGGGGGCGAGTACTTGGCCAGCCCGATGTAGAACTTGGCGGCCTCCTGGCCCTGCGGGCTGTCGAAGGTGATGGACTTGCCGTCGGACGACATCAGGTGCCCCCCGGCCTGCCACAGGAACGGCCACCAGTAGTACGCGGACTCCGGAGCGAACTCCGCGAAGCCGTACTCCTTCTGGGCGGGCTTGGTCAGCTTGGCCGCGTCGGCCTGGAACTCCGACCACGTGGCGGGAGGCGAGGTGATCCCGGCCTGCTGGAACAGATCGGTCCGGTAGAACAGGCCCGTGGTCTCGCCGTCCAGCGGCAGCCCGAAGACGCTGCCCTTGTACTTCATGGCTTCGAGGAACGCGGGCACGTAGTCGCTGAGGTTCTGGTCCTTGCTGCCCGCGATGTAGCCGTCCAGGTTCAGCAGGGCGCCGTGAGAGGCGAACCCCGCGATGGAGCTGGCGTCCAGGAAGGCGACGTCGGGCGCGGTGCCGCCGGCGATCTGGGTGGTCAGCTTGGTGGACGCGTTGTCCGCGGACACGTTCTGGAACTGGATGGTGATGTTCGGGTGCAGCTTGTGGAAGTCAGACGCGAACTTCTTCATCTGCGGCGAGTCGCCCACCCACGACTCGAACGTGAGCGTGACCGGGCTGGTGGGCTCCGACGGCGCGATCGGCTGGATGGTCGAACCCGACGGGGCGGGCTCGGCGCTCTTGCTGATGGCCGTGCTTCCGCTGTTGACGCACGCCGTCGCGACCATCGCGACGACCGCGGCGGCGGCGGCCACCTTGGCGCCCCGCCACGTCATCCTTCGAATGCTCACCTGGCTCCCTCCTGTCCTCGGCGCGCGAGGGCCTCAGGCGTCCCCTGGTCGAGCGTCCCCTGAGCCATCCCCGGCGCGGCCACCCCACTGGCAGTGCGAGCAAACCGATTTGCTCGAACCGGCCGAGGATCCTACCCGGGCCTCGGACTTGTCAAGCGGCGTCTGTCCCGGACCGGTCGGGACCGTCGTCCTTGACACGAACGGGGCTTGCGCCCCACTCTTTCCGACGCTGTGAATCGGTTTGCATCGGGAACGCGGGCACGGGTCACCATCGCCGACGTGGCCAGGGAGGCGAAGGTGAGCAAGACCACCGTGTCGCACGTGCTTTCGGGCAAGCGGCCCGTCGCGGTGTCCACCCGGCAGCGTGTTGAGGATGCCATCCGCGCGTTGGGCTACCGGCCGGACGGCGTGGCCCGCAGCCTTCGGACCCGGACGTCGCACCTGGTGGCGGTGATCATCCCCGACATCACCAACCCGTTCTATCCGACCGTGGCTCGGGGGCTGGAGGACGGCCTGCGCACCGGGGGCTACCGGACCCTGATCGGGAACACCGACCACCACCCGGAGCGCGAGGTCGAGTTCCTGCAGGAGGTCGTGGACCGGGGCGTCGACGGGATCGTGCTGGACTCGTTCACCCTGACCGGCGATCAGGTGGAGGAGTTCGTGCCTCCCTGGGTGCCCGTAGTGCGGATCGGCACGACGGTGATGGAGGAGCCCGGCTTCGACTCGGTGCACGCCGACGACGAACAGGGCGCGTTCGACGCGACCACACATCTGCTGCAGCGCGGCAGCCATCGGGTGGCCATGATCCAGGGGCCGCCGGGGGCCGCCTCCAGCAGGAATGAGGGATACCGCCGCGCCCTCGAGGCGGCGAGGGCGGAGTTCCGGGCCGACCTGGTGCTGCCGGGCGAGTGGACCCGGCAGGGAGGACGCGATGTGATGCGGTTCCTGCTGGCGCTGCCCGAGCCGCCGACCGCGGTGTTCTGTGCCAACGACCTGATGGCGCTGGGAGCGCTGGACGCCGCGCGCGAGCTGGGGGTGTCGGTGCCCGCGGAACTGGCGCTGGTTGGGTTCGATGACATCGAGGCGGCGGCTATGGCCGTCCCGCCGCTCACCACGGTGTCGAACCCCGCCCACGAGACCGGCCTGCTGGCAGGGATCATGCTGCGTGAGCGCATGAGCGGCGCGTTCCGGGACGCTCCGAGGACGGTGACGCTCCCCTGCCGGCTGATCCGCCGGGCCACCGCGTGACCCGGATCCACCTCGACACCGACCTCGGCTCGGACACCGACGACCTCTGCGCGCTGGCCCTGCTCCTGGGATGGCCCGGCGTGGAGCTGGTCGGCGTGACCACCAACACCGATCCCGGGGGCCGCCGGGCCGGCTTCGTCGACTACGCGCTGGGGTTGGCGGGGCGACGCGAGGTCCCGGTCGCGGCGGGAGCGGAGGGGACCCTCTCCGAGCTGTACGTGCCGCTCGCGTTCCCGGACTACTGGCCGGAGCCGATCGCCCCGCGGCCTTCGCCACCGGGCGCCGCCCTCGAGCTGCTCGCGGCGAGCGCGGAGGCCGGGGCGACGATCGTGGCCATCGGCCCATCCACCAACCTGGCCTTGCTGGAGGTGCTGCGGCCGGGTCTGCTGCGCTCGGCGGGCGTGGTGGTGATGGGCGGGCACGTGACGGCGCCGCGCGACGGGTTCCCGCCGTGGGACTTCCGAGACGACTTCAACGTGCAGCAGGACCGGGAGGCGGCGCGGGTGGTGCTCGACCGGTGCGACCCGCTGGTCGTGCCGCTGGCGGTGACCGCGGAGGCCACCCTGCGCTCCTCGCAGGTGGCGCGGCTGCGGGCGGCCGGACCGCTCGGTGCGCTCCTGGCGGACCAGGCCGAGGCCCACGCCCGGGACAACGGCAGGACCGAGCTGGGCCGGGCCTGGCCCGGCCTGCCCGACGACCTGCTGAACTTCCAGTACGACCCGCTGGCCTGCGCCGTCGCGGCGGGGTGGGACAGCGTCACGGTGGAACAGGTCCCGACCGCCCTCGAGACCCGGGACGGGCTGGTGTCGATGGAGCGGCGGGACGGCGCGCCGCCGTTGCGTGTGGTGACGGAGGTCGACGCGCCACGGTTCGACGAAGCGTGGCTGCAGGCGGTGGAACGAGCCTCGGCTTTCGCGGCGGGCCCGTGAAGGTCGCCGTCGTCGGGGGTGGCGGGTTCCGGACCCCCATGGTGTGGGAGTCCGTATCCGTCGCCCCCGGGGCCGGGGTCGACGAGGTCGTGCTCCAGGACGTGAGCACGGGGCGGCTGGCGCGGATCGCCGCCGTGATCGAGGGGCTCCGCGCGGAACGCGACGGGCGTGGCCCCCCGGTGTCGACCACCACGTCGCTCGAGGCCGCGGTCGACGGCGCCCGGGCCGTGTTCTGCGCGATCCGCGTGGGTGGGCTGGAAGGGCGGATCCTGGACGAGACCGTCGCGATGCGCTCTGGCGTGCTGGGACAGGAGACGGTGGGGCCCGGCGGGATCGCCTTCGCCCTCCGCACCGTGCCGGTGATGCTCCGGATCGCCGGCCTGGTCGAGGGGTTGGCGCCGGACGCCTGGTTCCTGAACTTCACCAACCCCGCGGGGCTGGTGACGGAGGCGATCCGACCGGTGCTGGGGAATCGCGTGGTGGGCGTGTGCGACTACCCGGCCGCACTGTGCGCCCGGGTCGCTGGGGCGGTCGGCCTGCCGATGCGCTCGCTCCGCTTCGACTACGCGGGGTTGAACCATCTGGGGTGGCTGATGGGGGTGCGGGACGCCGGTGGGCACGACCTGATGCCCGCGCTGCTGGACGACCGGGGGCGGCTGGGACGGCTCGAGGAGGCCCGCCTGTTCGGGCCGGCGCGGCTGCGCGAGCTGGGCATGATCCCGAACGAGTACCTCGTGTACTGGGAATCTCCGTCCGACGTGGTCCGAGAGTTCCGGCGGGACGGCGTGACGCGGGCGCAGATCCTTGCGGCGCAACAGTCTCGGTTCTACGGCGCCCATCTCGCGGGGTCGGCCGAGGCGCTGGCCGCGTGGCGCGACACCAGGGACGCGCGTCACGGGACGTACATGGCCGAAGCTTGGGGCCACGCCCAGCGGGCGGAGGTGTGGGGTGTGGACGATGAGGTCCCGGTGGATGAGGGGCCTGGCGAGGCGGGGTACGCCGCCATCGCCGCGTCGTTCCTGCGGGCGGCGAACCCGCCGCCCAGCGGGCCCGGGGAGCAGGCGCTGATCCTGAACGTGCCGAACAAGGGGCGGCTTCCGTTCCTGGACGACGAAGCGGTGGTCGAGATCCCCTGCGCGGTGGGGCCGGGGGGGCCGCGGCCGCTCGAGGTCGGGACGCTCCCGGACCGTCAGCGGGAGCTGGTGGCCCGGGTCAAGGAGGTCGAGCGGCTGACCATCCGAGCCGCGGTGGAGGGCTCGAGGCGGCTGGCGCTGGAAGCACTCGCCGCCCATCCGGTGGTCCCGTCCCGCGAGGCCGCCGAGGCCATCCTTGCCGGGTACCTCGCCGAACAGCCCGGGCTGCGGGAGGCGCTGCGATGATCAGCGTCGACGTCGCGGTGGTCGGGACGCCGTTCCTGGACCTGACGTTCGAGCGGCTGCCCCGGGTGCCGGAGGTCAGCGAGGAGTTGCTGGGGACGGCGCTGCACGTCGGACCGGGCGGCGCGGGGATGCAGGCGGTCGCGCTGGCCCGCCTCGGCATGCGGGTGGCCCTGGTCGGCCCGCTGGGTTCGGACATCGGCGGAGGGTTCCTCCGGGAGGTGTTCCAGCGCGAAGGGGTCGACGTCGTCGGCGAGCCCCAGCCCGGCGTGACCAGCACGACGGCGCTGCTGTCGACACCCGAGGGCGTGGCCATGGCCACCGTGCTCGGCGAGGGCGAGCCCACCCTGGACCACGTGCGTGCGGCCGGGCCCGGCGCCGTCGTGACGTCGCTGGGCCGGCTGCACCTGGCGCCCGCGGGAACCGCCCTCTACGTCGTGACCGGCCCGCTGGAGGTCGATCGGATCGACCACCCGTCGCTGGGGGAGCTCGCCGGAGCCCGGGCCTTCATGGCGACCTCGTCAGAGGCCGCGGCACTGGCCGGAGCGGCCGATCCGGAGGACGCCGCCCGGCGGGTGGCGGCGTTCGGGACCACGAGCGTGGTGACCCTCGGCGCCGACGGTGCCATCGCCGCGGACGACAGCTCGGTGGTGCGCGCGGCGGCTCCGGACGTCGAAACGGTGGATGCGACCGGCGCCGGCGACCTGTTCGCGGCGGCGTACGTGTGGGCTGACCTCCGCGGCGCCAACCTGGCGGACCGCCTGGCCTGGGCCTGCCTCTACGCCGGGTTGTCGGTCCGCACGCCGACCGCGCTGGCCGGGGCCCTGTATCTGGACGAGCTGCTGCGCGAGGGCCGGGACCGCGGGCTCATCCCGCCTTGACCACCATCCCGCCGTCCACACGGAGCAGCTCGCCGGTGACGAACGAGGCCTCGTCGCTGGCCAGGAACACGACGGCCGCGGCCACCTCCTCCGGGTAGCCCACCCGCCCCATCGGGTGCATCGACGTCCAGCTGGCCATCACGGCGTCGGGGTTCCCGGAGTCCCGCATCACCTTCTCGTTCATCTCGGTGAGGATGGTCCCGGGGATGATCGCGTTGATCCGGATGCCGCGCGGCGCGTACTCCACCGCGGCCTGCTTGGTGAGCGAGTCGATCCCGCCCTTGCTCGCGGCATAGCCGGCCCACCCCACGAACCCCACCGCCGCCTGCACCGAGCTGGTGTTGACGATCGAGCCGCCGCCGGCCTTCAGCATCTCCGGGATGGCGAAGCGCATGCCCCGCCACACCCCGGTGAGGTTGATGTCGATGACGCGGGCCCAGTCCTCCTCGGACATCTCGCCGGCCGAGCCGGGAATGGCCACGCCGGCGTTGTTGAACATGACGTCGAGGCGCCCGTGTCGTTCCACGGCCTCCCGCACGAACGCCTCGACGTCGGCGGACGAGCGCACGTCCGTCCGCCGGAAGAACACCTCGCCGCCGGCCGCTCGGATGTCCTCGGCCGCCCGCTCCCCGCCGGCCTCGTCCACGTCGCCGATCCCGACGAGCGCGCCCTCGGCCGCCAGCGCCTTCGCCGCAGCTCGCCCGATGCCGGAGGCGCCCCCCGTGACCAGCGCCACCTTTCCCTCGACTCGTCCCATCTCACTCCCCCCGGAACCGTGGCTCCCGTTTCTCCTCGAACGCCCTGATCCCCTCCGCCGCGTCCGCCGTCCGATGCAGCCGGAACAGCGCCTCGTGCTCCGCGGTCAGGCCGTCCTCCAGCGGCGCCTCGAGCGCCGTCCGGATCAGCCCGAGCATCTCCCCCGCCGCCAGAGGCGCCACCTTCGCCATGGCCTCGGCCTCCGCGACCGCGGCGTCGAGGAGGCCCTCCGGCTCCGCGACCTTCGCCACCAGACCCAGGCGGAAGGCGTCGTCGGCGGTGAGCCGTCGCGCCGACAGCAGGACGTCGGCGGCCACGAACGGCCCGGCGGCGCGGGTCAGCCGCTGCGTCCCGCCTCCGCCCGGCGAGAGCCCCAGGGTGCCTTCCGGCAGGCCGAAACGCGCGGTGCGGGCCGCGACGATCACGTCGCAGCACAACGCGATCTCGAACCCGCCCCCCAGCGCGTAGCCGTTCACCGCCGCGATGACGGGATTGGGGAACCGGTCCAAGCGTGAGAACAGACGGCGGCTCTCCTGCTGGTAGCGGACGAACTCGTCGTGGTCGGCCTGGGCGTACTCGGCGATGTCCGCGCCCGCGACGAACGCCTTCTCGCCGGCGCCGGTCAGGATCACGGCGCGGACGTCCGGGTCGCGTTCCACCTCGTCCAGACACCGGTCCAGCTCCCGGAGCATCTCGGAGCTGATGGCGTTCAGCTTGTCCGGACGGTTGAACGTGAGGACCGCGGCCGGGCCGCGGCGCTCGAACAGCACGACGTCGGCCACCGCTACACGCACTCCGCGTCGCGCAGCATCCGGATTTCCCTCGGCGAGTAGCCGATCGAGACGAGCACCTCGTCGGTGTGCTGGCCCACGGTGGGCGGCCCCAGCCGGATCGTCCCGGGCGTCTCGCTGAACCGGAAGGGAACCCCGACCACGCGCAGCTCACCGGCCCCCGGGTACTCCACCGTGGCGAGCCATTCGTTGTGCGCGACCTGCGGGTCCTCCACCACCTGGTCGAAGGTCTGGACCGGCGCGGCCCATACGTCCCGTTTGCCCAGCAGGTCGAGCCACTCCTGGGTCGTTCCCTCCGGCAGCCGCGCCGCGATCATCCGGTACACGTCGTCGCGGTCGGCCCACGCCCGCTCCGGAGTGTCGTACTCCGCAAGCTCCGGCAGGTCGAGGACCTCGCCTACCACGGCCAGCGAGCCCATGGCCAGGGCCAGATGGCCGTCGGCGGTGCGGTAGACCCCGAACGGCGCCGACAGCCACGCGCCGCCGATACCCGCCTCGCTCCTGTCGAAGGGGCGGGCGAGGTTCATGAACGCCGCCAGCTCCTGGCACTGCAGGGCGATGGCCGTCCCGTACAGACTGACGTCGATGCGCTGGCCCTGGCCGGTCCGCTCCCGGTGGAACAGCCCGACCATCGCCGAGAACGCCAGCATCAGCGCGGTCGAGGCGTCCACGATCGAGCTGCCGGACGGCGTGGGCGGGTCGTCGCGGCGCCCGCCGTACGCGGCCAGGCCGGACATCGACTGGATCAGCAGGTCCTGCCCGGGGCGCGCCACGTACGGCCCGTCCGGCCCGAACCCGGTCCCCGCCACGTACACGATCGACGGGTTGACCTTCCGCAGGTCCTCGTAGCCCATCCCGAGGCGGTCCATGACCCCCGGGCGGAAGTTCTCGGTGACCAGGTCGCAGGTCTCCGCCAGCTTCAGCACGATCTCGCGGGCCCGGGGGTCCTTCAGGTTCAAGGTCAGCGACTTCTTGTTGCGGTTCATGGCCAGGAAGAACGGGCTCTGGCCGGCCAGGAGCTCGCCCATGGCCCGCAGGCCCCGCTCCCACTCACCCGCGCCGGGACGCTCGACCTTGATGACCTCGGCCCCCATATCGCCCAGGAACTGGGTGGCCCACGGCCCCATCATCATCTGGGTGAAGTCGAGGACCCGGACGCCCTCCAGCGCCATCGCGGTCATCCCCGATCGCTCCCGGTCCGGACCGCCAGGCTGTCGCGATACTCGGCCTCGATGGCGTCCAGCACGGCGCCGGCGTCCCCGCCCTCGCCCTCGCGAAGATTGCGGTGCACCAGCTGCCCCGCCGTTTGCTGGAACCCGAGGAATCCGTCGTGTCGGGGCCGGAGGTACGCGGCGTCCATCGCGTCGAGGGTGTCCCGGAAGAACCCCGTGGAGGCCTCGTTGACCGCGTCGTCCGTCCACGCCGAGCGGTGCCCGGGCTGGCCGCCGCCCTGGAAATAGACGGTCCGCTGGACCTCCGCATCCGCCACGAACGCCGCGTACCGCACGGCCTCCTGGACCGCCGCGCCGTGGGCGGAGACGGCCAGGCCGGCGCCCCCAAGCGTCCCCGCCGGTCCGCCAGCGAAGCGGACCAGGTGTGGCCGGAAGCCTGGCCGGGCGTAGTTCGAGTACCCGAAGGCCGCGGGGCAGTAGGCCACTTCGTCGGCCGTAGTCATGTGCTCCAGCATGCGCGGCGGGTTCCACTCCAGGCTCGAAGGGTGCGAACATGCCACGACCTCACGGAGCAGCTCCAGCGCCGCCCGGCCGGCTTCACGCGACGGGAGCTCGGTGCCGCACATGGCCAGGAACGCGCAGATGGCGTCGACCGGGATGGCCGGGAACGCCATCCACAGCCCGGCCGCCCGCAGCGCGGAGGCCGCGGCCAGGACGTCGTCCCACGTCCCGGGAACGGCGACACCGGCCAGCTCGAGCAGGTCCGGCCGGTACGCGGCGACCTGCGCCGCCGCGTCGGTGGCCAGGGCCCACCGATGCCCCTCCCACTCGTAGCTCTCGGCGCTCCGGCCGACGCTGTTGGCGGCCTGGTCCTCCAGCACCGCTGGGTCCAGGTGCTCGTCCAGTGGCGCGAGGCACCGGCGAGCCACGGCGTACCCGATGGCCGGGTGGTCGATGTACAGCAGGTCGAACTGCCGCGCCAGCTCGTCCACCGACTGGTCGGCGAAGGACTGCAGCGACCGGGCCGTCCACTCCACCTCGACGGCCGGGCGCACGTTCCGGAACGCGTCTGCCGTGGCCCGGAGCCCGCCCAGCCCCCGGACGTGGTCCCACGTGATCCCCCGCAGCCGCAGCCCAGTCATCGCCACCCGCCCGGCGGCAGCTCCAGACCCTCCACGCCCACCTCCAGCCGGGTGAGGTGCCACCGCCCCAGGTTCGACGTGAACATCGTCGTCCCCCGGAACGCGAGGTTGGTGGGGTGCGCCAGCAGGTGCGCGGACCGCTCCCGGAACAGCACCTCCACCGTGCCGGCGGGGTCGATCCGGAGGATCTGGCTGGGCTCGTAGCACCCGACGTACAGGTTCCCGCCGGCGTCGAAGGCCAGCCCGTCCGGCCACGAGCCGGGCGTGGTCGCCGCGTTCTCGCGCTCCCCGGCCGAGCCGTCCTCCCGGATCGGGATGCGGAACACCCGGTTGGCGAAGGTCTCCGCCACGTACAGGTGCCGCCCGTCGGGACCGACGGCCAGTCCGTTCGCGAACACGACGTCCCGGTCGTACCACAGGGTCCCCGAGCCGTCCGGCTCGAACCGGAACACCCCGGGCCCGGGCGTACCGAACTGATGGCTGTCGGACACATAGAGCCGCCCCTCGCCGTCGAACGACGGGTAGTTGGGGATCCGCATGGGGCGGCCGGGTGCGCCGTCGGCGAACCGTTCGACCCGACCGGTCTCGGTTTCGATCCTGAACACCGCGGCGTGCTTGAGGTCGCACACGAACAGGTCGTCGTTGCGGTCGAAGGCCATGCCCAGGCAGAACCCGCCGGTGGAGGCGACCTCCTCGACGGAGGTGCCGTCGGGGTCCAGCCGGTAGATCTGGCCACGCTCTCCGCCGCACCACACGGATCCGTCCCGGTGGACGGCCACGCCCTCCGGGTGGTCCAGCCGGGGGTCAGTCAGCGTGCCGTCGAAGAACACGCTGGCCCGCGCGGGCGGGAGGATCCCCTCGCACAGCTCGTCGTCCGTCACGGTCTCCAAGCTTCGACCCGGCGCCTCGTCGTCGCCGTGGCGCGCGTGCAATTCGATTTGCGCCCCGCACGATCCCCGCTCGGCCCGGCGGGTGTCAACTCGCGCTCCTCACAGTAGGGTTCCGCCGTGCCTACGGGACTGTTCCGCGTCCGGCTGCCCGACGGCTCGACCCGCCTGGCGCTGGGCGACGCGGCCGAGGGCCCCCGGGAACTCCTGGAAGCAGGCCTCGACCTGGACCCGCTGCTCGCAGCCGGCGGGCCCACCCTGGAGGACGCGCTGACGCTTCCCGGCGATGGACCGGTCCCCGGGGACGCCGCGGTGATGGCGCCGGTCGATTCCCAGGAGGTCTGGGCCGCCGGGGTGACCTACCTGCGGTCGCGGGAGGCCCGTGTCGAGGAGTCCCTGGACGCCTCGCCCTACGACCGCGTCTACGTTGCCGAGCGCCCCGAGCTGTTCTTCAAGTCTCCAGGGTGGCGGGTGCGAGGGCCGGGCGCCCACGTGGCGATCCGGGCGGACTCCCCCTGGAACACCCCGGAGCCCGAGCTGGCCCTCGTCCTCGACGCGTCCACGGCCGTCGTCGGGTACACCATCGGCAACGACGTGTCCTCGCGCAGCATCGAGGGCGAGAACCCGCTGTACCTGCCCCAGGCCAAGGTCTACGACGGCGCGTGCGCCCTCGGGCCGTGCATCGTGCCGGCCTCGGCGGTGGACCCACCGTTCGCCATCACGCTTCGGATCCTCCGGGCGGGCGCCGTCGCCTTCGAAGGGACGACGTCGACGGAGCGCATGAAACGGAGGTTCGAGGAGCTGGCCGACCACCTCGGCCGGGCCTTGGCGTTCCCCGCGGGTGCGTTCCTGCTGACCGGAACGGGGATCGTCCCGGACGCGCCGTTCACGCTGGAGGCCGGCGACGTCGTGCGCATCGAGATCGAGGGCCTGGGGGTGCTGGAGAACCCCGTGGCCACGGTGGGCGTGCGCGACGCGGCACCCGCGGCGGGAGAGGCCGTCCGGTGAGGGGGACCATCCGCTCCACCTCTCCGCAACGGCCCGACGACGTCGTCGGCGAGTGGCCGGACACCGGGGCCGAGGGCGTCGACCGGGCGGCCCGCCGGGCGCGCGAGGCCTTCCCGGGCTGGTCGCGGGCCACGGCGTTCGAGCGGTCCCGGGTCCTCCGCGACGCGGCGGGGCGTCTGGCGTCGCGCGGGGAGGAGATGGCCGCCCTCATGGTCCGGGAGGTCGGCAAGCCGATCATCGAGTCCCGGGCGGAGGTTGCCCGGGCCGTGGCCATCCTGGAGTTCTACGCGCAGGCGGCACTGGACCCGGAGGGCGACGTCCTGCCACCCAGCACCGCGGGGACCATGCTGCTGGCCCGCCGCCGTCCACGCGGGGTGGTCGGCCTGATCACGCCGTGGAACTTCCCCGTCGCCATTCCCGCGTGGAAGCTGGCCCCGGCCCTGGCCTGGGGCAACGTGGCCGTGCTGAAGCCCTCTGCCGAATCGACCGCCTGCGCCTTCCTCCTGGAAGAGGCCCTGGGCCTCCCGGACGGCGTGCTGCAGGTGGTCCCGGGGGCCGCCGGGGCCGGCAGGGCCCTGGTCGAGCACCCCGCGATCGACGCGGTCTCCTTCACGGGATCGGCGGCCGTGGGCCGCGACGTGGCCACGACCGCTGCCGCGCGGGGCATGCCCGCCCAAGCGGAGATGGGCGGCCAGAACCCGGTCATCGTGCTGGCGGACTCGGACGTGGAGGCGACGGCTGCGGCCGTGGCCGCCTCGGCCATGGGATACGCCGGCCAGAAGTGCACGGCGGCCCGGCGGGTCATCTCGGTCGGTACCGCCGCCGACGCGTTCCGGGAGGCGCTCATAACTCGCGTCGAGGCACTCCGTGTGGGCGACCCCGCCGACCCGGCCACGGTGGTCGGCCCGCTCATCACGTCTGCCGCTCGCGACCGGGTGTCCGCGGCCGTCGATGCGGCCCGCGGGGCCGGCGCAACTCTCCTGACCGGCGGCCGGTCGACCATTGGCGAGGGCTGGTTCTACGCGCCGGCGGTGGTCGATGGCGTGGGGCCCGACCAGGAGCTGGCCCGCGAGGAGGTATTCGGGCCCGTCCTGGCCATGTTCTCGGCGAACGACCTGGACGAGGCGGTCCGGATGGCCAACGCCACCCGCTACGGGCTGGTGGCCGCGGTGTTCACCCGTGACCTCGGCGTCGCCCTGGACGTGGCCGCGCGCCTGGAGGCCGGCCTGGTTCGGATCAACGCGCCCACCACCGGTGTGGACTTCCACGCGCCGTTCGGCGGAGACAAGGTCTCCGGCCAGGGCGGCCGCGAGCAGGGCCGCGCCGCGCGCGAGTTCTACACGTCCAGCACCACCATCACGATCGCCCCGCCCGCGTAGGTGGACGCGTTCGCCCGGGACTTGGCGGAGCGACTGGCTGCGATCCCCGGCGTCGTCGCAGTGACGCTGGGCGGCTCCCGCGCCCGCGGCACGCACCGTCCCGACTCCGACTGGGACTTCGGCCTGTACTACCGCGGCGCCCTGGACCCCGACGACGTCCGGGCCCTGGGCCATCCGGGCACAGTCGTCGCTCCTGGCGAGTGGGCCTACCCGATGAACGGCGGTGCCTGGCTGACCATCGGCGACCGGAAGGTGGACCTGCTGTACCGCGACCTGGACGACGTCGAGCGGTCGACGGCGGAGGCGGAGCGGGGCCGGTGGGAGCTCTTCCGCATCCCGGCTACCTGTGCGGCATGGCGTCCTACGTGCTGGTCGGCGAGGCCGCCACCGGGCTCGTCCTGGCCGGCACGCTCGAGCACCCCTCGTTCCCGGAAGCCCTCCGCGTGCGCGGGCCCGGACGGTGGCGCTGGGAGGCCGGGTTCGCGCTGCAGCACGCCACGGCACACGCGAGCGCGGGAGACCGGGCCGCGTGTATCGGGAAATGTGCGGTCGCCATCCTGGCCGAAGCGCAGGCCCGGATGCTGGAGCGTCGGGAGCGGGCGCTCAACGAGAAGGGCCTCGTCGAGCGAGCCGACCTGTCCGACGTGGAGGCGTTACTCGCCGGAGACCGCGGCCTCGCCGACGTGGTGCGGGATGTGTGCGGGGCGCTCGGCCTGCCCTGAACCTCAGTCCTCGATGGCGTCGCCGGTTCGAGGGTCGAACGCGTACAGCCGTCCCGGGCGCACCGAGAGCTCCACCACGTCGCCGGCCCGCACCTCAGACGCCACCCGGGCCGTCCACAGGTTGATCCGCTCGGCGGGCCACGCCTCGTCCAGCGGTTCGGTGTCCACATCGCGAGGGTCCTCGGCCAGCAGCAGCGGCGCGTCCATCACGAACTGCAGATGGGTCTCCGCACCGACGTTCTCGGCCCGGGCCACCGCCAGCCGGAGGCGCGCATCCTCGGGAGCCCCGGCCGCCGGCGCGTCGAGGAGATCCTCGGGCCGGATCCCGATGACCACCTGCCGCCGCACGTAGTCGGCCAGGCGGGGCCGCCGTTCGATGGTCTGCGAGTCCACCCGGATCCGGTGCCCGCCGAAGATCAGCACGAGCCCGCCCCGCTCCTCCTGGTCGAGCGTGGCCTCCGCCAGGTTCATGGGCGGCGATCCCACGAAGCCCGCGACGAACAGGCTGCGGGGCCGCTCGTACAGCCCGCGCGGCGTGTCCAGCTGTTCCAGCGATCCGTCCCGCAGCACGCCGACATGGTCGCCCAGCACCATGGCCTCCGACTGGTCGTGGGTGACGTACAGCGTGGTGATGCGGACGTCGCGCTGGATCCGCGCGAGCTCGCCGCGCATCTGCACCCGCAGCCTCGGGTCCAGGTTCGACAGGGGCTCGTCCATCAGGAAGGCTCGGGGCTGCCGGACGATGGCCCGCCCCATGGCCACCCGCTGCTGCTGCCCACCGGACAGCGACTGCGGGCGCTTCTTCAGCACGTCCTCCAGTCCCAGCACCGCGGCGGCCCGGCGGACCCGCTCCTCGACCTCCGGCTTGGGAAGGCGGCGCATCTTCACGCCGAACGCGATGTTCTCGAACACGTCCAGGTGCGGGTACAGCGCGTAGTTCTGGAAGACCATGGCCACGTCGCGCCTGGGCGGCGGATGGTCGGTGACGTCGTCGCCACCGATCAGGATGCGGCCCTCGGTGGTCCCCTCCAGGCCGGCCACCATCCGCAGGATGGTGGTCTTTCCGCACCCCGACGGCCCCAGGAACACGAAGAACGAGCCGTCCTGGATGTACAGGTCGAGGTCGTCGACGGCCACGGTGCCGTCCTTGTAGACCTTGGTGACGCTCTCGAACGCGACGTCGGCCATCAGGCCGGGCCATGCGGCCGGTGGGACGACGGCCGGCGGGTCAGGCCCACCACATCTCCGCCTTCTCCTCGCGGAAGATCAGCGCGCGCAGGATGTCGATGGCCTTCTGCAGGCCCTCGTCGATGGACAGCAGCAGGTCCTCGTGCTCGATGCTCATCACGTAGTCGTAGTCCACGGCCCGCAACGCGCTGACGATGTCGCGCCACGTCCGCTCGCCCTGCCCGTACCCGACGGTCCGGAACGACCACGAGCGGTCCAGGACCTTCCCGTAGTGCTTGGTGTCGAGGACGCCGTTCACGGCGACGTTCCGACGGTCCAGGTACGTGTCCTTGGCGTGGAAGTGGAAGATGGCGTCCTCGCGCCCGAGCGCCTTGATCACCTCGACCACGTCGCAGCCCTGCCAGAACAGGTGGCTGGGGTCGAGGTTCGCGCCCACCGAAGGGCCGACGGCCGAGCGGAGCCGCAACAGCGTCTCGGGGTTGTACACCACGAAGCCCGGGTGCATCTCGAACGCGATCTTCTGCACGCCGCGGCTGCGGGCGAACGCGGCCGCCTCGGTCCAGTACGGGATGACCACGTCGTCCCACTGCCATTCCAGGATGGCCGGGTAGTCGTCGGGCCAGGCGCAGGTCACCCAGTTCGGATACCTCGCGCCCTCCTGGTCGCCGGGACAACCGGAGAACGCGCAGACCACCGGTACCTCCAGCACCTCGGCCAGCCTCACGGTGCTCTCCCACACCGCACGGTCGCGGGCCCGGAACGCCGGGTCGGGGTGGACCGGGTTCCCGTGCTGGCTGAGGGCGCTGATGATCATGCCGCGGTCCTCCACCGCCTTGCGGAACGCCACGGCCTTGCGCTCGTCGGCCAGCAGCTCGTCCGGCTTGCAGTGCGCGTCGCCCGGGTAGTTCCCGCAGCCGATCTCGACGGCGTCGACGCCCATGGCCCGGACCTTGTCCAGCGCCTCCTCGAACGGCAGCTGCGAGTACAGCACGGAGAACACTCCCAGTCTCATGTGGCGACCTCCTGCGGTGCGGGAGCGGCCCGACCCACCGGAACCCACGACCGGGTCCGGCTGCTCTCCGCGATGGCGTCGATGACCTGCATGACGTGGTGTGCCTCGTCGAACGAGGCGAACGTCGGCTCGTACGGCTCGACCCGCCCCTGCGCCCGAACGGCGGCGTAGAAGTCGGCGAACAGGTTCCGGAGGGCGTCCGGCCATCCTTCCTGGTGGCCGCCCGGGTAGTGCGCCAGCGGGGCGGCGGCCGGGTCCAGCAGCGAGGGGTCCCGCACCAACTCGTCGTTGGAACGGTCCCGCCGGCCGATCCACAGACGGTTCGGCTCCTCTTGGTCCCAGGCGAAGGACGCCCCGGCGGTGTCGACCTGGAACCACAGCCGGTTCTTCCGTCCGGGCGAGACCTGCGACACGGAGAAGGCGCCGCGGACGCCGGAGGCGAACCTGACGATGGCGGACCCGAGGTCCTCGGTGGCGACCCGGTAGGCTTCGCCGCCGCCATCCGATCGGGCGAACGTCTCGACCTCGCCGGCCGGGCGGGTCCGCTCCTCGTGCAGGCGGCCGAGGTCCGCCATCACCTCCACGATCCGGTCGCCGGTGACGTGCTGGACGGTGTCCACCCAGTGCGAGCCGATGTCGCCCATGGCTCGGGTCGCTCCGGCCTTCGACGGGTCAAGGCGCCAGTTCCAGTCGTCCCGGTGCAGCAGCCAGTCCTGCAGGTACGAGCCCAGGACGAAGTGGACTGGCCCCGCCTGCCCGCCCGCGATCCGCGACCGAACCTCCTGCACCAGCGGGAAATGCCGGTAGTTGAAGCACACCCCGGTCACCACGCCGGCCTCGGCGGCGGCCGCCACGACCAGCGCGGACTGATGCGAGTCGAACGCCAGCGGCTTCTCCGAGAGGACGTGCTTTCCGACCGCCAGCGCGGCCAGGGTGACATCCGCGTGGAGGTCGTTCGGGGTGCAGTTGTGGACGACGGCGACCTGCGGGTCGTTCAGCAGCGCGTCGAGGTCCCCGTGGACGCGCTCCATGCCCAGGCGGTGCGCCGCCGCTCGGGCCCGCTCCGGCGAGCTCCCCACCAGCCCCGCAACGCGGACGCCCGGGATCCGGGCCAGCGCGTCCAGGTGCGAGGACGCCGCGAAGCCCGTTCCCACGATTCCCACGCCGACGGGAGACGCCGGGTCGCCAGGGTTCATCGCACCTGATGTTAGCCATCGACCCGCCCGCCGAAAGGGGGGCGTCCGTCCCTCGCGCTATGGTGAGGATGGACCGATGGCGCTCAGTCGATCCTTCCGCCGCGTCCTGTCCGGGATCTGCTGGACGCTGGCCGTGGTGGCCGGCGCCCTCACGGGCGCGGCCTTCGCCGGCGGCGGGGCCACCTGCCAGGCCGGCCAGCGGACCCACTGCGCGCCCCAGACCTGGCTGCTCGTGGTCGGCATCATCGCCACGCTGGCACTCGGCGTGGGCGGTGCGGTGCTCTACAAGCCCAGCGACAAGCGGACCCCGCGCTTCCCCTGGGAAGACGCCCGGTAGCCCGCCTCCGGCTGCCCGCTAGTGCTGCGGCACGGAATTTCGGTGACGTATCACGCGACGGAGCGTGGTGAGGAGGTCATGGCGAGCATTCGGTCGAGGTCGGTCCGGGTGAACCTCCACTCGAAGGGATGAGCGATCTGCTCGTAGTGGTCCTGGAACGCGAGGATGCGAGCGGCCAGCTCCGCCGGGTCCGCGACGTCGGTGGGTGTGAGCACCTTGCGCTGGAGCACAGAGAAGTAGATCTCCACCTGGTTGAGCCAGGAAGCGTGCAGCGGCAAGTGAACCAGGGTGGCGGTGGGCCACCGCCTCATGGTGCGCTCGACGGAGCGCTCGCCGCGGTGGGAGGTCCCGTTGTCCACTACGATGAACACCCGCCGGGCGAAGGCGTACGGCTGGGTGGTCATGACCTGGTCCACCAGCCGGTCGAAGGGGTCGTTGCCCACCGTGGGCTCGATGCGGCCGAACAGGCGGGCCCGGTGCACGTCCCACGCCGCCAGGTAGGCCAGGGTGCCCTGGCGCCGGTACTCGTGCTCGATCCGCGGCGGACGGCCGGGGTGTGGGGCGCGAATATCCCAGATTCGCACTCTGAGCTGGACCTCCTAGGATTCGCCCATGCTTCTGCTCTTGGACCTCCTCATGCACCGAGTCCTGGGCTGGCTCGGCCGCGGCTCATCCATTCGGGCCCTGGAGCTTGAGAACGCCGTCCTTCGCCACGAGGTCAGGCTCCTTCGTCGTCAGCGCCGGACGCTCCGCCTGCGCCGCCTCGATCGTGTCGTGCTCGCCGCGGCCAGTCGCGCCGTGCCTTCGGGATCGGTGGAGCCTGTTCCTGGTCCGGCCCCAAACGCTGCTCCGGTGGCACCGGGAGCTGATGCAGCGGAAGTGGACCTACAAGAGGAAGGGCAGACCTGGTCGACCCCCGATCGACCCCGAGGTCCGCGCCCTCATCCTCCGGCTGGGGAGGGAGAACCGCCGGTGGGGATGCGTCCGCATCCAGGGCGAGCTTCGAAGGCTCGGGATCCGCGTCGGGGCGACCACGATCCGGTCCATCCTCCGGCGCTCGGGTCTCGGCCCGCCCTCCGGAGGACCGGATCCGAGCTGGCGGGCGTTCCTCCGGTCCCAGGCATCCGGCATCCTGGCCACCGACTTCTTCAGCGTCGAGACGATCACGCTTCGGACGATCTACGTGCTCTTCTTCATCGAGATCTCCACCGGGAAGGTGTACGTGGCCGGCGTCACGGAGCATCCCGACTCGGCCTGGGTCACCCAGCAGGCCCGAAACCTGGCCATCGAGGATCGCCTGGAAGGCGTCCGGTTCCTGATCCACGACCGGGACGCGAAGTACCCGTGGTCCTTCGACGAGGTGCTTCGGTCCGAAGGGGTGCGCATCGTCCGCTCTCCGATCCGGGTGCCCAAGGCCAACGCCATCTGCGAGCGGTGGGTGGGCACGGCCCGTCGGGAGTGCCTGGACCACCTCCTCGTCTTCGGTCGCCGGCATCTGGAGCGCGTCCTCGCCACCTACGCCGCCCATTACAACGGCTCCCGGCCGCATCGGGCGCTCGAGCTCCGGAGCCCCGCACCGCGGCGAGACGACCCGTCCGTGCCGGCCGAACCTCGGAGGGTGAGACGCCGAGACATCGTCGGCGGACTCATCCACGAGTACGAGCCGGCGGCCTGAGACGCGGGTGGGACACCGGGTAAGCGGAGGAGACGCTGCCCCGATGTTCCTCGTCGCTCGAAACCCCCAGCCCGACACCAAGCTCCCGTTCCTCCTGAAGCTCCCGGTGGATGGCGGCTTGGTGCTGAAGGCTCGGGAGGTCTGGCCGGCGACGTCGCGGGTGTACTGCCACCCCTTCGAGGAGGAGTGGCCCGAGGACCCGGAGATCGTGGAGGAGGTTCCGGTCCTTGTCTGCCGGAGGCGGGGAGCCGCCATCGACCTGGTGCTGGACCGGCCCCGCCGGGCCCGCTCCCAGTTCGTGTTCACCGAGGTGAAGGGCCGCCCGGCCATCTTCTGGCAGACCCAGAAGACGGCCCGAACGGCGAACCCCGGAGGACGGGTCCCCCGCCGGCGGGCCCTCGCCTCCGGCTTCTCCATCGCCGTCGACTCTCGGGAGCGCTACCCCTACCGGTTCGCCGGTCGGGACGTGCAGACCGAACGGGCGGCGCTTGGAGCGGGGGACTACGCCGTGCGGGACGAGGACGGCGTCATTGTTGCCGCCGTGGAGCGCAAGAGCCTGGAGAATCTGGCCACCACCCTGTCGGACGGGACCCTGGCCTTCCAGATGCAGCGCCTGGCTGAGCTCCCCCTCTCGGCGGTGGTGGTGGAGGGACGGTACCCGGCGCTGCTGGCCTCCCCCCACGTGGCGGGAGACTGGCTCGGCGATATCCTGGCTCGCCTGCAGGTCCGCTACCCCGAGGCCCAGGTCGTCTTCGCCGACTCCCGTCGATTCGCCGAGGAATGGACTTACCGGTTCCTGGCCGCCGCGCTCGCCGATGCGCCCGGCGAGACTCCGGCGTGAAGACCGGTCATGGCGGTAGCTCGCCCGGGCCTGTTCGCCTCGAAGGAGAACGGTGCACGAACACCGGCCTGAGCGAACTTTGATTTCCGACCCCCACAGCTACCCACGCATCCGAGGCGAGCTCCGCAAGCTCGGCGTACGTCTGGGCGCCACCACCATCAGACGGATCCTCAAGGCCGCCGGCCTCGGGCCGGCGGCCCGCCGTACCGGTCCCACGTGGTCACAGTTCCTCAGAGGCCAGGCTCAAGGCGTCCTCGCGACCGACTTCTTCACGGTCGAGACCATCCGTCTGAAGACGCTGTACGTCCTGTTCTTCATCGAGCTCGCCACCCGCAAGGTGCATCTCGCCGGGGTGACGGAGCACCCCGACTCGGGCTGGGTGGCCCAGCAGGCCAGGAACCTCGCCGTCGACGGTGCGCTCGAGCGGACCACCGTCCTGATCCACGATCGTGATTCCAAGTACTCGGGACCGTTCGACGAGGTGTTCCAGACCGAAGGCGTCGAGGTCGTCCGTACCCCGTTCCGGACCCCACGGGCGAACGCGTTCGCGGAGCGGTGGGTCCGGACCGTCCGCTCGGAGTGCCTGGACTGGACGCTCGTCCGAGGTCGACGACATCTCAAGCGAGCCCTGAAGACGTACGTGGAGCACTACACCCAAGCCAGGCCGCACCGAGGGCTGGACCTGGATGCTCCGGAGGGCCCCGGGTCGACCGAGACCGCCTCTTCCCAGCTGCCGTCAGTCCGCCGCCGGGACTTGCTCGGCGGGCTGATCCACGAGTACGAGGTCGCCGCCTGATGAATTCGAGTAATGGCACCCTTCAGGGGGCATGGACGTCACCAAGGACGGGCGAAGCTGGCGGATCGGCACGGCCAGCGACGTCGCCTGGGTCGCTGGCCACACCACGCAAGGCTTCTCGATCACCACAGCGATCCCACCGGTGTTCGATGCCTACGCCACCTTCTACCCGCCCGACGGCGTCAGTTTCGAGGCACATGAACGCGCTGTGGTCGACGAGCTCACCCAGCACACCGCTGCCCAGCCCTGGTGGCTGGGCTATCTCGACACCGGCGCCCACGACATCGTCTTCCCCTTTGCTCCGAAGTTGTCCCTCTACTGGGACTGGCCCTATCTGCTGGTCGAAGCCGGACCCGAACAGGCCCTCACCTGGCGGACCGGACACATGCGCGGCGGCGAATTTGGATCGCTGCCTGATCTGGTCTTCCCGGCAGATCACTCGTGGCTCGTCTCCGCCCTCTGGGACGACACCTGGACCGACATCGGCGGCACCGCCGCCCTGATCAGCAGGCTGCACCGCAATCCGCTGGTCAACGCCCGCCCCGTCGGGCCTGATGAAGACGCCCTCCC
>WNGH01000389.1_pt1 | contig 37136 bp, 35 predicted proteins | sample 5400631 | NCBI WGS metagenome assembly WNGH01 (sample SAMN13153373, study PRJNA577476) | soil metagenome | isolation source: 115 cm soil or saprolite under Garry oak tree replicate 1 | place: USA:California | collected 2016-06-15 | reverse complement strand
TGCCCGAGTCCAAGCGCCTGAACGTGCTGCTGCGCGAATTCCGCGCGAACCGCAACCACATGGCGATCGTGGTCGACGAGTACGGCGGCGTGGCGGGCCTGGTGACCATCGAGGACGTGCTCGAGCAGATCGTCGGCGAGATCGAAGACGAGTACGACTTCGACGATTCGGAGGACAACATCGTGCGCGAACAAGGGGGCCACTACCGCGTCAAGGCGCAGACCGAAATCGCCGATTTCAATCGGGCCTTCGGAACGAAGTTCTCCGACACCGATTTCGACACTGTCGGCGGGCTCGTGGTCAACCGCTTCGGGCGCCTGCCCAAGCGCGGCGAGGCGATCACCCTCGACGGCCTGCGCGTCCAGGTGCTTCGCGCCGACAGCCGCAGGCTGCACGTCCTTCAGGTGCACCGGCTGCCAGGCAAGGTTTGAAGGCCTTCCTGCAATCACCGCACGCCGCGATCGCCGCGGCTCTGGTCGCGGGCGCGTCGACTGTCGCCGGCTTCGCTCCGCTCGCGCTGTTCCCGCTGCCGTTCTTGGCTCTCGCGGGCCTGCTGCTCATCTGGCTGCGCGCGGCAACGCCACAGGTCGCGTTCTGGGCGGGCTTCGCTTTTGGCGCAGGCCTGTTCGGCGTCGGCGCTTCCTGGGTCTACGTCAGCCTGCACGATTTCGGCGCGATGCCGGCGCCGCTCGCTGCGATCGGCACGCTCGCCTACTGCGCGATCCTCTCGCTCTATCCTGCCGCGGCCGGCTGGTGCCTCGCGCGGCTAGTGCGCGCTTCACTTACCTCCGCTCTGATCGCGTTCCCCGCCGCGTGGACACTCTTCGAGTGGTTGCGCGGCTGGATCTTTACGGGGGTTTCCTGGCTCGCCATCGGCTACAGCCAGGTCGATTCGCCGCTCGCCGGTTTTGCTCCCGTCGTGGGAGCATACGGCGTGTCGTTCATGACCACGCTCTGTACCGGCCTCCTGGTCATCGTGGTTGCCGGCTCCGGTAAGGCGCGCCTCGCCGGCGGCGTCGCGCTCGTCTTTGCTTTCGGCCTGGGTCAGCTGCTCAAGCAAATCGAGTGGACCTCTCCCCAAGGCGCGCCCCTCAAGGTTGCGCTGCTCCAGGGAAACATCCCCCAGGACCTGAAGTTCCAGGCGGATCGATACGCGATGACTCTTTCGATCTACAAGCGCCTCATCGAAGCGAGCAAGGGTCAGCTCATCGTGCTGCCCGAAACCGCCATTCCGCGGTTCCTCGACGCGGTCGACCCGAGCTACCTGAAGGACATCGCGAAGATCGCGGCCGAGCGTCGCGCCGACGTTCTGATTGGCGTACCCATTCGGGATTCTGGAGGACGCTATTTCAACAGTGTCATCAGCGTGGGAGCTTCGCCTTCGCAGCGCTACGACAAGTCGCACCTCGTTCCTTTCGGCGAGTTCGTGCCCGCGGGCTTCGGCTGGATTGTGAGGACCTTTGCGATTCCGCTGTCGGATTTTTCCCTGGGTTCAGAAAACCCCAAGCCGCTGGCGCTCGCGGGGCAGCTCGTCGCGCCTAACATCTGCTGGGAGGACGCTTTCGGCGAAGAGATCATCCGCCAGCTACCGGAGGCGACGCTGCTGGTGAACGTCTCGAACGTCGCTTGGTTCGGAGATTCGCTTGCACCGGCTCAGCACCTGCAAATATCGCGCATGCGCGCGCTCGAGACCGGGCGCCCCATGTTGCGCGCGACCAATACCGGAATGACCGCGATCATCGATCCTCGCGGCAAGGTGGTTGCGAGGCTGCCGCAGTTTACCGAGGGCGTCCTCGAGGGCGACGTGCGCGGCCACGCGGGAGCGTCGCCCTACGTCAAATTCGGCAACACCCCGATCGTCCTCACGTGTATCGCCCTGCTTGCTGCGCTCGTATTCATCCGCCGCCGCGTTGGTCGGGTCGGAGAAAGCCGGTAGAATCCGTCGCAGTCACCGCGCTCATGCTCACCTTCCAGGAACTGATCCTCAAGCTGCAGAGTTACTGGGGCGGCAAAGGCTGTGCCCTGCTGCAGCCTTACGACATGGAGATGGGCGCGGGTACCTTTCACACCGCGACCTTTTTGCGTGCCATAGGTCCGGAGCCCTGGAAGGCGGCCTACGTGCAACCTTCCCGGCGACCGAGGGACGGGCGCTACGGCGACAACCCGAACCGCCTGCAGCACTACTACCAGTATCAGGTGGTGCTGAAACCTTCGCCCGATGATCTGCAGGATCTCTATCTCGCCTCGCTCAAGGCGCTCGGCATCGATCTGCGCAAGAACGACGTTCGATTCGTCGAAGACGACTGGGAATCGCCGACTCTCGGCGCCTGGGGCCTCGGATGGGAAGTGTGGTTGAACGGGATGGAGGTCACCCAGTTCACCTACTTGCAGCAGGTCGGCGGCCTCGACTGCAAACCGGTTTTGGGTGAACTCACCTACGGGCTCGAACGCCTCGCGATGTACTTGCAGGGCAGGGACAGTGTGTTCGATCTCACATGGGTGGACGGCGTCACCTACGGCGACGTCTACCACCAGAACGAGGTCGAGCAGTCGAAATACAACTTCGAGGCGAGCGAGGCCACCTGGCTGCTGTCGCAGTTCAACGACTACGAAAGGCAAGCGAAGCGCCTGATCGACGCGGGGCTGCCGCTGCCGGGCTACGAGATGGTGCTGAAATGCTCGCACACTTTCAACCTGCTCGACGCGCGCGGTGCGATCTCCGTCACCGAACGCCAGGCTTACATAGGCCGCGTGCGAGCGCTCGCAAAACTTGTCGCGCAGGCCTATTACGAGTCGCGCGAGAAGCTTGGGTTTCCGATGCTGAAACAACCGAAGTTGATAAGGAAGAAAGTCCAGGCTTGAACAATGCCGAGTAAGAAAGCGACGGCGCCTGCGGTCGACACGCTGCTCGTCGAACTGCTTACCGAGGAACTGCCGCCGAAATCCCTCCTTCGCCTTGCCGAGGTGTTTCGCGAGGCCCTCGCGTCTGGCCTGAATGGCAGTTCATTGGTGTCATCTCCGTATTCCGCGCGCTGTTTTGCATCACCAAGGCGCCTTGCCGTGTTGATACACAATGTCGTGGACAAGGCCAAAGACATACACTCCGACACCTCCGGGCCATCAGTTGCAGCTGGCTTAAAGGCGGCGGAAGGTTTTGCAAGGAAGCATGGCGTTGCAGTCGATGCGCTCAAGCGCGTGTCAACCGCGAAGGGGGAAGTCTATGTCGCGAGCTACACCACGAAAGGCGCACAGCTTGCCGAAGTGCTCACCCAGAAAGTCGAAGCTGCCCTAAAGGTTCTCCCAATTTCCAAGGTGATGCGCTGGGGTTCGAGCGAAGTGCAATTCGTGCGTCCCGTTCACGGACTCGTGATGATGCACGGAAAACGCGTCGTTCCCGGCAATGTGCTCGGCCTGTACGCCGGCAACACCACAAGCGGGCACCGCTTCATTGGCGCGACTTCGATTCGTCTGAGCAGCGCGGACGAGTACGAGGCAAAGCTGCTCAAAGACGGTCATGTCATCGCCGACTTCTCGAAGCGCAAATCGGAAATCGACAAGCAGCTGCAGGCCGAGGCCAAGCGCCAGAAGGCGCGCCTCGGTGAGTATCAGGACTTGCTGGAAGAAGTCACCGCGCTTGTCGAGTTGCCGGCCGTTTACGCAGGCGAATTCGACGCCTCGTTTCTCGAGGTGCCGCAGGAATGCCTGATCCTCACCATGCGCCAGAATCAGAAGTATTTTCCGCTGTTCGCCCCCGACGGGAAGCTGCTGCCGAAATTCCTCATCGTCTCCAATATGCGCGTCGATGACCCTCGCCCAATCGTCGGCGGCAACGAGCGGGTCGTCCGGCCTAGGCTCGAGGACGCGCGGTTCTTCTTCAACCAGGACCAAAAGACCCGCCTCGAGGCGCGCGTGCCCCAATTGGCGAAAGTCGTGTTCCACAGCAAGCTCGGCAGCCAACTCGAGCGTGTCGAACGCATCCAGCTGCTCGCTGGAGCGATCGCTCGCGATCTGGGCGCTGATGCCATGCTCGCCGAGCGTTCAGCGTGGCTTTCCAAGGCCGACCTGCTCACCGCCATGGTTGGTGAATTTCCCGAGCTCCAGGGCGTCATGGGACGCTACTACACGCTGCACGATGGCGAGCGGCGTGAAGTCGCAGATGCGATCGAGCAGCACTACCGCCCGCGCTTCGCCGGCGACAAGCTTCCCGAAGGGCCGCTCGCCAGTGCCGTGGCGCTCGCCGACAAGCTTGATTCGCTCGCGGGCTTGTTCAGCATAAAGGAGCTGCCGACCGGAGACAAGGACCCGTTCGGACTTCGCCGCGCAGCTCTGGGCGTCGTCAGAATCGTCGTCGAAAATCGGCTTCCTTTGTCCCTAAAGGATCTCGTGGACACGGCTTTCGGGCCTTTCAGAGGCAAGCCGCAAACGGATCTCAAGATGTTTTTCACGGAACGCATGCGCGGCTACTTTCAAGAGCGCGGCTATTCCGCGAACGAGGTCGAGGCGGTTCTCAGCCTGAACCCGGTTGCGATAGCCCTCATCCCTAAGCAACTCGAAGCTGTTCGTGCGTTTTCCGCGCTTCCCGAAGCAGCCAGTCTTGCCGCCGCAAACAAGCGAATCGCCAACATACTGCGACAGGCGGAAAGCGAGGGTGAGTCATTTGCCGACGCCGATGTTTCAGCGCTCAAGGAGCCCGCCGAAATCTCGCTTTTCGAGGCCTTGCAGACAGCGTCCCGTTCGGCGAAGCCTCTATTTGACTCTGGAGATTTCGCCGGATATCTGAGAGCCTTTGCTTCTTTGAAGAGCCCAGTGGATTCGTTCTTCGACGCAGTCATGGTCATGACAGAGGACAAGAAGCTTCGCGAAAATCGCCTTGCGCTGCTCACGGATATGCGGAAGGCGATGAATCGGTTCTCCGATATCTCCAAGCTCGCAGCATGAAACTCATCATCCTCGACCGCGACGGCGTGATCAATTACGACAGCGACGAGTTCATCAAGCATCCCGACGAGTGGCGCCCGATCCCCGGGAGCCTCGAGGCGATCGCGCGCCTCACGCAGGACGGGTGGCGCGTCGTGGTCGCTACGAACCAATCGGGGGTCGGCCGCGGCCTCATGGACATGGCGAGCCTGAACGCCATCAACGCCAAGATGCACAAGGCGGTGAATCTGGCGGGCGGACGCATCGAGGCGGTGTTCTATTGCCCCGACACGGCCGAGTCTCAGTCGCCCTGCCGCAAGCCTAATCCGGGAATGTTCTTCGCCGTTGCCGAGCGCCTCAACGTCGCGCTCGACCGGACGCCCTGCGTGGGCGACAGCCTGCGCGACCTTCAGGCCGCAGCCGCGGTTGGAGCCCATCCGATCCTGGTGCTCTCTGGCAAAGGCGCGAAAACACGCTCCGCCGGCAATCTTCCGGAAGGGACCGCCATTTATCCAGATCTGGCCGCGGTGGCCTACGCGCTGTGTCAATGATCTTAATGCGTTCGCTCGTCTTCCTCATCGCCCAGATCCTCGTCACCCCGCCTTATGCGATAGTAGCCCTCGCCACTTTTCCCTTGCCGCGGCTCGCGCGCTATCGCGTAATCTCCGGGTGGTCGCGCGCGATGATCTGGCTGGCGAAGAAAGTGCTCGACATCCAGTACCGCGTAATCGGCGCAGAGAAGCTTCCGCGGACTCCCGCGGTCATTCTGTCCAAACATCAGTCGGCGTGGGAGACCCTCGCCTTCCAGGTGATCTTCCCGCCTCAGGCTCTGGTGCTGAAGCGCGAGCTACTGTGGATCCCGTTCTTCGGGTGGGGACTCGCGCTCACAAGTCCGATCGCCATCGACCGCGGCAGCGGGGCCCGCGCGCTCCGGCGCATGGCGGAGCTGGGCCGCGAGCGCCTCGCGCAAGGATTCTGGATCGCCATCTTTCCGGAAGGCACGCGGGTGCAGCCCGGGAAGAAGGGAAGGTACCATCCTGGCGGGGCGTGGCTCGCCGTACACTGCGGGGCATCCGTCGTACCGGTCGCGCACAATGCAGGTTTGTACTGGGGGCGCGGGGCCTTCCTCAAGCGCCCCGGCATGGTTACGGTCGAGATCGGCGCACCGATCGACGCGCGATCCCACACGCCGGAATCGCTCAACGCCGCGGTCGAGGAATGGATAGAGGGACGCATGGCCAAACTATGTCCCGTGCCCTAGAACAACTCCGGCTGCCGTTCGAGATCCCTCCACCACCGGAAAAGGCGGGGCGAGCTCGCCAAGTACAGCTCGCAGGGGGCGTCCTCAGTTACCGGCTCGTGCGGGCCCGGCGCAGGACCATCGGCCTAGCGGTGGAAGCGGAGGGTGTGCAGGTCCGAGCACCCCGCCATGCCACGCTCACCCATATAGAAGGGTTCATCCGTGAAAAGGAGCATTGGATCAGGAAGCGCCTCGCCGCTCCGCGGCGTATCCCCTTTGTCTGGCAGGCCGGGACAAGGCTCCCATGGCTCGGACGTACCGTGACCTTGATGCTGCGGCATGGGGAAACCGGGGTTTGGCACTCGGAGGGCGATCTCGAGGTCGGGCTCGCCGACGGAGCGAGCCTGCGCGAGCGAGCGCTCGGATGGATGCGAGGGCAGGCTCTGGAGTTTTTCTGCGACCGCGTTGCAAAGTTGTCAGCTCAGCACGGTCTCCGCGTTTCGAGCGTCGGCCTCTCTGACGCGCAGACCCGTTGGGGCAGCTGCGGCTCCAACGGGCGAATACTGCTCAACTGGCGCCTGATGATGCTGCCGCCGCATCTGATCGACTACGTGGCCGCGCATGAACTCGCCCACCTGCGTGAGCTCAACCATTCAAACCGCTTCTGGGATATCGTCGCGCTTCTGCATCCGAACCCCCAGGGGGCGCGGCGCGAATTGAACGCCCGGGCGCTGACATTACCGGATCTATAGGAGAGCATCGATGCGAATTCTCCACACCATGCTGCGAGTAGGAGATCTGGAGCGGTCGCTGCGCTTCTACACCGAGGTTCTCGGCATGCGGCTGCTCCGCCGCAAGGACTATCCGGAGGGCAGATTCACCCTGGCTTTTGTCGGCTACGGCGACGAAACCGAGACCGCGGTGATCGAGCTGACCCACAACTGGGGCGTGGACAAGTACGAGCTCGGCAACGCCTTCGGCCACATCGCCATCGCAGTGGTCGATGCCCGCGAGGCCTGCGAGGAAGTGAAGCGGCGCGGGGGAAAGGTCACGCGCGAGGCAGGGCCGATGAAGCACGGCACTACGGTGATCGCTTTTATCGAGGATCCCGACACCTACAAGATCGAGTTGATCGAGCGCAAATAGGCTCGATGACGCTCCAAGAAGGGCTGTGAGCTCGCGCGTGGCGCTCAGCGAAACGTTCCGGGCGCCCCGGCAACACGGTATTTGCGGATCCCGCTGTGCTGCCCGATCAGCGCCTTGGCGAAGTCTTCCAGCATGTCGTCGCTGATTTCCGGCGCCGGGATCGAGAGGTATTCCACGCCTAGGCCAAAGAGATGCGTCGCCTGGACGTGCAGTCTGCCTTGCTCGTGGTCCGCCTTGATGACGATGTCGGTGAGGACCGCGGTGGGGACGATGAATTTGGCACCGATGACGAAACCTTTGGCGCTCTTCTTTTCCTCCTCCACGAATTTGACCTTGCTGAGCCATAGAGACTCGCGGATGCGCTGCATCACGGGAGGCATGTCTTTCTCGATCACCACGGTCTCAGGGCCGGCCCACTTGACGAAGAAATGCATGGTGTCGAAATATTCCTTGTCGTTGATGCGCTTTTTCCGGTAGTCGATGAACGACTCGGTGAACACGAGATTCCTGAAATCGGCGACCCCAGGGATCGAGTAGACGAGGGGGCTGGTGGGTTTGACCACCGCGAGCTGCTTGAGCAGCTCGTGCACGTACTGGAACGTCTGTTTCATCTTGTCTTCGACCAGCTTGAGCTTGTCCCCCTGCAGATTCTGCTGAAGAATCTGCTGGGTCTTCACCAAGTCGGCCTGTTTTTTCAGGTCGTCAAGAAGGCCCATGGCCATCTATCTCCTACTTTAGCTTTGGTACGGATTTCTTCGATCGACTTGACCTTGGCTCCCGACAGATTCCACTGAAGGATCCGCAGAGTTTACGGCTGTTTGATCCGGTCGTCTTCAAACCTCACATCTATACACTATTTTGCCAGCCGGCGTTTGCGAGGTCTAGGTGCGACGCTGCGCAAGCCGGTTGGCGATTGTGACAAAAGCCGCGACCGGGAGGTTTTGTGCGCGTTTGCCCGGGTCGATGCCGAGTTCGGCGAGATCAGAAGCGGAAATCAGCCCCGAAAGGTTGTTTCTCAGAGTTTTCCGCCGCATCGAAAACGCCTGGGCGACGATCCCGGAGAACCCGGCTTCATTCAAGGCATCGAGCTCTGCCAAAGGGCGCGGTACTAGGCGCACGACGGCGGAGTGAACTTTGGGCGCTGGTCGGAACGAACCGGGGGCGACCGTGAAGAGCCGCTCTAGCCGGAAGCGGTACTGCAGCGAGACCGACAGCCGTCCGTATTCGGGTTCCGACGGTTTCGCGATCATCCGTTCCACGACCTCGTGCTGAAGCATGAAATGGAGATCCGTGCACCGGGCCGCCTCGGCGGCAACGTGGAACAAGAGGGGGGTGGAAATATTGTAAGGGAGGTTGCCTACGACTCTAAGAGGCGCGGGCAGAGTCGCAAAGTCGAAGCGAAGCGCATCGGCTTGGTGCACCGTGAGGCGGTCGACAGGGTAGCGCTCGCGCAGGCGCTCGCTCAGGTCCCGGTCGAGTTCCACCACGTGGAGGTGCCCGACGCGCTCGAGCAGCGGGGTCGTCAGCGCCCCGAGCCCGGGGCCGATTTCGACGATGTGCTCGCCCCGGTGCGGATCGATCGCGGAGACGATGCGCCTGATAATCTCCCCGTCGACGAGAAAGTGCTGACCGAATCTTTTTCGCGGGACATGCCGACCGGTCGTCACTGTCTAGCGGACCGTCCGCGCCTCGGCTCGCGCCATCTCGATCGCCGCTTCGACCGCCTCGATGAGGCTGTCGGGTTCTGCCCGACCGGTGCCGGCGAGCTCGATCGCGGTGCCGTGGTCGACCGAGGTGCGGATCATGGGCAAGCCGAGCGTGACGTTGATTCCCCTGCCGAAGCTCGCGTACTTGAGCACGGGCAAGCCCTGATCGTGATACATCGCAAGTACGCAATCGGCTCCGGCGAGCCGATCCGGAACAAACAGCGTATCCGCCGGCAGAGGCCCTGTGAGCCGCAAACCTTCCGCGCGCAATTTCTCGAGAACTGGCCCGATCACTTCGATTTCCTCTTGCCCGAAATAACCGCCCTCGCCGCTATGCGGATTGAGACCGGCGACCAGAATCCGCGGCGCCGAGATGCCGAACCTGCGGATGAGCTCCGCGTGGAGAACCCGGATGGTCCGTTCGAGGCCTGTGCGGGTCAGCGCGCGCGGGACGTCTTTCAAGGCGAGATGCGTGGTCGCAAGCGCGACGCGCAGGCCCCCGCCCGCGAGCATCATGACCACCTGAGCGGCGCCGGTACGCGCAGCGAGATACTCGGTGTGGCCGACGAAAGGGATGCCGCCGTCGTTGATGGCGCCCTTGTGCACCGGCGCGGTCGTGAGCGCCGCAAACTCCCCGGCCTTGCAGCCTGCGATTGCGCGGTCGAGAAGCGAAATCACGTAGGGCGCGTTGCGCGGATCAAGCGTGCCCGCCCGACAGGGGAATGAGAGCGGGATATGCAGACACGCGATCGAATCCGATGCCAAACCTGCCCCGGGATCGCATAGCTGAACACGGAGCCCGAGCTGCCGGGCGCGGCTCTCGAGCATCTCCCGGTCTCCAAGAACCACGATGCGCGCGGGAAACCTCTTGCGCGCGAGAGCCAAACAGACATCCGGGCCGATGCCCGCGGGCTCCCCGGAGCTCACCGCTATGACCGGGCCGGAATTCGACCCCGGCGCAACGCCTGCCCGGGACGGCTTCTCGAGTCGGGCGTTCACCGTTCTTCGAGCCGCATTTCCACGTAGGCGCGGTCGCGCAACTGGCGCAGCCATTCCTGATAGGCCTCGTCACCCTTTCTGTCGAGAAGAGCCTTGCGCGCCTCGACGCGCCTGCGCTCGGAGGACATGTCAGCGGTACGCCGCTCGAGCACCTGAATGAGATGCCATCCAAACGGAGTCTTGACGGGCTGGCTTACATCCATCGGCTTCAGCTCCGTAAAAGCCCGCTCGAATTCCGGCACGGTATCGCCCGGATAGATCCATCCCAGATCCCCGCCCCGAGAAGCCGAGCCGTCGTCCGAATTCAGGCGGGCGAGTTCGGCGAAGTTCACTCCGTTTACGATGCGTTCCCGCAGGCTGAGAAGCTTCCTCTTGGCTTCATCCTCGGAAACAAGATCATTGGTGCGTGCCAGTATATGACGCACGTGCGCCTGCTCCACCAGCAGAGGCGCACCCGCACCCCGCAGCTCGAGGAGTTTGAGCACGTGGAATCCTGCGGGGCTGCGAAACACGCTGCTGATACCTCCGGGCTTCAGCCCCGCCAAGGCCTCGACATACAACTCCGGCAGCCGCTGCTGAGGGCGCCAGCCCATCACGCCTCCCTGAAGGGCATCCGGCGCATCGGAGTAGGTCGCGGCGAGTTGGGCGAACTCCGCGCCGTCCCTGAGCCGCTTGACCGCTTCCTCCGCGCGGGCACGCCGGGCTTCCAGCTGCCCCGGGGTCGCCTGCTCGGGTACTCGAACCAAAATGTGCGCGATGTTGTACTCAGTCGCGGTGTCCTTTGTTTCGCTCTGCTCGAGGAGCAGATTCTCGATCTCCCCTTCGCTGACGGTGAGCTTGCCGGTGACTTCGCGGTCGCGCAATCGATTCATCAGAATCTCATTGCGCAGCTCTTCCCGAAATCTGTCGAAAGGGATCGCATCGCGCTCGAGCGTCTGCCTGAATTCGGTCAATGAGAGCTTGTTCCCCTCGGCGACCCGGCTAACGGTACGATCGAGTTCCAAATCGTCCACGCGCACCCCCGTCTCCCGGGCATATTGCAGCTGGACTTTTTCGACGATAAGGCGCTCCAGCACCTGGCGCTCGATCTCGCCGCGAGCGGGAAGGGTTGTTCCGCGGCGCTGCAGCTCCTTCTGCAGGCGATTTATGCGCTCCGCCAGCTCGTACTGCGTGATCACCTCTTTGTTGACCACCGCGACGATCCGGTCGATCAGGTCGATGCGCCCCAGCGCCGCCTGCTCCGGGCGAGCGCTTTGCGCGAACGCCCCACCGCACGCGATGAACGCCAGAATGGTCAGGTGAAATCTCATCGATTCATCCCGGATCCGCAAGTCAACTCTCGCCTTTTAAGAGGCATCCAGTGCCGCCATTTTGCAATATTGTCTCCGGAAGTGCACTTCCGCGGCACATCCATTCTGGATTTCAAGCCCGATGTCAGTTGTAGAAATCAAATGAGTCGCTCGGTTTCGTGTCGGATGAGGGTGCGTTGATCGGCTGATAGCCCGGAATGTTGCGTTTCAATGCCTCGAGGGGATTGGACCCGAGGCGCGAAAAGCCGTTCAGCTCCAGCTGCAAGAACACGCTCGACGACGAGGTGCCGACCGTCAGCGCAAATCGCTGCACGATGATGCGGCTTGTCCAGCAATCGGCTCCGTATTCGAGTCCCCCTATGCCTTCGACGATCCGGCTGTCGTTCAGCGAATAGTTGAAGCGTCCCACGCCGTACCAGTGGCCGCCAAGCGGCCACTGCGCCGACAGGTCGACCTGCTTGGTCGGACCCGTGCGCGTGATATCCCCACTGAGATACCGGTAGCTCAGGTTGAGCGCCTTGAGTCCCTCGGGCCGATAGCGTGCTGCCACGGTCAAGCGCTCCGTGCGGTAGTCACGCTGATCGTACTCGGAAGCACCCTCCATGGTCCAGTGCTGGCTTACGCGCCCCGACAGCGCGGCGAGCCAGTTCGAGGCCTTGTAGGTGCGCGGCGGGTCGTCACGAGCGAGCGTGACCCGCTGGTCCTTGAAATAGTAGCGCTGACCGAACGTGCCGCGCAGCACTTCCTGCCCGCTCGAGGGCAGAAGCATGCGGGAGGTGACTGCCGCGGTGAGCTGACTCGCATCGTTGATGCGGTCGCCGCCGGAAAACATGTTTTCGGAAAAGATCTGAGCGTAGTTGAAGTCCGCAATGGCAGTATCGAACAGAGGAATTTGGCTCTGGTCGCGAAACGGGATATACACGTAGTAGAAACGCGGTTCGAGCGTCTGCGTCACCGCCTGCCCGAACGCTTGAGTCTCTCTCTCGTAGACCAGTCCGGTGTCGATGCTGTAGATGGGAAGGGTGCGGCCGAGTGAATTCGGGAATGCCGGAACGTTCGAGGTCGGTGCTACCGGGAGCACCGGAAAAGCGTTCGAGGTCCGTGTTACCGGGATCTCCGGGATCTCCTCGAGCAAATAGTACGAGTAGTGCACGCCGGCCTTCGGTGTGAGGAAGAAACTTGGCGTGATGAGCGGCAGGCTGAGGCTTGGATAGAACGTCGAGCGCTTGCCGTTCACAAGCGAGGGGTGACGGAAATCGACGAACTCGGCCGCGGACCCGAAATCGAAGCCGCCGATGTCCTGCCGCAAGGTGGACAAGCTGAGCTGCGGCGTGCGGCCGTAAGGGACGACGATCGGATTCTCCGGATCCTGCAAAACCTGGAACCGTTGTACCCGTGCCGTCGCCGAGTAGCTGCCCGTGTCCCACCACGTGCCGTTGTAAGTCAAAAAGCCCTCACGAGGCAGCGTGGCCTGCGAAGTGATGTTGATCCGCGTCGCGAGGTCGCGGAAATAGTCGTCGTCGGACACTTTGTTCAAGTTCAGCCCCCCCAGGAGGACGCCGCCCAGGTTGTAGCTGTGGACCAAAGTCATTGCCGAGCGGGAGCGGTCGGCAGCAAGATCCTGCGGTAGATATTCGGCCTTGAATTCGCCGGTGTAGTTCTTCTGCAAATAGCGGAACTGCTCGCCGATCTGGAATCCGCGCTTTTCCATGTAGCGCGGCGTGAGTGTGAGGTCGTAGTTGGGCGCGAGATTCAGGTAATACGGAACTGCGACCTCCGGTCCGCTCTTTCCGGTAATGCCGATCGAAGGCGGGAGGAAGCCCGATTTGCGCTGGTTATTCAGAGCGAAATCAAAAGAAGGCGCCGCGATGACGCTCACTCCCTCGAAATGCACGCTGCCGCCGCGGACGGTCCCCACTTCGCGCGTGAAATCCAGATCCAGCTCGTCGGCCCTGACCAGCCAGCCGTCGTCCCCCGGCTTGCAGGTGGTAAAGAAGCCGTCCTTGATTCTGTACTGGTTCTCCCCCAGGAACTCGATCGACTCGGCCCGTCCGCGCGCCGAGACGGGTTGCTCACCGGGCTTGGGGCGCGGCGCGAAAGTAAAGTCAGGTTTCTCGAAGAGGCCGGTCGAATCCCTGACCGAATACCTCAGTGAGGGACCACTCAGGCTGTCGCCGCCGCGTTGAAGGCGCACGTTGCCGAGGGCTTCGACGTCTTCATTTCCTTCATGATATATCAGCGTGTCGGCCCGGATCGACAAGTCTCCTCGACGCAAGTTGGCGTTGCCCTGCGCCGTGGTGTCCTTTCCTGCAACGCCTTCGATGCGGTCCGCGTCCAGGACGATCGGCAAGGCGCCGGTCTTGGCTCGGTCCTGGGAGGAACGCCGCAGCTGAAGTCCCTGTCCCTGTGCGTAGACCGCGGCAGAACAAAACAGGGCAATCGCCAAAGCCGCGCAGCGGGCAGGTGAACGAGACATATCGGGGAAGCTTGGGCTTTCGGGGCGGGTGCTAAAATCGCACAAATCAGCGGCGAAGGCAATTCTTTGTTTCCGGAGGAATTTTGGACCGCGCAGAGCAGTTGCGGCAGTGGCTGGCGATGACCCTAGGGGGGGACGATTTCAGCATCGCCCCCGCCTCCGACGACGCGAGCTTCCGGCGCTATTTCCGGATCCGACGCGGCGAGGCGCAGCCGTCGCTCGTCGCGATGGACGCGCCGCCCGACAAAGAGAACTGCGCTTCGTACGTACACGTTGCAAACCTGTTCGCCGCAGCGGGCGTGCACGTGCCCAGGATCCATGCACAGGACCTCGAACAGGGCTTTTTGCTGCTTTCGGATCTGGGCGACACGACCTATCTGGATGCGCTCGACGAGCATAACGCCGCAAAGCTCTACGAAGACGCGCTCGCCGCAATGCTGCGGATTCAACAGGCGAGTCGCCCCGGATTGCTGCCCGATTACGACAGAGAATTGCTCGAGAAGGAATTACGCCTTTTCCCCGACTGGTACGTTGCGCGCCAGCTGCAGCGCAAGCTCGACGCGGCACAGCTGCAGACCCTGGAGAAAGCGTTTTCGACGATCCTCGCGAACAACCTCGGGCAGGCGCGGGTGTTCGTGCACCGCGACTACCATTCCCGCAACCTCATGGTCTGCGAGCCCTGCCCAGGAATTCTCGATTTTCAGGACGCGGTGTACGGCCCGATCACCTACGATCTCGTCTCGCTCCTGCGCGACGCCTACATCGCTTGGGACGAGGAACGCGTCATCGATTGGGCGATCCGTTATTGGGAGAAGGCGCGGGCCGGGGGACTTCCGGTCACCGGAAATTTCGCGGATTTCTACAGGGATTTCGAGTGGATGGGAGCCCAGCGGCAGCTCAAGGTGCTGGGGATCTTCGCGCGTCTTTCCTTTAGGGACGGCAAGGACGGCTATCTGAAAGACCAGCCGCTCGTGATGAGCTACCTGCGGCGCACGTGCGAGCGTTATCGCGAACTTGCCGCGCTCAGGCGCCTCCTCGAGGAACTCGAGCCGCAGCAAAAGCGCGTTGGCCACACGTTCTGATTTCGAATGATGAAAGCGATGATTCTTGCCGCAGGGCGCGGCGAACGCATGAGGCCCCTTACCGACGCGATCCCCAAGGTGCTTCTCGAAGTGCACGGCAAGCCTCTGATCGTCTGGTTGATCGAGGCGCTCGCGCGCTCGGGCATTCGCGAGATCGTGATCAATCACGCGCATCTCGGTCACATGATCGAAGCTGCGCTCGGCGATGGACGCCGCTTCGCGGTCGCGATCCGCTACTCGCGCGAGGCCGAGGCGCTTGAAACCGCGGGCGGAATTGCACGGGCGCTTCCCCTGCTCGGCGATGCACCGTTCCTCGTTGTCAACGGCGACCTCTTCTGCGACTTCGATTTCTCCACTCTCATCGGGACTGCGCTGGGACAAACCCTCGCGCACGTGGTACTGGTCGCGAATCCCCCTCATCACCCGCAAGGCGACTTCGCGCTGAACGGCACGCGCGTCGCCGAAGCGGGTCAATCCAAGCTCACCTTCTGCGGCATAGGTCTTTACCGCCCGGAGCTCTTCTCGAGCATCAGGCCCGGTTCGAAGGGACAGATTGCGACGCTCTTGCGCGCGGCGATGGCGCGCGGGCTGGTCACGGGTGAGGTGCATCGCGGCGTGTGGCATGACGTCGGGACGCCCGAACGACTCTCTGCTCTGAACGTGCGCGTCGCTTGATCCTCGCCGCAAAGCGGAAGACAATCCCCAGAATGGACACGACCAGCAATCTTTCGCGCTGTGCGGAGCGCCGCCACGCGCTGCAGTCGCGCATGGGCACTGGCGTCGCGATCATTCCGACCGCACCGGAGCGCATCCGCAATCGCGACAGCGATTACCTTTACCGATTCGACAGCTATTTCTACTATTTGAGCGCGTTCCCCGAGCCCGAGGCGGTGCTCGTCCTTCTCGCAGGAGAAGAGCCCAGGTCGATTCTTTTCTGCCGCGAGCGCGATCAGGAGCGCGAGCTCTGGGAGGGCACCCGCAGCGGCCCCGATGGCGCAAGGGCCGCGTTTGGTTTCGACGAAGCTTATCCCGTGGAGTCGCTCGACGAGCATATGCCGAGGCTGCTCGCCGATCAGCGTGCCCTTTACTTCGCCCCCGGGGCCGACGCGGGCTGGGACGCGCGCATCATGGGATGGCTGAATCGAGTCCGCGCGCAGGCACGCACTGGCGTCACCGCGCCCGCCGAGATCCGCGACGTGCGCGCCGCGCTCGACGACATGCGTCTCATCAAGGACGACGGCGAGCTCGCCGTGATGCGCCGCGCTGCGGAGATCTCGGCGGCCGCCCACGAACGCGCAATGCGCGCGACTCGCCCCGGACGCAGCGAATACGAGATCGAGGCGGAGCTTCTCTACGAGTTTCGCCGCCGCGGCGCCCAATATCCCGCGTACTGGCCTATCGTTGCCGGAGGAGCCAACGCCTGCATCCTGCATTACCGCGACAACAACGCGCGGCTCGCCGACGGGGATCTCCTGCTCATCGACGCAGGTTGCGAGCTGGACGGATATGCCTCGGATGTGACGCGGACTTTCCCCGTGACCGGAAAATTCGGCAGCGCGCAGAAGGACGTCTACCAACTCGTGCTCGCCGCGCAAACCGCCGCGATCGCGGCGGTGAAGCCTGGCAAGCGCTGGGACGAACCGCACAATGCCGCGGTGAGGACGCTCGCTCAAGGATTCGTCGATTTGGGACTGTGCCGCGGGACGGTTGAAAAGGTGATCGAGGTCGAGGATTACAAGCGCTTCTACATGCATCGCACCGGACATTGGCTCGGCCTGGACGTCCATGACGCCGGAGAATACAAATCGGGCGGACAATGGCGCCGACTCGAGCCGGGCATGGCCTTGACCGTGGAGCCGGGCTGCTACATCCGACCGGCCGACGACATACCCCAACAGTTCTGGAACACGGGCGTACGCATCGAGGACGACGTGGTCGTCACGGCCGCGGGATGCGAGGTCTTGACGGCAGCGATACCGAAATCGGTCCGTGATATCGAGGCGCTGGTTGGCCGTGGTTGAACTCCCGGAGGTGGATGTCGCCATTGCCGGCGGCGGACCGGTTGGCTGTGCGCTGGCGCTTGCCCTGTCCGGAAGCGCCGTTTCCGTGGCTCGAATCGCCGGCGAAGCCGATTTCGCAGATCGACCTATCGTCCTGTCCTACGGTTCTCGCCTGATCCTGGAGCGCCTGAGCGCATGGAACTCCGTCCGAAGCAACCCGATCGAGACTATCCATGTTTCCCAGCAGGGTTTCGGCAGAACCGTCATGCGCTGCGCCGACTACGGCTTGCCGGCGTTGGGATACGTCACCGCGTACTCGGAGCTCGTTGCGAAGCTTGCGGGTCGCACTCCCGCAAGTGCGGAATCACTGAGAGACTGGAAATCGGACGACAGCGACGTCGTCCTGCAAACGTCCCGCGGCGAGAAGGAAGCAGGCGTGCGCGCTCGGCTGCTCGTGCTGGCCGATGGCGGTCACAGTCGCCATGCCCGACATGTAAGGGATTATCGGCAGCAGGCAATCGTGGCCGAAGTCACGGCCGAGCGCCCGCAAGGCGGGGTCGCTTGGGAACGCTTCACCACCGAGGGGCCGCTCGCTTTGCTCCCGTTCGGGGACCGCTACGCCCTGGTCTGGAGCGTGCGCCCGGCGAGTGCCGCCGAGTTGCTCGGGCTTTCCGATTCGGATTTCCTCGCGCGCCTGCGCGAAATCTTCGGCGGAAGGCTCGGCAATTTCGGCTCGGTCGGGCCGCGCTCGACCTTCCCGCTCTCCCTGCGTCATGGCAGGATCGCTCCCGCACCCAGAGTTCTTGCGATCGGAAACGCCGCGCAAACGCTCCACCCGGTGGCGGGTCAGGGACTGAATCTCGGCTTTCGCGACGCGTGGGAACTGGCTCAGATGTTGCTTGATGCGGCAAAGAAAGAAATCGGCGCGCCCCGCTTTCTCGCTCGCTACGCCCGTCGCCGCAGTTTCGACCGCTACGCCGGAATCGGGTTCACAGATTTTCTGGTAAGAACATTCTCGAATTCTCTTGCGCCGCTCGCGCTGGCGCGCGGCGCGGGCCTGGCGGCGCTCGATGCTCTGCCGACCGCGCGGCGTTTTCTCGCCCGCCGTATGATCTTCGGCGCTCGCGCGCTGCCCTGAACGGCGCAGCACAGAATTCTGCGCTGCGGAAAAATAAGAATCCGTAGGCAAGCTTTTTGTTGCGCGAAGCGCTGAAGCGCTTCCCTAAGCGCTCATGTTTAGGTATAGAATTGCGCTCCCGCCCGAAAAATTTCCTTGATCGTCGATGCGGATCGGTTCGCGCACTTTGCGCAATAATCTTTTTGTCGCGCCGATGGCCGGGGTCACGGATCGCCCTTTCCGCCAGCTGTGCAAGAAGTTCGGCGCGGGTCTGGCCGTATCCGAGATGGTGGCCTCGAACTCGTTGCTGTGGGGCAGCGAGAAAACGCGGCGCCGTGCCGATCACGAAGGTGAAGTCGAGCCGATCTCGGTACAGATCGCGGGGGCCGACCCGGTCATGATGGCCGAGGCCGCGCGCTTCAACGTGGAGCGGGGCGCGCAAATCGTCGATATCAACATGGGCTGCCCGGCGAAGAAAGTCTGCAACACCCTGGCCGGGTCCGCGCTCCTCAAGGATGAGCCCCTGGTCGGACGCATTCTCAAGGCCGTGGTGAAGGCGGTGAATGTGCCCGTCACGCTGAAGTTCCGCACCGGATGGGATCCGGTGAACAAGAACGCCCTGAAGGTCGCGAAGATCGCCGAAGACAGCGGCGTGCAGCTGCTGTCCCTGCACGGCCGCACCCGCGCTTGCGGCTTCTCGGGTCGGGCCGAGTACGACACGATCCGTGAAGTCAAACGGTCTACGCGCCTGCCCGTGGTGGCAAACGGCGACATCACTACTCCCGAGGAAGCGAAGCACGTACTCGAGTACACGGGCGCCGACGGGATCATGATCGGGCGCGCGGCTCAGGGGCGGCCCTGGATCTTCCGCGAAATTGGACACTATCTTTCAACGGGCGAGAAACTCCCCCATCCTCTCGTTTCCGAAATCCATGCCGTATTGCTCACGCATCTGCATGAGCTCTACGCGTTCTATGGCACAGAAACGGGGGTCAAGGTCGCGCGCAAGCACATCTCCTGGTATACCAAGGGGCTCGCCGCTTCGGCAAGCTTCCGGCATTACATGAATCAGCTTGAAACCTGCGAAGAACAACTCGACGCGGTCAACCGTTTCTTCGAGCAGTTCGGGCGCGAGAATCTGCGCTTGCGCTATGAAGTGGAGCTGGCGGCATGAGGCAGACGAACGAGATCGCGGACTGCGTTCGCCGGTCTCTGGAGCGGTACTTCAAGGACCTCGACGGGGCAAAGCCGCGCGCCATCTACGACATGGTGCTCAAGAACGTTGAGCGTCCGATGCTCGAGCTCGTGCTCGACCACGCCGAGGGAAATCAGTCCATCGCCGCGGAGATGCTCGGGATCAACCGCAATACCCTGAGAAAGAAAATCCAGTCGCTCAAGATAAAGATGTAAACGGTGATTCCCATCCGGACGGCGCTGGTCAGCGTATCCGATAAGAGCGGCCTTGCCGAGTTTGCGCGCGGTCTCGCCCGATTCAAGATCAAGATCCTGTCGACGGGCGGCACGGCGAACCTTCTCGCCGAGCAAGGCCTCATCGTAACCGAGGTGGCCGACTATACCGGCTTCCCGGAAATGCTCGACGGACGGGTGAAAACCCTGCACCCGAGACTGCACGCCGGCATACTCGCCCGGCGCGATTCCCCCGCGCACTTGGCCGCGATCAAGGCGGCCGGTATCGAGCCGATCGATCTCGTCGTCGTCAACCTTTATCCGTTCGCACGAACCGTCGCGAAACCGAATTGCACACTCGCCGAAGCGATCGAGAACATCGACATCGGGGGCCCCAGCATGCTGCGCGCGGCGGCCAAGAACTACGCGGGCGTTGCAGTCGTGACCGACCCGTCCGATTATTCGAAGCTGCTCGCGGAGATGGGGAAACACGGCGGCGCCTTGAGCGAGGGCACGCGCTTCACTCTGGCCCAAAAAGCGTTCGCCCACAGCGCGGCGTACGAGGCCGCCATCGGCAACTACCTTACCGGCCTCGCGAGTGACGGAAAGGTCGCGCCCTCCCCGGAGCGCCTTACGCTCCAGTTCGAAAAAGTGCAGGACCTGCGCTACGGCGAAAACCCCCATCAGGCGGCGGTATTCTATCGCGACGGCACTCCGACTCCGGGCGGAATCGCCGGCTACACCCAGATTCAAGGCAAGGAGCTGTCGTACAACAACATCGCCGACGCCGATACGGCCTGGGAATGCGTGAAGACCCTCGATGAGCCGGCTTGCGTGATCGTCAAGCACGCCAATCCCTGCGGTGCCGCGATCGGAGCCTCACCCCGCGAGGCGTACGAGCGCGCCTTTGCCACCGACCCCACGGCAGCATTCGGGGGCATCGTCGCCTTCAACCGCGAGCTCGACGCCGCGACGGCAGGAGCGGTATCCAGACAGTTCGTCGAGGTCGTGATCGCGACCGAATTCGACGCCGAAGCACGACGGATCTTTGCCGCTAAAGCCAACGTGCGGGTGATGTCGCTGAACCTTACGCGTGCCGCACAGACATACGACTTCAAACGCGTCGGTGGCGGGTTGCTGGTGCAATCTCCTGACACGCGCAACGTGCAGGCGTCGGACCTTCGCACCGTCACCAGACTCAGGCCTACCCAGGCGCAAATCGCCGATTTGCTGTTCGCCTGGCGAGTTGCGAAGTACGTCAAGTCGAACGCCATCGTTTTCTGCGCGGACCGCCGGACGCTCGGAATCGGCGCAGGCCAAATGAGCCGTGTCGACGCGGCCCGTGTTGCTGTGCTCAAGGCTCAGGACGCGGAACTGTCCCTCGAGGGATCTGTCGTCGCGTCGGACGCATTCTTCCCGTTTCGGGACGGTGTGGAAGTTGTCGCTCGAGCCGGCGCGAAGGCCGTTATCCAGCCCGGTGGAAGCGTGCGCGACGATGAGGTGATCGCGGCCGCCGACGAGCTTGGGCTCGCGATGGTGTTTACCGGCGTGCGGCATTTCAGACATTGAAACCCGACCGCCGCTCATGAAACTCCTCGTCGTCGGCTCGGGCGGCAGGGAGCACGCGATCGCTTGGCGCCTGGCGCAAAGCGCTCGAGTGCAAAAAGTCTTCGTCGCCCCGGGCAACGGCGGCACCGCGCGCGAGGCCGGCCTGGAGAACGTGGTGATCTCGGGAATCGACAAGCTCGCTGAATTTGCGCTGGCCGAAAGTATTCACCTCACCGTGGTAGGACCCGAGGCACCCCTTGCCGACGGAATCGTCGATTTATTCCGCTCCAAAAACCTTCGAATCTTCGGTCCGACCCAAGCCTGCGCTCGGCTGGAGAGCTCCAAGCAGTTCGCCAAGGAATTCATGGCCCGGCACCGGATTCCCAGCGCGAAGTTCTCGAGCTTCGACTCGGCGCCCGCAGCGCACGCCTATATCGACGCGCGGGGTACGCCCATCGTCGTGAAGGCGGACGGGCTCGCCGCGGGCAAGGGCGTGATCGTCGCCACGAGCGCAGACGAAGCCCATCGTGCAGTCGAGCAAATCCTCGTCGAGCGAACGATGGGCGCTGCGGGGAACCGCGTCGTGATCGAAGATTTCCTGGAGGGCGAAGAAGCGAGCTTCATCGTGCTGGCGGACGGCGAGCACGTGCTCCCACTTGCGACCAGCCAGGATCACAAGCGTCTCAGGGACGGCGACCAGGGGCCCAATACCGGCGGCATGGGCGCCTACTCTCCGGCGCCGGTCGTGACTCCCGAGCTGCACGCGCGAGTGGCGCGCGAAATCATCCAGCCCGTGCTCGCGGGAATGACTCAGGAAGGCCAGCGCTACACCGGGTTCCTCTACGCCGGCCTCATGATCGACGGCTCGGGCAATCCCCGTGTGCTGGAATTCAACTGCCGTCTCGGCGATCCTGAAACGCAGCCGATTCTGCTGCGTTTGAAAAGCGATCTGTTCGACTTAATCGAGAGCGCCATGGACGGGAGGCTCGACCGCGTCAAGGCGGAATGGGAGCGCCGCGCTGCGCTCGGGGTGGTTCTCGCCACCCCAGGTTATCCCGACGCGCCGGAAAAGGGCCATGTCGTAACAGGGCTACCCGCGGCGGCAGAAGACTTTCGGGTGTTTCACTCTGGTACGGCGCTCAAAGATGGCGCCATCATCACCAGCGGCGGGCGCGTGCTGTGCGTGACTGCCCTGGGGGATTCGATCAAGATGGCGCAGCGGCGCGCCTACGAAGTCGTGGAAGGCATCCGTTTCGACGGCATGCACTATCGGCGCGACATCGGGCACCGCGCCGTTGCTGCACGAAGACTTTGACCTGCGAATCGCTTCGATGAACCAGGCCGCGGTCCACGCTTATCTTATTGAGTTGCAGAACCGCCTCGTCGCGGAGCTGGAGCGCGTCGAAGGACGCAGCTTCCGCCGCGATCACTGGCAGCGGAACGAAGGCGGCGGTGAGAGCTGCACCATCGAGGACGGGGGCGTATTCGAGCGCGGCGGAGTCAATTTCTCCCGAGTACAGGGGGAGCGCCTGCCTCCCTCGGCGAGCGCCGCGCGGCCGGAGCTCGCCGGCCGCGCCTTCGAAGCCATGGGCGTGTCGCTGGTACTGCACCCGCGCAATCCCTATGTTCCCACCGTGCACATGAACATACGGTTCCTGCTCGCAATCAAGCCGCAGAGCGAGCCGATATGGTGGTTCGGCGGCGGAATGGACATGACCCCCTATTACGGGTTCGAGGAGGACGCGCGCCACTTCCACTCCGCATGCCGGCAGGCGCTCGAAGCCTTCGGAGCCGACCTCTATCCCCGCTTCAAGCGCGGGTGCGACGAGTACTTCTATCTCAAGCACCGCGGCGAACCGCGCGGCATCGGCGGGATTTTCTTCGACGACTTGAACGACGGCGGCTTCGACAGGTGCCTGGGCCTCGCGCGCAGCGTCGGCGATCATTTCTTGCCGGCCTACGTTCCCGTTCTGGAGCGCAGGCGCAGCCTTCCCTACGGCGAGCGCGAGCGTGACTTCCAGGCCTATCGCCGCGGCCGCTATGTCGAGTTCAATCTCGTCTATGATCGCGGCACGCTGTTCGGCTTGCAGTCGGCCGGGCGCGCGGAGTCGATCTTGATGTCTCTGCCCCCGCTCGTGAAGTGGCGTTACGACTGGAAACCGGATCCGTCGAGTCCTGAAGGGGAACTCTACCGGGATTTCCTGCGACCGAGAGATTGGCTCGGCGAATGATCATCAAGGAGAAGCGCGCGATGGACACACGCAAGCTCGGAAAGAACGGACCCGCCGTCTCGGCGCTGGGTCTGGGTTGCATGGGAATGACGGGAATCTACGGCGAGCCGAACGAGGCCGAGTCGATCGCGACCATTCACCGCGCCATCGATCTCGGCGTCAAGCTGATCGTCACCTCGGATGCCTACGGGGCGGGCGCCAACGAAGAGCTGGTCGGGCGCGCGATCAAGGGTAGACGCAACCGCGTACTCCTCGCCACGAAATTCGGGAACGTGGGCCTGAGCGGCTTCAAGCTTCCCGAAGGCCTTTCGGCGGGTCACCCCGCTTACGTGCCGCAGGCTTGTGATGCCTCGCTCAAGCGGCTCGGCGTCGAAGTGATCGATATCTACGGGCTGCATCGTGTCGACCCCAAGGTGCCTATCGAGGATACGGTGGGCGCGATGAAGAAGCTGGTCGACCAGGGCAAGGTGCGCCATCTCGCGCTTTCCGAGGCGGGCGCGGCAACCCTGCGGCGCGCGCACAAGGTGCATCCGCTCGTTGCGCTCGAGACCGAGTACTCGCTGTGGTCGCGCGACGTCGAAAAAGACATCCTCCCGGCCTGCCGCGAGCTCGGTATCGCTTTGATGGCGTATTCTCCCCTCGGGCGCGGGTTCCTCACCACCACGATCAAGACGCTGGACGCGCTCCAGCCGAAGGATAGACGTCGCGATCATCCGCGCTTCAATCCCGACAACCTCAAGCGCAACGTCGCACTGCTGCAACCGCTCGAATCGATCGCCGCCGCCCACAAGGCCACACCGGCGCAGGTGGCGCTCGCCTGGGTGCTCGCCCAAGGGCCGGATGTGGTGCCTATCCCTGGAACGAAACGGCGTAACTACCTGGAACAAAACGCGGCCGCCGCCGGCATGGTTTTGGGCGCGGCGGAAGTCGCCCGACTCGCGAAGATGTTTCCTCCCGGTGTTGCCTCGGGCACCCGCTATCCGGAGAAGCAACTTGCCGGACTCGGCATTTGAACCTGACTTCGCCGGGCCTTCAGTCCGATGCCGGTGGCGCAGACCCGAGGTCGGCACTCGCGCGAAAATGCCGGTTGGCTTCTTCGGGCCGCCCGATGCGCTCGAAGAGGCGCGCGAGCGCGACATGTGCCGCCTGTGTCGGCTGCGTGGCGAGGCTCGCCTCGAGGTAACTTTGAGCCTTGCCCCACAACTCGCGCTGCACGCATAGGCGGCCCAGCGTGAGCAACAATTCGGCTTCTCCCGGGCGCTCGCGCAGCCATCGTTCGGCCCGCTCGAGCCGCTCGAACGCGTCTTCGTCGGTGCATTCTCCATAGAGCAGGGCGAGCGCGCCGTCCCAGTCGCGCTCGAGCGCTTCCTCGATGATCCCGTGGGCCCTGCGGCAATCCCCCAGCTCGATGAAGGCGCGCGCGGCTGCGGCCGCGATCTTGGGACGCAAGCGTTCGGAGCGCGGCGTGTCCTCCCAATGCCGAGCGAGGCCTTCCCGATCGGCGGCCTTGCGCGACAGTATCGCGACGCGGGCGTTGACGCGCACGCTATCGAGGGCTTCCGGCGGCATCGCTTCCCGCTTCTCCAGCAAGTTCGCCAAGCGCAGGACCTCGTCCCAATTTGCCAGGCCCTGCTCCGCGCGCAGCGACAGCAATAGTGCCGCGACATGCCGCGGCCGGCCGGCGTTCAGTTCGCGCAGGACGGCTCGCGCTTCGAGGAAGCGCCGCTCCTCCAGCAGGAGCTCCGCCGTGGTCATCAAACGGGCGACGCGCCACTCACCATCGCCTTCTTTCGCCCGCTCGAGCCACTGATCGCGCCGGCCGAATTGCCGCAGCCTCTGCGCCGCACGCGCCGCAAGGAGACTCGCGAGACCCGGCGTCGCGCCCAGTCCGGCCGCCCCGGAGGCGAGCTTCTCGGCGCGCACAAATTGACCCTCGAAGAGCGCCTGGATCGCCCCCAGCGCCGCAGCGCGTCCTTTTTCATTCCGCCGTCGTTCACGAAAAGCGCGCACATGCGAGGGCAGCCTCACGGCATGCCACACCACTCTGAGCAGAAAGTAAGCGGCCGCGAGGACGACGACCAGAAGAATCGCGAGCAGGTTGAGGGAGATCTCGGCGCGCCACGGATGCAGCACGAACAGCGCGTAAGCGCCGTGGCCTCGCATTGCCAGCGAAAGGGCCACGGCGAGCGCCGATAGGACAAGGAGCCAAAGCAAGCCCTTCATTGCCCGGCCTGCTTCCGAACGGGCTTGTAAGCGCGCACCGCCGCAAGACTTTCGCCGATCGTCGGAAGCGAGACCCCTATGCTGTCCGACCCGACCTGCTTCAGCGTCGCCGCCATCGCCGCGGCAGCGCGTGAACGCGTGTCGAAGTATCGCTCGAGCCAGCTTGCCGCGACCTTGACGTCGCTGCGGTACGCGGTCTCGTCGCGCGCAAGAAGCGCTAGGCGCGCGTTCAGCAGGCGCAGTTTCAGGTTCTCGCGCAGGAAAAATGCCTGTGGCGGGCTGAGCAGCGCCGGGTCGGAGCCTTCCATGCTCTGGATCCTGACCAGCTGCTTGAGCTCTCCGAGCAACTCCGCGACCAGCCTTTCCCATAACCCGTCGGCCTCGCGCTTGGCGGCGGCCGGCGCCTGCGGGCGCGCTTCCTGCACGAGCGGCAGGGAATCCACGCCCGCGATCAGCTGATCCAGCTTCGCGCCAAGCCCGGGAACATCCAGGCCGGGCGCCGTTTTGAGGCGTTCGATGTCGCGGGCGAAGACCTTGCGCAGCGGCAGGAACTGGGAACGGCCGGAGCGCGCCAAGCGCGCTTCGGCCGTCTGCAGCGCAGACAAGGCCACCTGCACGTTCCCGGTGAGCTGCAGTTGCTGCGAGGCAATCGTGAGAATCTGCTCGATTTCGGCGATCACCCATTCGTCGCGATTGCGCGACAGCTCCTGATAGAGCGCCTCGAGACCGATCTGCTGATTCTGGAATTCCGCGAACTTCAACTCGATCTGCGCGAGTTTCGCCTGTACCTCGCGCGCCGCCTCCTGTGCCTGTCTCGCGGAGAGGCGCGCTTCGCGGCTGTCGGACTCGCTCTCGCGCACGCGTTGAGCGAGCTCGTCGCGCAGCGCGCCGATCCGGTTGTGACCGTCGTACCACTGCCAAGCGAAGAGCAGTGCGAGCAACCCGAATGCGGTCACCGCCTGCGAAATGCGCCAGGTTTTGAGCTTCGAAGCTCCTCGAGTCCCGGACGCCGATGCAGTGTCGTTTTCCATGCGTGAGCCGACTCCCGATGAGAGGCGATCATACTTTAGCAAAAAAAGCCGCCATCTCAGCGACGGTGCGTGCATCGCCGCGCCCGGTCACTACGATCTCCCGCACGCCGAGCTCCCGAGCGGCAAGGGCGATGCGCGGATGCGGCACGAACACCGGGGTCGCGCGCAAGTATCCCCCGCCGGTGGGGCCCAGCATTTCGAAGAGATTCCCCAAGCCTTCGGCGCTGGTAATCGAGACCGCCTCGATTCCGCCGCTCTGCCAGCGGGCGAGAAGCCATCCCGCGTCGGCGTCGGGCCGCGCACGGCGGTAGCATTCGGCGTACTCGACTCGCGCGCCCCGTCCTTCGAGTCTCGTTCGCAGCCATTCGCGCCCGCCCTGCCCGCGAAAGATCACGACCGAGCGCCCCTGCAGATCCTGCAGGTCGGGAAGTTCGGCGAGCGCCTCGCTGTCGGCCTCGCCAGCAGGCGCTATCACCGCATTGCACCCCCGTTCCTCGAGCGCACTTGCGGTTCCGATCCCCACAGCGGCTACACGCAGGCCTTTCGGCCAGTTCCGGCTCGCCATGACCATCGCGTGCCCCCGCATTGCCGCAGTCGGACTGACGAAAATCGCAAGCTGAAATCCGTCCAGGCGCGCAATCACACTTGCGACCGCCGCTGCATTTTCCGGAGGCAGGATCTCGATGGTGGGAAAGAGAATCGGGTCCGCGCCCGCTGCGCGCATCCGCTCGGCAAGCGCCAAAGCGTGCTCGCGTGGGCGAGTGACCACGATACCGCGGCCCGAGAGCGATCCTTCGCTCATGACAAAGACGCGAGAATAGCGTCTGCGCCGAGTGCCCGCAGTTTCGCCGCGAGCATCTCTCCCAGTCCTTCCGGCGCCGCGACCGGACCGCTCAACTCCGCGCGCACCACCTTGCTGCCGTCGGGCATCGCCACGAGGCCCCGCAGGCGAATCTCCGCCCCGTTTGTCACGGCGTATGCCGCGAGCGGCAGCTTGCAATCGCCCGACAATGCGCGGCTCAGCGCACGCTCGGCGAGCACGCACGCGGAGGTAGCGGCATCGTCAAGTGGAGCGAGCCGCCGCTGCAGATCACCACGGTCCTCTCGGCACTCGATCACGAGCGCGCCCTGCCCGGGCGCGGGCAAGCTCTGCTCGGGCTCGAGCATCGCTCGGATTCGCGCCGCAAGACCTAGCCGCTTGAGCCCCGCCGCGGCGAGCACGACTGCCTGGCACTCCCCCCGATCGAGCTTCGCCAGCCGCGTGTCGAGATTGCCGCGCAAGGGATTCACCGTCAACGCCGGATGGCGCTCGCGCAATTGCGCCTCGCGTCGCAGGCTGGAGGTTCCAACGATGCTTCCAGGCGGCAGCGTTTCGAGGCTCGCACTCAGGTTCGACACGAAGCAGTCGCGCGGGTCCTCTCTCGCGGTGATCGCCGCCAGGCAAAAGGGCCTGGGCAGGCGCATCGGAACGTCCTTCGCAGAGTGCACGGCAAGATCGGCCCGCCCGTCCTCGAGCGCGGCCTCGAGTTCCTTGACGAAAAGGCCCTTGCCGCCGATCTGGGCGAGCGGCCGATCGACGATTTGGTCGCCTCGCGTCGTGATTCCGAGGATACTCACGTCGCAATGCGGATACAGGCGTTTGAGCTCGCCTGCGACGTGCTCGGACTGCCACATCGCGAGCCGGCTCCTGCGCGACGCAATGACGATTCGTTCGGAACCCTGACTCAACTCTTGTTCCCTAGCTTACCAGCGCCTTGATCTGCGCCCATTGCCTGCGGCTCACCGGCAGCCTTTCGTCGAGGCCCTCCAGGACCACGGACCATCCGATTTCGCCTTCGGTCTCGGCTCCACGCTCGACACCGCGGATCAATCGCCGCGCCACCAGGCAATTGCGATGAACACGCACGAATACGCCGCTGAATTCCTGCTCGAGCTGCGTAAGCGATTCCTCGACCAAGTGCTCGCCGGTGCGGGTCCGCACGGTGACGTATTTGAGCTCGGCTCTGAGGTAAATCACCTCCGAGACGCGGACGAGGGTCATGCGCCCGCGCTCGGCAACACTGAAGTAGCGCCGCGGGGCCGGATCTATACTCTCGAGCACCCCGCGGGTGAGGCGCGCACCCTTTGCGGCTCTTTTCAAAGCCGTGAGCAGCCGCACCGTGCGAACCGGCTTGGTCAGGTAGTCCACGGCGTTGACCTCGAACGCCTCGACTGCGTACTGATCGTGCGCAGTAACGAAGATTACGGCGGGCGGCCGCTCCAGGACCTGCAGATGCCTTGCAAATTCGATGCCGCTCATTTCAGGCATGTGAATGTCGACCAGGACGACCTCCGCTTCCGCGGCAGTGACGATCTGCAGGCCTTCCACGCCGTTCGCCGCTTCGCCCGCGATGGAGTGCGGCAGCTCCCCGCGGCAGTCCTCCAGGAGCTCGCGCAGGCGGTTGCGCGCCGGTTCCTCGTCGTCGACGATGACCACTCGGAGCGGGGTCATAGGCTGGTGCGATAAGGTATCGCGATATCGATCTCGTAGCGGCCGTCGGCGATGCGCGTGTCCAGGCTCGCCTCGACGTCGAAATGGAGCTGCAGGCGCTCCCGGATGTTGGCAAGCGCCATGTGATTTCCCTGGCGATGTTGATAGTCCTCGTGGTAGGGATTGGCCAATTGCAGCCAGAGGCGATCATCCCGGCGCTCGATGCGCACCTCGATCACGCCGGGCGCGATTCCCGGCTCGATTCCGTGGTAGACGGCGTTTTCCACCAAAGGTTGCAGGAGCATGGGCGGCACCAGAGCGTCCTCGATGGCCGGATCCAGCCGCCAGTCGACCCGGAGTCTCTCACCCAAGCGCAGCTGCTCCAAGTTCAGATACTGACGGCACAACGAGAGCTCGTCCCCGAGAGCGATCAGTTGCCGGTTGTCCACCATGACGGTGCGGAACAGTTCCGCCAGATCCTCGAGAGCGCTCTCGGCGCGCTTGGGATCCTTGCGAATCAGAGAAAGCACGGCGTTCAGAGTGTTGAAAAGGAAGTGCGGACGAATGCGGGCTTGCAGCGCCTGCAGCCGTGCCTCGGAAATCGCCGGGGAAAACGCGCGGTTGCGAAGGTGAAAATACCACGCGATCGCCCCCGTACACAGCGCCGCATGGCCGAGGCTCCACGCGAGTTCGCGCCCCTCACCGCTTCCTCCGAGCAGGGTTTGGAACGGAAAGAGCGCGGCGGTCACCGCAAGCACGATCGCAAGCACTGCCAGCAGACCGTGAATGTACCCGAGCCGCTCGAGCAGATTGGACACTGCGTAGAGCAAGATCACCACGACGAGCAATATCGGTTCGAGCGAACCCGCGATTTCGGTGACTTTTGCGGCGAACTCGCCGATCTCGCGCGAGCGCGCGAGAGCGAAAAGCAAGGCGAGCGCGTTGACCGAAAGCAGGATGCGCGATATCACGCCCAGATTGCGGAAGTCCGGCAGGGCGTCGGGCAGGTCGTTTTGCCGTATACTTTGCACTTTAGTGCGGACGCAAAAGTCGACGCTTGCGGCGATGGACCGCGCGCTTAACGACTTCGGGCATTTTACAGTCAACCATGGCAGCGAAACCCAAACCCGGCAAGAAACTCTGGTCCGGGCGGTTCGCCGAACCGGTATCCGAACTCGTGAAGCGCTACACCGCCTCGGTCCGCTTCGACCGGCGGCTCGCACCCCACGACATGCGGGCGTCGCTCGCGCACGCGCGCATGCTCCGCGCCGTCGGGATCCTGAAGGCGGCGGATTTCAAGGCGATAGAACGCGGCCTCTCCAGGGTCTCCCGTGAAATCGAAACGGGACGTTTTCGCTGGTCGCTGGAAGCCGAGGACGTCCACGTCAACATCGAGCGGCGGCTGATCGCCCTCGTAGGAGAGGCCGGCAAGCGCCTGCACACGGCCCGCTCGCGCAACGACCAGGTCGCAACAGACCTGCGGCTGTGGCTGCGCGACGCGATCGACGAGATCGGCAGCCTCGTGCGGAAGGTGCAGCGGGGGCTCCTCGATCAGGCGGAAAAACATGCCGCCACGGTGATGCCGGGCTTCACCCACCTGCAGATCGCTCAACCGGTGACTTTCGGGCATCACCTGCTCGCATACTTCGAGATGCTAGAACGCGACCGCTCGCGCCTTGCCGACTGCAGGCGGCGCGTGAACCGCCTTCCGCTCGGGGCCGCGGCGCTTGCAGGAACTTCCTTTCCGATCGATCGAAAGAGGGTGGCGCGCGAGCTGGGTTTCGAGGCCGTGAGCGAGAACTCCCTCGATGCAGTGTCCGATCGCGATTTCGCGATCGAATTCTGCGCGTGCGCTGCGCTTGCGATGGTCCATCTTTCGCGCCTCTCCGAGGAACTGATCCTCTGGAGCAATCCGCGCTTCGGTTTTGTCGCCCTGCCCGATCGTTTTTGCACCGGATCGTCGATCATGCCCCAGAAGAAAAATCCGGACGTTCCGGAGCTCGCCCGCGGCAAAACCGGGAGGGTCGCAGGCGATCTCGTCGCCCTGCTCACTCTGATGAAGGGACAGCCTCTGGCTTACAACAAGGACAATCAGGAAGACAAGGAACCGCTTTTCGACGCCGTGGATACCCTGCGCGACACGCTCGCGGTTTTCTCCGAATTGATCGCCGGCATCCAGGTCAATGCGGCCGCAATGCAAGCCGCGGCCAAGGAAGGCTTCGCCACGGCGACCGACTTTGCCGACTACCTGGTAAGAAAAGGGCTCGCGTTTCGCGACGCCCACGAAGCGGTCGCGCGGGCGGTGCGCTTCGCCGAAAAATCGGGGCTGGCTCTGGAGCAGTTGCCGCTCGCGGAGATGCGCCGCTTTTCCTCCAAAGTGGAAAAAGACGTCTACCGCGTGCTCACGCCCGAGGGCTCGGTCGCAAGCCGCTCGCACATCGGCGGCACCGCGCCAGCGCAGGTACGTGCCGCGATCAAGCGGGCGCGCAAGCTGTTGAGGGCCCACCCCACGTCGTGATTTACGTACGGGGACCCGCAAAGGTCTGCGAGCCGCATGATCGCATCCCCTGAACTCCTCGTCGCGCTGCAGACTTCGGTTTCGGATGCCGCCGGGTCGTTCCGCATCGAGCGCACGATGCCTGTTGCAGGAGGCTGCATCCACCGCTCCTTCATACTCGAGGGCGGCGGTCGCAAGTATTTCGCCAAAATCAACGACCGTTCGCAACTGGACAGTTTTGCCGCCGAGGCCGATGGTCTCGCGGCGCTGGCCTCAGCCGGCGCCCGGGTTCCGGTCCCGCTGTGCCGAGGACAAGCGGGCGGGGAAGCGTTCCTCGTGCTCGAGCACCTGGAGCTGCGCGGACGCGGCGATTATGCCGCGCTGGGGCGCTCGCTCGCCAAGCTGCATTCAATACGCGGTGAATCCTTCGGGTGGCGGCGGGACAATTACATCGGGAGAACGCCGCAGCTCAATCGGCGCTCGCCCTCATGGAGCGACTTCTGGCGCGAAGCGCGGCTCGGACCTCAGCTCGAGCTGGCGAGGAAAAACGGCCTCGGGAAAAGTCTCTTGAGAAAGGGGGAGCGGCTTGCTGAAGCGCTACCCGGACTGCTTTCGGACCACACCGCCGATGCATCGCTCCTGCACGGCGATCTATGGAGCGGAAATGCGGGCTTTCTCGCGGACGGCGCGCCGGTGTTCTTCGATCCCGCCGTTTATTGGGGAGACCGCGAAGCAGACCTTGCCATGACCGAACTGTTCGGCGGATTTCCGCAAGATTTCTATTCCGCCTACGCGGAGGCCGCGCCCCTCGCTCGCGGCTACGCGGTCAGAAAGACGCTGTACAACCTGTACCACGTGCTCAACCACGCGAATCTGTTCGGCGGCGGCTATGCGGCGCAGGCCGAGCGGATGATCGAGCGCCTCCTCGCGGAGGTGCGATAATGCGCTCGGCCTTCCGGCTACGAGGTGGTTTTCTCTCCGGTCAGAAGCTTCTGCAACTCCCCCGACTGATACATTTCGCGCATGATGTCGGATCCGCCCACGAACTCTCCGTTGACGTAGAGCTGGGGGACCGTCGGCCAGTTCGCGTATTCCTTGATGCCTTGGCGGATTTCCGGCTCTTCGAGCACGTTGACCGTAAAGACTTGCTCGACCCCGCAGGCTTTCAGGATCTGCACGGCGTTGGCGGAGAAGCCGCACTGCGGGAATTGAGGAGTCCCCTTCATATAGAGAACGACCGGATTTCCGGTTACTTGCTGTTTGATGCGTTCTTGTGCGTCCATGTTGAGTCCTCAAATACCTGATAAAAACTGTCGGGAATTGTACCGCTCGCTCTCAACGCGGTCAACCGCGCCCACGCATACGCGCGGGACTTTGGCGAGATCGTCGAAGTCTTCGACATCCGCGTAGCCGAACTCGCGAAACAGGTCGATGCAGCGATCTCTTTGATCGTATCCATGTTCCAGCAGCAAGCAGCCTCCCGGCGAGAGCCAGCTTCGCGCGTGCTCGGCGATCTTTCGGATGCAGGTGAGGCCGTCCTCGCCGCCGATTAGGGCAAGTCGCGGCTCGAAACGCAGGTCCCCGAGCTCGAGATGGGCGTCTCCCGCCGCGACGTAAGGCGGGTTGGACACGATCAGATCAAATTGCCCCGGCCTTAGCGCATCAAACCAGTCGCTGAGAACGAAGTCGATTTCGGCTCCGTGGTCGCGCGCGTTCCGTCGCGCGAGGGCTAGGGCCGCTTCGGAAACATCCGTGGCGACGATCCCAAGCCCGGGTCGCTCGGTAGCGAGAGCGATGGCAATCGCTCCGCTGCCCGTTCCTAGGTCGAGTACGCGCGCCGGCGCACCGGGGGAAAGGCGCTCGAGCGCAAGCTCGACCAGGCGCTCGGTTTCCGGGCGGGGGATCAGCACGTCCAGGGTCACCCGCAGTGGCAGACCGTAGAACTCCCGACAGCCCGTAATGTAGGAAACGGGCTCGCCAGCGCGTCGCCGTGCGAACCGATCGCGCGCAGCACGCGCCCTGGACGGATCGATCCCTTCTTCGGCGTGGGCGATGAGCCAGACGCGCTCGCAGCCCAGGACGGAGCAAAGCAAGAGCTCAGCTTCCAGTCGCGGCAATGCGCTCTCCCGCAGCAAGCCGCCTATCGTTGCGCCGCTTTCGACTGCGTCCACTGACTCGGCTTCAGCGCTCTTCGGCGAACGCGGCGAGTTGCTCGGTCTGGTGCTCCGCGAGCAGCGCCTGCGTCAGCTGCGAAAGATCGCCGTCCATGATGTCGTTGATCTTGTAGAGGGTGAGACCGATGCGGTGATCGGTGACCCTTCCCTGCGGGAAATTGTAAGTGCGGATGCGCTCGGAACGGTCGCCCGAGCCGATCAAGGATTTGCGCGTGGCGGCCTCTTTCGCCTGCTGCTCGCGCCGCTGCTTGTCCTTGATGCGCGCCGCGAGCACCGCGAGCGCCTTTTCTTTGTTCTTGTGCTGCGAGCGCGCGTCCTGGCACTCCACCACGATTGCGGTAGGAAGATGCGTGATTCGAACCGCCGAGTCGGTCTTGTTAACGTGTTGACCGCCGGCGCCCGAGGCGCGGTAGGTGTCGATGCGAAGGTCCGAGGGATTCAGTACAACGTCGTCGATTGCGCTCGCCTCGGGCAGCACCGCTACCGTGCAGGCCGAGGTGTGGATGCGGCCTTGGGTCTCGGTGGCCGGCACTCGCTGGACGCGATGTCCACCGGATTCGAACTTGAGCTTGGAGTAAGCACCCTGTCCGATTACGCGTGCGATGATCTCCTTGTACCCGCCGGCATCGCCCGGCGATTCCGATATCACCTCCACCTGCCAGCCCTGGCGTTCGGCATAGCGCGAGTACATGCGAAAGAGGTCGCCCGCGAAGAGCGCTGACTCGTCCCCGCCGGTTCCCGCGCGGATTTCGAGAAAAATATTTCTCTCATCGTTGGGATCCTTCGGCAGGAGCAGCTTCTGCAGCTCCGATTCGAGCGCAGCGAGCCGCTCGCGGCCGACTTTGATCTCGCTTTCCGCGTAGCTTCTCATCTCGGGGTCGTCGAGCAGCTCTTGTGCCTCGGCGACGTGCTGCTCGGTGTCACGGTATGTGTTGAAAAGGTCGACGATGGGCTCGAGCTCCGCATAGTCGCGCGAAAGCTTGCGAAACTGATCCAGGTCGCGGGTCGCGTTCTCGGAAGATAGAAGCGCGTTGATGTCGAGGAGCCGCTGGCGCGCCTGATCGAGCTTGGCCGCGATGCTGGTCTTCATCGATTCAAGGCGCTCGCCCGGTTAATCGCGCGCGCGAAGCTGATACAACCGCGCCACGAGCGCCTTCAGCGACTCGTCCGCTTCGCCGCCCTGATTGAGCGCCTCGGTGGGTGCATGAATCAGCTTGTTGGTGAGGCCGCGCGAAAGGGCCTCCAGCACCGTCTTGGGGTCGTCGCCGCGGGCGAGCATGCGCACCGCGCGCTCGACCTCGAGGCGCCGCGCTTCCTCGGCGGATTCGCGCAGCTGGCGGATGAGCGGCACCATTTCGCGCGTCTTCATCCAGTGCAGGAAGGATCCGACCTGCGACTCGATGATCACTTCGGCCTGCGCGACTGCCGATTGGCGCGCGTCGATGCCCTCGCGCACCGTCGCCGCGAGCTCATCGATGGTATAGAGAAATACGTCATCCATTCCCGCTACCTCGGCTTCGATGTCCCGGGGGACGGCGAGGTCTACCATGAATACCGGGCGGTGGCGGCGAGCGCGTATCGTACGCTCCATCGTACCCTTGCCGATGATCGGCAGCGAGCTCGCGGTGCAGGAAACGATGATGTCGTATTCCGGCAAACGCTCGGGCAGGTCGCGCAGCTCGATCGACTCCGCGTTGAAGCGGCGTGCGAGGGATTCGGCCCGCTCGAGCGTGCGGCTCGCCACCGCCATGCCGCGCGGCCGCTGCGCGGCGAAGTGGATCGCGGCGAGCTCGATCATCTCGCCGGCGCCGATCAGCAGCACTTTCTGCTCGGCGAGGCTCGGAAATATCCGGCCGGCGAGCTTCACTGCGGCAGCCGCCATCGAAACGACGTTGGCGCCGATGCCGGTATTGCTGCGCACTTCCTTCGCCACCGCAAAGGAGCGCTGGAAAAGCTTGTTGAGAAGCGTCCCGAGCGTACCGGCGGACTCAGCGACGCGAACCGCCTCCTTCATCTGCCCGAGGATCTGCGGCTCGCCGACCACCATGGAGTCGAGGCCGGAGGCGACGCGGAACGCGTGCCGGACCGCTTCGCCCTGCGGGAGGGTATAGAGGTAGGGCTTCAGCTCCTGGGGCTGGACGCGGTGATAGCCGGCGAGCCACTCGAGCGCGGCCTGCGGCTCGCCCAGCGCGCAGTAAATCTCCGTGCGATTGCAGGTCGAAAGGATTGCCGCCTCTCTGACCGGCTCGCGCAAAGTCAGCTCCGCAAGCGCCGACCGCAGACGCTCGGCGTGAAACGCCACTCGCTCGCGTATCGCGAGGGGAGCGGTCTGGTGATTCAATCCGAGCGTGAATAGCTGCATGGCGAGAGCGATCTACGTGACCTGCTATTATAAGCTAGCAAGTGCGGAGGCCCGCGGGAGCGACTGCGGCAAAGGTGTTCCGTCCAAACAATTTGCGTTGCGACCAGCGAATATGACCGAGCTTCCTCCTCAGCTGCGGCAAGTCCGGGACTTTTTCTTCAAACAGGCCCTCGCGCTTTCACCGGAGCGCACCTACCTTCACCAGCCGGAGCTCATCAAGAACCAGACGATCTTCCGGCTTGAGGATCTCCGCAAACACCTCAACAATCCCTTCCTCGATCTGGACTTCGTGCAGATCATCGATCGCGGTCAACTGGTCGACTTGCGCGCCGCGCGCTGCTTCAAGGTCGTGCAACGCCGTCAGATCGAATTCGTCAATCGAATTGTCCTTCAGAAGCATCTGGAAAACGGAGCTGCCTGCCTGCTCGAGGGTGTCGACATCCTGGAGCCGCAGGTCAACCTGCTCGCGGCCAGCCTGGACCGGGCGCATTCGTGCACGTTCAGCAATGTAGTGGTGTTCTTTTCCCAGCGGGGCAGCGAAGCATATCGAGGGCATCTCGATACCGATGACGTGCTGGCAATTCATCTCGCGGGAGCAAAAAAATGGCGATTGCACAGACGCCAATCTCCCCGGAGGACTCACTTGGTGGAGCTGGGGGAATCGGAAATGGGGCCGCTCGATGCCGAGCTGGTCATGCACGCCGGAGACGTGTTGTTCCTGCGCAGCGGCACGCCGCACCAAGTCGAGACGGTCGGCGACTATTCCCTGCACCTTTCCTTCGACCTCTGCGACCGTGCCGCCGGCATCGAAACCCTGTTTGATCTACTGCTCAAGCGTTACGACCGCGATTCCTTGCGGCCGTACGGCGCCGCAAGCGAGGTGCTTGAAAAAGTAGCCTCGCTGGGCCGAACCGAAGAATTCAGGCACGAAATCGAAACCCTTCAGCAGCAGCACAAGGCCAGCCACGAAGAGTTCCGGCGATCGGTCGCCACGAGCCGCGTGAGCTTTTTTGATGCCCTCATTGCCGCGGAAGAATCCAAAACCTAGCGGCGCTGAGCGGATAGACGTCGTCGGGTGGATGGTGGCCAAGGCCGGAATCGAACCAGCGACACACGGATTTTCAGTCCGCTGCTCTACCAACTGAGCTACTTGGCCGGGCCGGTGCGTCCGGAAACCGGAGCGCGCGGAAAAGGAGCGCG
>WNGH01000386.1_pt1 | contig 37223 bp, 31 predicted proteins | sample 5400631 | NCBI WGS metagenome assembly WNGH01 (sample SAMN13153373, study PRJNA577476) | soil metagenome | isolation source: 115 cm soil or saprolite under Garry oak tree replicate 1 | place: USA:California | collected 2016-06-15 | reverse complement strand
AAGTCTGTGGGTAACGAAGCAATCGGCCGATTATCGGCGCATGGTTACGCTAACGCGATCACCTCTAACCCAACTAACTCCTGTGTGAGGAAGCGGCCCGAGCACCGCACCACGTTAGCCCAACTGTGGGCTGTGGAAACTAGCCTGGTGTCCGTCATCGTCCGTTCGCCGCGGCGGCGGGTGTCCCATGCATCGTTCTCCGGCAGGCGAAGGTCGGCTCCGCTGAGGAGGAAATTATAGGGACGCGACGCGCCAACCGATAGGACAACTGGATTTATTTTGGCGGCGCTGGCCTGTGCCAATCCAGCAGCGCGCCTGAACCCTGTGGCGGAAATGCCATCCGCATCGGGGTGGCGCGGCTCCGGCGCCGGGCGACAGCCGTGCGCATGGCGCAGTCGTCGGCGTCAGTCGGCCGGTTTGAGGCGGTCGCCGAACTTGTGCACGAACTTGGCCAGCTTCGGCGCGACGACGACCTGGCAATAGGGCTGCCGCCCGTTGAGCTCGAAATACTGCTGGTGGTAGTCCTCGGCCGGCCAGAACTCGCCGGCGGCCGCGACTTCGGTGACCACGGCGGCAGCGAAGGCGCGGCTGGCCTGAAGTTCTTCGATGACCGCGCGGGCGGTGGCCGCCTGCTCCGCCGAGTGGGTGAAGATCACCGAACGATACTGGGTGCCGACGTCGCCGCCCTGGCGATTGCGCGTGGTCGGGTCGTGGACGGCAAAGAAGACCTCGAGGATATCCCGGTAGCCTATGCTGTCCGGGTCGTAGCGGACTTGCGCGACCTCGGCGTGGCCGGTGTCTCCGGCGCAAACGTGCGCATAGCTGGGCTGCGCCAGGTGGCCGCCGCCATAGCCGGATACGACGCCGACCACGCCGCGCAGCCGCGCGAATACGGCTTCGAGGCACCAGAAGCAGCCCCCGCCGAGGGTGGCCAGGGCAAGCGCGCTATCGTCGTGGCTCATCCCTGCTTTCCAGGCGAAATGTCGGCGCAGCGCCAGCGGACGATCGACGCGTGGCGACGGCCGGTTTTCACGCCAGGCGCCGGTCGATGACGCGCCTGGCTTTGCCGGTCGAGCGCTCGATCGCGCCGGGCGCGGCCAGTTCGACGGCGGTATTGATGCCGATATAGGACTTGATGTGATGTTGCAATTCCCGGGCGGCCGCTTCCTTGTCGGCTTCCGAGGCGCTGTCCGGCTTGACCTCGACGCGGACGGTGAGCTCGTCCATGTGGCCGCGGCGCGAGATCTCGAGCACGTAATGAGGCGACAGTCGCGGCGTCTTCAGTATCAGTTCCTCGATCTGCGAAGGGAAGACATTGACGCCGCGGATGATCAGCATGTCATCCGAGCGTCCGGTGATCTTGTCGATGCGGCGGAAGCTGCGTGCCGTCGGCGGCAGCAGCCGCGTCAGGTCGCGGGTGCGATAGCGGACGATCGGCAGCGCCTCCTTGGTCAGCGAGGTGAACACCAGTTCGCCGGCTTCGCCTTCGGCCACGACCGCGCCGGTTTCAGGGTCGACCACCTCGGGATAGAAGTGGTCTTCCCAGATGGTCGGGCCGTCCTTCGACTCGAGACATTCGCAGGCCACGCCGGGACCGATGACTTCGGACAGGCCGTAAAGGTCGAGGGCGTCGATGCCGAGCCGCGTTTCCAGTTCGATGCGCATCTGCCCGCCCCACGGTTCGGCGCCGAACATGCCGCGCTTCAGGCTGCAGGCGGCCGGGTCGAGGCCCTGGCGCTCGAATTCGTCGACGATGTTGAGGACGTAGGAGGGTGTGCCGACGATTAGGGTCGGCTTGAAGTCGAGGATCAACTGCACCTGGCGCTCGGTCTGGCCGCCGCTGATCGGCACCACGGTGCAGCCCAGCCGTTCGGCGCCGTAATGGACGCCCAGCCCGCCGGTGAACAGGCCGTAACCGTGGGTGACGTGCACGATGTCGCGGCGCGAGCCGCCGACGGCTCGGATCGAACGGGCCATGATGGCGGCCCAGGTATCGATGTCGCGCCGGGTGTAGCCGACCACCGTCGGCTTGCCCGTGGTGCCCGACGAGGCGTGGATGCGCACCACCTCTTCCATCGCCACCGCGAACATGCCAAATGGATAGTTGCGGCGCATATCCTCCTTGGTGGTAAACGGGAAGCGGGCCAGGTCGGAGAGGGCGCCGAAGTCGTCCGGATGGACGCCGGCGGCAGTGAACGTTTCCCGATAGTGGGCGACGTTGCGGTAGGCGTGGGCCAGCGTCTGGCGCAGTCGCTCGACCTGCAGCGCGGTAATCTCGTCGCGGCTGGCGCGCTCGATCGGTTCGATGGCGCTCACTTCGGCCGCCGGTCGATGACCCGCTTGGCCTTGCCGATCGAGCGCTCGATGCTGCCCACGGCGACGATGCGAATCCGCGTCGAGACGCCGATATAGGACTTGATGTGGTGCTGCAGTTCGCGCGCCGTGGTGGCCTTGTCGGTCTCGCCTGCGGCGGCGAATTCCGGCTTGGGTTCGACCAGCACGTCGAGTTCGTCGAGGTGGCCGCTGCGCGACACTTCCAGCACGTAGTGCGCCGACAGGCGCGGCATCTTCAGGATCAGTTCCTCGATCTGCGAGGGAAAGACATTGACGCCGCGGATGATCAGCATGTCGTCGGAGCGGCCGGTGATCTTGCTCATGCGGCGCATCGAACGGGCCGTCGGCGGCAGCAGTCGGGTCAGGTCGCGGGTTCGGTAGCGGATGACCGGCAGCGCCTCCTTGGTCAGGGAGGTGAACACCAGTTCCCCCTGCTGCCCGTCGGGCAGCAGCTCGCCGGTGACCGGGTCGATGATCTCGGGATAGAAATGGTCCTCCCAGATCACCGGGCCGTCCTTGGTCTCGACGCATTCGTTGGCCACGCCGGGGCCGATGACTTCGGAGAGGCCGTAGATGTCGACGGCGTCGATGCCGAAGCGGCGCTCGATTTCGGCGCGCATTTCGTTGGTCCACGGCTCGGCACCGTGGATGCCGATGCGCAGCGAGCAGTCGGCCGGATCGAGCCCCTGGCGTTCGAACTCGTCGGCGATGGCCAGCATGTAGGATGGCGTCACCATGATGATATCGGGCTTGAAATCGAGCAGCAGCTGCACCTGGCGCTCGGTCTGGCCGCCGCCGAAGGGCACCACGGTGCAGCCGAGCCGCTCGGCGCCGTAATGGGCGCCCAGGCCGCCGGTAAACAGGCCGTAGCCGTAGGAGACATGGACGATGTCGCCGGGCCGGCCGCCGGAGGCGTAGATCGAGCGGGCGACGAGGTTGGCCCAGTGGTCGATGTCGTTCTTCGTGTAGCCGACCACGGTGGGCTTGCCGGTGGTGCCGCTCGAGGCGTGGATGCGGACCACCTGTTGGCGCGGCACGGCGAACATGCCGAAGGGAAAGGTGTCGCGCAGGTCCTGCTTGGTGGTGAAGGGAAACCTGGCCAGGTCGGCCAGGGTCCGGAAATCATCGGGGTGCACACCGGCGGCGTCGAATTTTTCGCGGGTGTGGGCAACGCCCTGGTAGGCATGTTGCAGCGTCCAGCGCAGCCGCCGCGTCTGCAGGTCGGTGATCTCGTCGCGGCTGGCGACTTCGATCGCTTCGAAGGCTACACCTACCGAGGGGCTACGGTTCATGACGACTCCCTGAAAATTCGCGCTCGGCGCGGCTCATGCGTCGCCCTCCGGCGCCTCGAAGAAATGGCCCTTGATGCGGCTCGACCGGCCGCGAAAGACCGCGATCAGGCGGCCATCCTGGTTGCTGACCTCGATATCGTAGACGCCGCTGCGGCCGCCCTGGTGGCGCGCCTGACCGTGGCCGACGAGGGTGTCGTCGAGGTGCGCCGGGGCCAGGAAGTTGATGTCGACGCCGGCCGCCACTGCCCGGTGGTTGTCGCTGTTGCAGGCATAGGCGAAGGTGGAATCGGCGAGCGCGAATATGAATCCGCCATGGCAGGTGCCGTGACCATTGACCATGTCCTGGCGGACTCGCATGGTGAGCCGGGCCGTGCCGGGACCGACGCTGACGATCGCCATGCCGAGACCGCGCGCGGCGTGGTCCTCGGGCCACATGATGGCGGCGCAGCGTTCGGCGATCTGTTGCGGGGTCATGGCGGCTTTCGTTAGGAGAGGGCGAAACTGTAGCATGCGCCAGCGCGGGCGACGGCGCCGCTGCGGCATCCGGAGCGGTTCTAAGGTCCATTCGAGCGACGGCCTCGCTCCGGTCGTGTACCCGAGCGCCTTCGTCCATCCCCGCGCCGTCCTGATCTGGACGATCGAGGGCACGGCGACCTATCATGAACTGACGCGGCGCGGCCTGGCCACGCTGGGCGAGAGCGTCGCGCTGCGCGAGCCCGAGGCGGGCCGCGGGCGCCTCGAGCTTCCCGATATCCGACCGCTGGCGGAGACCCGGCAGCGCTGACCGGCGACGGGCTGCGCGGCGCAATTATTCATAATTATGTTGTGCTATCATGCGTCGCAATAAATCGGCTTGATCCAAGCCGCATTGTTCTGAATCCCCCGCGAACTACGTCATGTCCCTGTCGTCGCCCGTATCCTCGCGCATCCGCAACCCTGCGCCCAGTGTCCTCGTCGAAAGCCGGAAGCGCGAGCATGATCGGTGGGCAATCGGGACCCGCCTTCGCGACGTCAAGGTTCGTGATGGCCTGCCGCCGTCGGCGGAAATCCGGTCGCCGGCTGGCGCGGTGCCGACAACGAGGGCCGGGTTCCCGCCCAGAAGCGGTTGCGGCGTTACTACCCGCGCTGCTACCGCGGTAACAAGACCGGCGCCCAGCCGGCGTAAGCGAAACATTCCATTCGTGGCATCCCACAGCAAGGAAGACGCATGAAAATCCATGAGTATCAGGGCAAGGAAATCCTGAGGAAGTTCGGCGTGGCCACCCCGCGCGGAACGCCGTGCTTTTCCGTCGACGAGGCGGTCAAGGCCGCCGAGTCGCTCGGCGGCAAGGTCTGGGTCGTCAAGGCGCAGATCCACGCCGGCGGCCGCGGCAAGGGCGGCGGCGTCAAGCTGGCCCGCTCCCTCGACGAGGTCCGCAGCCATGCCAATGCCATTCTCGGCATGCAACTGGTCACCCACCAGACCGGCCCCGCGGGCCAGAAGGTGCGCCGGCTGCTGATCGAAGACGGCGCCGACATCAAGAAGGAATACTACGTCGCGGCGTTGACCGACCGGGCCAGCCAGAAGGTGGCCCTGATGGCTTCCTCCGAAGGCGGCATGGACATCGAGGAAGTGGCCCACAAGACGCCCGAGAAGATCATCAAGGTCTTCGTCGATCCGCTGCTCGGACTCACCGACGCCCAGGCCCTCGAACTGGCGACCGGTATCGGCGTGCCCGAAGGCTCCATCGCCCAGGCCGTCGATACCTTCAAGAAGCTCTACACCTGCTACATGGAGACCGATGCCTCGCTGGCGGAAATCAACCCGCTGATCCTCGAGGGCGACGGCAACATCAAGGCGCTCGATGCCAAGTTCAACTTCGACGCCAACGCCCTCTATCGCCACCCCGAGATCGTCGCCTACCGCGACCTCGACGAAGAGGACGCCGACGAGATCGAGGCCTCCAAGTTCGACCTGGCTTACATCTCCCTGGACGGCAACATCGGCTGCCTGGTGAACGGCGCCGGCCTGGCCATGGCGACCATGGACACGATCAAGCTGTTCGGCGCCGAGCCGGCCAACTTCCTCGACGTCGGCGGCGGCGCCACCACCGAGAAGGTCACCGAAGCCTTCAAGATCATGCTTAGGAACGCCAAGGTCAAGGGCATCCTGGTGAACATCTTCGGCGGCATCATGAAGTGCGACACCATCGCCACCGGCGTCGTCACCGCGGCCAAGGAAACGCACCTGTCGGTGCCGCTGGTGGTGCGCATGAAGGGCACCAACGAAGACCTGGGCAAGAAGATCCTTGCCGAATCCGGTCTGCCGATCATCTCCGCCGACACCATGGCGGAAGCCGCGACCAAGATCGTGGCCGCCGTGAAGTAAGGGAGTCGACAATGTCCATCCTCATCAACAAAAATTCCAAAGTCATTACCCAGGGCATCACCGGCAAGACCGGCCAGTTCCACACCGAGAAGTGCATCGAGTATGCCAACGGCAAGAACTGCTTCGTCGCCGGCGTCAATCCGAAGAAGGCCGGCGAAAAGATCTTCGACGTGCCGATCTACGCCTCGGTCAAGGACGCCAAAGCCGCCAGCGGCGCCACCGTCTCGGTCATCTACGTGCCGCCGGCGGGTGCGGCGGATGCGATCTGGGAAGCCTGCGAGGCCGACCTCGACCTGACCATCTGCATCACCGAGGGCATCCCGGTCCGCGACATGCTGGTGGTGCGCAACAAGATGAAGGCCAAGGAAGCGGCCGGTGGCAAGAAGACGCTGCTGCTCGGCCCCAACTGCCCGGGCCTGATCACCCCCGACGAGATCAAGATCGGCATCATGCCCGGCCACATCCATCGCCAGGGCCGCATCGGCGTGGTGTCGCGCTCCGGCACGCTGACCTACGAAGCCGTCGCCCAACTGACCGAAATCGGCCTCGGCCAGTCCTCGGCGGTCGGCATCGGCGGCGACCCGATCAATGGCTTGAAGCACATCGACATCATGCGGGCCTTCAACGACGATCCCGACACCGATGCCGTCATCATGATCGGCGAGATTGGCGGCCCCGACGAGGCGGAAGCCGCCCAGTGGTGCAAGGCCAACATGAAGAAGCCGGTCGTCGGCTTCATCGCCGGCGTCACCGCTCCGGCAGGCAAGCGCATGGGTCACGCCGGCGCGCTGATCTCGGGCGGCGCCGATACCGCCGATGCCAAGCTCGCCATCATGGAAGAGTGCGGCTTCACCGTGACGCGCAATCCGTCGGAGATGGCCAAGCTGCTCAAGGCCTTGCTGAAGTAAGCGGCCGGGCCTGGCCGAAGACCGCGCCGGACGTCAAGCCGGCGCGGTTTTTTTCTGCGTAGAATCCGCCGATGGAAATCGGAACGCCGGCCTTCTGGCTCGCCGTACTGCAGATCATCGCCATCGACATCGTCCTCTCCGGGGACAACGCCGTGGTGATCGCCCTGGCCTGTCGCAATCTGTCCGCGACGCAGCGCCTCAAGGGAATTTTCTGGGGCGTCGCCGGTGCGGTCGGCCTGCGCGTCGCGCTGACGGCTTTCGCCGCCGGCCTGCTCGGCTACCCCTACCTGAAACTCGGCGGCGGTATTCTGCTGCTGTGGATAGGCGTCAAGATGCTGCTGCCCGAGGAGGGCAATGGACGCGAGGTTCGCGCCCCCGATCACCTTTGGCAGGCAGTGAAGACGATCGTCGTCGCCGACTTCGTGATGAGCCTCGACAATATCGTCGCCGTGGCGGCGGCGGCGCGCGATCATCTCGGCCTGCTGATCTTCGGTCTCGCCCTAAGCATCCCGTTGATCATCTGGTCGAGCCAGCTGATCATGGGCCTGATGGACCGGTTCCCGGCGGTGGTCACTCTCGGCGCCGGACTGATCGGCTATGTCGGCGGCGACATGATGGTTAGCGACGCCTCGGTGCGCGACCGGGCCGCCGCGCTGTTCCCGGCCGCCGAACAGTCGGCCGGCCTGCTCGCCGCGGTCGTCGTGGTCGGCCTCGGCCTCTGGCTGGCGCGCCGCGCCGCCAACGCCACGGCGGCGCGTAAGATACTGTCAGGAGAAAGCGATGACCCTGTATCTCGATGAAAGCGCAGTCAAACAGCTGCTGAACATCGACGTGGCGCTGGCGGCGGTCGAAGCCGCCCACGCCGCCCATGCCCGCGGCGAGGCGATCGACGTGCCGCGCCAGCGCACCCGCCTGCCGCAGGCCACGCTGCACATCCTGCAGGGAGCCCTGCCCGGCGAGGGCGTGTTCGGCTACAAGGCCTACACGACTTCGCGCGCCGGCAACCGCTTTCTCGTGCATCTGTTCGATGCCGCCGACGGCGCGCCGCTGGCGGTCCTCGAGGCCGATGCGCTTGGCATGATGCGGACCGGTGCCGCGAACGCCGTCGCGGCAAAATACCTGGCGCGGCCCGAGGCCGCGGTGGTCGGCATCTTCGGTGCCGGCTGGCAGGCGCAGGGACAGCTCGAAGCTCTGTGCCGGGTGCGGCCGATCCGGCGCGTCAAGGTGCAGTCGCGCAACGCGGCACGGCGCGAGGCATTCTGCGTCGACATGAGCCGCCGGCTGGGCATCGAGGTGGTCCCTGCGGCGGGCCCGGAGGACGCGGTGCGCGCCAGCGACATCGTGGTCACCGTCAGCACGGCGGCGACGCCACTGTTCGACGGCGAATGGCTGGGCGCGGGGACGCACATCAACGCCGCCGGATCGAACGCCCTGATCCGCCGCGAAATCGACGAAAAGGCGGTGCTCCGGGCCGATCGGGTCTGCGTCGACAGCCGCGCCACGGCGCTGGCCGAATCGGGCGACCTGCTGCCGCTGCTGGAGAAGGGGCGCCTGCACGCCGGACGCCTGGCGGAACTCGGCGAAGTCATCGTCGGCATCCGCCCGGGGCGCACGGCGTCGAGCCAGGTCACCCTGTTCGAATCCCAGGGCATGGCGATCCAGGACCTTGCGCTCGCCGCCCGCCTGCTGCCGCTGGCGCGGGCGCGCGGCCTGGGCACGACGGTGCCGTGCTAGGGCGTGCGATTCCGGGCGAATAGCATTTGACGGACTTCCGCTTTGATTGTCAGAATGCCGACCAGCGCCCCGCTTGCAGCGGTATGCGGGGCTTGAGCGCGGCCCGGCGGGCTCTCCGGCGGGTGTTGGCGGAAGGCGAGGGTGAGTACGGATACAGCGCAACCAATGACAGCAGCGAGCAACCCGGGCCCGACGGCTTGATGGATCTGAGCGAAGTTCTCGAAGTGGCCACACGCACGGACGCGGGGATGGTGCGCGCCCACAACGAGGACGCCATTTTCGCCAATCCGGCCCAGGGCATCGTCATCCTCGCCGACGGCATGGGCGGCTACAACGCCGGCGAGGTCGCCAGCAGCATGGCCACCGCGCTGCTCGGCGGCGAACTCGAACAGTCGCTGGCGCGCGGCCTGCGGGGGCGGATCGATCACGGCGGCAAGGCCATCGCCCATGCCCTGATCGAGGCCGAGATCGACCGCGTCAACAATGCCATCTACACTGCTGCGCAGAACCGGCCCGAGTACCACGGCATGGGCACCACGCTGGTCGCGGCCCTGTTCTTCGACAACGCCATGACCGTCGCCCACATCGGCGATTCGCGTCTTTACCGGCTGCGCGGCGACGCCTTCAAGCAGCTGACCCGCGACCACTCGCTGCTGCAGGAGCAGATCGACAGCGGCCTGATGACGCGCGAGCAGGCCCGCCATTCCCAAAACAAGAACCTCGTTACCCGGGCGCTCGGCGTCGATCCCGAGGTCGAGGCGGAAATCCGCGACTACGACAGCGCGCCCGGCGACATCTATCTGCTCTGTTCGGACGGCCTCAGCGACATGGTCGAGGACGGCGAGATCGCGCGGACCGTGCAGACCCTGTCGGCGAATCCGGAACTGTGCGCGGCCCAGTTGGTGCAAATGGCCAACGACCGGGGCGGGCGCGACAATATATCGGTGGTGCTGGTGCGGATCAGGGACGCGTATCCGGCCGCGCGCGGCTGGTGGTCGCGGCTGTTCGCCTGGTTTACGCGTTCTTGAGCCATGACACGACAGGCGCATTTGATCCTGTCAGGGACTGCAACGGACATTCGACGGAAAGACCAAGATGGCTAAGCTCATACTCAGCATGGACGGCCTCGTACTCAAGGAGATTCCGCTGCACAAGGAGCGCACGAGCATCGGCCGCAAGCCGCACAACGACATCCAGATCGACAACCTGGCGATCAGCGGCGAGCACGCGGTCATCGTGCGGATACTCAACGACTCGTTCCTCGAGGACCTGAACAGCACCAACGGTACCTACGTCAATGGCCATCCGGTGAAGAAGCACTTTCTCCAGAACCACGACGTCGTCGAGCTGGGCAAGTACAAACTCAAGTTCGTCGGCGATGAGCCGGCCGCCGATGCCGCCTACGACAAGACCACGGTAATGCACCGCTCCGCCGATCCCGCCGCAGCCCCGTCCGTCGCCGGGGCCGGCGAGGCCCGCGAGGCGGTCCCGCCGGCGGCGGCTGCCGGCGGGACCGAAGAGCGGGCGGTCATCCAGATCCTGACCGGGCCCCATGTCGGACGGGAACTGACGCTGGTGAAGACGCTGACCACGCTCGGCAAGCCCGGAGTTCAGGTGGCCGTGATCGCGCGCCGTCCGCACGGCTTTTTCATCACCCACGTCGAGGGGGCGCTTTACCCGGTCGTCAATGGCCAGACCCTCGACGCCCAGGCGCATCCGCTCCATGACCACGACATCATCGAGCTCGCCGGCGTCAAGATGGAGTTCTTTTTTCTCAAGGCGTGACACGGTGCTCGCCGCCGCGAAACTTCCGCGCAACGCCGCCCCCGGGCCATGCTAAGGTGCCCGTTCGCCCGGCGCGCCGGACCACCCGCTTATCGCGCAACATCGTCATGAAGGTTCGCATTCTCGGTTGCAGCGGCGGCATCGGCGGCAGACACCTGCGGACGACGTCGCTGCTGGTCGATCACGACATCCTCATCGATGCCGGCACCGGCGTCGGCGACCTGTCGATCGCCGAACTGGCGCAAATCGACCACGTCTTCCTGACCCATTCCCATCTCGACCACATCGCCTGCCTGCCGTTCATCGCCGACACGGTCGGGGACCTGCGCGACGGCCCGCTGACGATACACGGCCGGCAGGAGACGCTCGACGCCCTGCGCCGGCACGTCTTCAACTGGGTCGTGTGGCCCGATTTCGAACGGATCCCGACGGCGGAACGCCCCTACATCCGCTATGTGCCGATCGTCACGGGCCAGACGGTGCGGCTCGGCGGGCGGCGCATCACGGTGCTGCCCGCCAACCACACGGTACCGGCGGTAGGCTACAGCCTCGACGCCGGACGGCTTAGTCTCGTGTTCAGCGGCGATACGACGCTCTGCGCCGAACTCTGGGACGCCGTCGGACGGATCGACAACCTGCGCTACCTGATCGTCGAGACGGCCTTTTCCAACCGCGAGGAACGCCTCGCCGAGCTGTCCAAGCACCTCTGCCCGAACATGCTGGCCGCGGAGCTGGCTGGCCTGCCGCGTCAGGTCGAGATCTTCATCACCCATCTCAAGCCGGGGCAGGTCGAACTGACGATGCAGGAGATCGAGACCGTCGTCGGCGAGCGGAAACCGCGCATCCTGCAGAACAACCAGGTCTTCGACCTTTAGGCGAAGGACACCGGCATGCCCGCGCCGAAGCGCCACCAATTCGACCCCAGCAGCATCGGCGACATCACCGTCCGCCTCAACTTCTTCCGCCAGCTCCAGACGGTCACCAACAAGATCCATGCGACGATGCACATCGACGAGATCATGCTGGAACTGTCGCAGGACATCTGCGCCCTGTTCAACTGCGACCGCCTGACGATCTACGCCGTCGATCCCGACAAGACCTCGATCGTCTCCAAGGTCAAGACCGGCCTCAACTCCTTCAAGGATCTGCACCTGCCGATCAACGACCAGAGCATCGCCGGCTACGCCGCCATGAGCCGGCGCATCATCAACATCGCCGACGTCTATGACGAGGCGGAATTGCGGGCCATTCATCCGAACCTGCATTTCCTCAGCGATGTCGACCGGCGCACCGGCTACCGCACCCGCCAGATGCTCGCCTCGGCCGTCGTCGATGAGGAAAGCGGCGAACTCCTCGGCGTCGTCCAGGTCATCAACAACCGGACCGGCGAGCCTTTCTCCCAGGTCGCCGACGAAGGCATCAAGGGCCTCTGCGAAACCCTGGCGATCGCCTTTTCCCAGCGCAACAAGGCGCCGGCGCAGGTCCGCTCGAAATACGACCACCTCGTCACCAACGCCGTCGTGTCCGCCGAGGAACTCGATCTCGCGCGGCGTTCGGCCCGCCTCAAACACCTCGATATCGAGGACATCCTGATCGACGACATGCAGGCCAGCGCGGCGGCGCTCGGCGACGCGCTGGCGCACTTCTTCGCCGTTCCCTATGAGCCCTATCGGCCGGAACGGATCAAGCCGGTGGGACTGCTGCGCAATCTCAAGCGCGACTATCTCGAGCAGAACGTCTGGGTGCCGATCGAGGAGAACGGCGACACCATCGTGGTCCTGACCCTGGACCCCGAGCAGGTGAAAAGCTCGCGCGTGGTCAACAACGTCTTTCCCAGGGGCCGCCTCGAATACCGCGTCACCACCAACCGTGAATTCCTCCAGACCCTCGACCGCTTTTTCCGCGACGACATGGATGCCACGATGTCCGTCGGCGACCTGCTGTCCCGCCTCGACGACGGCGAGGACGCCGAGGCGCCGGCCGACGCCGCCTCGGTCGCCGCCGACAACGAGCTGGTCAAGCTGGTCAACCGGATCATCGTCGATGCCTACAACCAGGGCGCCTCCGACATCCACATCGAGCCGCGGCCGGGCAAGGACAAGACCCTGGTCCGCTTCCGCAAGGACGGCTCGCTGGTCCCCTACATCGAGATTCCGGCCCATTACCGCAACGCCATCGCCGTCCGCATCAAGATCATGTGCGATCTCGACATCTCCGAGCGGCGCAAGCCGCAGGACGGCAAGATCAAGTTCAAGCGCTTCGGCCCGGTGGACATCGAGCTGCGGGTGGCGACGATCCCCTCCGCCGGCGGCGTCGAGGACGTGGTGATGCGCATCCTGTCGGCCGGCGAGCCGATGCCGCTGGACAAGCTCGACGTCCTGCCGCACAACCTCGAGCGCCTCAAGGCCGTGATCGCCAAGCCCTACGGCCTGTTCTTCGTCTGCGGCCCGACCGGCTCGGGCAAGACGACGACGCTGCATTCGGTGCTCGCCGTGCTCAACACGCCCTCGACCAAGATCTGGACCGCCGAGGATCCGGTCGAGATCACCCAGAAGGGCTTGCGCCAGGTGCAGGTCAACAAGAAGGCCGGCCTCGACTTCGCCACCATCATGCGTTCCTTTCTCCGCGCCGATCCGGACGTCATCATGGTCGGCGAAATGCGCGACGGCGAGACCTCCGCCATCGCCATCGAGGCCTCGCTGACCGGGCATCTGGTCCTCGCCACGCTGCACACCAACAGCGCGCCGGAGTCCATCGTGCGGCTCCTCGACATGGGCATGGACCCGTTCAACTTCGCCGACGCCCTGCTCGGCGTCCTCGCCCAGCGGCTGGCCAAGCGCTTGTGCACCCATTGTCGCGAGGCCTATGTGGCGACGGCCGAAGACGTGCAGATCTTCGTCGAGGAATACTGCGAAGAACTGCGCGCCACGCCGCCCTTCCGCCAGGACGCCGCCGCCGCCCACGAAGCGGCGCGGCGCGAACTGCTGGGCAAGTACGGCAACGAGCAGGGGCAGATCCAGTTCCACCGCCCCCACGGCTGCCGCGAATGCGACGAGACGGGCTACCGCGGGCGCATCGGCCTGCACGAACTGATGGTCGGCAGCGAGCACGTCAAACGCCTCGTCCAGGAACACGCCCACGTTCCCGAACTGTTCGCCGCGGCGATCGACGAGGGCATGCGGACCCTGAAGATGGACGGCATGGAAAAGGTTCTCCAGGGCCTCACCGACATGAAGCAGGTCCGCGCCGTCTGCATCCGCTAGGCCGGCTGCGCGGGCGCGGTTTCCGGCGGCGGCCGACCGACCCGGAGCTGACGAAAATCGTCACATCCTGACATTCTTCATGACAGGGGCGACCCGTTGCGCATCCTGCACGGCGCCGACCACCGCGCCGTTAGCGGGTCCTGACAAGTGGCACGGCCCCTGCTTTCAAGTTCGCCGTGTCACCCTTATGTGGTGCGGCGTCACGGGGAATCCGCCGGACAGCGTCGCAGAGGATTGAGGTTCAACTTGTTAGGAGCGAATGATGAAAAAGGTACAGAAAGGCTTTACCCTGATCGAACTGATGATCGTCGTCGCCATCATCGGCATCCTCGCCGCGATCGCGATTCCGAGCTACCAGACCTACACCAAGCGGGCGAAATTCACGGAAGTGGTGCAGGCCACGCAGGCGATCAAGACGGCGGTCGAGGTCTGCGTCCAGGATACCGGCGCAGTCACGAACTGCAGCACCGGGACGAACGGAGTCCCGGTCGACCTGGTGGCGGGAGACACCGTTGCCAACAAGTATCTGGCTACTCTGGCGACCACCGGCGGCAAGATCACCGCCACGGCTAAGGCTACGAACGGTCTTGGCGGCGAAAACTACATCATCCAGGCCGCCGTCGGTTCGAGCGGCACGACCTGGACGTTGGACCCTTTGTCGACCTGTATTGGCGCGTCCATCTGCAAATAAGCGGCCGGCATCCGAAAACGGGCCCCTCGTCTAGAGGGGCTTTTTTTCGCCCCCGACCCTAACTTTGTCATGCAAGCGCCTGAGCGTGCGTTGGATTTGCCGGAATGGGCCGCGGCGCTGTTGCTCGCAGCGGCGGTAGGGCTTACCTATGGGCATTACGCCGACAGCCCGACGTTTTTCGATGACGTCTATTTCTTCATCGATCCGCAAAAATATCTCTCCGGTCTGAACTGGGCCAGCGTCTTCGACCGCCGCTGGGTGGCCACGGCGTCGCTGGCATTGACCTACAAAGTTTCGGGCACGGCGCCATTCGCCTACCGGGCGTTCAGTCTGGCCGTGCATGCCGCTGTCGCGTTTTCGCTGTTCCTGCTGCTGCGCGACATGGTCGGCCGCCGAGGGCCGAACGACGCCTTCTGGCCGGCGCTGTGCTGTGCCTTGCTGTTCGCCTTGCATCCGGTCGCGGCGTTTGCCGTCGGCTACATCATTGAGCGCTCGATGCTTCTGGCAGCGCTGTTTAGCCTCTGGATGTGGATCGCGGTTCATCGCGGCATTTCGCGGAACAGTCGCGCCTGGCTTATGGCCTCGGCACTTTTCTACTGGCTGGCCATGTTTTCCAAGGAACATGCGGTGACCGCCCTGCCGGTGGCCGTGCTCGTGGCCTGGAATGCCGGCGACGGCGACTGGCGCCGGGCCACGCGCATGCTGGCCTGGCCCCTGGTCATTTGGGGCGCCGCGGCCGCCTTCGTCGTGTTGAGTGCGAAAGGCCTGCTCGGTGCCGCGTACGAGCCTATCGTCGGAGAAATGCTGCAGGGACTGCCCGCCGATCAGGGAACATTTTATTTGCGCAGCGCGGTCAATCAGGGGTGGCTGTTCTTCCGGTATTGGCTGTTGTGGCTGCTGCCAGTCGAGACCTGGATGAGCATCGATATGCGGGTGCCGTTTCCGTCGGCATGGTACTCATGGCCTTGGATTGCCGGTGCGCTGGCGTTCTGCGCCTGGCCGGTTGCTGTGGCGGCTGCTGCTGCTCGTGCTTGGCTGCCGCGCCCCGCCGTGGTCGGCCTGTTGGCACCATGGTTTCTCTATCTGACGATGTTCAGCGTCATCGAATATCAGGAGAGCTTCGTCTTGTACCGGAGCTACCTCTGGGCGCTGCCGGCGTTTCTGCTTCCCTGTCTGGCGCTGACGCGATTGCCTCGGCGCGGACAGATCGCGGCGATGCTCTCGCTCGGGCTGTTTCTCTTCACCCTGACGTGGGGCCGATTGCAAGTCTTCTCGCATCCGATGCTCGTCTGGGACGAGGCCGTCGAGCGGCTTGCCGGCGACGACAGCCTTCCCGGCGCCTACCGGGATTACCAAAACCGTGGCCTCGAATATTTCCGGCTCGGCAACATCCAGCGGGCACTCGATGATTTCGAGCATGTGATTGCGCTGAATCCGGGCTATATGTTTGTCTATAACGATCGCGGCGCAGCTTACCTGAAACTCGGGCAACTCGACAAAGCACTGGCCGATTTCGACCGGACCATCGCTGCAAAGCCGGAGTATCCGAAGCCTTACCTCGGCCGTGGTATGACGCTGCTTAGGATGGGACGCCGGGACGACGGCTTGGCGAGCCTGGCACGGGCATGCCAACTGGGTTCGGGCTGCGCCGTCTATCGAAAAGCCGTCGCCAGCCAAGAATAGACTCAGACCAATTCGGGAGCGATCGCAGCGATCAGTGAAGTCTCGCCGCCGGGGCGCCGCAGCCACCACAGCGCGCCTTTCTTGATAGTCCAGTCGGCTTCCCGACCCGATAATACCAGCGCCGCCAGCCGCCCCAGCGTCGGCTGGTGCCCGACCAGCATGACCGCGCCGTCGGCATCGGGCCAGCCGCTGGCGGCGATCAGGTCGGCGGTGTCGGCGCCGGGGCCGATGCGGGCATCGATCTCGAATGGCAACTTCAGCGCCTGCGCCGTCTGCACGGCGCGTTCGGCCGGGCTGGCCAGAATGCGCAGTTCCTTAGGCCGGTGGGCGAGGAACCAGCGCGCCACTTTGCGCGCCTGCTTTGCGCCGCGCGCCGTCAGGCGGCGCTCATGGTCGGACTGGCCGGGACCGCCATCTTCGGCCTCGGCATGACGCCAGAGTATTAGTTCCACCGTTGCATTCCTCCTTCACCTCAGCTTAGGCGCGGCAGCTTGAGGCGCCGCAGGGCGCAGAGCCGCTCGGCCAGATCGGCGTGTATCGCCGCGTGGCCGGGGCCGTGCCAGCCGCCGACGAGGGCCACGGCCTCGCGCAGGGCGGCATCGTCGCCGGCGCATTCGCCGAGCAGGCGCCCGGCGCCGGCCAGGTCGTTGAGCCGGCCGAGCTCGTCCTGCAGGCCGGTGAGCCGGGCCAGGGCGCGGCGCAGCTCGCCCTGCCGCGCCAGCGGCGCGAAGAATTCGAGCGCATAGCGGAGCCGCTTGATGCCGATGCGCAGCCGGTGCAGCGAGGGCGCATCGGCAGCTTTGGCCGCCGCAGCCAGTTCTTCGACGCGGCGGTGCAGTCGCGTCGCGCGCCGCGCGGCAAAGTCGGCCAGGCTGCCGGCCGCCTCCGCGTGGTGGTCGGTGCCGGCCGTCGCTGCGGCCGCTGCAGGCATCTGCAGCGCGGCCATGGCGCGCAGCAGCAGCCGGCCGTAGTCGGCCGATCGCAGGTGCTGCAAGGCCGCCTCCCGGGCGCTGTGGCGGCGGGCGGCGAGCGCCGCGGCGAGGGCGGCGAGGCGGGCGTCGTCGGGCATTCCGGCTTGCACCGGGGCGACGATTTCCTCGGCGAGGACGTCGAGGTCGCGGGCCTGGCCGAGTTTCGCCATCAGCGTGCGCAGGCCGGGCAGCCAGTCCTCGGCGAAGTTTTCCGCCAGCCGCGGCGCGAACAGGCGCAGGGCGGCGCGCAGGCGGCGGCTGGCGACGCGCATCTGGTGGATGAACTCCGGGTCGTCGGCGGCCAGGGCGCCGGGGTGATTGCGCTGCAGGTGGTCGAGGCAGGACAGCGCGATGCTGCGGAACGCCGCGAGCGGCGACATCCCGCGGTCGACCGGCGATGCTGCCGCCTTGACCGGCTGCGGCGGCGCGCCGGCAAACAGCCGGTAGCCGCGCTCGGCCTTCGACAGCACGGCCGGCGTCAGCGGCAAGCGCTTGGCCAGTTCGTCGGCGAGTTCGAACAGCAACGCGACCTCGCCTTCGGCCAGTTCGAGTTCCAGTTCGGAGATGGCCTCGCGGCGGCCGGCGGCGGCGATCCAGCCACGGTCGAGCATCGCCAGCGCGACCTGGCCGGGTGCCGGCTCGAGGCGCCAGATGCTGCGGCTGAAATTCGTTTCGAGCACCGGTTGCAGGCGGTTTCTGATCTTCGGCCGGCTCAGCCATTCGCGGATGGCCGGGTCATCGACGGCGGCGAAATCGAGCGCACCTTGATAAGGCGTTTCCCATTCGGGCCGGGTCGATAGGCCGCCGGCCGCCGCGCCGGCGCACTTGACGGTTTGCAGCCAGACCCGGCCCTGCCGGCGCAGCCGCAAGGCAATGCCCCTGGCATGGAGGCGCAGGTCCGGCGTGTCGTAGTAGATATTGGCCAGCCGCTCCTGGCGGCGCTCGACCGAGCTAAGCAGCGGATGACGCAGCAACGCCCGCTGCGCCGTCGGCGGCAGGGCCAGCTTCAGTTCGATTTCCTCGGCCATGAGCGGAATCATAGCCGAGCCGCCGCGGCGCCTGTGTTACGTGAGGCCGGGATTGCCGGCCACGCCGATGAGCCGGGGCAGGTTGAGGCGGCGCGGCGCGATGGTCTTGCGCTGGCGCAGGTAGCGCGCCACGACATCCCAGATCGGCTCGCCGCGGGCGCCTTCGGCGACTGGCGCCCAGCCGGCGACCTTGTAGCTGCGGCCGGCCTCGAGCGGCTTGCCGGCGCGGCGCAGGTCCTGGATGCGGGCACCCATGGCGGCCTGCGGCTCGCATGCGTATGTCATTCCACCGATGCGGACCATGTCGCCGCCCTGCTGCTTGTAGGGATCGGGGTTGAAGAGGTTGTCGGCGACATCCTCGAGGATCGCCTTGATCGTCGCCCCGCTCATCTCGGTCAGCGTCGCGTAGGGGTAGGTGATGGCCGTCTGGTCCAGCAACTGCTCCATGGAGATCGCCTCGCCGGGCAGGATCGTCGTGCCCCAGCGGAATCCGGGCGAGAAGGCGATGTCGGCGCCCTGCACCTCGAGCATGGCGTCGAGGATCAGTTGGTCCCAGGAACCGTTGAAGTTGCCGCGGCGATAGAGCAGGTCCTCGCTGACGGCCAGCTTTTCCTCGAGCCGGGCCTTGAACGGCGCCCGCAACTTCTCGATGTGGGCGGCCATTTCCGCGTCGGCCGGCAGCAGGTCGGCGAAGACCGGCAGCAGCTTGTAGCGGACATCGCGGACCCGGCCGTCGCGGACGTCGAAATCGAGCACGCCGAGGAACTTGCCGTTGCAGCCGGCGTTGCTTACCAGGGTCATGCCGCCGGGATTCTTCACCGCCACCGGCTGCGGTACGCCGTCGTGGGTGTGGCCGCCGAGAATGGCGTCGATGCCGCTGACGCGGCTTGCCAGCTTGAGGTCGACGTCCATGCCGTTATGCGAGAGCAATACGACGACCCTGGCTCCCTTGGCGCGGACCGCGTCGACGGCCTGCTGCATTTCGGCCTCGCGGATGCCGAAGCTCCAGTCGGGAACCAGGTAGCGGGGATGGGCGATCGGCGTGTAGGGGAAGGCCTGGCCGATGACGGCGAGCGGCACGCCGTTCATCTCGCGCAGCGCGTAGGACTTGAAAACCGGGTCGCCGAAGTCGGCGGTCTTGACGTTCTGGGCCAGGAACTCGATGTGTCCGGCCAGGTCGCGATCGACGATTTCGCGGACGCGCTCGGCGCCGAGGGTGAATTCCCAGTGCCCGCTCATCATGTCGACGCCGAGCCGCTTGCACGCGTCGACCATGTCCTGGCCGCGGGTCCACAGCGCCGTGGCCGAACCCTGCCAGGTATCGCCGCCGTCGAGCAGCAGGGCGCCGGGGCGCCCGGCGCGCAGCCGTTTGACCAGCGTCGCCAAGTGGGCGAAGCCGCCGACGCGGCCATAGCGGCGGGCGGCGGCGGCGAAGTCGAGCGAGGTGAAGGCGTGGGCCTCGGCGGTTCCGGGGCGGATGCCGAAGGCCTTGAGCAGGTGCTCGCCGACGAGGTGCGGCGGCTGGCCGGCGGCCGCGCCGACGCCGATGTTCACCGACGGTTCGCGGAACCAGACGGGCAGCAACTGGGCGTGGCAGTCGGTGAAATGGAGCAGGTGCACGTTGCCGAAACGCGGCAGATCGTAGACGGCATCGCCGCCGCCCGCGGCGGCGAGCAGGCGCGGCGAATCGAGGGCGAATCCGGCCGCCGCGGCGGCGGCGAGGACATGGAGAAATTCGCGGCGATCCACGGGCTTCAGGCGGCGAAGCTCACTGGTTGACCGGCGATTCGGGGTCGAGGATCAGGGCGACGAGATCCTTGATCTGGGCGACGCTCAGGGCACCGATGTGGCCGAAGCGCGGCATGGCCGAGCAGAGTTTGTAGGCCTTGGCGTTGTAGATCTTCGCATAGACGTATTGCTGCGTCTCCGCGGTGTTGCCGCGGCGGCGGCCGAAGCTGCGCAGCGTCGGCCCGAGGGTGCCGTAGGACAGCTCGGCCGGCGACAGCTGGTGGCAGTTGTAGCAGTTGCCGCCCACCGCCAGGCCGGGCTGGTCGGTCCAGGTGAAGCCGCGGCCGCTCTGGGCGATCTTCTCGCCCTCGCGCCAGTTGCCGATCAGCTTGCCGTCGGCCGGGTATTGGACGGCGGCCAGCTGGTCCTGCTGCAGCAGTTCGGCGAGCGTCTTGGGCGGCTGGTTGGCGGTCTGGTTGCAGACGGCCTGCAGACCGTCCTCGCTCAGGCGGTCGGTGGTGGCGATGCCGCGGGCCTGGAAGTCGCGCTTCAGCATGGCAATGGCATCGGCGCGGTAGTCGCCGGCGGCGCGGACGGCGGCCGGCAGGACCAGTGCCGCGGCCAGCAGGATGCAAGAAGAGATGTTCCGCTTCATTGGTGGTCTTCCTTCAGCGCTTGATCCCGGGGCCCTTATAGGTATTGCCATTGGCATTGACCGTCAGGTAGGTCAGCAGCATGGTGATGCTGTCGGACAGGTATTTCGGTTCGGGAAAGCGCTGCTGGCGGAAGCAGTCGTTCATGCGCCACTGCTGCGTCAGCATGAAGCCCCCGGTCATCCGGTAGCCGGGCCAGCCCTGGAAGGCCTTGATCGCATCGGCCTTCTGCGCCAGGTTGGGCAGGGTCTGCATGCGGATGCGCTTGCCGTCCTCGCCGTGGCAGGTGACGCAGGCGAAGTCGTAGGGTCCGGCACGGTAGGAGAAGATGGCCTTGCCGATCTCGTAGGCGGCGCGCTCCTGCGGGTGCCGCTGCGGTGCCTCGACCGGCAGGCCGCGCGACCGGGCGGCGACGTAGGTGAGCACCGACACGTGGTCGGGCGTACTGCTGTCGTTGCTGAAGGGCTGCTTGCGGATCTCCGCCTCGCTGTAGCCGAGGTACTTGACCATGCAATAGACGACGCGCCGCTCGGCGTCCATGACCGCTTTGGTATCGGCGAAATAGCGCGGCATCCGCACGTAGGCGCCGGCGACGACGCCGGGACCGAGGCCGAGGTCGCACTGGGCCATCGAGCCGCCGTCCGGGCCGCGGCGCTTGTTCCAGATGTCTTCGCCCTTGGCCTCGAAGAGTTCGGCCGGGTTGTCGGCCTCGAGCACCTCGCGCGCCTTCTCGAAATCGGCGCCGACCGCGTCGGGGGCCTTATCCTGCGCCGTCGCGCCGCGGACGGCCAGCGCGGCCAGGATTGCCAGGCCAAGCCGCATCCATGACAAAATCATAAATTCTCCAGGCGCTCGTTGGCCCTGCGACGCGACGCTGCCGCCCGGCCGTGGCGGTTCGTCGTGCCGCCGGGATCAGCTGATGGTCGCTTCGTCGCTGCGCTGGTCGCCGTTGGTATCGGTCCAGCTGACGGTGACCTTGTCGCCGGCCTTGGCGCCCTTGACCTTGAAGCCGAACACCGGATTGCGCGACACCGAGGTGCCGGTCTGGCCGCTGATCACCGTCTTGCCGTTGATCGCCACGCCTATCGTCTGGATGAAATGCGCCGGTATCGTCTTGCCCGCCGTGTCCTTGCGCTGGCCGGTCTCCATCGGGTGGTTCATCAGTACGCGGATGTCGGCCACGTCGCCCTTCATCTGGGCGCGAATCTTCATCGGGTCTGCCATGTTCCTGTCCTTTCCTGTCCCAATCGCATCAGCCGCCGCAACCGCCGGCCGTCACCTTGACTTCGCGCTGCACGGCGTAGAACTTGCCGTCGGCCTTGGCCACCGCCCGGACCATCGAAGTCTCGGCGAACTTCAGGCGCACCGCCAGGTCGGCGACGGCGCCATTGGCGAACTCGAAGTAGGCCGACAGGGGAAACGGGTTCTTGACGACCAGGACGGCGATCGACGTGGTATTCGGGATGTTGCTGACGACGCTGACGGGCACCACGGCGCCGTTCTCGGCGATGTCGGGCACGTCCTTCAGCTGCAGATCCTGGTGCTCGGGCGCGTTGGCGACGCCCAGTCCCTTGAGGGCGTCCGCCAGTTCCCTGGCCTCGAATGCCGTCTTGTTCCAGTCTGCGGCGTAGGCCCGCGTCGGCTTCAGCACTCCGGCGGCCAGCGCCGCGGCAAGGAGTCCGCCGGCTCCGGCGCCCTTCAGCAATGTTCTGCGCAACATGTCCATCTTGTCGACTTCCTCCTCGTGGCGCGGCTACGCCGCAAGCGCGGAACCAGCCGGTAGCGGATTCTCGCGGAAAGGGCGGCGGCCTTCAACTCGTGCCGCGTGATGAAAAAATAAACGGCATTGATGCTTAAGATCGAGAGCGATCCACCGCCGCGGTCAGGCGGCGCGCCAGTGGCCCGACTTGCCGCCGGCCTTTTCCAGCAGGCGCACCGACTCGATGGTCATGCCGCGGTCGACGGCCTTGCACATGTCATAAATGGTGAGCAGGGCGATGCTGGCCGCCGTGAGGGCCTCCATCTCGACGCCGGTGCGGCCGACGGTCTCGGCCGTCACTTCGACGGCGATCGTGTTCGCGCCGGCATCGATGGCGAATTCGGCGGCGACGCGGGTCAGGGCGATCGGGTGGCAGAGCGGTATCAGTTCGCCGGTGCGTTTTGCCGCCTGGATCGCGGCGATCCGGGCGATGCCGAGGACGTCGCCCTTCTTCGCCGAGCCGGCCTGAATCAGCGCCAGGGTTTCGGGCCGCATGCGGATCGAGCCGGCGGCGCGGGCGACGCGGCGGGTCTCGTCCTTGGCGCCGACGTCGACCATGTGCGCCTGGCCGCGGGAATCGAAATGGCTCAGTGCCATAGGCCAAGATATTCGATTGCAGTGGAGGAGTGCGCATCTTGGGCCACGGCGTCGCCGTACGCAAGCCGCGCTCCCACCTCCGTCCGGGCGCCGGTAACATTTTGCAAGCTTTCCGGCCGGAAACCCGAAGACCGAACCAGTATCATAACGGCGATGAAACCGATCAGACTGCTGGGCGCCCTCGTTCTCGCGGCGCCCTTGGCCTTGGCGCAAAGCCTGCCCGACCTCGGCGAGTCCTCGCAAAGCGCTCTCTCGCCGCAAATGGAAAAGCGCGTCGGCGAGGCCATCATGCGCGACATGCGCGCCACCGAGCCGTCCTATCTGGACGACCCGGAGATCGCCGACTATGTCAATGTCCTCGGTCACCGGCTCGCCGGCCATGCCGAGGGGGCGCAGATGGACTTCGAGTTCTTCGTCCTGCGCGATGCCTCCCTCAATGCCTTCGCCCTCCCGGGAGGCTATATCGGCGTGCACACCGGCACCATCCTCGCCGCCCAGTCGGAATCGGAACTCGCCTCGGTGCTCGCCCACGAGATCGGCCACGAAACGCAGCATCACATGGCGCGCATGGTCAGCAACCAGAGCCAGGCCCAGATGCCCGCCTTGCTGGCGATGGCGCTGGCGGTCGTCGCCGGCCGCAACAATCCGGACGTGGCGATGGGCGCCGTCGTCGCCGCCCAGGCTGCCGGAATCCAGCACCAGCTCAATTATTCGCGCGACTTCGAGCGCGAAGCCGACCGCTTCGGCCTGCAGACGCTCGAGAACGCCGGTTTCGACGTGCGCGGCATGGCCGCCTTCTTCGAGCGCCTGCAGAAATACGGCCGGCTCTACGAAAACAATGCGCCGGGCTATCTGCGTACCCATCCGCTGACCACCGAGCGGATCACCGATATCGAGAACCGCATCGCCCTGCGCCCCTACCGGCAGGTGCCCGACTCCCTGGACTTCCAGCTGATCCGGGCCAAGATCAAGGCCCAGGACGGCGCGCCGCGCGATGCTGTGGCCGATTTCGAGGTCCAGGTCACGGAACGGAAGTTCTTCAGCGAACCGGCGGCGCGTTACGGCCTCGCCGTCGCCGAATCCCGCGCCAAGGACTATGCGGCCGTCGAGCGCCAGATCGTCGAACTGCGCCGCCTCAAGGTGGGCTCGCCACTGGTCGATACCCTGGCCGGCGAAGCCCGGCTGCGCCAGAACGATGCCCCGGGCGCGGTGAAGGTATTGCGCGGCGGCCTGGCCCGCTACCCGCAGGCGCGGGCGCTCAGCTACGCCCTGGTCGATGCCCTGCTCGAGAACCACCAGCCCGACGAGGCCCTCAGGGTGACGGTCGCCGACCTGCAGTCCTATCCGAGCGATGCGCGTATGCACGGCTTGCAGGCCAAGACCTACGCCGCCCTCGGCAAGCGGCTGCAGCAGCATCGCGCCCAGGCCGAGGCCTACGCCCTGCAGGGTCAATTGGTCGCCGCCGTCGAGCAGTTGCAGATGGCGCAGAAGGCGCCGGACGGCAATTTCTACGAGTATTCCCAGGTCGACGCCCGACTGCGCGATTTCAAGGCGCGCCAGGCCGAGGAAGCGAAAAACAAGCTGAAGCTGTAAGGCGTCGGCGTCTTGCCAGTGGCTGGCGATCTGCGGCGGCGGGGCGAAGATGCCGCAAAAACTAATTTCACGATAAAGAAATAGGATTTCTGTTGCCGCCGGCCCCGGTGTAGCCTTCCCCCTCCGATAAAAGGGATATTGAAGGGGGACGCATGGCGCTGGTCAAACCGCATGGCGGTGGCAATCTCAAACCGCTCCTGCTCGAAGGCGGGCAATGCAGCGCCGAACTGGCGCGGGCCCGGTCGCTGCCCAAGGTTCGCGTCAGCTCGCGCGAAAAGGGCGACATCATCATGCTGGGACTGGGCGGCTTCACCCCGCTCGACGGCTTCATGACCCATGCCGACTGGCAGGGCGTCTGCGACGGCATGAAGACTACCTCGGGCCTCTTCTGGCCGATCCCGATCACCTTGTCCACCGATCCGACGACGGCCAGCTCCATCGCCACGGGCGCCCACGTCGCCCTGACCGATCCGGACAGCGGCGAGATCCTCGCCACCATGCAGGTCACCGAGAAATACGGCATCGACAAGGCGCATGAATGCGCCACCGTGTACAAGACCACCGACATCGAGCATCCGGGCGTCAAGATGGTCGTCGAGCAGGGCGACATCAACCTCGCCGGCCCGATCAAGGTGCTGTCCCAGGGCGAGTTCCCGGCCAAGTACGGCGACCAGTTCATGTCGCCGGCGCAGACCCGGGCCCTGTTCGAATCCTTCGGCTGGAGCAAGGTCGCGGCCTTCCAGACGCGCAATCCGATGCACCGCTCCCACGAATATCTGGCCAAGGTGGCCATCGAGGTCTGCGACGGCGTGCTGATCCACTCGCTGTTGGGCAACCTCAAGCCGGGCGACATTCCCGCCGACGTGCGCAGCAAGGCGATCGGCGTCCTGACCGAAAATTATTTCGTGGCCAAGACCGTGGTGCAGGGCGGCTATCCGCTCGACATGCGCTACGCCGGGCCGCGCGAGGCGCTGCTCCATGCGCTGTTCCGCCAGAACTACGGCTGCTCGCACCTGATCGTCGGCCGCGACCACGCCGGCGTCGGCAGCTACTACGGGCCGTTCGACGCCCACCACATCTTCGACGAGCTGCCGGCGGGATCGCTGGAGACCCAGGCGCTGAAGATCGACTGGACTTTCTGGTGCTACAAGTGCGGCGGCATGGCTTCGGCGCGCACCTGCCCGCACGGCGATGCCGACCGCCTGCTGCTCTCCGGCACCAAGCTGCGCAAGATGCTCTCCGAGGGCAGCGACGTGCCGGCCGAGTTTTCCCGTCCCGAAGTGCTCGAGGTCCTGCGCGCCTACTACGCGGGCCTGGCTCAGCACGAGAAGGTCGAAGTGAAGCTGTCCGGGCATTCCGCGAGATAAGCGCCCGACGGGTCGTGCTGTCTTCCGTGCTGACGGGAGATGTCGTTTTGTTGATGTGTTTCGACTAGAGGAGTGATACGCAATGCCAACCTTTGTGCGCACCGAAAAATGCGACGGTTGCAAGGGCCAGGACAAGACCGCCTGCATGTACATCTGCCCGCACGACCTGATGAAGCTGGACAAGGACGGTTCCGAAACCGGCCACGCCATGAAGGCCTTCAACCAGGAGCCCGAGCAGTGCTGGGAATGCTATTCCTGCGTCAAGATCTGCCCGCAGGGCGCCATCGAGTGCCGCCACTATGCCGATATCGTGCCGTTGGGCGGTTCGGTGCAGCCGCTGCGCGGTTCTGATTCGATCATGTGGACCATCAAGTTCCGCAACGGCACCATGAAGCGTTTCAAGTTCCCGATCCGCACCACGCCCGAAGGCTCGATCGACCCCTACGGCGGCAAGCCGATGCCAAAGATGGCCGAACTCTCCCTTCCCGGTGTGTTCACCAAGGAAGTCATGGGTGGCTATCGCACCGGCAAGCCCGAAGAGCTGATCCGCAAGTAATCCACGAATCGAGGACCGAAAAATGGCTGGTACTTTTGACAATCCGGAAATCGTCCAGGAAGAGCTGGATATCCTGCTGATCGGCGGCGGCATGGCCTGCTGCGGCGCGGCTTACGAAATGATGCGCTGGGCCGAGGCCGTCAAGGCCGAGACCGGCACCGAACTGAAAATCAAGCTGGTGGACAAGGCCGCGATGGACCGCTCCGGCGCCGTCGCCCAGGGCCTTTCGGCAATCAACACCTACATCGGCCCGGATCTCGATCCGGCCGACTACGCGCGCATGGTCTCCAACGACCTGATGGGCATCACCCGCGACGACTTGGCCTACGATCTGGGGCGCAACGTCGACGACTCGGTGCACCTATTCGAGGAATGGGGCCTGCCGATCTGGAAGACCGACGCCGACGGCGTCCGCCACGATGGCGCCGAATCCCAGCGCGAGGGCCTGCCGGCCCTCAAGGACGGCGGCAAGCCGGTCCGCTCGGGCAAGTGGCAGATCATGATCAACGGCGAATCCTACAAGTGGATCGTCGCCGAAGCGGCCAAGAAAGCCCTTGGTCTGTCGCGGATCGAAGAACGCGTGTTCATCGTCAAGCTGGTCAACGACAAGAACGATCCGTCGCGCATCGCCGGCGCCGTCGGCTTCTCGACGCGCGACAACAGGATCTACGTGTATAAGGCCAAGGCCGTCCTGCTCGCCGCCGGCGGCTGCGTCAATCTGTTCCGCCCGCGTTCGGTGGGTGAAGGTTCGGGCCGCGCCTGGTACCCGGTGTGGAACGCCGGTTCGACCTACGCCATGGCCGCCGAGGCCGGCGCCGAGCTGACCATGATGGAAAACCGTTTCGTGCCGGCCCGCTTCAAGGACGGCTACGGCCCGGTCGGCGCCTGGTTCCTGCTCTTCAAGGCCAAGGCTGTCAACGCCTACGGCGAAGACTACATGGTCAAGAACAAGGAAATGCTGAATGACTATCCGCCCTATGGGCAGGCCGCCGTTCCTGCTTCCTGCCTGCGCAATCACCTGATGCTGAAGGAGATGAAGGACGGTCACGGCCCGATCTACATGGACACCGTCACGGCGCTCGCCAAGCTGCGCGATACCCTGACACCGAAGGAAGTGAAGCACCTCGAGGCCGAAGCCTGGGAAGACTTCCTCGACATGTGCATCGGCCAGTGCGGCATCTGGGTCGGCGAGAACATCGAACCGGAGAAGAAGATGTCCGAGCTGATGCCGACCGAGCCCTACCTGCTCGGTTCGCATTCCGGCTGCTGCGGCATCTGGGTATCGGGACCGACCGACCTCGGCGCACCGACCGCCGCCGATGCCGATTACGATGGCATTCCCGCCCACCTGCCCAACGGCTGGAGCTGGGGCTACCGCTCCATGACCACGGTCAAGGGCCTATTCACCGCCGGTGACGGTGTCGGCGCATCCGGCCACAAGTTCTCCTCCGGTTCGCATACCGAGGGTCGCCTGGCTTCCAAGGCGATGGTGCAGTACGCCCTCGACAACAAGGACTGGAAACCGGAACTCGATACCCCGGCCGAGCAACTGGCCGAGGAAATCTACAAGCCGGTGCGCACCTTCCTCGAGCACAAGGACTACACCACGGCCATCGACGTCAATCCGCACTACATCACGCCCAAGATGCTGCAAATGCGTCTGCAGAAGATCATGGACGAGTACGTTGCCGGTGTTGCGACCTACTACAACACCAACGACAAGATGCTGGCGGTTGCCGAAGAGAAGCTGGAGATGCTCAAGGAAGACGCCGGCAAGATGCGCGCCAAGGACCTGCACGAACTGCTGCGTGCCTGGGAGAACTACCATCGCATCCTGACCGCCGAAGCCCACATGAAGCACATCCAGTTCCGCCAGGAGTCCCGCTATCCGGGCTTCTACTACCGCACCGACAAGAATTTCGTCGATGAAGAAAACTGGCACTGCTTCGTTAATTCGGTGTACGACAAGACCAGCCACAAGTGGACCTGCTTCAAGCGCAAGCACGTCGACCTGGTTGACAAGTCGAAGCTGTTCAAGGCTGCCGCTCCGCACTGAAGTTCGCCTTCCGCCCAGCCCCCGGTGGGCTCGCTTTGCACAGCTCGCCCGCTCCAGCGGCGCGGAGCGGTGCTCCGCGGAACCCCGCCTTCGCCCCGCGGAAGGGGGTGACGGCGGTTCGCGGGCTTCGCCCGCTCCGGTTCAACGCTGCCCCGCCTTGGGGCGGCCCGGCGGCGGGGCTGGCTGCTTTGTGATGTAATCGCCGGGCGCTCTACCTAGGTGGAGCGCCCGGTTTGTTTTGCGAGGTACTAAAGACCATGAGCACAGAGAACCCTTTTCCCGCCAGCCCGGTCATGCCGGCAATGTTCGCCGGAACCAAGACCATCCAGTTCCAGTGCCGCAAGGGCATCTCTTGCTGGAACGCCTGCTGCAGCAACATCGACATTTCCCTGACGCCCTACGACATCCTGCGCCTGAAGAATCGCTTCGAAATGAGCTCGACCGAGTTCCTGGAGAAGTACACCGTGCCCTACGAGATGGAGAAGGATGGCATCGCCGGCGTCAAGCTGCGGCCGGTCGAAAATGGCACGGCCTGCCAGTTCATGCGTGCCGAGGGCTGCAGCGTTTATGCGGATCGCCCGACCGCCTGCCGCTATTACCCGGTGGCGCTGCTGTCGATGCGCAAGCAGGACGAGTACACCGATACGGCGGCCTACGCGCTGGTCAAGGAGAGCCACTGTTTCGGCCACAACGAGCCGCGCCAGCTGACCATCGACGCCTATCGCCAGGAGCAGGGCCTCGACGAATACGATGAACTGGCGCGCGGCTGGCGCCAGTTGATCCTCAAGAAGAAGTCTTCTGGACCGACCGTCGGCAAACCTTCGAAGCGCAGCCTGCAATTGTTTTTCATGGCCTGCTACGACCTCGACCGCTTCCGCGCCTTTGTCGCCAGCGACGGCTTCAGCGAAGTCTATGACATTGCCGACGACGAACTGAAGGCGACTCTCGAAGACGACACCCAGCTGATGCTGTTCGGCTTCCGTTTGCTGCGTCAGGTGCTGTTCGGCGAGGAATCGATCGCCATGCGCCAGGAGTCCGTCGACCAGCGCCGCGCCCGCCTGCGCGACAAGCAACTGCGGCTCGAACGCGAGGCCGCCGAACGCTTGATCCGGGCCGAGGGCATGGACGGCGACGACGGCATCGACTGACCGTCAGCCTCCGCTGCGCCGGACCGGGTCCGGCGCCGCCCCAAGCAGCAGTGATTCCATTGCGGCCTACCCGCCAATTGGCGCGGGTGGGCTCCTTTCTTCACTTTTCGCCATCCGCGACGATTTTTTGTCTTGCGGAACGTATCGCATCGTGAAAGCAAATTCCGTTTTGTTCCCCGAACAGCACAATTAATTGATTGGATTCAATAGCCTTGCTATAGTCGCGCAAATATTTTGCAGTGCAATGAATAGGCCCGTAGGGGTTTATGTCATTCACTTCAAATCTCCAGGATTGCAGGTCGGTCGGAGCGGGCGGCATGGGCGCAGTGGCGGTGGCGGGCGGATTCATGGCGGCGCTTGGCGTTGCGCTGGCCGTGATGCTGGCATTGGCCAACCGGCGTCTCTACGTATTCGAGGATCCGCGCATCGATCAGGTGGAGGCCCTGCTGCCGAAGTCGAACTGCGGCGCCTGCGGTACGGCGGGCTGTCGCAATTTCGCCGAAAAACTGGTGTCCGGCGACGTCATCGCGGCGCAGTGCACCGTCAATCCGCCGCAGCGCAACGAACTCGTCGCCGGCCTGCTCGGTGTCGCCGCCGGCAGCATCGAGAAGCGGCTGGCGCGCCTGGCCTGCGCCGGCGGCGCACATGTGGCGATTGCCCGCGCCCGCTACGCCGGCTACCGCAGCTGCCGGGCCGCCGCCCTGGTCGGCGGCGGCGGCAAGGAGTGCGCCTGGGGTTGCCTCGGACTCGGAGACTGCGCCGCAGTGTGCGCCTTCGATGCCATCCGCATGGATCGCCATGGCCTACCCGATGTCGTCGCCGATCGATGCACCGCCTGCGGCGATTGCGTCGACGCCTGTCCTAAGGGCCTCTTCTCGATCGAGGCGGTCAGCCAACGGCTCTGGATCGCCTGCCGCAATCAAGCCGACGGCGCCGCCGCCGAGGCCGCTTGCGAGGTGGCCTGCACGGCCTGCGGCAAATGCGTGGCCGACGCGGCGCCCGGCCTGATCCGCCTGGCCGGCAACCTCGCGGTGATCGATCCGGCCGGCAACGGGCGCGCCGATCGCGCCGCGATCGAGCGTTGTCCGACCGGCGCCATCGTCTGGTTCGAAAGCGCCGACCGGCCCCTCAAAGGCCGTGCCGCCAAGCGGATCCTGCGCGAGCAGGCGATTCCGGTCCTGAGTTCGTAATCGTGGAGAGCAAGAAAATGCTGAAAAAGCTGTTTTCCAGCCATGACGCCGGCAAGGACTCGCGCCGCCATGCCAATGCCGTGAAATATCCGGGCCGCCGCGACGCCGTGGACGGCAACAGCGCGGTCATCCATGTCGAGCGCGAAGCCTCGGACGCGGCCGGGGCCTACCCCATCACGCCCTCGACGCAGATGGGCGAATACTGGGCCGAGGAGGCGAGCCGCGGCCACCTCAACATCTCCGACCGGCCGCTGATCTTCATCGAGCCCGAGAGCGAGCACGCCGCCGCCGGAGTGACCGCCGGCATGGCCATGGCCGGCCTGCGCGCCACCAATTTTTCCTCGGCGCAGGGCGTCGCCTTCATGCACGAATCGCTTTATGCCGCCGTCGGCAAGCGCCTGCCCTACGTGCTCAACATGGGCTGTCGGGCCATCACCAAGGCCAGCCTCAATGTCCATTGCGGCCACGACGACTACCACTGCGTCGATGACACCGGCTTCATCCAGGTGATGGCCAAGAATGTCCAGGAAGCCGCCGATCTCAACCTGATCGCCCGCAAGACCGCCGAACTGTCGCTGACCCCGGCCATCGTCGGCCAGGACGGTTTCCTGACGACGCACCTGATCGAATCCGCCTACTTGCCCGAACGCGAGCTGGTGGCCGAATATCTCGGCCGCCCCGACGACATCATCGAGACGCCGACCGCCGCGCAGCGGATGATTTACGGTCCTAAGCGGCGCCGCGTGCCGGCGCTCTGGGACGTCGATGCGCCGCTGATGTCGGGCACGGTGCAGAACCAGGACGCCTACATGCAGGCGGTGGCGGGGCAGCGGCCCTATTTCTTCGACCACATCGAGCGCCTCGCCGACCGCTGCATGACCGATTTTGCCGAACTGACCGGGCGCCAATACCAGCGCGTCGGCGCCTACCGCAACACCGACGCCGAGTACCTGATCGTCGGCATGGGCAGCATGATCGTGCAGGCCGAGGCCGTCGCCGATTACCTGCGCGAATCGCGCCAGCTCAACGTCGGCGTGGTTAACGTGACGATGTACCGCCCCTTCCCCGGCGACCTGCTCGGCGCCCTGCTCAAGGGCAGGAAAGGCGTCGTGGTCCTCGAGCGCACCGACCAGCCCCTCGCCGAGGACCTGCCGCTGATGCGGGAAGTGCGCGCGACGCTGACCAAGTGCCTGGAAAACGGCTCCTGGATGCGCCACGAGACCGGCGGCGAGTTGCCCTACGAGGACTACGACAGCTATACGCGGCCAGGCGACATGCCGCCACTTTATTCCGGCTGCTACGGGCTCGGCTCGCGCGACCTGCAGCCGGAGGCCTTGATCGGCGCCGTCGAGAACATGCTGGCCGACGGCGCCAAGCGCAGGTTCTTCTATCTCTCGGTCGACTTCGTCCGCGACCGCCCGGCCAGTCCCAAGGATGAACTGCGCCACGAAACCCTGCTCGACGCCTATCCGCGGATTCGCGAGATGGCGCTGCGCGGCAGCGAAAATCCCAACCTGCTGCCTAAGGACTCGATCGCAGTGCGCATGCACTCGATCGGCGGCTGGGGCGCCATCACCACCGGCAAGAACCTGGCGGTGACGCTCTTCGAACTGCTCGGCTACGACATCAAGGCCAATCCTAAGTATGGCTCGGAGAAGAAGGGCCAGCCGACCACTTATTACCTGTCGGTGGCGCCCGAGCCGATCCGCGTCAACTGCGAATACGTCTATGTCGATGTCGTACTCTCGCCGGACCCCAACGTGTTCGGCCATTCGAATCCGCTGGCCGGGCTGAAGAAGGGCGGCATCTTCGTCATCCAGAGCAATCTGGACAGCTCGGCGGAGGTCTGGGCGAGCTTTCCCGCCTGGGCGCAGCAGCAGATCGCCGAGCAGCAAATCCGCGTCTTCCATCTCGATGCCTTCCGCATCGCCCGCGAGGAGGCGGGCAGCCCGGAGCTGCAGTTGCGGATGCAGGGTAATGCCTTCCAGGGCGCCTTCTTCGCCGCCTCGCCGGTGATGGCCGGCGCGGCCTTGAGCGAGGCGGCCCTGTTCAAGGCCATCGAGGCCCAGCTGCAGGCCAAGTTCGGCGACAAGGGCCAGCGCATCGTCGACGACAATCTGCGCGTCGTCCGGCGCGGCTTCGCCGAGCTCGTGGAAATCGCCGACAAGCCGCTCGGAGCCTCCCGCCGAGCGGTGCGGCGCAGCGACGCCGGCCTGCCGATCATGCTCAAGGCCCTGCCCGAAGGCGACGGCTATGTCGGCGACGTGCACCGCTTCTGGGAGCAGACCGGCAGTTTCTATGCCGCCGGCATGGGTGCCGACAATCTCGTCGATCCCTTCATCGGCGCGTCCCTGATGCCGGCCTCCAGCGGCGTCTTCCGCGACATGACCGGCATCCGCTTCGAGTATCCCGAATGGATCGCGGAGAAGTGCACGGCCTGCGGCAACTGCTACACGGCCTGTCCCGACAGCGCGATGCCCGGCTTGGTCAGTTCGATCGCCGATGTCTTCGAGACGGCGCTGCGGCGCGTCGAGACCGGCGGCCGGCCGACCCGCTTCCTGCGCCGCGGCGTGCGCGGCGTCGAGAAGAAGTTGCGCGACCTGGTCGCCGGCGACGGCGCCGTCATCGGCCCGCTGCTCGAACGGGCGATCGATGAGACCGTCGCCGCGGCGCCGGAGGCGGACCGCGACAAGACGGCCGAGGAATTCCAGTTGTTCAAGGCCAGCCTCGGCGAATTCAGCTTCGCGGCCACCAAGCCCTACTGGACGGCGAAGGAGAAGAAGACCAAGGGCAGCGGCGGCCTCTTTTCGATCAGCGTCAATCCTTACACCTGCAAGGCCTGCGCGCTGTGCGTCACGGTCTGCGCCGACGACGCGCTGAAGATGGTGCCGCAGACCGGCGCCGCCGTCGAGCGCCTGCGGCGCGACTGGAACTTCTGGCTCGACCTGCCGACGACGCCTAAGGAATACAGCCGCATCGACAGCCTCGACGAGAAGATCGGCGCCCTCGATACGCTGCTGCTCGACAAGCGCAACTATCAGTCGATGAACTGCGGCGACGGCGCCTGTCTCGGCTGCGGCGAGAAGACGGCGATCCACCTGTTCACCTCAACGGTCAGCGCCCTGATGCAGCCGCGCGTCGCCGCCCATGTGGCGCAGATCGACGAGCTGATCCTGCGCCTCGAGAAACATGTGCGGATGAAGCTTACCGAGTCGGTCGACATCGCCGACACGCGCGCCATGGTCGCGGCTGCCGAACAGCTTCGCGGCGAGGACCTGACCCTCGCCAGCCTGTCCGCCCGCATCATGGCCGACAAGCCGTCGCGGCCGCTCGATCCGGCCTGGGTCAAGTGGGCGGCGCAGCTCCTGGAGAAGCTCAAGGACTTGCGCTGGCGCTATGTCGAAGGCCCGAGCAAGCGCGGCCGCGCCGAGATGGGGGTGATCAACTCGACCGGCTGCACTTCGGTCTGGGGTTCGACCTATCCGTTCAATCCCTATCCCTTCCCCTGGACCAGCCACCTGTTCCAGGATTCGCCCTCGGTGGCGATGGGCGTCTTCGAGGGCCACATGGCCAAGATGGCGGACGGCTTCAAGGCCGTGCGCCAGGCGCGGATCGAACTCGATGGCGGTTACGACCCGGCCGGCCGCGACGACTTCTTCCGCCGCTTCGACTGGCACCAGTTCTCCGACGCGGAGTGGCGCCTCTGTCCGCCGGTGGTTTCACTGGGCGGCGACGGCGCCATGTATGACATCGGCTTTCAGAACCTGTCCCGCGCCCTGATGTCGGGGATGCCGATCAAGGTGCTGGTCGTGGATACCCAAGTCTATTCGAACACCGGCGGCCAGGCCTGCACCTCGGGCTTCACCGCCCAGGTCTCCGACATGGCGCCCTATGGCGCCGCCCGGAAGGGCAAGCAGGAGTTGCGCAAGGAGATCAGCCTGATCGCCATGGCCCATCGCACCGCCTACGTCATGCAATCGACGGTCGCCCACGTGAACCACCTGCTCGAAGGCTTCATCGACGGCCTCAACTCGCGCCGTCCGGCCCTCTTCAACATCTACGCGGTCTGTCCGCCGGAGCACGGCGTCGGCGACGACCGCAGCGTCGCGCAAAGCAAGCTCGCCGTCGAGGGGCGGGCCTATCCGCTGTTCAAGTTCGACCCCGACGGCGGAACGACTTTCGCCGAGAGCGTCAGCCTCGAGGGCAACCCGGCAATGGACGCCGACTGGCCGGTTTACCCGCTCAAGTACCGCGACGAGGCCGGCCTCGAGCAAGTCATGGAACTGCCGCTGACCTTTGCCGATTTTGCCGCCAGCGAGGCGCGCTTCGCCAAGCAGTTCAGGAAGGCGCCGCCCGAAACCTGGAACGAGGACATGATCCCATTGGCCGGGCTCCTCGACCTGCCCGCCGAGGAACGGCAGGGCCGCTTTCCCTTCATCTGGGGCGTCGATGGCAAGAACCGCCTGGTGCGCCTGCTCGTCACCGAAGAACTAATGCGGGCCAGCGAAGAGCGTCGGCAGTTCTGGCGCCAACTGAAGAACATCGCCGGCCTCGACAGGGTGGAGCAGGATACCGCGTCGATCGCCGAGCAGGTGCGCGCCGAACTGCTGCAGAAGATCACCGCCAGTCTCGGCGTGATCGGCGCGCCGGCCGTCCCTGATGCGGTGGCGCCCGCGGCGCCGGCCATGGACGCCTACGAGCCGGTGTGGATCGAAACGCCGGAGTGCACGGCCTGCGATGAATGCACGACCATCGCCGCCAAGGTGTTCGCCTACAACGACCGGAAGCAGGCGATCGTCGTCGATTCCAGGGGCGGCAGATTCGTCGACATCGTCAAGGCCGCCGAGAAATGCACGGCCGGCTGCATCCACCCCGGCACGCCATGGAACCCCGCCGAACCCGGGTTGGACAAGCTGATGGCGCGGGCGGCGAAGTACAACTGATGAGTGCCGCCGGAACTGCCCATCGCCACCGTCAAAGCCGCGCCATGAAGCGCGGCGACGCGCAACAGCCCGCGGGAATCTCGACGAGTCACGCCCAACGATGAAACTGCTTTCCTTCTTTCGCGGCGAAACCTTCGCCCGCGGCATCCATCCGCCGCATCACAAGGATGCCGCGCAGCGGGCCATCCGCCGCCTGGCCTTCGCGCCACGCCTCGTCGTGCCGCTGGCGCAGCACGTCGGCCGGCCCTCGCTGCCGCTGGTCCGCGTCGGGCAGGAGGTGGTGCGCGGCGAACCGATCGCCGCCGCCGACGGTTGGCTGTCGGTGCCGCAGCACGCGCCGGCGTCGGGCGTCGTCGAAGCCATCGGCCTGCGGCCTGGTGCTAAAGGACCGTGGCAGCAATCAATCGTCATACGGGTGCATCCGGCCTCGACCCAGCAAGTGCTGTGGGCCGCGCCGCAGGACGTCGATGCGCTCGATACGGCCGGCCTGCTCGAGGCGGTCCAGGCCAGCGGCATGGTCGGGCTGGGCGGCGGCGCCTTTCCGTCCCACGCCAAGATGCGCGTGCCGCAGGAATACCCGGTCGATACCCTGGTCGTGAACGGCTGCGAGTGCGAGCCCTACCTGACCTCGGACCACCGCGTCATGGTCGAGCAGCCCGCCGAACTGGTGCGCGGCATCGGCCTGGTGCGGCGCGTCCTCGGCAATCCACGCGTCATAGTCGGCGTCGAGGACAACAAGCCCGACGCGGTGGCCGCCATCATCCGTCACCTGCCTGATGACGGAAGCATAACGGTCGAGGCGGTGCCGACCAAGTATCCGCAGGGCGCCGGCGAAATGCTGATCAAGACCCTGACCGGGCGCGAGGTCCCGCCCGACGCCCGCTCCTACCAGGTCGGCGCCTACGTGCAAAACGTCGCCACGCTGGCCGGCATCGGCGCCCTGCTGCCGCGCGGCGAGGGCTTCATCGAGCGCGTCGTCAGCGTCGTCGGCACGGCCGTGGCGCGGCCCGGCAACTATCGCGTGGCGATCGGCACGCCGCTGCGTTTCCTGCTCGAGCAGGTCGGGCTGACCGACCCGTCGATCCGCGTCGTCTTCGGCGGGCCGATGATGGGCCAGGCCGTGGCCTCGCTCGAGGCGCCGCTCACCAAGAGCGTGGCCGGCGTGCTGGTGCTGCGGGTCCGCGACCTCGAGGCCGTCGCAGCGCGCAAGACCTATCCGTGCATCAAGTGCGGCGAGTGCATCGAGTCCTGTCCGATGGGCCTCAACCCGTCGATGCTCGGCATGCTGGCGGCCAAGCGCGAGTACGGCCAAATGGCCGAGCGCTACCACCTCGGCGCCTGCTTCGAGTGCGGCACCTGTTCCTACGTCTGCCCGGCGAGCATCCCGCTGGTCCAGCAATTCCGCGTCGCCAAGGGCGTTCTCAGGGAGCGCGCCGCGGCATGAGACACCCTGTGTCAACCTATAGCAGTTTGGAAGTCGCGTTGAGCGCCGCGATGAAGGGCCGGATCGTAGGGTTTGCGGTCGATCCAGGCGCGCCAAAGGATGCGCACCCAGGCCCGGGCGAGGATGCGAATG
>WNGH01000385.1_pt1 | contig 37236 bp, 45 predicted proteins | sample 5400631 | NCBI WGS metagenome assembly WNGH01 (sample SAMN13153373, study PRJNA577476) | soil metagenome | isolation source: 115 cm soil or saprolite under Garry oak tree replicate 1 | place: USA:California | collected 2016-06-15 | reverse complement strand
AAGCAAAAAAGAAATACCCAAGCGGCTGGAAAACACTGAAACCGTATCTCCGGCTCGTGTCTCAGCCGAAGTAGGGCCATTTTTTGAGTGACTTCGAAGAGGCGCCAAACGGCGCCTCTTTTTTTGGGGAGAGAAAAGGGGACATGGCGACTTTTCTCGTTGCCGGGTAGAATAAAGTCGTGGTAAAAGCCCTTTGTGTCGAGAATTCCTCATGGTCAACAAGCCGGTTGCCACTGACTGCTGCCAAAGCACGCCATTCGGTAAAACTTTTCGGCTTCTGCTTGATGCCGAATCGCTTCCGCTTTGTTTCGGACCCCGCTCGCCAGATTTCCTTTTTGATTCCCATTTTGATTCGATGCGCAAAAAGAAAAGCGGACTAGCGGGCCTCTTCGTGGGTTTGATTTTGAACCTGGGATTTAGTGAGGCTGTCAGCGCGGCGACATTGTTTCCGAACCGCGCGAGGGGATGGAACAAAATACCGATGATCGTGGTATCGGGAAAGGAAGGAGACCCGAGAATCCAGCTGGTCCACGACGCAATAGATTTCTGGAACAAGCAGCTCGCGGAAATCGGCAGCGGCTTCAGGCTGGCCCGGTTAATTTCACCAAAGAGATCATACCGGCTGAGGAGCTGGCAGCGTTGAGTAAGGCTGTTCTCAGCCAGGACAGAGCACCGGAGCCGCCGGCAAGTTTGATGAAGATCGACGGAGATCTGATCGTCGCGCTGTCGGACGGGGATTTTGTTTCGTTCTCCGGGCCTTTCCTAAGGGGAGGATGGCGTCTCGTTGGCATCCGCGGCTATCGGCTCTATCCGCTCACGCTCCCCAACGTCGCTCGCAACGTCATAGCCCACGAGCTGGGCCATGCGATCGGCCTCGGGCATAACGACGATCCGACCAACCTCATGTGCGGTAGGCCCGCGCCTTGTCATCCGGATGCGTTTCGCTCCGATGTGGACCGCTATTTCCCTCTGATGGAAGAAGAGAAGCAATATCTGCTAAAGCTCTATCCGTCAACGTGGAAGTGAGGTCAAAGCTAATGGTTTCATTCGCAAAGCTAATGTATCAGGCTGTCATATTGACTTATTAGTTCGGACCATCATAGAAGGCGGCAATGGCGGCTCTCCCCGTTGGGGATCAACCGTTGTTACGTGTGAAGTCCGGGGTTAGGCCTGGAGACCAATCACAAGATTATCGGAAGACGCTCGGTCAAAAGAATTTCTTTTGGCGTCACGTGGGCGCGGTAGGGCAACGCTTCCACGCCGGCCTCGACGGCCCGGCGCAACCAACGGCCGTACTCTTGATCGATTTCATCGGCGGGCCGAAAAGAGTTGCAGTCGCTTCGCTGCACGACAAACACCACAGCGGCGCGATGTCCTCTTCGGCGAAGCCAAATTAGTTCCTTCAGATGTTTGAGTCCACGCTCGCTGACGGCGTCCGGGAATGCTGCGGCCCCATCAATGGCAAGAGTGACGTTTTTGACCTCTACGAAACATGAGCCGTTGCTGTCTTGAAGGCAAAGATCCAGGCGCGTTCCCTGGCGAGTGCAGACCTCGCGCCGAATCGATTCGCAGCCGTGCAATTCACGGATGACTCCGCTTTCTATCCCCTCGGTGACAAGGCGGTTAGGATGGAGTGTGTTGATACCCACCCAACCGCCATCAACTCGGATCATTTCCCAGGTGTACAGAAGCCGCCGCCCCTCTTTGTTGCTGCGCGAAATATAGACGGCGCTGCCCGGAGCCTTGCAGCCCATCATGCTGCCGGTGTTCGTGCAGTGAGCCGTGACGATCGCGCCGCTGGCTACTCGAACGTCGGCGAGAAAACGCTGGTAGCGCTGGATCAAAGTTCCACGGATCAGGCGGGATGGAAACTGCATCGTGTGAATATAATTCACTCCAAAGAAAAATCCCACTCGCCAGCGGTTTGTTGCGCTGGCCATACTCCTTTGTTAGGTTCGATAAAAATCATACTTTGAGACAGAGAAGAAATGGCAAAACAAGCGCTCAAATACGTCGGCCAAAGTGTTCCACGCGTTGACGGCATCGAAAAGGTTACCGGCAAGGCAAAATTTCTCGGCGACCTGGTCATTCCTGGAATGCTGCATGGAAAAATTTTCCGCAGTCCCTATCCCCACGCCCGGATTCTTTCCGTTGATGCTTCCAAGGCAGAGGCTTTGCCGGGCGTCGCGGCCGTGCTCACGGCGGCGGATATCGGCGATCTCGTTCCAACTTATAATGGACGGCCTGTCATTGCGATGAATAAAGTTCGTTATGTCGGAGAGCCCGTGGCAGCGGTGGCGGCGACAGGTTCGTCGACGGCCGAGGAGGCGATCTCGCTCATCGACGTGCAATACGAAGAGCTTCCCGCCGCGGTCGGAATCGACGCGGCCCGCGCTCCGGGCGCGTCGTTGATTCACGAGGACCGCAGCGACAACATCTGCAGCCACGAGCGTGTGGAGCGCGGCAACGTGCAAGAGGGCTTCACTCAGTCCGATGTGATCGTGGAGGACCATTTCACTTTTCCAATGGTCTATCACTACGCGATGGAGCCTCATGCGGTCATCGCGCACTGGAATGAGGAAGGAGTCACGGTCTGGTCGTCGGCGCAGCATCCCTTTCAGGTGCGAAACGATATCGCGAAAGTTTTTCGCCTCCCCACGGCGCGAGTCCGAATCATCATTTCCTATCTAGGTGGTGGTTACGGCAGCAAGTCCTACACGAAATTCGAGCCGGTCGTGGCTGCACTTGCACGCAAAGCTGGTGCGCCGGTGCGGGTATGCAATTCAGTCACCGAATCCATGATTACCGTTCGGCGCCATGCGGCAAAGGTGCGGCTCAAAACCGGATTCAAAAAAGATGGCACGATTATGGCGCGGGAGGCGGAAATTTATCTGGACACCGGCGCCTACGATGATAACGGGCCGCAGGTGACAATCCGAGCGGCGACGCGAGTGATCGGGCCTTACCGGATTCCGAATATCCTCACCAACGCCTACTCGGTTTATACAAACTCCGGCTCGGCAGGTTCGTTTCGCGCCATCGGCGCGCCGCAAGTGATCTTCGCCGGCGAGTCGCAGATCGACGTCGCGGCGGCCCGTCTGGGAATGGATCCTGCGGAGCTTCGGCTTAAAAATCTCTTGAAGCGAGGCGAAGAACTCAGGCCGGGACTAAAAGGCATCGATGCAAACCTCACATCGGGACTCAAGAAACTCATCCGTGCCAGCGAATGGAAACAAACAGTTAAGAAGAAGACCGCTCCGGTGGGACTTGCCTGCGCGGTGACGAATGCTGGAGCGACGCCGGTTTCAATCGCCATGGCTCGGCTTCAGTCGGACGGCGTGGTGAACATTCTCGCCGGCAGCACGGAAATGGGACAGGGGGTGCGGACGGTCTTGTCTCAAATCGCGGGCGAAGAGCTCACCGTACCGCTGGGTCAGATTCGCATCATGGGCGCGGACACCAAGGTGACGCCGTACGATAGCTCGACGGGTTCCAGCCGCTCGACCACTTGTATGGGGAATGCGGTTCAGGCGGCAGTGCGAGATCTCAAGAAGCAACTGGTCAAGATTGCCGCGGACGCGTTCCGCGTCCCTCAGAGGCAGGTCCGGTTGCAGGAGGGCGCGCTGATTTGCGGCGAGGCGCGCCTGACGTTCAAGGAAGCTTTGGAGCGGCGTTTTGGCAAAGGCTCCGGCGGCGAACTGATCGGTCACGGTGATACGAACCCCGCCATCACGGATTACAAGCTGCCGGTTTTCTGGGAAGTCGGGATGGGAATGGTGGAGTTGGATATCGACGAAGAGACGGGCGAAGTACGAATCAAGCGATTGATCTCGGTCGCCGATGTCGGAAAGGCAATTCATCCCGAAGGCTGCGTCGGCCAGGAAGAAGGCGCGGCGATGATGGGAATTGGTCACACGCTGTTTGAGCAGATGGTGTACGACTCCAATGGCCAGCTGCTCAATCCGAATCTGGTCGATTACCGCGTGCCGAGTTTCACCGATGTGCCGGACGAGTTTCATACTGTTTTGGTTGAAAACGGCGATGGGCCCGGCCCGTACGGCGTGAGAGGAATGGGCGAGGGCGGACTGTTGTCCACCGGGCCATCGGTGGCTAACGCCTTGGCGCGGGCGACCGGCGTGCGCATCATGGATCTGCCGTTGACGCCCGAGCGCGTATGGCGGGCGCTCAAGGACAGCAAGAGATAGTTGCCAGCACGAATTGCCGGAATGGAGTAGCGGAGCATTGGAGGGCTGTACTGTAGGATCGGTTCGATCGGCCAATACTCCATCACTCCAATACCGTCAGTTTGCTTGGGGTGCCCCTGGCTCTTACATCTTTATACGGAGGAAGCATGGCATCCAGTGTCCCGAGGCTCGAGATTCGGTCGGCCACGAAGTCTGATGTCCCGGTTATTCTTTCGTTTATTAAAAAGCTTGCTGATTACGAACGGTTGTCTCATGAGATGGTGGCGACGGAAGGGATGCTGCGAAAAACATTGTTCGGCCGACAACGAACCGCGGAAGTCGCCATTGGCTACTACAAAAAAGAACCCGTTGGCTTCGTTCTTTTCTTTCCCAACTATTCAACGTTCCTCGGACGACCCGGGCTTTACATCGAGGACTTGTTCGTTGATGAATCTCACCGGCGACGGGGCTTTGGCCGGGCCCTGTTGTTATATGTTGCCCGGCTGGCGAGTGAGCGTGGCTGTGGCCGCCTTGAATGGTCCGTGCTCGACTGGAACGAGCCGGCGATCAACTTTTACAAAAAATTAGGCGCCATACCGATGAGTGAGTGGACGGTGTTTCGCGTCACAGGCGAGAGTCTTGTGCGGCTCGCGAAGGCTTGAGCAGAACGCATTCACTCGTTGACTGAGGATCGCTCTAAACCGGGGATCGCGCGATGATGGGACTGGAAATTCACGGACTGTTCGGTCTGCTTATTCTCGCCGCGGACGTTTGGTCGATCATCAATATCTCTCAAAGCAGTATTTCGACGGGAAAGAAGGTCGCGTGGATCGTCGGTGTCTTGGTTTTCCCGGTGGTTGGATTTTTGTTTTGGCTCCTCGCCGGGCCCAGAGAAAAGTAGGGCTCAATTCGCGCTCCGGACGAGGATCTCAGTCTGAACCGGGTTCGTTTAGCGTCCGCTCTCGTTTCTTCTTTTTGATCGGGATATCAATCGAAACCCGAGTGCCTTTACCCGGGGCGGTATCGATCGCCAGATGGCCGTCCACGTTTTGAATTCGTTCTCTCATGATTCGAAGGCCGTAGTGGCTGCCACCTTCCGTGGCAGCGAAGTCGAAGCCCGATCCATTATCTTGCAGCGTCGCCCGATAGGTGTTCCTTTCTCGGGACAGGCGCAACTTGAGTTCCGTCGCGCGCGAGTGCCGAATGGCGTTGATTACGCCTTCTCGCAAAGCAAAATAGAGCTCTCGCTCGACTTCTAGCGGAAGGCTGTGGGGGCTTATCTCGCATTGGAAATCCAGCTTCAAACCCGCTCTTGCCCGGAAGATTTCCAGCTCTTCCCTCAGTCTTCGCTCGAGGGTTCCGGCGATGAGATCGCTTTGCGTTTGACTGTCGGCGAGCAAGAGGCGGATTTCGGTGATGGCTTTATCGGTAGTCCTCTCTATCGTCTGAAGTTCTTGCTCGAGCGCCTCCGGATGTTCCGTGAGTTCGCGCCTGCAGACCTCAGCCCTGAGCCTGATGCTCGAGAGTAGCTGCAATACCCGGTCATGCAGCTCGCGGTGAATTCGCCGCCGCTCTTCCAAGACAGCCGCTGTGGCCGTGTTGTTTTGGAGATCGACGTTCTTAGGCTGTTTCTTTTTCAACGTTAGGTGGTTCTGAAAGAATCGCTAAGACCGACGGATGGGCCTGTTCGATCGACGAGCTTTTTGCCGAGCGCGGTTTCGTAACGAGTCATGTGCTTGCTTGGATGTCGGTCCTAGGTTTTGTCCCTTCGCTCCGAGAGCGGTTTCGTGGTTGAGGGTGAATTCTGAATTCATAAACTATTCTATCCTGAAGTACGGTACTAAATAAAAGCCTCACGGACAAAGAGACTCTCTAGCGGCGGTGACTCCTTAATGAGGCCCTGTTCGACTTGATAACGGGCCAAAGCCAGGATCGTTCGTTTTTCCGTTTCTCCCATCATGTAAGCGTAAGGATCTTCGCCTATGGCTGCTTTCTCCCGTTCTTGCCCTGCGATTTGCTCCGCCGTTAGGTACTTCGTCGCCAGCTTCTTGGCTTCGCGAAAGGCTTCGAGAAGTTTTGCCGGCAGGTCCGAATATTTCTCTATGGCTTCTTCTTTCATCGCGATCAGGTGGATGATTGGATAGATGCGTTTTTCGCGCACCCAGCGAATAATTTCCTCTGCGTCGTCGAAAAGGGGCTTAACTCCGGGAAACTCACCCATCGCTTTGGGCAAGACCCCGCCACCGAAGAGACCGGGATAGCCCGAGTCGCCGGCCACCAGTGCAGCGTGGATATCGCCTTGGCTCAGCAGTTTGGCGAGGTGTGGTTTTTCATGGCCGAAAGGTGGCGGCGGATCCAGCCGTTCGACCTTCACGGGGAGTTCGCGACCAATATAAACCTCACGCCCGGATACGTACCAATTCATGTCCGTCGTCTTGAGGCCGTACTCGTCGAGCAAAAAACCCCGAGCCCACACCACCGCCGTGGCGCCATAGCGGAAGCAGCCGATTTTCTTCCCCTTCAACTCACTCGGATGGTTGAGTTTGCCTTCGCAGTGATAGATGTTCCGCTGGCGCGGGCCGCGCTCGAAAAAAATTGGCAAGGCGAGGAATCGAAAACCTTTCTCGCGTGTTCGTAGAAAGGTCGCCGCGGAATATTCGCCGATATCCCACTCTCCCTGCGCGAATCGATAGTGGCGTTCGCCGGCGCTTGGATCATGCGTGATCTCGAGTTCGTAGCCGTCGATGGCGATCTCGCCGTCGATCAACGCCCGTGTGCGCGGGTGATAGGGGAGGCCCAACGTTATGCGAGTTTTTGCCATCGTGTTCTTCTCTCCGATTGTAGTTAGCGTGTCCCTGTAGCCCGTTTGTCTCCGGCAAGTCCAAGGTGGCGGTCTAAAAATTCCAATGCGCGTGGCCAAGAAGCTTCCTCGGCATGGCGACGGTAACTTTCTTTGGTGCCGTCCATGAAGGCGTGCCCGCATTCGAATATGAGCAAAACTCATGCGCCTTGTTGAACTTCATCAATTTCGCGTTCGATTCAACCAGGTGCAACCTGGATGCCGTCATTAGCACCTCCTTGAGTTAGCTGCGTGTATCGCAGCCGGTTGGACGTGTCAAGTTGTTTTCGAAGGCCGGTCTCCATCGTCCAAGAAGAAAAATATCTCCTTTAGACTGGAAACTCGTAGCGGGAAATCCGATCTGTTGTCGCCGTCTCGGTCCAAGAGAATTCCTTTGAGACCCGCGTTCATTGCGCCGCGAACGTCGTTCTCACCGCTGTCGCCGACGTGCAAGGCGTTCTCCGCGGTCAGGCCATGCCGACGGAGGGCCGCCGCAAAAATTTCCGGCGCCGGCTTCGCGTGGCCGACGCGGCTTGAGATAAAAATATGTTCGAAGCAGTCGGCGGCGCCCAGACCCTCGAGGATATTGATCAGTCGTGAGTCGAAGTTGGATATAACGTCAAGAATCAATCCGCGTTTTTTGAGAGCGGACAGGGTTTCCAGCACTTCCGGATAGAGGGACCAGGATTGCGGTTGCGCAAAGTAGGCGAAGACCTCCGAGAAATAGTCATCGAAACTTTCGAAGCGGCCCCACGGTTCGAAGATCCGCTCAACGAGTTGCTTCCACCAGCGGCGCTCGAGGACCTGAATGTCGCTCGCCGTTGCTCCAGAAAAGGCGAGCGGAGGTGCAGACTCAAAACATAATCGAAACCGGCTCGAGATTTCAGAGGGTGCGACACCCATGCCGTATTTCTTGGCAATCCAGGCATAGCTTTCTCCCACTCGTCGGACAGGCTTGATCAACGTACCCGCCGCATCGAAGAAAACGGCTTTAATGGCCATAGTCACGTCGAACTCACGAATGACCCGTGATTTGCAACGACGGTAGCATTCTTTATAATAGAAATCGATGTCGGGTAAGGATGCACTCATCATTGTCGATGTGCAGAACGATTTTTGTCCGGGCGGCGCTTTGGCAGTGAACGACGGCGACAAAGTGGTTCCCGTTCTCAATCGTTATATCGAGAAGTTCAGCCAAGCCGGCCTGCCAATTTTCGCGACGCGCGACTGGCATCCGGAAAAGACGATTCATTTCAACACTCATGGCGGTCAATGGCCGCCACACTGCATACAAGGAACTAAGGGAGCGGAGTTTCGCGCCGATCTCGCCTTACCGCAAGATGTCGTGATTGTCTCAGCTGGCATGGCTCCCGATGAGGAGGGTTATTCAGGATTTGAGGGCAGGGATCATAAAGGAGCGCGATTAGCCGATCTTTTGCGTACCTATGGTGTCGAGAGGATCTTCGTAGGCGGCTTGGCTACCGATTACTGTGTCAAGCACACGGTCCTCGACGGTCTAAAGGAAGGGTTCAAAGCCGTTTTGCTCGAGGACGCGGTTCGTGGTGTGAATCTCGATCCCGACGATTCGAAACGAGCGATCGAAGAAATGCTACGCGCCGGTGCGGAAAAGCGCATCGAGCCTTAACTGCCAATCCCACATTAGGGCGCCGACCTAAAAATTCAATTTCGTCCAACCGGTTCTTTGCTTTCCGTAATTTTTTCGTCTGTTGTCGAAGCGGGAGATCTGTTGTTTAATAGCTCCATGAAAGGCCGAGGTTAAAGAGCATGGCTGTGAATGGCAATGAGTTTTACAGGGAAGAAATGGCGGCCGCGGAGCGGGCCGCCAGAGAAGCCGGGTCCATTATCATGGGGCTGTTCAAGGGCAAGTTCGATGTTCAGGAAAAAAGCAAAAACAATCCTGTAACTACCGCGGACATTGAGGCTAATCAGAAGATCCGCGAGATTGTCCGTGGACGCTTTCCTAAGGATGGTTGGCTTTCCGAGGAAGACAAAGATAGTTCTCATCGGCTGAGTTTGTCCCGGGTGTGGGTGATCGATCCCATCGACGGCACCAAAGAGTTTATCGAGGGAGTGCCGCAGTTCGCGGTTTCCATTGGCTTTGTGGTTAATGGGCGACCGAAGGTGGCGGTGGTTTACAATCCCGCGGAAGATAGCTTCTATAAAGCGGCAGCGGGCCAGGGAGCATTTCTAAACCATCAGCCGATTCACACGAGTCCGCGAAGTGACATCGACGGGGCGTTGCTGCTGGTCAGCCGTTCCGAGCCGCAACGGAAGTTCCAGGTATTCGTGGACCGCTGCGAGATCAAACCCGTTGGCAGTATCGCTTTTCGGCTGGCGAAGGTCGCCGGCGGCGATGGCGATGGGACGCTCACCTTTCGCTCGATTCACGAATGGGATGTTTGTGGTGGGGTGCTGCTCGTAGAAGAGGCCGGCGGCATAGTCGTCGACGGCAGCGGCAAACAGCTCATGTTCAACCGGCAGGAAATCAGGCATCGGGGCGTCGTTGCCGCCAACACCCAATTGGCCCAGGGACTACAGGGTTTGTGGTCGAAAGCGATGGCGGAGAAAGTCTGACGCGTCGAGCCAACTGACTTACCGAGATCTTATGCGTCGTTGCGCTTATTGTGGAGATCGTATCGGTTTCTGGTCGCGCGTGTGCTCGGACTGTAAGAAACTCATGACGCGCGTCGAGGAGTTAAGAGGGAAGGTTGGCTATGGGGAGTTTCTCGACGGACTAGAGCGGACGGGTGTGGCTAAGGAAAAAATCGTGGTGTTTCTCAAGGCCGACCCGGACGGAAACGGCAGCGTTCAAGATCAAGTCACGGCGGAAATGGCCATGGAACTCATGAAGGTGATGGGTATTTCCGGGCAACAAACACCGCAAGAAGTCAAACGCATTCGTGATTCGGTCACGAAAGATTCCAAGTAAACTCCTCCCTTGAAAGCGCATGGAGATAACCATCTACCTATCGCTGGTGTTTCTGACGCTGTATGTCATCGGCTTGATTATTCGCCGAATCATTTTTCTACGCGCCCGACGCCGGATGAGGGAGGAGAGCCGCTGGGGGGGCCGAATCATCGCCCGGGCCGATGAAGTGGAGCCCGGATCGGTGAAGAAATTTTGGCTCATCTGCCAGAAATATCGCGTCGATGGGTTTTTGATCAACGACGCCGGCAACTTTTACGCCTACGTGAATCGCTGTCGCCACATGACGACGCCGTTGGATTTTGTTCGCGACCAGTTTTTCAGCGAAGACCGCCGCTATCTCATGTGCTACACGCACGGCGCGCTGTACGAACCGGCCACGGGGTTTTGCATCGCGGGACCTTGCAAGGGAGAGTCTCTTTATCGACTTCCGGTTCAAGTGGACCGAGGGGATATTTTGGTGGGTTGTCCGGAAGGCGACTTGTCCTTTTTAGCCGAGTGATGGCTGGCGGGAATTCCACTGTGGACAAAAGAAAATCCAAGAGAAAGCTCGTCGGCCAAGTCGGTGAACTCGCCCACGGTGAGAGCAAGAAATTTACGCTTCGCTGCGGCGGAATCGGCGTTGAAGCATTTCTGATCAGTTACGAAGGTAGTCTGCATGCCTATCTCAATCGCTGCCGCCATATCGCCCTCTCGCTGGATTGGCTGGATAACCAGTTTTTTTCCGAAGATAAACGATTTCTTATCTGCGCCAATCACGGCGCCACCTACGAGCCGAAAACGGGCGAGTGTATCTGGGGCCCATGCGCCGGCGCTTGGCTTCAGGGCGTGCCGCTTGAGATCGAGGGGCAGAAGATATTCGCCCGTTGTCCGGAATTGGAAGAGCAAAATGGAGTCTAGTCCTTCGGTTCAGAGAATGCTCCGAGAGGAGGAAGGTTCATGAACGATTGTCTTTTCTGCGGCATTACCGGCGGCAAAGTCAAAGGGAATATCGTTTATCAGGATGATTCCGTCGTGGCCTTTAAAGACATCAAGCCTAGAGCTCCGGTTCATATTCTGATCATTCCGCGCAAGCACATCCCAACGCTTTTAGATCTGGAACCGGCGGATGGTCCACTCATCGGCGCTATCTTCTTTGCCGCCGCAAAACTAGCCCAAGAGCACGGTATCGCCGAGAATGGCTACCGGATTGTCGTCAACTGCGGCGCCGATGCCGGCCAAACGGTCTTTCATTTGCACTACCATTTACTCGGCGGTCGTCACATGGGTTGGCCGCCGGGCTAGACGAGCAATCAGACGCATTTCGAAAACGTCATCGGAGGATTCCATGCCAACGGTCGAATGGCGCAGTCCAGCAAGTGAAATGGCAGTCCAGCAGTTCGATATCGCCGCGGCCAAGCTCAATCTTGACGCGAATGTAGCCGGCCGATTACGACGGCCGGAACGGGCGATGATCGTCAGCGTTCCCACCAGGATGGACGACACCCGGGTTCATGTCTTCACCGGTTATCGCGTGCAGCATAATGATGTGCTGGGGCCGTTTAAAGGGGGGATTCGCTATCATCCTGCGGTCAATCTCGGTGAAGTTTCGGCGTTAGCCATGTGGATGACGTGGAAATGCTCCCTCGTGGGCTTGCCGTTAGGCGGAGCGAAGGGGGGCGTCGCTTGCGATCCGGCGGAGCTCTCGCGCCACGAGCTTCAATCCATGACCCGGCGCTTCACGGCTGAAATTCTTAACTTCATTGGCCCCGATGTCGACGTGCCCGCTCCGGATATGGGAACGAATGAACAGGTCATGGCGTGGATCATGGATACCTACTCGCAACACAAAGGACGTGCGGTGCCGGAGATAGTCACCGGCAAGCCAGTGGCCATCGGCGGCACTCTGGGAAGAAAAGAAGCGACAGGCCGCGGCGTCGTCTATACGATTATCGAGGCGGCGAAACATCTGGGTATAGATCTCAGCAAATGCACGGCTGCGGTCCAGGGCTTCGGAAACGTCGGCGCTGTGGTCACAAAAGAATTGGCCAACATCGGGGTCAAGGTGATTGGAGTGTCGGACAGGACGGGCGGATTTTATGACCCCAAAGGGTTGCCGGTGGAAAAATTGCTGGAAATGGTCAGCAAAAGCCACATCCTGGAAGGATGCCCCTATGGTGAGAAGATTCGTAATGAGGAACTCCTTGAGCTCAAGTGTGACATACTCGTGCCCGCCGCGCTGGAGATGCAGATCACGAAAGAAAACGCGGAGCGCTTGCAGTGCCGGATTCTCGCCGAAGGAGCCAATGGTCCGACCACCCTCGACGCGGATAGAATTCTGAAGGAAAAAGGTGTGTTTTTGATTCCCGATATTTTGGCGAATGCAGGCGGGGTGGTCGTTTCCTATTTCGAATGGGTGCAAGATCTGCAAAATTTCTTCTGGACCGAAGAAGAAGTGAACAAGAAACTGCGGGATATCTTGGTCAAGGCCTTCCACGAAGTCCTTGGTATGAGCCAACGGGAAAAAGTGGATATGCGACTTGCGGCTTTGATGATCGGTATCGATCGCGTGGCTCGGGCCATGCTCTGGCGTGGCCTCTATGCTTAGAGCCGTGGACTGTTCTGTCGGCGATCCATTAGGCGCGTTGAAGCCTTCAACATAAACTGGTAACAAAAGGAAGCATAATTGCAGAGGAAGGAAGCTTCGGATGATCCAAGCAACGCAACTCAGGCCAGGCATGATTATCATTCACGAAGGGGATCTTTTTCGCGTTACCGTGGTTCACCATTTGACTCCGGGAAACAAACGAGGATTCATGCAGACCAAGATGAAGAATCTAAGGACCGGCGTGGGTACGGAATACAAATTTCGGTCAGAAGATCGCGTAGAGCAAGCGACTTTGGAGAGTCGCAAAATGCAGTATCTGTATGCTGAGGGCGACCTTTATACCTTCATGGATACGGACAACTATGAACAGACTACTTTAACTGCTACAGACATCGGTGATTTACTCTCATTTCTTCTGCCTAACGAGGTAGTCGAAGTCGAATTGTACGACGGCAAGCCGATTGGCGTCACTCCCCCATCAACGGTGGACCTTGAGGTGGTGGACACAGAACCGTCGATGAAAGGCGCCACCGCAAGCGCGTCTTATAAGCCGGCCAAGTTGGAGACCGGGGTAACCATCCAGGTCCCGCCCTTTATTCAAGTAGGTGATAAAGTTCGCGTGGATCCTTCAGAGGGAACTTATCTGGAGCGAGTTAAGTAGCTTTAATGGCTCCTAAAACGGCCTTGACCCGCTGCTCGAGTTGGTCCAAGCTGCCGTTATTTTCCACCACGTAATCGGCGAGGCGACGTTTTTCCTCCAAACTCATTTGCGCGTTAATATGCTGTTGAGCTTCTTCATCGGTCAAACCATCTCTCTCTCGAAGCCTTCGCTTCTGTGTTGCCACGTCGCAGGCCACCAAGATGACCGGGCGAAGCCAGAGCTGTAGCTGGCCTTCGAAAAGGAGCGGCACTTCGTAGACAATGATCGGATGGCCCGCTGCTTGCAGCTCACGGATCCTATCCTCCGCGAGGGCGCGGACTTTCGGGTGGATGATGGATTCGAGCTTCTTCCGTGCGGCCGGATCGTCGAAAACCATCTTTCTGATTGTTTTTCGGTCGAGGGTTTTGTCCGCATGTAAAACAGCGGGGCCGAAGGCATCGACAATTTCCTTCCATGCCGCTTGCCCCGGCTGAACGACTTCGCGGGACAATTCATCGGCGTTGATGACGGCGGCCCCCAGCCGGCGCAGGATGGTAGCTACGGTACTTTTACCAGAGGCGATGCCGCCAGTGAGACCCACTAAATTCACGGCTCACTAATGGCAAAAACAGCGAGGGCTTTCAAGCAAACCGGGATGTTGATAAGCGTAATCGAACGATCACCGCTATAACGATCAGTGGGGTTATGCCGCGAGTCGTCATATATACAACCAGTTATTGCCCGTATTGTTTCGGTGCTAAAGCTTTGCTGGGGTCGAAGAACGTGGAATTTGAAGAGATCGATGTCACCGATGATCCGGCTCGTAGAGCCGAGATGGAACGTCTGTCGGCGCGAAGAACGGTGCCGCAAATTTTTATCGACGGGCACCCCATCGGTGGTTTCGATGAAGCTCGCCGGCTCGACGCGGCCGGAGAATTAGACCCGCTCCTCGGACGGTCGGATGAGAAAAGCTAAAAGCGATTGTTAACGGATTGTTTGGTGGACAAGCGGGCAATACCGAACAAAGCGGGAATGGATTATCAATGGCTTGATAGGCAAAGGGAGAAAATTTTGGAGGCATGAAGTGATAACGAGCGAGAGAAACCAAGGATCAAGCGATTGAGAGCGAACCTCCTAAGCGTTGGCTATCTTAGCTGTTCCTCCGTTTCTCTGCTTGTACTAGTGAATACACAGATTATAAACGTGGGGTCCGACGTACTGTTCTTCTCGATCTTCCCCATTATAGGTTTTGAACTTTATGATTAACGATTGTGTGTCCTCCGATTGGAAATGCCTGGAGATCTTAATTAGCTGGCCATTTTTTTTCTCGACTTGGGCGCCAGCTGTCCGTAGGATATGCGAGAGACTCAGGAAGTCTGGGGTTCCTCTGGAGGCGCGCCGTTTTGCTATGCCCTCACGCTCCATAAAATCAATATCTTTAGCGGTATAACGCAATTGGAAAGACCTGGGGCCGGCAGAAGATCCAGCATCTTGACTCGGGTCAGCGGGTGGTTCCTTGGTCGTGTGCCGCATCTTTCGAAGTCCGCTCTCTAAAGATTCTGGCCATGGCGGGTCTTGTTTGACGGACGAGTCAACTGTGACGTGAACGATATACTCGCGATCGGACGCTTCTATCACTACGTCTTTTATTACGGGGAATCGTTCGAGGTCCTGCCCGATGCAACGGAGAATTTGGGTTAATGTGGCCGTTTTCGTGCCCTAAAAGTTTGCTGATCTGAGAGCGACGTAATTCTCTCAGTCGAAGCGCAATGAAGAATCGCTTTTTGTATACGCAGAGCAAATAAAATGCCGATGGGAAAAAAAGACCGAAATGCGGTCCAATCTTTCCAATATTCAAAAAAAATCAGCCTATGGGTGTCTATCCGCAGCTGATTCTGAAATTCGAATATTTTCTGAAGCGTTTTTTCTGAACGGATCTGAGCGGAAATGGACGGTTTCTCAGAGCCAGTGGGACTTTGGATTCCTATTCGCGCTCTTTACGTTTTATGTAACTGTCCGCTAGGGTGCAGCCAATAATGGCGCGAGATACTGTCGAAATTCGTCTGAAGAAGACTGGCACCGCACCCAGTCTTTTATCCAACGGACCTTGATTGTCTCAAATTTGAGTTACTTTACTCTGGGATGACCCATTTGACCCGGTTTCTTCCAGCTTCTTTCGCGCTGTAGAGTGCCCGATCCGCAGCCGCCACAATCAAGCCGCTGTCTATTTTATTTCCTGCCGTTGCTACTGTCGCACCAGCACTCACCCTGACAGCTATATTACCATTTGGGATCATAATAGGAGTCCCGGCCAATTCTGCGCAGACCCTTTCTGCCAGCTCAACTGTGCTCCGCGCATCACAACCTGGAACAATGATGAGAAACTCATCTCCTCCATAACGGCCGACCATATCGTAGGATCGTACCGCCAAAGTCATGCGACGCGCTGATTCTTTTAATACCTGATCTCCCACCATGTGACCATAGGTGTCGTTGATGCGCTTAAAGTGATCAAGATCCAATAAAATCACTCCCACTGACGCCATCTCCCGCTCTGCCCGATTCAATTCCTCGGCTAGCCGTTCCAGGATTGCCGCATGGTTCCAGAGCCCCGTCAGCCCGTCGTGCGTGGCGCGAATCTCAAGCCCCTTCTGCGTAGCCAGTAACTCTTGCTGCAAGTCCAGAATCCGCTGCCCCGCACGCAAACGGACCATCAACTGTTCGGAATGAAAGGGTTTGGTTATGTAGTCGTCGGCGCCGGCGTCCATGCCTTCGACTAGATGATTCACCGTACTCATCCCCGTAACCAAGATGATATAGACGTATGGAGCATGACTGCGCTGCCGCACTTTACGACATATTTCGGGGCCGCTCATGCCCGGCATCACCCAGTCGAGAATGGCGAGTGGGGGCCCATCCGGCCGCTCAAGGGCGAGCCAGGCCTCCGTACCGTCACTCACAGCCTGAGCCTCATAGCCAAGGTTGCTCACGATATTGCGCAGAAGCCCTCTAGCGTTCGGTTCATCATCAGCTATTAGGACTTTCATAGTGTTGTTATAGATCGGATGAGGTCACGAAATTGTAAACAATCAGGCCGAAGCGCTCACACAATTGGTCCCAAGCGTGCGCATCGCCGAGGCTCCCTGGTATCATGGATATCATGCGAAAATTGGCGGCGCGCGGATTCGCACCGCTGCATCGAGGCAAGAACCGCATGACCACCAAGTGATAACGAATGAGCAATTTACTTATTCTAGAAATAATCCCGGCACTGAGCAAGATGGTTTGCTAGGGAAAATTGGAACGTTTTTGGAACTTTCGGGAATCTTTTTTCTCCCGAAAAGCGCCGGTGGTTTGAGCCGACGATCTGACACCTGAAATGCCGCCTCGGGGTGCAAAACAGTCAAGAACGAGTCATGCTTCTTCGTTATGTGTGACACATTGACAGGCTAGCGCACCGATCCGGGCACGACCAGCAAAACGGGCCGCGATGGCGAGCAGCACCGCGTCCACGAACCAGCCAAGGCCATAAGCCGGGGCGTAAAAGGAGATGGCGACGCCAACGAGCACCACTGCCAGCCACAGTGCGAGAAACCTGGCCCAACCCTTTGGCGATTTCGCCGCCGAAGTTTTCGGCCTCTTTCTTTTTCTTGGTGGAGAGGCGCAACACGCGCTCAATCAGATGCACGCGGCGGCTGGCGAATGAAATCAAGCAGAAAATGGAGGCGGCGAGCGGATTCGAACCGCTGCATCGAGGTTTTGCAGACCTCTCCCTTAACCACTTGGGTACGCCGCCCCACCCCGATACGTAACATGAACTTTCCGAGACTTGCAAGAACAGCGGGAACAGATTGACAAGCCAAAACGAAACAAGTAATTATTTGTAACTAAACAAAGATTTTCATGGCGACCACGATCACTAACGACTGTATCAATTGCGGGGCATGCGAGCCGGAATGCCCGAATAACGCAATTAGCCAGGGAGATCCGGTCTATGTCATCGACCCGCTCCTATGCACGGAGTGTGTGGGCTTTCATGATTACGAAGCCTGTGCGGCGGTTTGTCCGGTTGACTGCTGCGTAACGGATCCGAACAACATCGAGACCGAAGAGGTTTTGATCGCCCGGGCTCGTTCACTTCATCAAGACGTTGATTTCGGGGAGAATTTTCAGTCGCGATTTCGGAAGACCCAAGCTGAACCCGTAACTGCTAGTACCACACAGAAACCGGCTGCCCCGGCTAGTCCCGCGCCGGCGCCGCAGAAGGCCGCAGGACCCCCGGAACCGGTCGTAACGCCGCCGGCAGCCAAACCTACGCCGCGACCCGCCGCTCCGAAGCCCGCGCCCCTGGTCAAGAAGGAGGTTAGGCCCAAAAAGACTTTTCCGAATGAGATGTCTGTCAACTTCGAAGAACTCTCGAATCAATACAGAAGTAGCGGCTCTTTGAGGAAGGGACTCGGGAAAATTTTGGTGATTCTAGCGCAGCCTCTGCTCGGAGCCTTGCCGCACGACACGAAGAAAAAACTCGAGGCCGCGGTTCAAAGTCCTCTATTTACTGTGGCGGGGAGCACGGGACTCAATATTTTGCTTAACGGTCTGTTTTATCCGCTGCTCTGTATGGGGTTTGCCGCGGTTATTTACGGTCCCGCTGTTCTTTTTAGCCAGGAAATCAATATTTATATTTTTGTCGGGCTTTTGCTCGCTGCGGGGGAAGGCGTTTTTCGCCTTCGAGACGGCATATTTCACGTAAAACCTGCGGATGAAATGAATTTTTTCGCTTCTGTTTACTGGCCTCTAGTGGGAATGGTTTTGCAGCCGTTATTGGCAAAACAGGCGGGAATAATTCGAGGGGTGCCGATTCCGGTGGATGGATTCTATTCAAAGGGCTTTGTCGAAAAGCTGGAGAGAGAGCGTCGTTACGGCAATGTTTACACTATGGAGGACCGGGGAGGAGCTTACCTTCTGCGGATGGAGTTTCCACGCCGGATGCCAGACATAGGTTTGCCTGACAGGTTGCAGCTGCCGGATGAGATGCCCGACTATGATTACGACCTGGCTTTGAAGAACGGCCAGTTCATAATTAAAGGGAAGTGCACAGACGAGCGGGTTCGAAAGATATCATCCAGCATCGGCGCTTTTCCACCTGAATTCACGACGAGTATTCCCTTAGTGGAGAAAGTAGTTGGTTTTGCCCACCATTTTGACAACAAGCTCCTACAAGTCTTTCTGTTGAAGGCTAAGGATAGCCGTTGGGGAGAAAGCTATCGTTAAGCAAAGTCTCAGATCTCTCTTCACTAAAGGGCCACAGGAAGCAAATACATCCTGTGGTTTTTTTGCGTCCGGTCATCCAGTGTCATTCAGACCGATGACAACGGCCGATTTGCAAGCAGTGATGGCGATCGAGAAAGCCTCCTTCGCCTATCCCTGGAGTTCGCGATTTTTTCTCCAGGAGCTTCAGGTACAATGTGCTCGTGCTATTCTTGCCGAGATCAACGGAAGGATTGTCGGTTATGTTCTTTTCTGGCTACTGCCTGGGGAAGCAGACGTCCACAACCTAGCGGTTCATAGCGAATTTCGACGCCGGGGAATAGGACGGCTCTTACTCCAACAGGTCGTGATTGAAGCTCGGCGACAGTTTTCGACCCGAGTAATGCTGGAGGTTAGACAGTCCAACATAGCCGCCCAAAAGCTTTATCAATCTATGGGTTTTGTAACGAGCGGGATTCGCAAAGGCTACTATTCCGACGATGGTGAAGACGCCGTGGCTATGACCTTGGAACTCAATCCGGAATAACCTGATCGTTCCTCAGGATTCCCGAGGCAAACCAGGACTAGGTCCGGATATTTCATACCTAAACTATCGAAACATTTATTCTTTTGTTAAAAAACAGCCGGTCTTGACGACCTCGCGGCATCCAGTGTATAAAATAAGTATTAAGCGGAATGAAATGGCGGTCGGAGTTGGTGGCCGCCAATATTTTTTTAAGCTATCGCTAATAAGACGGGACGGGAAAGGGTGTTATTTAGAACTCGTGAGCAATTTGAGTCTCTTCGCCGGTCATTCCTCAGATCGAAATCAAATCATTCCATTTTCTCTCCCCGCTCTACTAACGGTTCAAGCATTCAGGATCCACCAAAGTTTGAACAAAAGCTCGAAAGCCATTGTTCACGAGGAGGTCACCATGTTTAAGGTCGGCGAAAAAGTCGTTTATCCTGCCCATGGGGTAGGAGAGATCGAGGCCATCCGAACCCATGTCATTTCGGGTACGGAAAAAAAGTTCTACATGCTCCGGATTCTCGAAACGGATATGAAGATCATGATTCCCATTGACAACGTCGAATCGGTTGGTTTGCGCAAGGTTATCGATCGGGCCATGGTCTCTAAGGTTTATAAAGTGCTGCGGCAGAAAAAAATCGAAACGGATCAACAAACCTGGAACCGGCGTTATCGCGAGTATACGGAAAAGATTAAGACGGGATCGATTCTCGAAATCGCGAAAGTGTTGCGTGATCTCTTCGTGTTAAAAGGGGATAAAGAGCTTTCATTCGGCGAGAGAAAGATGTTGGATACCGCCCGGAATTTGCTGGTTAAAGAACTGTCGATCGCGCGCTCTCACTCCGAGGAAAAAATCATGGAGGAGTTGCGCCATATTTTTACCCACTGAGTTGTTCGTCGCTATAGTAGCTATAACAAGACGAGCCGAGAGATGATCTCTCGGCTCTTTTATTTTTGGCTATCGATGAGTCATACAACGGCTATTATAGTTGCAGCGGGCGAAGGCCGTCGGATCGGAGGGGAAGTTCCAAAAACCTATCTGCCGGTCTGTGGTCGGCCAATGGTTCTCCGTACACTGGATCAATTTTTCTCGGCTCAAGCCATTGAAGAGGTCGTTCTGGTAATTGCGGCCGACGAGTTCTTGCGCTGTGAGACGATGCTCAGAGACGACTCAGAGTTGGCCAATCGTCGATGGATTCTACAGAGCGGCGGACCGACTCGGCAGCAATCGGTCAAAAAAGGATTGGAAAAGATTGGCTCCGATACTGATATTGTCGTAATTCACGATGGAGCTCGGCCGTTTGTTTCTCCGGCGCTGATCGATCGGTGCGTGCAGGCCAGCCGCGACAAAGGCGCAGTTGTCGTCGGCGTGCCGGTGCGCGATACCATCAAAATTGTTTCCAATGACCGTTGGGTCCAAACCACTCTGTCTCGGAGTTCCTTGTGGGCAATTCAAACGCCCCAGGTGTTTCGCAAGCAATGGATTGTAGAGGCGCATGATCGGGCCGCACGGGAGGCGTTTGAGGCCACGGATGACGCCATGTTGGTAGAACGAATAGGCAAGCCGGTATTCGTTGTGGACGGAGAAAGCACCAATATAAAGATTACAACGCCAGAAGACGTTTGGTTTGCTGAGGCTGTCCTCCGGCAAAAACGGATTCCCTAAAGACTTTTGCTGCGTAAGGCTTCGTTCATACTCCGGTGCGATAGCCTTGCAGATCGTAGTTAAAACCCACCTCTTTGAATTTTACGATCTTAGCTAATGTGCCTGGGCTCGACAAATTCTGTAGAGTTCGTCTTTGCAGAAAACATCGGTTGGCCGGATTCTGCGCAAATGAAGGATGGGTCAGTTCGTGGGAGTCAGAGCAAAAGTCGAATCCACGCCGGCCGAGAAGGCAACCAGGACGTCGCTGGTTTCCTGGAGTATGCTTTTCAATTCCTCGAGCTTTGTGTCCATCGCTTATCGCTGAACAAATCCGTGCTCAAGTAATGCTCGCCTTTATCCGCAAAGATGGTGACCACGACGTGGCCTTTGCCTAGGTTTTGAGCCACCTTCAAAGCAGCGCAACAGGCCGCACCCGAAGAGATGCCCACGAGAAGCCCCTCCTCTGCCGCCAAGCGCCGCGCATAAATTACCGCATCCTCGTCGCTGACCGTGATGATCTCGTCCAAGACTTGCCGGTTAAGAACCGCTGGAATAAAGCCGGCGCCGATTCCCTGAATCTTATGATAACCGGGCTCGCCCCCTGAGATAACCGGAGATGCGGCAGGTTCCACGGCACAGACGCGAACATTTTTTATCCTGTCTTTCAAGACTTCCCCGACGCCGGTAATCGTGCCGCCGGTTCCGACACCGGCTACGAAAGCATCGATTCGTTTGAACTGCTTCAATAGCTCCACGGCGGTCGTCTTGCGGTGTATTTCCGGGTTTGCCGGGTTGTTGAACTGCTGTGGCATGAAGTAATCGCTGTGCTCTTGCAACAGCTCCTCGGCTTTGTGAATCGCGCCGCCCATTCCTTTTGTATCCGGGGTGAGAATCAAGCGCGCGCCGTAAGCGGCTAAAAGGCTTCGGCGTTCTTCGCTCATGGTGTCTGGCATGGTGAGGATCAACCGATAACCTTTGACGGCTGCGGTCAACGCAAGCCCAATGCCCGTATTCCCACTGGTCGGCTCCACGATGGTCGCGCCAGGCTTGAGCTTTCCCTCGTGCTCCGCGGTCTCGACCATATTAAGGCAGATGCGGTCCTTGACTGAACCGCCGGGATTGAAGCACTCCATTTTGGCCCACACTTCCGCGTCGTTCTTCCCAGGAAGGCTTCTGAGTCTTACAACTGGAGTGGAGCCGATGAGATCCAGGATGGATCGCACACCGTTCAAGCTTGTCACAGGCTGCTCGTCTTTCTGTTGGGGGAGAAATTCGAATTGACGTTCGAATCATGCTATATTTTTGCACTATTAAAGTCAATGAAAACGCACGCTGTGTCTCATTGTCCTATTTTTCCAAACCTCAACTGTCTTGCGTGCGGCCCTTCTCTACGCGTCCTTCGGCGCGGGAGTCTTACGGCAGCGGCCGGTGGGCCTGTACCTCGAGGGCCATCCACACCGACCCCCAAGGGCGCTTACTCCAAGGGTTAGGGCCTGCCGCAAAAACATTACTTCTTGGTCCGCCGCGTGCATCATCACCCCCTCGGACATCAATGGGAGCCACACTTGAAACGCCCAGTCAGGACAATTCAGATCTGGATTGCGGGCAATTGAGGTGTGGAAATGGGGGATCGATGTCTGAGATAACTTCTTCAAGAATATGCGTGCTTTTTCCCGGCGCACTGGGTGATTTCATTTGCTTTCTCCCCGCGCTGGAAGTCTTAGCGCGCAGGTCACAGGCCGATCTTTTTGCCAGAATCGAGTTCGCTGGATTGGTGCCTCCGCAGGTTAAAGTTCGTTCGCTGGAGTGCTTTGAGGTGAGCCGGCTCTTTGCCCCGGGGACGACGTCAGATGAGCGGTTGCGTGATTTTTTTGGCTCTTACACGGGTATTTATTCTTGGATGGGGAGTCGTGAGAAGGAGTTTGTTAACCAGTTGGCGAATCTTTCCAGCGGACGTGCGCGGGTTTATCCGTTTCGTGCCGACGAGAGAAAGTTGCATCAAGCGGATTATTACTTATCTTGCTTAAATGAGCCGCTCGAAACTTCGCGCCCGCCGACCGTCGTGCTGCAATCGGACGCTGTCGCATGGAGTAACAGTTACTGGGCGAAGCGCTCACTGGAAGGAAAAGCAGTTTTGAGTTTGGCCCCCGGAAGCGGTGCCCGTGAAAAGAATTGGCCTGTGGCTTTTTATTCTCGTATCGCTGATTGGTGGCGGCATCGAACCCGAGGTGCCGTTGTCGTGCTTATGGGGCCGGTGGAAGGAGAAAGAGGAGGATTCGAGCTGCTTTTGAATCGCTCCACTGTCGCGAGCAGCTTCACGCTGGAGCGAGTGGCCGCTTTGTTAGCGCGCAGCGATTTATACCTTGGCAATGACAGCGGAATTACACACCTCGCCGCGGCAGTCGGAGTGCGTACGGTGGCCATGTTTGGTCCGTCGGATGTGGATCAGTGGGCGCCCCGGGGGGCTAGAGTCACGATCTTGAGTCGTCGTGTCGATTGCTCGCCATGTGAGATTTCAGTCATGAAAGGTTGCCCACATCGCAGATGTCTAACGGAGTTCTACCCAGAAGAGGTGATGGATGAACTTGAAAAGTTGCCGGAAGTCGCCACCTTGACAAGAGGGGGGTCGGGGATTTAAAGTTTGAACTAAGATTTTTCTTGTAACTTACTCACCACCGGAACGTTCATGCAGGCGATTAGCCGCACAGCGGCGTGCGTGGGTGAAAATAGAATCGACCGTATTTGACAAAAGGACGCCTGGGAATCCGCCGGCATAAGTCGCGGGAACTATTCCCAGGCTCTTTTTCTCTATTTATCAGGGAGTGCGGCTCAGATATGGCTGGAGAAGAAGAAAAACAGGAAGGCAAAGGTTTTACGGTCCAAGACAGGCGGCGCTTTTCACCGGATACAGGTGAAGCCCGGGAAAGCGCGCCAGAATCCGAAGACACGGCAAAGCCGCAAGCGAAAGAGAGTCAGGTGCGATCGGAAAGCGATACGGAAGCCCGGCAAGAAACCTTGCCTGAGATCAATTTCTCGACATTTGTCATCAGTCTTAGCACCCAGGCACTCATGAATCTGGGTGAAATTGCGAATCCTTTAAGCGGCAAAGTAGAGGCCGACATTCCGGTGGCCAAGCAAATGATCGATATCCTTGGGATGTTGCGTGAAAAAACGCGCGGCAATCTAAATGCCGGTGAAGAACAATTAATGGAAGACATTCTTTTCGATCTGCGCATGAAATATGTCGAGGCGGTGAAAAGGGGATAGGAGTATTCCATGGACTTGAAGAGCATCTGGCGAGGGAGCGTGAGCTACAAGGGAGCTGTTTTGGTGGCTTTGATTTCCCTCGTCGTGGGGCTTGGCATCAGCGGCAGCCTCGACTGGTTGGCTCCAAGCCGAGCCGTGATGGGAGAGGGCGGGAGTTCGGACGCTCGGTCGCCCGGCCAGTTGCCCGATTTTGTCTCGTTGGCAAAAAAAATGCGCCCCGTCGTCGTCAATATTTCGACCACTCAAGTGAGCGAAGGCCGCGGTCCGCAAGAGTTCGGAAACCCGTTTGGCGAGGATGATCCGTTCAACGATTTCTGGCGGCGCTTTTTTGGTGCTCCGATGCCACGGGGGCCGCAGCGGCAGCGCAGTTTGGGATCGGGCTTCATTATTGATAGTGACGGTTCCATCTTGACGAATAACCATGTGGTCGAGAATGCGCAAAAAATCGTTGTAAGGTTGTCGGGCGATGAGCAGGACTATGAAGCCAAAGTCGTGGGCCGCGATCCCAAAACCGACATCGCGATCATCAAGATCAATGCCAAAACGAATCTTTTAGCCGCAACCTTGGGCGATTCGGATCGCCTGGAGGTCGGCGAATGGGTTGTCGCCATTGGCAATCCCTTTGGATTGGATGGCACGGTGACCTCGGGCATCGTCAGTGCCAAGGGGCGGCATAATATCACTCAAGGGGCTTACGACAACTTCATTCAAACCGATGCTTCGATCAATCCCGGGAACTCAGGCGGACCGCTCATTAACCTGCGCGGCGAGGTGGTGGGAATTAATACCGCCATTTTTAGCCGGACCGGAGTGAACATCGGTATCGGCTTTGCGATTCCAGTCAACCTCGTCAAAGAATTGCTGCCGCAACTCCGGGGTAAAGGCAAAGTCACCCGCGGCTATCTAGGAGTGCTATCCAAAAGGTCACTCCGGACATTGCCGAAAGTCTGGGTATGGACAAGGGCTACGGCGCGTTAGTCGCAAACGTCTCCAAGGACGGGCCGGCGGACAAGGCAGGGGTCAAGGTCGGAGACGTCATTGTGGAATTCGATGGGAAAGAGGTCAAGGATTCGGGCGACTTGCCGATTGTCGTCGCGCGGACTCCCGTTGATAAGAAAGTGCGGATGAAGGTTTTGCGTGACAAAAAAGAGGTTACGCTTACAGTCGCGGTGGGAGAGCTCAAAGAAGAAGAGGTGGTGGCCGCAGTTCCCGACAAAGGCGAGCTAGGGATGACCGTGCAAAAGCTAACGCCACAAATCGCTGAGAGCTTGGGTCTGGATAAAACCGAGGGAGTTGTCGTAACGGCAGTGGAGCCGGGCAGCGCCGCCGACGAAGCGGGCATTCGTCGTGGCGATGTCATTGTGGAGGTCGATCGCAAGCCGATTCGGAGCCTCGATGAGTACAAAAAAACCGTGGCCGCGATTCGCAAAGGCAAGGGAGTTCTTTTCTTGGTCCGTCGCGGTGAGAGTACGCTCTTCCTGGCCTTGAAGCCGCAACGTTAGTTCATTTTCTTCCGTTGATATTTTCATAAAATGAAAGAGGGTCGGGGATGACGAAACCGGGCCCTCTTTCATTGCTTTTAGCTAGGATCTGGGCGATTATGAGAATGGTTTTGGAGCCTTGGGTTGAAGAAGTCCAACCTTCGAATCTTTAGCATTTCACTAGTCGCCTTTCTCCTCATTACCTCTAGCGGTCTGGTTTTTGGGAGCTGGTACCTCAAGAGCCTGGAAAAAACCGTCACGGAAAAATTTGAGGGCCAGAAATGGCGTTTCCCATCCAAGATCTATTCTGACAGCTATCTGCTTTACGTAGGCATGAGCCTCCAGGTAGGTGATCTGTGGGATCAGTTTCGCCGCCTTGGTTACCGCGAAATGCAATCCGCACCGCGAACCAAGGGGGAATATCGCTACCAGCGGTCGTCAGGTCTTCTGGATATCTATCTCCACGACTTTGTCTATCCCACGGAATCTTTCAAAGGAGTCCCGGTCCGTATTTCTTTACAAGGCCCAGTGGTTGCCAGAATTGAAAACCAAGCCACCGGACAAGAGATGTTTTCTCTGGAGCTTGAACCCGAGCTGGTTACCGGACTTTACGACCGTATTTGGCAGGAGCGAAGGGTCGTTAAGTTATCCGAAGTGCCGCCATTGCTGATCAAGGCGATCCTGGCGATCGAAGATGAGCGGTTTTATCACCATCACGGAATCGATCCGGTTTCTATTGTGCGCGCCACGTGGGTCAATCTTCGAAGCGGAGGAGTGGTCCAAGGGGGAAGCACGCTGACACAGCAGTTAATGAAGAATTTTTTCCTTACCGATGAGCGCAAGTATAGCCGCAAGATCAAAGAAGCGATCATGGCGCTCATCGCTGAACGAAAATATTCAAAGGACGAGATCCTGGAAAACTATCTGAACGAGATTTACCTCGGCCAGAGAGGGTCCCAGGGGATTTTTGGGGTTTGGGAGGCCTCGCAGTTTTATTTCTCGAAGCCCATGTCCGATCTCACGGTGGGAGAGACGGCGCTTTTGGCCGGATTGATTCGGGCGCCCAACAAGCTTTCTCCGTACCGTAGTGTTGACGCCGCCACCAAGCGGAGAAACGTGGTGTTGGCAAAGCTCCTGGATGACCAGATTATAACGCGCAAGCAATATGAAGCGGCGATACGGGAAAAACTGCCCCACCGCGAGTTGATCAAAGTGACCAACGATGCGCCTTTTTACGTAGATTATCTGCGTCGTGAACTGGCGGAAAATTATTCCAACGATGCGCTCACCCGGGAAGGATTAAGAATATTTACCAGCCTGGACTTGCGTCTGCAGAGAATTGCCGAGCGATCGCTCTCCGAAGGATTAAAAAAGTTGGAACAAAGCTACTCAAATCTGCGGCGCAAAGGAGATGACGACAGTTTAGAAGGCGCGATCATCGTCATCCGCCCGCAGACGGGCGAGATCAAGGCGATGGTCGGTGGGCGCAGCTATCAGAAATCTCAGTTTAACCGCGTGTTCCAAGCGAAGCGGCAGCCCGGATCGGTGTTTAAGCCGTTTGTTTACCTTGCTGCGCTCATGGCCGGGGCCGATGGCGGCAAGAAGTTTACGCCCGTTACGATGGTTGAAGATTCTCCTTTTACCTGGAATTACGAAGGACAGGAGTGGCAGCCGGGAAACTATAATGACGAATATTTCGGCACGGTCACCCTCCGCCGTGCATTGGAGAAGTCGTTGAATTCCGCTACCGCGCGGGTGGCGCGCGATGTGGGCATCAAGCGGGTTAGCGATATTGCCCATCGTCTCGGTATTCAAAGTTCCTTGCCGATCGTTCCTGCCCTTGCTCTGGGCGCTGCGGAAGTGACCCCACTGGAGGTCGCGGTCGCTTTCTCTACGCTGGCGAACAATGGAGTGCGCGCCACGCCGCTGACAGTAAAGCAGGTTATGGATCCCACCGACCGTGTGCTCGAAAAACGCGACGTCCGGGTGGAAAAGGTGCTCTCGCCGCAGTTGGCCTTCTTGATGAACTACCTGCTCAAAGGGGTTCTGGATCGTGGCACGGCAGAGTTCGCGCGGCGCTGGGGTTTTACTCGACCCGCCGCCGGCAAGACGGGAACGACCAACGATTACAAAGACGCGTGGTTTGTAGGCTACACGCCTGATTTATTGGCCGTTGTATGGGTAGGGTTCGATGGCCAAAGCAAGCTCGGCCTCTCCGGCGCTCAGGCTGCGCTGCCGATCTGGACTGAGTTTATGAAGCAGGCCACGGCCGGAACGCCGATCACCGACTTTATTCCGCCCCCTGGAATTAAAATCGTTGAGATCGATCCACTAAGCGGCCAGCTGGCGACGCCCAACTGCCCTTATATATTGCGTGAGGCCTTTCTCGAAGGAGATGAGCCAACGGGGACCTGTCCACTTCATCCGAGCTCGACCTGGCAGATCTCGCAATCGCCGTGAAGAATATCTCTTGTTCTGTGAATTTCTTCGTACAGAAGATCGTTCTCGGCGTCGTCGCCTTGGGTTTCGTCGCTGCTGTGACGGAGAGTTGCGCGCCCCGCCCGCCGTACCGAACTCCGATCCCGCCGGCGGTTTCGAGGCCGCCTGAAGCGCCAACATTACCGCCGCCACCACCACCGCCAGCTCAAGAAAGTGTACGGCAGCCGCTGCCTCAAGAGTCGAAGATTAGGGAACAAGACTTAAAGACCAAGGGACCCGTGACGCCGCCCGGCGGAAAAGAACCATCGAAAGACGCCAACATCGGTGAAACGCGCACGTCTCCTGAGGCTGTCGGGCAGCCGTTGCCTGACGACAGTTCGCTGCTCGCCAAGATTACGCCAGGGATACCGCCCCAACGGGCTGCGTCGCTTCGGCTCACGGAGGAAGGGAGAAAGTTGCTCGATGCCGGCGATCCAGGAAAAGCACTGAGTCGCCTGGAAAAAACGATTGTCGTCGATTCGACGAATCCCTATGGTTATTTTTTTCTGGCCAAAGCCCATTATCGTTTAGGGCGGTATAAGGAATCTCTCAATTTCCTCGACGTTGCGGAATCTCGCTTGAGCGAGGAACCCTTCTGGCTCGCCGAAGTTCATGCGCTGCGAGGGGAAAACTTCCGCGCCCTCGGGATGCCCCAAAAGGCTGAAGCCAGTTATGCTCAGGCGTTGCGCTTGAATTCCGGTAACCGCACGGCCATGGAAGCGCTCTCTCGTTTACAAGCCGAAGGCTCTTCCAATCCGCGCTGAAAATACCCAACATGTTAGTCCTTGGTGTCGAAACTTCCTGTGATGACACAGCTGCAGCCGTATTGCGCGATGGGCGCAGGATTCTGGCGAACGTGGTCTCGTCCCAGGACCAAATTCACGGACCCTACGGCGGCGTGGTTCCCGAATTGGCATCGCGCCAACACATCCGAAACATTCTTCCCATCGTCGATGACGCATTGCAGAAGGCAGGCGTCGCTCTGCAGGATCTCGACGGCATGGCGGTGACCTATGGGCCGGGGCTTGTCGGTTCTCTACTCGTGGGACTTTCGCTGGTGAAAGGAATCTCGTTTCGCTCGGGCATACCGTATGTGGGCATCAACCATCTCGAAGCCCATCTCCTCGCGATTCAACTAGAACATGAGGTGTCGTTTCCTTACCTGGCGCTACTGGCTTCGGGCGGTCACACCTTGCTTTACTGCGTCAAAGATGTCGGCGCCTACGTCCATCTCGGCGGCACGCGCGACGATGCCGCGGGCGAGGCTTACGACAAGGTCGCCAAGATGATGGGATTGGGTTATCCGGGGGGTCGAATCATCGACCATCTCGCCAAAGATGGCGACCGCAAAGCGATTCGCTTTCCGCGCGCTCGCCTGAAGAATTCTTGTGATTTCAGTTTCAGCGGTATCAAAACCGCAGTATGGCACTATCTGAAATCTCGGGGACCGGAACAGTGGGAGGGCCAGAAAGCGGACATCGCCGCGAGCTTTCAGGAAGCCGTAGTCGATATGCTGGTAAACCCCACGATCAGGGCCGCCCTGGCGTATGGCATGCGGCGAATTGTTTTGGCTGGCGGCGTGGCGGCCAACAGTCGCTTGCGTGAGAAGATGAAAGAAAAGGCGGACGCGGACGCAATCGAGGTTTTCTTTCCTTCACCCAAATTTTGCACCGACAACGGGGCGATGATCGCCCTGGCCGGCTATCACTGGCTCAAGCGTGGACGGTGTGACGACTTCCGTCTCAATGCCGACGCCGATCTAACCTTGTAAATGAGTGTCTCTTGCGGCGGATGGTGGAAACCTCCGCATTTTATGCGGCGGCCTTTAGGTTACTGGATTGAAAGGCTATGTGAGAACCCTCTACGAGGAAGTCCGAACGGCGCTCAGGGAATCCGAATTCAGGCCGAGAAAGCGGCTGGGACAGAATTTTTTGGTTCATGAAAGAGTCATCGACTCGATTCTGCGCCTTTTGGAACTTTCCCCTCAAGATGAAATTCTTGAGATCGGTCCGGGCTTAGGTTTCTTGACGCGGCGGCTTGTGGAGCGCGCAGCCAAGGTGTGGGCCGTCGAAGTCGACTCGTTTCTGGTCGATTGGTTGCAACGGAGCTCGCTGAGGAATCATCCCGCGCTCCAGCTGATTCACGCGGATATCCTCAAGGTGCCTTTGGATGAGACGTTGCCGCGACACAAAATCAAGTTGGTTGCCAATCTGCCTTACAGCATCTCGACGCCCGTGCTGTTCCGTTTGTTCGACTGGCGTGAGCGTTTCGCTTCGATGGTATTGATGGTGCAGAAGGAAGTGGCCGACAGAATCGCCAGCGGGCCGGGTAGCAAGGCCTACGGAACGTTATCGGTGTGGTGTCAAGTGCACGGCCGCATCACCGACAAGGTTTCGGTTTCACCGGAGGCTTTCTATCCAAGGCCTAGAGTGCGTTCAACGGTGCTGAAGATCGAGCTGTTTCCCGAGCCATTGGTACCGATAAAAGAAATTGTCCACCTGCGCGGTCTGGTACGGTCGGCTTTCGGGCAAAGGCGCAAAACGCTCGCCAACGCATTAACAAGCCGATTGAAACGCAGCCGAGCGGAGGTCGAAGGATTTCTTCGCACCGAAGGAGTGGACCCTGGCCGACGGGGCGAAACGCTGCGTGTCGAAGAGTTTATCCATCTCGCTCAGGCCTTGTCCCGCCACGGCCTGCTAATCCCTGAAAGCTGATATGCCCGAATTACCGGAGATCGAAACCATTTGCTGCGGACTCAAGCCCCATCTGGAAGGGCGACGTATCCTGAGTGTCAACGTTGTGGAGCGGCGGTTACGCTGCCTCGTCGACCGGCGATTGGCTGAGCGCTTGAAAGGCAAAACCATACTTCAGATCGGACGAAGAGCGAAGTACATTCTGATTTCTCTCAGCTGTGACATGGTTTGGATGATCCATTTGGGGATGTCGGGAAAGCTCATTCGCGTCGATCCCCGAACGCCGAAGCAAAAACATGATCACATCGTCGTAAGTCTCGATAGCGGACAGGAACTCCGCTATCATGATCCCCGCCGCTTTGGTTTATCACTCGTGGTTGCGGAAAATGAACTTCATGAACTGCCGCAGTTGAAACATCTGGGGTTGGACCCCTTCGATCCTGGGTTCAACGGTTCATACCTGTACTCTTTCACCAAACAATCAGACCGCCGGATTCGGGATCTTCTGCTCGATCAGCAAACTGTGGCGGGAATCGGCAATATCTACGCGAATGAGATCCTTTGCCGCGTCGGCGTTCGACCGACAACCCGCTCCCGCAGGCTCACGCGGACCCAGGTAGGAGAAATCGCCAGGATGATTCCCACAGTCTTGAACGAAGCGATCCGCTGGTGCGGCACGTCGTTTTCGGATTATCGCGACGCCGATGACAAGTTCGGTGAGTTTCAGCATCAACTGCGGGTCTACGACCGCGACGGAGAGAAGTGCCGTCTCTGCCCGAGCCCAATCAAGAGAGTCGCCATCGGCAACCGGAGCGCTTTTTATTGTCCGTCTTGCCAGAAATAAACAGCCGTCGAGATCTTTGAAGCTAATCACACGTTGCTTTCTCCGTTGTGCCACCTTAGATTTTCGCATCCTTCATTTCTCGGAGCCGAATTATCGGTCATGACCGGAGGCTGATCATCTTGTCGATTGTGGCAGTCCTCGTGCTGTGCTTCCCGCATGTTCGCCAGTTTGAGATGGCGCAAGCTCGGGAAGCGGCGGCGCCACGTTGAAGGTGCTGATCATGAGCACGGACCAATCGCGCTCGCAACACTCACAAGAAGAGCACAGCGGCGATTCATCTCAAGGAGCGCCGCCCCGGTAACGGCTTCTTGGACTTAGCGTGAGGGAAGGCTCAGAAACTTTTTTTGGACGCCGAAGATCTTGATGAACTCACTAAACACGCGATCGCTCAATTGATGAAGCCTGGAGATATATTCCGGTGTTTCCCTGTGGATTTGCTCGGGATCGATTCCTTCAAGGCCGGCGATCTCCTGCCGGTTCTCAGGCACTTTCAGCCAACGGTGGATCATCCGCTCGTCCACTTCGAGGTGAAACTGCAGGCCGTAGACATTGGCGCCGTAACGAAATGCCTGGTTAACGCAGACCCGGGAGAAAGCCAAATGAACCGCACTCTTTGGGATGTCAAAAGTATCGCCGTGCCACTGGAAAATCTTTTCCGTCCCACGAAACTCGACCAGTAGAGGGTCGCGCTCCGCCTCTTCGGTCGGACTAACGTCATACCAACCTATTTCTTTTTCTTTGTTCGGGTACACGTTAGCGCCGAGCGTCTTGGCGATCAATTGTGAGCCGAGGCAAATCCCTAACACGGGTAAGTTTCTTTTCATGGCTTGTTCGATCAACTTCATTTCTGTGGTCAGGTGGCGTAATTGACCGGCGTCGTTGACGCTCATCGGACCACCGAGAACCACGAGGCCATGGTATCCCTCCAGGCTCGGTTCCGCGTCGGGATGGCGGCCAAAGTTCACATAACGAATCCGAAATCCAGCGCGCTTCAACAGAGGATTGAGAGTGCCGAGAATCTCATGCGGCACGTGCTGGCAGACGAGAAGTTTCTTCATGATTGAAAAACAAGGTTTCAGGAATGTATCTCGATGATTTGTGCGTGCTCGAATTATAACTAGTTGCACGGATGATTTGAAATGGCTGATCGCTCCCGAGGGCCGTTCGCGCTGAGCTCGTCGAAGCGCGAGCGGCACGCTGTGCTGATGAATTATCTTTTACAAGCGCTAGTGGTGAGTGCGTGCCAGTGATAAGAGTAGAAATGGTGAGAGCAGGCCATGAAAAATCGTGAACTCGAAGCCACGTGGACTTATCATAACGGAACCAAGCATTCCTATCAGAGCATCCGCACGAACCCGCACTATCTTGACTGGGAGAACCAGCCGATTCCCTTCAAGATCTATTCCGAGCTGGAGCCCATTCCTCTACCGCAACATCTATCATCTTCGGGAGTGGCGGCGCTTGAAGCTATCTCAGCTTTGGAAGCTCCGACCGAAACTCAGGCCATCCCCTCGATTCAAGCTCTGGCGGAAATACTTTTTCTATCCGCAGGCATAACCAAACGTAGGAGCTATCCCGGAGGGGAGATGCTTTTTCGCGCGGCGGCTTGTACCGGCGCGCTCTATCACATCGATCTGTATCTCGTCTGCGGCGATCTGCCAGATCTAGGAGCAGGAGTTTATCACTTCAGCCCGCAGGATTTTGCCCTCCGGAGATTGCGGCAGGGCGATTACCGCGGAGTTCTCTTTCGTGCCAGTGGGGAAGAACCGTCGATTGCGGAGTCGCCATGCGTGGTTGTCTGCGCTTCTACCTTTTGGCGCAACGCCTGGAAGTACCAAGCCCGTGCCTATCGCCACTGTTATTGGGACAACGGCACGATTATGGCGAATCTTCTCGCTGCTTCGGCTGCGCGTAACATTCCGGTAAAAGTCGTGATCGGTTTCGTAGATGCTACCGCCAATGAGCTCCTAGCTTTAGACAGCAATCGCGAGGCTCCGCTTTCGATGGTAGCTCTGGGGAATGCCTCGCCTGCGGCGGTCAGTTTATCTCCACAGGTCGAGCCGATGAAGTTCGAGACGGTGCCGTTATCAAAGCAAGAGATCGATTATCCGGCTATGAGGGCCATGCATGAGGCTTCTTCCTTGGAAAGCGAGGAGGAAGTTGTGGCGTGGCACGCGGCAGCGCAACAGGAAACCGCCGCGACGAAAGATGACGGAGAAAAAGAAGCACGGCTCTTCTTTCCGTTAGGTGATGATGGCGTTCCCCGGGATACTATTGAAGAAGTCATTCAGCGTCGCGGCTCTACCCGCGAGTTTTCCACTGATTCGATTAGCTTTGCGCAACTCTCCACGATGCTCGATCGAGCAACACACGGGATATCGACAGATTTTCTGAATCAATCAGAACCCTCGCTCAATAACCTCTATTTGATTGTCCACGCAGTAGACGATCTTCCGTCCGGCGCTTATGTCTTTCGGCGGGATAAACGCGCACTCGAGTTGCTTAAAGAAGGCAACTTTCGCCACGAGGCGGGATATCTCGGCTTAGGCCAGGAAATCCCCGCCGATTGCAGCGTCAATATTTACTTTCTGACGGATCTCAATCGCGCTTTGGAGCGCTTCGGCAACCGCGGCTATCGCGCGGCCCAACTCGAAGCCGCCATCCTGGGCGGAAGACTCTACCTTGCTGCCTACGCCCAGCGTCTGGGCGCGTCGGGACTCACCTTCTTCGACGACGATGTGACGGAGTTTTTCTCTCCCCACGCCGCGGGCAAGAGCGTCATGTTTTTGATCGCCTTGGGGAAATCCGTAAAGCAGAAGGGCTTGAACGTTATATAACTTTCCCGAAAGTAGTTCCTGACCCGATATCGACAATCACTCGTAACTCATCGCGCCGCGAGGCTGCAGGACTCTGATCTCCAAAGAGGAAGGCAGCGCATCTTTGCTGACCGCCAGCGTATCGGTCTTCAAAATCTGCGTTTTAAGGCCGGCGCTAAACTGCTTAACAAGATACGGATTGTCTCGGTGATGCATCGGAATGGCAATCTTGGGTTTCAGCTGAGCCAAGACTTCTCTGGCGAGGTCAGGCCCCATGGTGCGACCGCCGCCGATGGGCGTGAGGGCAACGTCCACCTTGCCGAATGCTTTGATCTGTTGCTCGTTCAGCTTCTGGCTCAGGTCTCCCAGGTGAGCAATGCACAAAGTGCCCAGGTCGAAGACAAATGCAGATCCCTTTATGCCCTCTATGACTTCGGCGTTTTGGTGGATCGGCACGTTGTAGATGAAAGTATCCTTGAAGCTCATGCTGACCTTGTTCCAATCGGACCCGTAGTTGATCAAACCACGCAGGATCAGCGGATTGCCCAGGACTATTTGGACGGCATTGTGATTAAACATTTCTTTCCCGACGGTGACCACATCGCCGCCAACGTTCGGGTTCGGATACCATCCCGGTCCCAAAGGGTCGGTGACGATGCGGGTTCCCTTGCTGGTTGTGATGAGAAAAAAGTTGTGGCCGAAATATTGAATGGTCGCGTCGACATTCGTCGCGTATGCGATAGATCCAAACCCCCGCGCCACGTCGGGGTCACGGCAAGCGGATTCGGCGGAAGAGGATAAAAAGTGCAGCATGCCTAGAAAAACTGATGCGCTGAAAAAAACAGTTAGAATTCTGCTTCGCGGACAGCAGGGCATGATGCTGATGGGCAACACTTTGTTTCTAATGACCCCGGAGACTATGATTGGGAGGCTATTGGATTGGAATGGAAAAAACAAACACACTTATGCTTACGGTGTGCGTGCTATCGGCAGGCGCCGCCTTGCGCAGGAGGCCGGGCGCGACGTTCCAATGTTGTCCGTTCTCGGTGAGCACCGTCACGGTTTTTTTTGTTATAGCGAGTTAGCATTCCAACCCAAGGCGGACGGCCTTCCGGTTGAAAAGTGACACGGTCGCCGATCTTGAAATGCAGCATCTGCGAGTGCGCGCGCATCTGGTTTAGAAATCGTAGTCGCTCCACGATCCGGTGGTTTAAATCAATGAGTTCTTCTTCGCTGAATTTGTCGATGTCAACCTTCATAAGAGTTTTTGGATGGAGAATGCGTTGCTCGAACTATTCGTTCCTTTCATCTTCTCTGTCGTTCCGTCCTCATAACCGCAGCCAGGCGTCGGCGTGACTTCAATCCACTCCCGGCCGATGTAAGTGTCCTCATGCTTGGGGAATTGGAGTGTCCACAGAGTGGTGTAAATGCTCGTTGATTCTTTCTTTCTAGCTACCTGGAGCTGCCGATATGGAATAAGGCATCCGCATCGGCCGGATCTCACGGGTCAGGGGATTGAGCATCAAACCGAGAGTTTCCAGTGTTACCGCTCCCAGGAGCGCGCCGTCGCGCTCTACGCCTAAGACCACCGGTGATGTGGCTGCCTTCCCTTGGATCTCAAATCGGCACTCGGAGACGCCTCGCTCGATTGGCGTACCATCTGCCAGTGTGAATTCCACTTTGCGCTCGGCTCTAAGTCGTAGCGCCCGCCAGATTTTCGCGGGAAGCACCGAGTAGATCGCACCCGAATCCACGAGAAACCGTACGGTACGAGTCGGTCCGCGGCCGTCAGGCCTCCGCAGCCGCGCTTGTATATACGTAACACCCATAATCACAAACCTATAGTACGCCGCTTATGCGGTCAACTCGCGGCACTGCGGCTGTGGTGGTAGGGCGGGTATTGTGCGATGTGGCGATTCCGACGAGCTGGCTCTGATTCAAACGCCGCGCCGGTTCTAATTCAGTGCGCCAAAAAAAAGAGGCCCCAAAAAATTTGGGGCCTCTTCGTTGCTCGATAATTTGCCGCAAGCCGCGAACTAAATTCTCGCCTTCAGTATTCCCTTGATCGGCGCGACGCCCGGCATCTCCCATTCGTCCCACATCTCGTCCACCATTTTCTGGATGTGGGTGAAGTGCTCTTCTTGAAGGTGATCGAAGCGGCCCTGTTTGGTGAGGAATTCTTTGACTGGAATTCGCCCCTTGCCTGTCTTGCGCGCGTCCCAGGTGTAAATGATGTTCCCGTCGACGATTTCGTAGAGCGGATAGATGCCGCATTTGATTCCCAACTCGCCTAGCTCGTTTGAGAAGCGAGGGTGATAGTCCCAACCTTTGGGACAGGGATCGTAGGTGTGGATGAAGGTCGGGCCGCCGATGGCGAGCGCCTTTTGGACCTTGTTCAGATAGTCCGTGGGCGGAAAGGTGGCGCAGGCGGTGGCGACGTAGCGGCAGGTCGGATGGCCGACCGCGAGCATTCCGGCGACGTTCTTCTTCCAGCGCCGCTGCATGATCGGATGCTTGGTCCCCGGAGGCGTGAAGGTCGTCTGCGCGCCGTAAGTGGTCAAACCCGTCGCTTGGATATCGGTATTCGCGGCCGATTCGTTGTCGTACATGATGATCAGCAAGTCATAATCGCTCTGCAGGGCGGCAGAGATGCCTCCAATCCCCATATCGCCCGCGCCGAGATCGCCGGAGAAGTTGATGACATTGATCTTCTCGTCTTTGATCTTCCCCTTGCGCTTGAGCGCGCGCAAGCCCGCGGCCATGCCCACGGCGGACGAGCCGCCGGCGCCGAGCTGGGTGTGCATCCAGGGCACGATCCAGGGCGTGGTCAAGTACGAGGTGTTGGCTACATACATGCAGCCGGTCGCTCCCGTGACGACCGTGCGCGAACCCGCGACTTTGATGAAGCCGCGCATCGTCGTCGCCGACTCGCATCCCTGACAGGTGCGGTGGCCGGAGGTGTAAAGCTCTTCCAGCGGAATTTTGTGAATGCCTTTGATCTTCTCGTAATCGATTTGTGGTGCAGTTGACATAATCGTT
>WNGH01000440.1_pt1 | contig 37315 bp, 36 predicted proteins | sample 5400631 | NCBI WGS metagenome assembly WNGH01 (sample SAMN13153373, study PRJNA577476) | soil metagenome | isolation source: 115 cm soil or saprolite under Garry oak tree replicate 1 | place: USA:California | collected 2016-06-15 | reverse complement strand
GAGATCTTCTTCACCCATTTCCACGCCGACCATTTTCTGGGCGTGATCGGGCTGATCCGCACGCTCGGACTGCAGGCGCGCGTGGAACCGATGAGGTTGTACGGTCCGCGCGGTGCCAAGAAGGTGCTTGGTCAAGCGATCGAGCTCGGCGTGGAGCGAGTACCGTTCAAAGTCGAAATCGAAGAGGTGAAGCCCGGCACGACTTTACGGACGACGGATGACGGACGACGCGAAGGCTACGAAATCCAGGTGTTCGGAACCGAGCACGGAGGTGGCTCCGTCGGCTACGCCCTGCGCGAGCACGAGCGGCGCGGCCGGTTCGACGTCGAAAAGGCGAGGGCAGCAGGGATTCCCGAGGGTCCGCTGTGGGGCAAGCTGACGAAGGGCGAGCCGATCACCCTTCCCAGCGGTCCAACCTTCCAACCTTCCGACTTCGTCGGTCCGAAACGCCCGGGACGACTCGTTGTGTTGACGGGCGATACCCGTCCCTGCGCGGCGGTGGTGGACGCGGCGCAGGGGGCCGACCTATTGATTCACGAAGCGACGTTCGGGGAAGAGGAGAAGGATCGGGCCAAGGAGACGGGGCATTCGACGGCCAAGGAGGCGGCGCAGGTGGCGCTGGCGGCCAAGGCACGGCGGCTCGTGTTGTCGCACGTCTCGGCGCGCTACTCGATCAGTGCGGACGAACTGATAAAGGAAGCGAAGCCGGTGTTTGACAACGTGACGGTGGCGAAGGATGGGATGACGGTGGAGGTGCCGTTCGCCGATTGACGCGCCGAGCGGGGACCCGTTCCGGCGCGGCTCCTTGACAACCCCACCCAGCACCCCTGGGAGCCGCGCCTCCAGGGTCCCCGCTCTGACGCGTCGTTAGCAGCGGGTCGATGGGGTCTCCCGGAGCGACTGCGTCGTTTTGTCGCGGAGGGAGACCCCGTCGGCCCGCTATCTGGTCAAGGCTTTCCTGAGGTTCTGCAGCAGCCCGTCGAACATCTTGTGCGCGTTGCGGCGGCGCGAGAACTGGCCTTGCAGCCAGGCGCGCCAGCTCGCCGGCGTCCAGACCTGCTTCATGGTGATGCGGGTGGAGCCGCCGTGGAACTCGAGCTTGAAGAACGTCTGGGCGCCGCGGCGGTGGATGATCTCGACCCACCCGTAGCTGGTGGGGCGCTCGTACTCGATGACCTCGATGACGGCGTCGGTCTTGCGCCCCTGGCGCTCGAAGTGCAGCCGGTGGCGGTCGCCTTTGCCCCGGCGCTTGGGTCCCGGGACGGCGGCGGTGCAGCTCGGCAGCCACTCCGGCATGCGGGTGGGGTCGGTGAGCAGCTCGAACACCTCGTCGATCGGGACGCCGACGGTGCCGGTGTAGGTGAAGGCGATGGGACGCATGGGGAGCGAAATATAAAGGGCGGCAAGGGCGGCAGAGTCGGCAAGGGCGGCAGTAGCTCCCCGAGCACCGCGCACGTTTGCCGCCCTTACCGCCTTTGCCGTCCTTGCCGCCCTGCCCGCCGGCGAGCCGCGGTTAAATTGCAGGGGTTGCTAGAGCAGGGGGACCGCTTCTAAGTTCAGCGTCCCGACGGGGCTGTAGCTCAGCTGGGAGAGCGCCTGGATCGCACCCAGGAGGTCAGGGGTTCGAGCCCCCTCAGCTCCACTGGATACCTAGACGGGTAGACGGAGAGACGGGTAGACGGGTAGCGGCTGCCTGACAGCGCTGGTTACGTTTTGCTTCGGCGACTCGGGCAAGTACGGCGGAGACAGTAGTGAACCCCTACCCGTCTGACCCTCTACCCGTCTCGCCATTCTGCCCCTTGGTGTAACTGGCAACACGCCTGACTCTGGATCAGGAGAGTCCTGGTTCGAGCCCAGGAGGGGCAATCAAAGCCGCAGCGAAGTGCTGCGGCTTTTTGATTGCCCCTCCGGTCTCTTTGCCCCTTGCTAGCGCTGCGGGGTCGAGCCCAGGAGGGGCAACTCGGAGCGCGATGCGACAATACGTCGTGTCGCGCTTCGTGCGTTTTTGAGGCTTGCGAGCCTTTTGCAAGCGTTTGTCGCTTTGCTGCTCCTGGAATCTCCCCGCATCACTTACTGCTGACTTTCCTGTCCCGGAGTTTCACCGGCGTGCTCATCACCTCGAGCATGCCGTCCGGCGTCGCCAACTGGTAGCAGCTGTGCAACGTCTGCGCGTCCCGCCAACCGCCGGCCGCCATCACATCCACGAGGGACATGTTCTTCCGCTCCGTCGCCCACTTTCTCCTGAACGGATGGAATTGACCGCCTTTCAGATGCGGCAGGCCCGCATGCCGCTCGACGCGGCTGAACAGTTCGCCGAAGACCTCCCGCGGCCAGTGATCGTCCTTCTCGGCGCACGGGAACAGCCACGCGTCACCGACCGCGGCGAACGTCACCTTGAAGCCTCTCAGTTCCTCGGCCAGCGCTCCAGGGATGGGAACCAATCGCTCACGGCCCGCTTGTCGAACTCCGCCCGAAACTTGATCTCAGGCGGCTCGAAGCCAATGTCCGACCAGCGGAGGCCACTGATCGCCCCAATGCGCGCCCCGGTTGCTTCCGCGAGCACGAGCGCCATTTCCCATCGCTTCCAGCGCTGACGCCCCCGCTCTTGCGGCGCGGTGGCCGCCATGTCCTGTGCGGCCTCCCTGAGCTTCAGGAACCGGTCAAATGTCGCGACCAGCCGGCGCGGGTCCTCTTCCTTCGGCACCTTCACGCCGCGAAGCGGGTTGCTTTCGAGCAGCCAAGAGCCGTCCGGCAGCCGCTCGTTCATCGCCCAGTAGACCATCTGGCGCAACAGCTTGATCTCGCCCTGGATCGTCCGGGCTCGCACCGGTTTGGTCTCGCGACCGTCCGGCCACCCGTGTCCCGTCCGACGCATCGCGACGTACCGCTCCACGTCGTTCTTGGTCAGGTGATCGACCCGCTTCGTGGCACCGAGGCCGCTGATCAGGAGCCGGGCGTCGGTTTCCTTCTGCTTGCGGGTCCGCCCGATGTTCCCGCGGTAGCTCGCAGCCTCCTGCTGGTATCGGTCCCACAAACGCTCGAGCGTCAGCGGCTGGGCCAGGTTGATCTTCTTGCCGTTCTCGAGCTCCCGGATGAAGTCGATCGCGCCTACGGGGTCGACCAACTCCAGCTTCGCCATCAGGCGCTCCGTACTGCGAGAAGGCGGAAGCCGGGTCCGCACGCGGAAATGCCGTCTCCTCAGATGCGCGTGCTGTCACTGGCTCCCACATGCTGCTGTACTACGCGATCGCGGGGAGCGTTCTGGGTGAGGGACGGTGAGGGGGTGGGAACCTGCGACGGAGGGAAACGCCCCGCCTTGCGCGGCTGCCGATCCCGCGCGACGTTCGGGTCAACTCGACGACTGTTCGTTAGTTAGTCGTTGTTAGGCGACGTGTGAGGTCTACATGGCTATTATGAGCGCGGCGGAGAGGGCAGCTCAGATTTGGGCAGTTCTTGCGCTGGCTGCGCGCAATCGTCAGATCCTGACTTATGAGATCGTCGGACGCTTGATCGGCGTTCCCGCTCGTGGCCTCGGACATCTGCTAGAGCCGATCCAGTCGTATTGCATGGTGAAGGATCTTCCCCCACTCACCATTCTTGTCGTACAGGAAGGCACTGGGATCCCAGGCTCTGGCTTCAGCGCTGTTTCCGCCAACGAGTTTAGTAAGAAGCAACTTGACGTCTTCGGTTTCGATTGGCTCAACCACGGTGCGCCAACCCCAGAAGAGTTGTCAGCCGCTGTCACGCAACGTCCGTCCCGCGGCGCTCCTCAATGAGCACACGCCGCCTAACCGCGGGGCGATAGCCAGCGCGGTGCCTCGGCACCGGACATCATTTGCATACAGCGGCACTTGAAGACCCGATCCACTGTTGGTGTCGCCAGTCCTAAGGAGCTCGGAGGACAAATGGGGAATCGGTGGACATGGGTGCTGATCGGAGTAACCTTGCCTGGTGCGACGGTCCTCCATGGACAATCGAAGACGGTTCGGGATGCGGTGACAGGCCGAGAATTACCCGCCGTGGAGTTGAAGACGAAGCGCTCTGACTGTCGGGTCGGAGATGGCCGGGTGTGGATCGTTACCGACCGCGACTCGTCTGGTCCCAAGGCAATGGTTTCTGTGTGGGTACTCCGACCGCCTCTCTCCTTTGGAGATCCTCCCATCGTTTTACGCGGGGACACGAACGAGCTGCTGGTCGTCAGCGACAGTGGGCGATGGCAGCGTCGTGGATTCCGCCTGGACGACCCACCGTCTTTTCAATTCCATGAGACGATAGGCAAGCAGGAGCATGCTCTATACGGCATCGCGTTCGCCGATCTGGACACCTTGGTCACGCGCTTGGGACGCGGTGAGCCCACGGTTATTCGCATACGCGGCGCTAATGGTCGATGCGACCTGAGGGTCATGGCCGATCGTGTGGAACTGTTGCGGAGCATCATGGATTGGGCGCGGGATACGGCGAGGACCCCCTAAACGTCCCAAGCGCGGTCCATCAGGCGGCCCCCGATACCCTACCTTGTATGGTAGCTATCCTCGCGTACGGGTCTCTCATCGACGACCCTGGAGCCGAAATCACAGCACGGATCGCCTCCCGGCGTGCAGTGCGAACGCCATTCCGCGTGGAGTTCGCCCGACCGAGCGTCACGCGCGGAGGAGCCTTCACGTTGGCTGTGGTAGAAGAGGGAGGCGCGCAGGTCGACGCCGAGCTGATCGTGCTCGATGACACCGTCCCTCTCCAAGAAGCAAAGAGCATGCTGTGGCGCCGCGAAACGCAGCAGATCGGGACCGGCAGACAATACCACGAGGTGCCACACCCCGGACCAAACAGGGTTCTGGTCAAGGAGTTCACAAACTTTCACGGTCAGGAGCTGGTCCTCTACGTCGACTTTCCGCCGGGCGGAAAGTCGACCCCTCTCGACGCCGATCATCTCGCTGAGACAGCGATTGCAAGTGCCAGAGGACGAACCGATGGCAAGGATGGCATAAGCTACTTGCTCAGCGTAAAGCGCAGCGGCATCGTAACCCAGCTGATGCACGGTTACGAGAAAAGCGTCCTCGATAGAACTGGCACTACGACCCTTGAGGAAGCTTTGCAACGAGCCCGCGTGAGCGCAGTTCGTTAGGAACCCCCTTGGCCCGTCTGGAGATGCGCATGCCACACTACTGGGTCGTTGGTGCGTCTTGGGGTGGTACAGATCACCAAGACGCGAAGTTTGTTGAACAAGGCATTTGGATGCTCGGGTGGGAGAGCGGGAGCCAGCCCGCGAAGGCTTCCGAAATGAAGCCAGGAGACCGGATCGCGATCAAGCGCATGAAGGGCAAGGGCCAGACGGGCATCAAGATTCTCCATCTCGGCATCATCAGGGGCGTCATTCTTGAGACGAACAAGGTCATCTGCACTGTCGATTGGGTAGCCACAGGTCTAGATCGGGACATCGCGGAAAGCCGAGGGTGCTTCCAATCCATTCACGGTCCCTTCGAGCATGACGCGTGGATTCAGGAAGTGTTCTGCCTCTAACCAAGCACGCACCAAGACACCTGTCGGTGGGCGGTAGCTAGAAAGGTCCCTAACGCAAACCGGCGCGCCAAGGCGCGAACATCATGACACGTTCCCTATTCTTGAGTGGCGCCGAGGTCTGGCAAGAGACTGCCGCTCTCCTACGCAGTTCCACGACCGTTCACGCCGCCATCGCGTACTTCGGTACGGGCGCTTCAAAGGTTGCCCCTCTCAGGCGTGGCAGCGTGCTCGTAGTGGACATGAGTCTGCGAGCAGTCTCACAAGGCGTCACCGATCCCAAGGAAGTTCGGATCCTAGTTCGTCGTGGCGTGAAGGTATTCACGCGGTCCAACCTCCATGCCAAGCTTCTGGTGATGGATCAGACATTGATCGTCGGTTCCGCCAATGCCTCCCGTAACGCCGCAAAGGTGCTCGACGAAGCGGCTCTAGTGACCAGGGACGCCGCTGCTGTCCAGCTTGCGTTGAGCTTTATTGACAGCATCTCAACGGAACCCGTCCGCCCCCATTACCTAAGGGAATGCCTCAAGGCGTATCGGCCTCCACGGTTCAAGAGTGCCATTCCGCACGACAGCGCGCGGAACGCCAAACGGGAACGGCGTGCGAAGCTCTGGATCATTGGTGGGTTGGTTCCATTTGATCCTCCTAAAGCAGAAGAAGGCAAAGCCGAGTCGGCGAAGGCGCGAGCAGAGCGGCTGCAACGCAGGCCAGAATCCACGTACGTGGATCAACTCTTCTATCCGAATCACTCACGCCTGATTGATGGTCTTAAGCGTGGCGACTGGGCGGTCACTGGCATGCGGGAGAAGAACACAATCACCGTCTGGCCTCCACGCCAACTCCTATCCATTGAGAACTATGCCCGCGGGGCCGGAAAGCAGCGTTGGACACTGCAATTGGAGGCTCCGAATAGCGAGCAATCTCTAACGCTCAGCGACTTTCGCCGCAAAATGAAAGGCATTGTCACCCTGTCGGGCCGCGCGCTCCGCACGTCGCCGATATACGACGTCCGTATCGCGGACGCTATCCTGAGACTCTGGACCCCCGCAGGTCGCGTGTCGAATAAGCGTGCGGGACATTAAGCGCTTGGAGCAAGCGGGGCTCGCGCACTCACACCCGCACAAGGACGGTGGCTTGATCTACAAGGAGATGCGCGGCTGATGCCCTGTGACTACGAGGCAATTCGCCGCGATAACGAGCGACGCTACGGCACGGACATAGGGCGCATCGGACCGATGCTGCTGGCGGACCGGTACGACGACCGTACGCACTTCATCTTTGAACTTCTGCAGAACGCCGAAGACGCCCTGGCGCGTCGGACGGCATGGAGCGGCCACCGGTCCGTCCGCTTTTACCTCACGGACCATGAATTACGTGTCAGTCATTTTGGCAAACCATTCGACGAAGCGGACGTGCGCGGCATCTGCGGTATCGCGGAGGGCACGAAGGGGCTGACCGCGATCGGGCGCTTCGGTATCGGCTTCAAGTCGGTCTATGCGTTCACCGACCGGCCCGCGATTCACTCGGGGTCGGAAGACTTCGCCATCGAGAACTTCGTCTGGCCAGTCGCCGCGCCACCTGTGGCTCGCGACAACGGCGAAACGGTCATCCTTATTCCCATGAAACTGCCTGGTCCTGTTGACCGCCCCGAGATCACGACCGGGTTGCAGCAGCTAGGCCCCGGGGCCCTCTTGTTCCTTCGTGAGATCGAAGAGATTGAGTGGGATGTGGAGGGCGGGCCTTCGGGCCTCTACCTGCGGAGCCGGCCGGAGGACCTCGGCGACGGCGTGCGGCGAATCACCGTCATGGGCCAGGCGGACGGAAAACCCGATACCGAGGAGAGCTGGCTGGTGTTTGCCAAGCCCGTCGTCACTGCTGACGGGATTCCGGCGGGCCACGTGGAACTCGCCTTCTCCCTCGTGAAGGATGAGAAGGCCAACGGGGATCGAGTTCGCCCCGTCTCCCGATCTCCCCTAGTCGTCTTCTTCCCGACCGTGGTAGAAACGCACTTGGGGTTCCTCGTCCAGGGGCCCTATCGCACTACGCCGAGTCGCGACAACGTCCCCCGCCACGACGCGTGGAACCAGCACTGCATGCAGGAAACGGCCGGGTTACTCGTGAAGGCGCTGCGCTGGCTGCGCGAGAACGACCTGCTCGACACTGGCACGCTCCGCTGCCTGCCGCTCGATCGCTCGAAGTTCAGCGAGGGCTCGATGTTTGTGGGGCTGTTCGAAGGGACGAGGAGTGCGCTTCTCGCTGAGCCGCTCTTGCCACGGTTCGGAGGGGGCCACGCGGCTGCCGCGAGTAGCAGGCTGGCGCGCACGCAGGATCTGCGTGAGCTGTTCGATGCGCGACAGTTGGGCAAGCTCTTCGGCGTGGATCGAGAACTGGCGTGGCTGAGCGGGGAGATCTCGCAGGACCGTACGCCCGAGTTGCGCCAGTACCTCATGCGCGAGCTCCAGATCGCGGAGATAACCCCCGAGGCGATCGTTCAAAAGTTGGAAGCCGGCTTCCTTGAGGCGCAGGCCGACGACTGGGTTCTCCGTCTCTATGAATTCCTGAACGTGCAGCCGGCGCTGCGCCAAAGGGCTACAGCCCTCCCGTTGATTCGCCTCGCGGATGGCAAGCACGTCACGGCACACATGAATGGCCAGCCGCGGGCGTTCCTCCCCGGGACCATCGAGACGAGTTTCCCCACCGTACGCGCGTCCGTCTGCGCCACGGAGGGCGCGCGGGCGTTCTTGCGCGCGCTCGGGCTGACCGAGCCGGACCCAGTGGACGACGTTGTGTGGAACGTCCTGCCCAATTATCGGGGGAGTAAGGTGGGCGTCGGCACTGCAGAATACGACGCCGATATCCGTCGTATTCTCGCCGCGTTTGCCACGGACTCGAAAGGTCAGCGCGAAAAGCTGTTGGCGGCGTGCCGTGAAACCCCCTTCGTCATGGCCGTTGAAACGGTGGACGCAAAGGAGTACCTCTCGAAACCAGGCGAGGTCTACCTCGCCACGGATCGATTCAAGGAGCTTTTCGCGGGCGTGCCAGACGTGCGGATCGTGGACGACCGGCATGAGTGCTTGCGTGGTGAGGACGTGCGCGAACTGCTCGAAGCCTGCGGGGCGGTACGGTACCTGCGGCCCATCGAGGACAACTCGCTCTCGTGGGAAGAGCAAAAAGAACTGCGGGCACAGGCCGGCCATTCCGAGACGTCCGGGCACAACGATCACATCACAGACTGGACTCTCCATGGAATCCGTGGTGTACTGAAGGCCCTGCCGAAACTGCCGGTGCAAGAGCGCCTAACAAGAGCTAGACTGCTCTGGGAAGAGCTCGCGCATCTGGAGGAGCGGCGTGGCAAGAGTCTGTTCACCGGCGAATACACGTGGACGCATTATGGCAGCTATCGCACCACGTTCGACGCTGCCTTCGTGCGGCTATTGAATGGAAGCGAATGGATCCCGCACACGGACGTCAAACTGGAGCGGCCGGAGCTCGTCCTCTTCGATTCGCTCGGCTGGAAGGCGAATCCATTCCTGTCATCTAAGATTCGGTTCAAGCCCCCGATCATCGACCAGCTCGCCAAGGAGGCCGGAATCGAGCCCGGTGTGCTGGACCTACTGAAGAAGCACGGAGTCACCAGTGTGGCTGAGGTGGTCGCTCGACTAGGACTTCAGGAGGAGCCGACGCAGGGGGACGAGGCGGTCGAAGCAGAGGCTCTCGATAGAACGATCGATGACCTGGTCCACAGGCCGCAGGCGACGCAGCCCGCACCCGAACGGACGGGCCACGAAGCCGGGCCATTTGACAGCGGCCCCGGAAGCGGTCGTGGAACCGGTGCGGAATCCAGGGGCGTGCGCGCGGAGGGCGAGGGCGCGCCTAGCGATGGACTTAGTGAGGGCCGAACCAAAGGCTCGAGCCAAGGGAGGACCAAGCGCGCACCGGGGAGCCCGGGCCGGCGCCTGTTCATCTCCTACGTCGCTGCGCATGCTAACGAGGAGGAGCCGGACCCGGATGGGCTCGATCGACCCGCCCGAATGGCGCTTGAAGCCCGAGCCATCGAGCTCATCCTCGCGAGCGAACCGAACTGGCAGCGCACGCCTGCCTTCAATCCAGGCTACGACCTATTCGGGGTCGACCCAGATGGCAAGCCGAACCGCTGGTGCGAAGTGAAAGCGATGACCGGCAGTCTTGATGATCGGCCGGTCGGGCTGTCGCGCAGGCAATTTGAGTGCGCGCGGGAGCACGGGGCGGACTACTGGCTCTACATCGTGGAGCACGCCGGGACCGAGAGAGCTCGTTTGGTTCGCATCCAAGACCCTGCGGGCAAGGCCCGAACCTTCACGTTCGATAGCGGCTGGACTGCGGCCGCTGAACCGGATGCCACGGCCGGTTGACCGGCTCCACTCCCCTCCCCCCTCCCCCCCCTCCTCCACCGCCGCCGAAACACTCCGTGCGTAGCCGCGGCGCTGGCACGTCGCGCGATCGCGGTGGCCGGCGTGTGTCTTGCATCTGAGCAGGTGCTCGGGCCGAGCTTGGATGGGTATCTGATTCTTGACAGGTCGGGGCGTACTGTGTAGTCTAGACGGAGAATCACGAGGATTAGGCACTTCCCTGGGTTCCGTCCCTTGGCGGTGCCTTTTCATTTGTGGGGCTGGTATTCAAGCTTTAGCGCGTAGGGTCTCCATGAAGTTGATGCGCTCCTTGGCCGTCTTCTTGAGAAGTGCCGAGCACTTCGCCGCGCTGGGACTGAGGACTGTCTCGAGCTTCCCCGTCTGGTACAGGTACTCGACGAGGGAGTAGAAGTCTCCGTCGCTCGTGACGATCACCGCCTTGTCGTAGTTCCCATACTCAGTCATCGCCTTGAGGACCAAGTCAGCATCAACGTTACCCTTCGCGCCGTGGTCTTTGGTTTGGAGGACCGGCTTGAAAACCAGGATAAAGCCGGCTTGCTGAAGGGAGGTGTAGATCTGCTGGTTTTGGGGGATGTAGCCGATGAAGAGAAACGCCTTCTCAACGCCGTCCTTTTCGCGAAGGTAGACGCGGAACCGACGCCAGTCGAGCTTCCAACCCAGCGCCTGAAAGCCGAAGTTTTGCAGAGCAGGGGTTGCTTGGGTGAGGTGCAGGTGGGCGCTCCGGCCTCGCGGGCTCGGAGCGCTCGCTGGCGTGGTGAAGGGCGTGTGGATATCTGCTGGTTCTCGTGGCGCAAGCTAGTGGGCGGATATCCAGATATCTCCGGCGGACCAGCGTCTACATATAGGAACCAATGACTCAGCTCTGGGACTGCTGCTGTCGGACCTTCGAGCGGGATGTGCCCGACGTCCGCTGCAAGCTCCCTGGTGGTCGGAGTCTTGGCCGCAAGTTCGCGCTGTTCCAATACCATTTTGGTCAGGGCCAGCATCTCTCGGCAGAGCTGATCAACTGGTGCTGAGCGGTATGGCGCGGGTTAGTTCAATCGGTCGAGGTACTCGGCGACCTCGGTATCGTTCGAGGTGCGGCGCTTACACTGCAACACTCGTGGCCGGGGAGGCCCTCCTGCGGCCGCGTCTCTCCGGCTCGCGCGAAGGACTTCTACCGAAGTCGAGGTGCAGACTCTATCTTGGCCCGCCGGCTCAGAATCTCAAGGCGCGCTTCGGAAGGGAGGGCGAGAGTGGCAGACGCACCAAGACCCCCCGACGCGCGGACGTAAGAGGGGTCAAATGACTCTACCGGACATCTGGCGAGACGTCGGAAGACGGATCGGCTTTTACACGAAGGAAACGAGGAACCTGATCCCCGAGGCCCCGGGCTGCTATGCCTGGTTCATTCCCCTCTGGATATACATGGACGACCTGCGCTCCTTCGTCGAGAACCTCAACCGCGTACTACTCTATGAGCCGGCCGCTGGAGGAAAAGAGCAGCTCGTGGCCGACTTTCAGTGGGATGCGATTGGGGTCCAAGTTCAGAAGCTTCCTAATGTGCATGTCTCGGAAGCCAGAGAAGCGGACTGGCGTCGAATCATGGAGGACAAAGCGCTTCGTGAAGCCTTTCAACAAGCCCTCATGGAAGCGAGCATTTTCATGCCCCCGCTTTACTTGGGCAAGACGGATAACCTGCGGGTCCGGTACGGGCAGCACGTTCAAGGCATGGGCCCGGAGGCGAATGTCTTTCACACGCGCTTCACGTCGTTCACACAGTCCCTTGGACTAACGCTCGCTGTGAGCGATCTGCTTTTTGTCTGCGTCCAAACAGACAGGGACACGGATCGCACATTGCGCGATGCGAATCTGACAGAGCTTCTTGAACACGTTCTCATGCGGGTGTGCAAGCCACCCTTCAGCATGCGCTAGTTGCAACTCTCTTCGGCATCCTTTTCGGCGGGGGAACGACCTGTGGCAACGAAAGTCCCACCATTACCCAAGCGCGGCTACAACCAGACGCTGTCTGGCATCTACGGCGAGTTCGGGTCTGGTGCCAAGACCAAGATCGTCTTCATTCAGACTGCGATTCGACCCGCGGATCTTGGGATGACAACGCTCATCAGTGACATCTCTGGCAGCGAGACCTGGCCGGTGCGGAATCTCTTCCAACGAGAAGTGGACATAAGGCGCGTCACGAAGAATCTGCTGCCGTACCTGCAAGACCAGCGCAGGGTCAAGTTCTTCAATCCTCTGACTCTCACAGTCCTCCCCTTCGATCTTGCGAAACGTGAGGTCCTTGCTTCGATGCCGACCATCACCGAGTCACAGGTCGAGGAGGATGGTCAAAAGTGGAGGGTCATCGAGGCAACTGGGTTCTACAAGTACAAGCACTTGGTGGAGATGCCGGCGTGGGGGCAACTCGAGTGGAACGACGCGGCCGTGAAGCTAGTGGCAATTGATGGGCAGCATCGCCTTTCGGCGTTGAAGCGCTTCCAGGCCGATCCAAAGGCCGACAGGCAGTTCCAGGAGTGGGCCATTCCAGTCGTAATAGTTGGGTTCCGCGGGGCCGGTGACGAAAAACCGCATCCGACCATTCTGGAAGTGGTACGGAGCATCTTCATCACGATCAATACCGAGGCACGTACGCCGACGCGGACCCGACAGATCTTGCTTTCCGATGAAGACATTAACGCTATCTGCACTCAAGAGCTGCTGCAGCTCTCACATTCAAACGACGTCCTCGACGAAGCTAAGCGTAGTCCGACGCGAGTGCCTTTGCTGTTCTATGACTGGCGTGGCGAGGAGGACGAAGGCCGGCCGATCCCCTCCCCGGCGGCGGTCAAGACCATAGAAGAGATCGCGGATTGGTTCGAGTTCTACGTCGCAGGAGAGAACTTCTCTCCGGATCAAGAAGTGGCACTCGGAGTACAGCCGGTGGACGCGCAGCTGAAACGGGCGTTCCTCGAGAAGCGCCTCGATTCAGAAGCCTCTCAGGCCGTGAGGGAGAGAGTGTCCGGAGCTCTCATACCCGGGGTTGCCCACCTCCTCGAGAACTTCAGTCCCTACAAGGAATACATAGTGATGCTCCGGCAGCTCGAAAGAGAATACATGGCCAAATCCGACGTCGCCCGGCACGCCTTCGATGAATTGCGCTTCGGATCTAACCGTGCCGGCGAGGCGCTGCACGAGGATGTCATGGCCATATTCAACCAGCTCGTCGCAGACATCAAGGCGGCGCAAACCAAGGCAATCAAACCCCTGCTCGGCCTAGACATCGGCATGAGAGGGATTGTGTGCGCCTTCGGGAAGTTGCGCGAGCTCTATTCAGCTGCCACAGGAAAGGCAGCCGCTACCTGGCAGGAGTACGCTGAGTGGTTTACCGGCCGACTCAATCAAGTGCACGCGGATGGCTGGTTCGACGTGACGGGGCGAGCAGATGTCAAGGCGCTGCTGCGCCACGTCACGGAAGATCACAACGGGACAGTCGTCAACTACAGACTAGATGATGCTGAGAATGCTCTTGGTGCGTTTGTGTCCCTGCTTGTGTGTGCCTATAGCAATCGCAAGGGCGGGATCCTGCGCAAGGCGACGGAACTCTGGGACGTGAAGCGAGAAGAGCTCACCGACTTGCTTGAATCGTGCTTGATGCGTGGCTACAGGAAGGAGGTCCGCCCCGACCTAAGGGAGAAGTATCCTAAGGGAGGAAAGGAGCTTACTGAGGCGGTTAAAAAGGAAGCCACAAGGCGCACGGATAAGCACGTCAAAAAGTTAGATGCGGCTATCGACGCCATTGTGGCGAAGGCTTAGACCGGGTGTATCCATTCCTTGATCGGGTTCCTGAGGCCGACCTCCGGAAGCTTGTTCAAAAAGCGCTTCCATCGTTGGATGCGTCGACCGTTGAGGGTCTCGATCGAGGTCGATTGTATAACGTTCTATTCTCTCTGTACGGCTTTGACCTCCTCAGTGACGCCAATCTCCGGCAAGTCATGTTGTTGTCGCTTTCACAGGAACGCTTGCAGAGCATCGCGGCGGGCCTTGGCCTGGACCACACACGGAAGCCATTCGACGTAGCCCTCCAAATCGCCAATCAGAGCTGGCGCGCAGGGGCTGGAGCGGTCGCTGCCTTCGAGGAGGAGTTCGGCGTCTCAGAGGAGTTCTTGCCCAAGAAATCTGACCGTGACCCTTCGGTGGAGTGGGTTGAGCCGTACTCCGACCTTCCCGTGCTTTTCGACTACCAAGAAGAGATGGCCTCGGCTCTTGGTGATTTTCTGAGCTCTGAGTCGCCTGCGGCTTGCCTCCTTCAACTACCAACAGGTGCAGGAAAGACTCGCGTGACGATGGAGGGGATCAGCCGATTCCTAAACAGCAGGGAGGCAGCGCAGCAGGACATTGGTACGCTATGGATGGCTCATTCGGAAGAGCTCTGCGACCAGGCGGTGGACGCATTTCTGCGCACCTGGAGTTCTAACGGCTCCTTCAACGTGCGCATGGTGCGATACTGGGGTGGCTATCAGCCGACGGTGGAAGAACTCAGGGGCTCCTTCGTAGTCGCCAGCTACCAAAAGCTCGTTAGTCTGGCTCAACGGTCCGGAACCGATTTCGATAGGCTCTGTCGGTCGCTCTCGATAGTCGTGATTGACGAGGCGCACAAAGCACTTGCGCCGACGGTCAAGAGTCTCATGGATTCGTTCCGGCGCTGGAAGGTTCGGGTGATCGGTCTCACCGCTACACCGGGGAGAGGGCAGGACGCCACCGTTGATAATCGTCGCTTGGCGAGTCTCTTTGATCGCAATCTACTGCGATCAAGCGGGCTCGGGAGCGACCCGGTCGCGGAGCTGCAGAGGCGCGGTGTGCTAGCGCGCGTGAGACGGACAGTTGTAGACACAGGGTTTCGGATCGTCCGCCCTTCCTCAGAGTCGTCGCGGTACGACTCCCTGGAAGACATGCCGGGAGCGGTGCTATCGAAACTAGCCAAGAACGAAGGGCGCAATCACCTCATCGTCGACACAGTCCGATTGCAGGTCGACAAAGGGTATCCGACCCTCGTGTTCTGCTGCACCGTGGAGCACGCGAGGGAGCTCGGTGTCCTCGCTGCGAGTCGTGGTGTGCGGTCCGCGTTTCTGGATTGCCGAATGTTGCGCGGGCGGCGGAGGAGGGTCATTGCGGCGTTTCGCAATAGCTTGATTGATGCCCTATTCAATTTCGGAGTGTTATCCACTGGGTTCGACGCGCCGAACATTCGGTGTGTGGTGATCGCGCGGCCCACTAGCTCCATCGTTCTGTACAGCCAAATGATCGGACGCGGGCTTCGGGGACCTGCGGTTGGAGGGAGTAGGGAATTCGTGCTGGTGGATGTGCGAGATAACGTGGAAGCATTTGGAGAAGTTGGGGAAGTCTACAGTCACTTCGAGAGGTACTGGCAAGGATAGCCTGCTGCCAGCTCGTGCTGCTGCTGGGAACCGAGGCGCCGCTTTTGATATGCCTTGACAGGAGAGTTGTAAACTAGTTTATTCGTCTTCATAAACTAGTTTAATGCCAGTAACCAGCCTTGCGCTTCGTGCGCTGGACCGCCTTGGACCCTCGAAGATCATTCTCGCGGCCATCCCGGGAGGCATTCGGACGGTGGCCCGGGAGGCGGGGGTATCCGCGGGCAGAGTCAGTCAAGTCCTCCGCCAGAATCCCCTTCCTCGACGATGGGCTCGATTGGTCGCTGCACTTGCAGAGTGCAGCGAATGGGAGGTCTACCAGCAACTAGGCCAGCGCCCACCGGTTTCGCCCTTAGGGCCGCTCTTTGATCAGTCCGACCCCGGGACCCCACCTCCGGAGGCCGCGTGAAAAGGCGCCGTCGTTCTGTTCAGCGCAGGTTGACGAAGCGTCGCAAGAATGTGGCCGATAGCATCCTTGTCGAGGCTCCGATCGTCCCGGTATCTGCTCCCCGGTTTAGCTTCAGCGGACACCAAACCTTTCCGTTTCGGTACGCATGGCTTCCGAAGGGAATCCGTGGGCTCGAACACGACCCAAAGCTTTTCTCGAAGCCAGATGCCATGGTGACGCTCGGCGTGGGGAAGAACATGGTCGACTCGATCCGGTTCTGGTGCAGCGCACTTAAGCTTGCGGTGATTGATGGCCGGAGCGGAACGGGCCGACCAACTGAGCTCGGGTCTCAATTGTTGGGGAGGCGCGGGTGGGACCCATATCTCGAAGACCCCGCGACGTTGTGGCTCCTCCACTGGCAGCTGGTTGAGTCGCCCGAGATTGCATCCACGTGGTTTCTCGCGTTCACAAGGTGGAACAGGGACGTCTGCACGCGCGATGAGCTGATCAATTGGATCCAGGCAGTCGCGCGGGACAGCGGCAAGAAGAAGGTCACTCCCGAATCCATCCGGCGGGACATAGACGTCTTCTTGCGAACCTACGTTCCATCTCGGCCGGATGCTCGGCGCCCGGTTGAAGACTCCTTCGACTGTCCACTTGTCGATCTGGGACTCGTTCGAGAGCTGGATGACGGAGTCTATCAATTCAACCGGGGATCGAAACCGACACTTCCAGTCGAGGTCTTCGGGTACGCGCTGAAGCGATACTGGGATGGATATGCATCCGAGCAAGGCACGCTGAGTTTTGAGACCGTCCTCTACGGTCCTGGCAGTCCGGGCGCGGCCTTCAAACTGACAGAGAGTTCGCTCGCTTTGCTCCTGGATTCGTTGCCTTCTTGGATGGGCTTCCGGTACGACGAAACCGCAGGCCTGCGCGTCTTGCTGAGAAGCAAGGTCGTGCGATCGATCAAGTCGATCACGTTCCTGGAACGGTACTATGGAAAGCGCAAACGGGAGGATGCAGCGTGAAGGCGGCACGTCTAAGCGATCTCGTTTCGATCCGTGGGCGTTTCCACCGGTCGGTCAGTCTTGCCCGGGACTGGCAGCGTGGCGTCGACTTGTCAGAATACGTGGTGACACCAACGATCAAGGAGATTGCCCGACGAATCGTAGATGAACTTGAGCATCCCAACGGAGCCCGCGCGTGGTCGATTACAGGGCCGTACGGCTCAGGGAAATCTGCATTCGGACTTTTTTTGGCAGATTTGCTGGCTGCTGAAAAGTGTTCTCACCCGGAGAACGAGGTTCTGCGCAAGGGCCGGAAGCTACTGAAGAGACCATTCGTTCCAATTCTGGTCGTGGCCGAAAGGGCTCCGTTGGCTCAATCAATCATCAAGGGGCTCGCCGACGGACTGAGGACGATTACCCCCTCCTTCTGTCGAAGGCTGGTTGACGCCCAGCGTGGACGGGGACTTTCAGGCGGCGAGCTCAGCGAACTCGCCGTCGAAGCGGCCGAGTCGGCGTGCGGAAAGGGCCATGGGGGTCTTCTCCTGATCGTCGATGAGCTGGGAAAGTTCCTGGAGTTTGCTGCCAGTGACCAGGTTCGCGGTGACGTGTACTTCTTGCAGCAGCTCGCGGAGGCCGCGACTCGGAGCAAAGCGCCGTTCCTCTTCTCCACGATTCTTCACACCGCCTTCGCCGACTATCTCCCGGTCGACCAGGAGGTTCGTCGAGCTGAGTGGCAAAAGGTCCACGGCCGCTTTCAGGACGTTCCGTTTCAGCTCCCGACAGAGCAGCTGTTGGCACTCGTAGGCCGTGCAATCGAACGGCGCGTTCCTGCCGAGCTTTGGCACCAATGGAAGGCTATTGCAGTGGAGGCTGTAACATCGGCCTCCTTCGCGGAAGCTCGCCGCCGATTGCCCTTAGGCGAACTGCTCCACCAGTGTCTGCCGCTCCACCCGGTGGCGGCACTCCTCCTATGGCCTCTCTTCCGGAGCAAGGTTGCCCAGAATGAACGTTCTCTCTTCGCCTTCTTGACAAGCGAGGAGCCCTTCGGTTTTCAGGAGTTCCTGAAGAAGACCGAGTGGGATGGGAACAAAGTGCCGGTCTATCGTGTCGCTGATCTCTTCGATTACGTGGCCAACGCGCTGGGTCTGGCCGCGTTCACGGGCGAGCACGCCAGGAAGTGGTCACTCATCGATCACGCTCTCAGCCGGATACATAGAGACGCGCCGGAAGTGTCTCGAGCGGTTATCAAGACGATCGGCTTGCTCAGCGTCTATGGGCCGCCTGTCGGGTTACAGGCATCACAGGACGTAATCAAGGCGGTCGTTTCGGATAGCGATGGAGTCGAAGAGGCAATCCGGCAGCTAGAAGAGCGGTCCATCATTGTCTACCGGCGCCACCTCGGTGGCTACGCTCTGTGGGAAGGATCGGATGTCGACCTGGAGGCGGCCTATGATGAGGCGAGACGACACGTAACGGCCGGCGATCTTCATGCACGGCTAAGGGACAGTTTGAGTCTTCGCTCTGCTGTGGCGCGGGCACACTACATCGAGACCGGCGCCCTAAGGCTTTTCGATGTTGACGTTGTCCCCAATGACCGCGTGGTTCTCGAGAAGCTGGTCGCCACGCGCACGTCCGCCGATGGCCGAGTGCTGTTCGTGATGGGCACCGGCAACTGGAATGTCGCCGAGACGGTGCAGATTGGTAAGCAAGTCACGAACTCAACTGGCAACGACCTAGTCTTGGTTGGAGTGCCGAAGTCCTTCGGAGGCCTTGAGGAATCCCTTCGCGACCTCGAGTGTTGGCGGTGGGTCTCGCAGAACGTACCTGAGCTTCAAGGGGACCCTGTCGCGCGGCACGAGGTGCAAGCAAGGCTCGCCGAGGCGCGAAACCGGTTCGAGCGGGTCGCCGGACGTGTATTCGGCCTTCCAGGACACCCGTTCGAGCCAGCACTGAGCTTGTGGATTCACCGGGGACAGCAAAAGGCGGTGACGTCGCCGATCGCATTTCAGCGCTGGCTCTCCCATCTCTGCAGCAAGGCGTTCAATCGGGCTCCTCGCCTGTATAACGAATTGCTGAATCGCCAGAATCTCTCCTCTGCTGCTAGTGCTGCGCGCCGAACCTTGCTCGCTAGAATGCTGTCCCACCCAACGGTTGCACGTCTTGGCATAGAAGGAACCCCTCCAGAAGCAAGTATGTACGAGTCGATGTTGAAGGCGGGCGGCTTCCACAGGACCAGAAGCCACGTTCTTGGGTTTGGGCGACCGAATGACGATTGGAAGGCGGCCTGGAATGCGATCGAAACCTTCCTGCGGGAGGCGAAGGAAGCACGGCGCCCCCTCACGGAACTATTCGCGGTTCTGAAGTCTCAACCATTCGGGCTCAGAGACGGACCAATCCCGGTGCTGCTTACGGCAGTCCTCGCATCAAGCTGGGACGAGACGGCACTGTACGAAGAGGGCGTGTTCGTGCCCGAGCTTCGGATCGAAGTCCTGGAGCGGCTTATGCGGAGGCCTGCGACATTTGAGCTGCAGAGTCACCGTCTCGATCGCCACCAAGTGCAAGCTTTGAAGGCACTCGAAGAGCTGGTGGGTGGAGTTCAAGGGGACGGTGCGTCCACGCGGGTCGGCCTCTTGCCGGTCGTTAAGTCTCTAGTGCTCTTTGCCGCCAGGTTGAATCCGTATGCCAAACTCACAACGAAGCTCGGTTCTCCTGAGGCGGTCGCCGTGCGGGATCTCCTCCTTCGCGCGGGTGATCCGAGACGTCTCCTCTTTGAAGACCTACCAAGGGCGGTGGGTATCTCTATCGATGGACCTGAAAGCGCGGCACTGTTCGCGAGGAGACTGCAGCAGAGTCTGCGGGTGATGGCCCGCGCGTATCCCGAGCTCCTGGATGAGATTGAGAGACAGATTCGGCACGTCTTCAACCTCAAGGGGAACGCACAAGAAGCGAGAAGTCAGCTCCAGCGTCGAGCAGCTCCCCTTGAACCCTACGCCGTGGAGCAGAAGCTCCAGCTCTTCGTTCGAGAGGCCGCCCGAGAGCACGTTGACCGAGATTGGCGGGAGGTCCTTGGACGGGTCATCAACGGAGGGTTGCCGCCCTCGCATTGGAAAGATTCAGAAGTCGCCGCGTTTCAGGTGAGAATTCAGGAGGTCTCAGGTGAGTTCTGTCGACTGGAAGAGCTTGTGGCAGAGCGCCGGGAGTCTGGAGTCTCCAAGGTACTTAGAATCGGGGTTCTCGATGGTGTACACAGAGAGTCCCGAGTGGTCATTGCCCTGGAACAGGACTTCGAAGCAAGTGTCGTTCAGCTCGCCGATCGCATCCGCGAAGCTCTTCGTTCTGAGACGGACGCAGGTGACATGTCGCGAAAGACTCAGCTTGCTGCTCTGGTAAAGGTTGCCCAAACACTCCTGTCGGAGAGTCCCCAAACGGAGGTGTCGGCCGATGCCCGATAAGGAGCCGCGGCACATCCTGCTGCTGTCGGGTGGAAAGGACAGCACGGCGCTGGCGCTCTGGATGCGTGACAACCGCCCCGAGATCGACGTTGAGTACGTCTTCTGTGATACTCACAAGGAGCTCCCGGAGACCTATGAATACCTAACGCGAATCGAGGCGTACTTGGGGAAGCAAGTCACGCGGTTGTCATCCGGCTTGGGCGAGCGGGGCTTTGACCACTGGCTCAAGGTCTACGGGAGCTACCTGCCCGCGCCTAACATGCGGTGGTGCACCAAGAAGTTGAAGATCGAACCGTTTGAATCCTACGTTGGGGATGATCCGATCTTTCTCTATGTCGGAATTAGAGCGGACGAGAGACGGGAAGGCTACATCTCGACCAAGCCCAACATCACACCCCTGTACCCGTTCAAGGAAGTCGGCATCCGCAAGGACGACGTCTTCCGAATCCTTGAGCAAAGTGGAGTTGGCACGCCCGAGTATTACTCGTGGCGCTCGCGATCGGGCTGCTACTTTTGCTTCTTTCAGCGGCGAGCGGAGTGGGTGGGCTTGAAAGAACAGCATCCCGATCTATTTGAGTTGGCCAAGGGATACGAGAAGCCTGAGGCGGGGTTCACCTGGATTCATGGTGAAGCCCTAACGAACTTCGAGAATCCTGAGCGAGTGGCGCAGATCAGAAGGAAAGAAGAAGAGCTGAAGATTCGACAAGCAGCCCGGAGAAGGCCAAAGAACCTCGCCGAGGCCTTTGGGTATCTGGCGGATGCCGATCCAGATGAGGAGCCCGGGTGTCTAATCTGCCATCTTTAGAAGTAATGTCTGAAACGGTAGCGGAGACGGCGCGTGGCGCATCGCGCGCCACCCGTCGCGAGCAAGTGTACTTGGATTATCACGCCTCCACGCCATGTGATCCCCGTGTTGTTGAGGCAATGTTGCCCTTGTTCATCGAGACGTTCGCGAACCCGTCGAGTAGCATCCACGCACAGGGGCGGAAGGCTGCGGAGACAGTCGAGAAGGCCCGCGCCCATGTGGGGCAGGCGATCGGTGCGGCAGCGGGAGAGCTTGTCTTCACGAGCGGGGCGACAGAGAGTAACAACCTCGCCATTCAGGGCGCGGTCCGGTGCGAACCAGCGGGTCGCCGGAAGGTGCTGGCCACGGCGATCGAGCATAAGTGCGTTCTCGAATCCTGCCGGTGGCTTGGGAATCACGGGTACGTTTTTGAAGTGATACCTGTTGGCGAGGATGGGCTCGTGGACCTCGCCGCCCTGGTCGACCTCGTCGATGATCGGACCGCACTCGTTAGTGTCCAAGCGGCGAACAACGAGATCGGTACGATCCAACCGATAGCAGAAGTCGCTCAAGTGGTCCACAGGGCGGGGGCGTTGCTGCATTCCGACGCGGCTCAGGCTCTGGGACGGATTCCCATTGACGTAGGCCCGTGGGGAGTAGACCTGCTTTCCCTCAGCGCTCATAAGTGCTACGGGCCGAAGGGCGTGGGCGCTCTATACGTGCGAGGTGGGGCGCGATCCGCCCCCTTGGAGCCCTTGGTGTTTGGCGGAGGGCAGGAGGCAGGCCTCCGATCGGGGACTCTCAACGTCCCGGGGATTGTGGGTTTTGGACGGGCTTGTCAAATCGCCTGTGAGGAAGTGGTTGTGGAATCGGTTCGGATCGGGCGACTGAGGAATTGGTTCGAGAGGTTGGTTCTGGACAGCGTATCGCGCGTTCAGCGTAACGGTGCCATCTCACGCCGGCTTGCAGGGAACAGTTCCCTTCGCTTCGAGGGTGTAGAGGCGGAGGCGCTAATAGCGAATCTACCGGAAATCGCGGTCAGCACGGGCTCCGCGTGCACGTCCGGCGCGCTCGAACCATCTCATGTGCTCACTGCGATTGGACTCAGTCGTCAAGAGGCGTATAGCACGCTTCGGATTGGTCTAGGGCGCTTTACAATGGAATCGGAACTTGAGTACACGGCCACTCGGATCGCGGAGGCGGTCAGTCGAATCAGAGGGCTAGCCTAGGAGGACCGCATGCCAGAAAAGGATACGGTGTGCTATGAGCAGAACTCTGAACAATTCCGGTCCCTGAACCAGATAATGTGGCAGGTCCCTGTAATCGCCATGACCTTGACTGGTGGTCTCTGGTTTGGAGCCGCGAACGTAGGGAGGATGCCCGGGTTCCAGTACCTGCTTCTTCTGCTGGCTGCGATAGCGAACATGGGACTAATCCTTGTCCTCACCCGCGTGCGCTTTGTGATGGACAAGTACCTCGAGGCAATGAAGAGCTTTCATCCCGCAGGTTTTGTGAATGCGAGCGGTAAATGGATAAATGCCTCGCGCTCGGTGGCATGGACATTTCGGATCCTCCTCTTGCTATCGGCAGTGATTTCCTTTGGCGCGATGAGGATCGTTCATGACGTCAGCATTGCGGCACCCGAGACTCGGCGCGTAATCGAAGTCATCGAGCTCACTAAGTGACGACGTCTACCTGAAGATCGAACTACCACACGACGGAGTGGTGATCAGACGTGCCACGCAGATCTCGGAACTGCGTTTTCTGTGAGCGGATAGAAGCTGGCGCCTGGCTCGCGGCGAACGAGCTTGCGGTGGCCTTTGCGGATGGGTATCCCTTGAGCCCAGGTCACACGCTCATTGTACCGAGGCGTCATGAGCCGGACTTCTTTGCTCTTACGTCGGCTGAACAGACTGCGCTCGTCGACCTCCTCTCTGCAGTCAAAGACTTGATCGACCAGGATCACGGCCCAGACGGCTATAACGTCGGACTGAACATCGGCGAAGCCGCTGGCCAGACTGTGTCTCACGCTCATCTTCATGTAATCCCTCGCTATAACGGCGACGTGCCGGATCCTCGAGGGGGCATTCGTTGGATCTTGCCGGCCCAGGCGCCTTATTGGAGTCGCTGATCTACGTCACCGGCCAGAGCTATCAACCGCCGGACCGACACGCAGAACTATTGCTCGTGTGCCGCACAACGTGCGACCGTGCGTTGGGGGAACCCCTTCGCGTGACCGCGTCAAGACCAGACACCAAGCCGTCTGCTCACCACGCGGTGCTCAATCTTCGCGTGACGGGCGGCTTCCTCGCCGGAACGCATTTGGAATTCGCTGACGGGCTAAACTGCTTGATCGGGGGCCGAGGGGCCGGGAAGACTACCGCCCTCGAGTTTCTTCGCTTCGGCCTCGGGCTCATGCCCGACCCAAAGACAAGCCCCCAGCGACACCGCGCCATCGATGCCCTAGTCAAGGCGAACCTCGGAAACGGTCGCATCAGCATCGAGCTTCGAACGAAAACAGACATGCGCTACACGGCCGGGCGAGCAGCCAACGAGAGCGTACAGGTTCTGAACGAGGCAGGAACAGCTGTGCCGATCTCGCTCGATCGCGACCAGATTTTTGGCGCGGATGTTTTCAGCCAGAATGAGATCGAAGAGATTGCGTCGAGCCCAAGAGCGCAACTCGACTTGCTCGATCGTTTTCAAGAACAGGAAGCCATCACGATTGCGCGTGACCTCGAACAACTGCAACGCCAGCTCGACCAGTCGAGCGCTGATCTCCGTCGTCTCGACGAAGAGGTCGATGACCTTCGCGGCAAGGCGTCCGAGCGCGCCGTGATCGAGGAGAAGCTCAAGGGCCTCGTAGAAGTTGGAGGCCCCGATGCCTCGAGGATCAACGCCGCGCATGAAGCCAAGAGCGCGCGCTCCAAAGAAGAGAAGGTGCCAGAGCTCGTCATCACGGCTTTGCAGAGGCTCGCGCGTGAGATCGCAGCGAGTGAAGCGGCGCTTCAAACCACCGTGGAGGCTCATCTCGATGGGGCACTGCGGGCAGGAGTTAATCGGGAGATCTTCCAGCTATTGGCGGCCGACGTTCAGGCATTCTCGAAAGTGCTTGCGTCCGCGGTCGCGTCGATCACGGACGCGATGCGCGCCGCCGAAACTAGTATTGGCGCGCATGGAGCCGTCCTCGCTGAACGGCATGCCCTTCAGGAGGCGGAATACCGAGCCATCATTTCCGAATCTGTAGAGCAAGGAGGACGCGCTGCCGAGCGGGCAACGTTGCAGACTTCCCTCGCCAATGCGCAGTCCGCAGCGAACGAGCAGCAGGCGAAAGAGAAGCAGAAGCAGGGGTTAGGTGCAGGTCGATCCGAGTTGCTCAGGCGCGCTTCTGAGCTACGAGACCAGCGCTTCGCAATCAGGAAGCGAGTGGCTGAACGCCTCACGCAGCAATTCCCTAGCATCCGAGTGACAGTCGCCCAAGCTGCCGAATTGCAGCAGTACCGCGACCTTATCGCTGAGGCCTTGAAGGGCGCTGGCGTGAAGCAGGGGGTCGTTGCCGAGCGCCTCTCGCAGGCGTTTATACCGACCGAGCTAGCCCAAGTAGTGGCGAACAACAATCACCAGGCGGTGGTGCAACGTGCCAGCTTTGACGAGGACCGAGCGAAGAAGATCGTCGATGCGCTCAGAGCGAGTGGCACATCCTACGTGATGGAAACAGTAGACCTCGACGATCGCCCCTGCATCGAGCTGCTCGACGGCGACAAGTATAAGGAGTCGCCGAACCTATCGACCGGCCAGCGGTGCACAACCATCTTGCCGATCCTGTTGGTTCAGAGCGAACGCCCTCTTCTCATCGATCAGCCGGAGGATAACCTGGACAACGCGTTTGTGTACGAAACGATTGTCAAAGCTCTTCGGGCTGTGAAGGGCAGCCGGCAGGTCATCTTCGTGACGCACAACCCGAACATCCCGGTCCTCGGCGAAGCAGAACGCGTCTTCGTTCTCGCATCCGATGGTCAACACGCTACGCTTCGGCAGGCGGGTACTGTTGACGAATGCAAGGAGCAGATCGAGAGGATTCTGGAGGGCGGACGCGAAGCCTTCCTCCAACGAAAGGCCCGGTATGGTCACTGAAGAGCGGCCTGACTACGCAGCTGTGCTTGCGGCACTCGACGTCACGGACTGGGCCCGCGTGCTCGACGGCGTAGGGGCCGCCGAAATATGGCTTCGCGCAGCGACACCCGGTGACCCCAGGATCGACGAGCTCGTTTCAAGGCTTGTGATCCTCGCGAACCACTCCAAATGGGAGATCCGGAGAGCAGTCGCAAACGCCGCGGCTCTGGCACTTCATCCTTCCTTCGAGGGCGCGCTCGCAAAACTTGCGACCGACGACAATACCCGCGTCCGACAGGCGGCGGAGCACGCGGCCCTTCGGCGGCGCGACTGGCAGAATGCGAGCACGCTCGGGAAGCAGCACGAGGACCGCATCAATTCAACGCTCGACGACATCGAGGTACGTTTTGGTCCGAGAGGGCGCGATGCCGTGAAGCGCGCGAGCGAACAAATCGCCAATACATTCGCTCGCGAGTTGTACCACGAGGTCATCAGACTGCTGACACCTCTCGCCATTTCCGCGGATCGGCTCCGGGCTCAGCTCTCGAGTGAGAACGCGACACGGGCGGAGCTCGCTAAGGAGGCTGCACGGATCGGGAGCCGTGTCACTCACCTTCGGGCAGTATTGGAAGGAATGCGAGCGTATACCGAGCATCCGAAGCTCACATTCGCGAGAGAATCGCTAAGAGACATCATCGAAGAAGCGGCTTCGCTGGTTCGCGAAGCAGCGAATAGCAACGGCGGGCAGCCACCGATCGATGTTCGCGTGGACCCGGCCGTCGCTGCCGACGTCTCACGAGCCCGCATCCTCCAGGCTCTTACCAATGTCCTAACGAACTCCGTCGAGTCCTACCGTGGGCTGAGCATCTTGAGGCCTATTGTTGTGCGGGCTGACGCAGAGGAAGGTCGGGTCGCAATCTCGATTGAGGACTGGGGATGCGGTATGAGCGAAGAGGACCTTCGTGACGCGACCCGTCTCTTTGCTACAAACAAGGAGACCGGCACAGGGTTCGGTCTCCCTCTCGCCATCAAGATTGTCGAGTCCGAGCACGGGGGCCGTTTGAGTCTCGAGAGCAGCAGGGGTCGGGGCACCGTCGTCCATGTCGTCCTTCCCTCGCAGCGACGAGGAGAGCGCGGATGACAGATGGACACCGCGCGCTCATCGTCGAAGACGATCGCACGACTGCTGACGATCTCGCCGAGATTCTGAAATCCTTTGGATGCGACTGCAGCATCGCAACCAACAAGCGCGACGCACTAGCCGCGCTAAGGAGAGGTACGTTCTGCTTCATCCTACTAGATCTCCAGATCAAGCTTGAACGGGCCTCCATTAAGGGTCACACCGAGCACGGGAACAGCCTCTTGCGAGAAATGCGGCAGCTGCACTCGGACCACACCGGGCTGGGCTTCTGGTTGCCGATCATTATCGTGAGCGGGTTTGCCCGTGAGGTCGACGCTGCCGTCGAGGTCATGAAGGACGGAGCCACTGATGTCATCCACAAGCCCTTCGTCGACCGGGAAGTCTCCGACACGATCCGTCGCGCGCTGGCGCGCAGCGGCCGCGCGACGCACGACCTCTGTGCAGCGGGGCCGGTAGCCCAGGGACGTGATGCAGGCAAGGGTGCGGTTCTCGCAGTTCCGGGCGACCGGGTCCATCGGCGCACTCGGGTAATGGTGGGCTCGCGATCCGCCACGCTGACCGACAGTTCCTTGAAGGTGCTCCTCCGTCTGATGGTCGCGCACGAAGAGAAAACCGTCGTGCATAAGAGAGACCTCGGTGCGAGCAACGATCAGGGCTTCAAAGGCATCTCCGTCCTACGCGACGCACTGAAGCCCGCCTTGGGGGAAGGTGTGGATCTCATCCGAAACGACCGCCACGGCAACTACCACCTGGCCGATGACGTCACGATCAGCACCTGCGACGCCGAGAAGCTCGCGAAGATCGGCGACAACGGGATCACCCAGCTTGGTCGTGACCTCCGGCGCCTCCTCGACGCCCGCCCGTCAGAAGTCTGACGGAAACTCCTAGCAGTTTCCGGCACACCTCCGCCGATGGACGCGGGTGGTCGCCGCGCTTAGAGTGCCTCCGCGACCCCTAGGGTACGGTCGAAGCGGAGACTTTGATGCGCGCTGCTATTAACCAGCGTTCTCACGCGACCGGCGTGCGCCGCTCGCGGCTAATTGCGCTGCCGGAGGGCATCGCCGACGTGCGCGACCTTCCCGATTCCGAGTTCGTGGCCCTGTGGGATGCGATTCTTGTGGCCGATGCGCTCAAGGACCAGATCCTGTCGCAGGCCGTGCTGAACTTTACGGTGCGGGGGAAGGTCCCGCGTGCAACTCTACCGCTTCACGGGATCATCCTGCTGGTCGGCTCTCCGGGGACCGGGAAGACGTCGCTCGCGAAGGGGCTCGCTTCGCGTACTGCCCAGGCGTTCGGCCGAAGCGGCGACAAGTCGTTTCGGTTCGTAGAAGTCGATCCGCATACGCTCTCGAGCGGCTCGCTCGGTAAGACCCAACGTGCGGTGACTGAGCTCTTCCGCTCGACCATCACGGAGCAGGCCGTCATGGGACCGACTATCGTGCTGCTGGACGAGGTCGAGACCATCCTCGCCGACCGCGCGAAGCTGAGTTTCGAGGCGAACCCGATCGACGTCCACCGTGCGACGGATGCAGCGCTCGTTCAGTTGGATCAGCTCGCAGGATCGCATCCGGACGTTCTCTTCGTCGCTACGAGCAACTTCCCGCAGGCCATCGACGCTGCCTTCCTGTCGCGCGTGGACCTCCTGGTCAACGTCCCGCCGCCTGACGAGGCGGGCCGGCTTGCGATCCTGCGCGATACCCTGTCTGGGATGTCGGACGCGTTTCCCCCGCTGCGCGTGCTCGCGCGATCTCGCGAGCTGTCGACGGTTGCCGGGGAGGCGGATGGTCTCGACGGCCGCGCGATGCGGAAGCTCGTCGCCGCGGCCTGCACGCGCGACAAGCACGTTGCGCTCGACCCCGGCCTGCTGACCATCGAGCTCCTCCTCGCGGCCGCCCGCGACGCGGTCACTTGCCGTGACGCCGTAACCGGGAGGGCTCCATGACCGTCGTTGCTCGAAGCCTGATCTCCATCCCGGAACGTTCGGCAACCGCCACATGGGAGGCGATCGTCGAGCTTATTGCGCCCGACGCGAGGAGCGCAGCGCGGCGCGACCTCGAGGCTGTCCTCGGCATCGCTTGTAGTTGCATCACTGACGAGACGCTCGCGGACGACCCGATGGTGGTCTACGGCGTCGGGCCGCGCCTGCGCATTTACGCGCTCTACGGCGACGACGCGGTCGAGGGCGACGGCGCCAACGAGTCGCCGCTCAGTTACGTGCCGACCGACGGCGACTGGCACCTATCGATCCCGTGCCTGCCGGACGACCTGCCGTGGGTGCAGCGCGGTCTCAACGAGGTCTCGAACCGCGTCACGGCCCGCGCGCTCGGTACCGCGGTGGACGGTGACACCGCCGAGGGTGGAGACCGTTCGTCCATCACCGACGGTAGGGTGGGTCCCTTGGCGGTGGATCGTGACGCGTTCTTCCGCCACTAGGGAGGGTCGAACCCGATGAGCGTCTCGGTTGCCGTTCGATCGTACACCCACGCCGTCACCTACGTGGCGGATAACCTCCTCAAGAGTTTGAAGGACATCCTGCTGTATAGCGGGCTGGATCCTGGCAAGCTGGCTGTTGATCGCAATGTGTTGCACCGCGGAATCAGTGCCTGGATCGAGTCGGGCCACCTACGGAAGATCGTCCTCGAGGTGTACACGCCGAGCACCAACAAGTTGGTCGGCCGATGGGACATCAACATCTCCTACGAGTGGACGGGAGACGACGGGCAGTTCTGGACGGACACGGAGATGATCCGCTTCGCGATCAGGAAGGCCGGCCTCCTGCCCGCGAGCGCCGAGTACGCCGTGATCGTGGATGTCGCGACGGGCGCTCCGCACGTGCATGGGTGGACGTCGACTACCTTCCGCTCCACGGCAGGGATGGTCGAGCAGCGAATCGGCACCACCGTAGAGGCGAGTGGCCTGAGCGGCGGGATCAGCTACTACAGAACGAGGTAACGGAGATGCTGAGCACCGAAGACGCCTTCGCCAAGTTCCGCAGCCGCTTGGAGCTGAATGGTAGTGAGCAGAAGGATGCCTCCGAGCGACAACGCGAAATTCGTGAGCACATGGACGAGGAGTTCGACGTTGATGACGATTTCCTTACCGGGTCGTATGCGCGCCACACGAAGACGAAGCCACTTAAGGACGTTGACATTTTCTGTGTCCTCGGCGACGGCGAGCGCCACCGCCGCAAAGAAGCAGCGTCGGACCTGCTTGGCGCGGCCGAGAGTGCCTTGGCTAAGAAGTACGGCCATTCCTGCGTCAAGCGACAGCGGCGATCGGTCACGGTAGACTTTGGCGTGAGGCCGGACGCCGACGACAAGACAGATTACCGAGTCGTGAGCTTCGATGTCGTCCCCGCATTCGCGCTCGGTGACGATTACGAAATCCCCGACACCGGTGCGAACGGTGGCGTGGGCGGTTGGACGAAGAGCAACCCACGCGTGCACGCCGATAAGGCGGTCGAGGCGCAGCAGGCGTACAGCGACGAGTGGAAGGGGTTGGTCCGAATGATGAAGTACTGGAACAATCACAACGGCAAGCCCATCAAGCCGTCGTTTCTCATCGAGGTCATGGCGCTCGAGCTGCTGCACCCGCCCTACGGCGGCGACCGAGCTCGGGAGATGCAGTTCTTCTTCGCCGCCCTCGCTGGTCGCATTCACGAGATGTGGGAGGATCCCGCAGGGCTCGGTCCCCCTGTCAGTGATGCGATGGACGCGACGAGCCGAGCGGCGGCGGCGCAGGCGCTGCGCGCCGCCGAGCGCGCGGCGGCACGCGCCATCGCCCTCTCGAGGCAGGGTCGTCAGGGTGACGCACTCGATGCCTGGCGCGCGCTGTTCGGCCCGCTGTTTCCGCTCTCCTAACGTCCATGGTGCACCCGGATCGTCCCGATTGCCTATCCCCCTTCGCTAGTTCCACGTCGATGACCGCGGGCTCGCCGATCTTCCGCAAGCGCAACGACGAAGCGCGTGATTGGTTTCTCCGCCAGCAGGAGAAAATGCAGGCGGACCTGCGGGAGGTGCGGACGGTACACGACCATCCCACCGCGAAAGGTGATGGTACTGAGTTGCATTGGCTGGAGATGCTCCAACGCCGGCTGCCGGCACGGTACCGTGCCGAACGCGCGTTTGTGATCGACGCGGACGGGAATCGCAGTCAGCAGATCGACATCGTCATCCACGACCGGCAGTTCTGCCCCATGCTGCTCGACACGGCGGGCGGGATCCACGTCCCAGCAGAAAGCGTATACGCGGTATTGGAGGTCAAACAGGATCTCTCGAAGCAGCAGATCGAGTATGCTGGCGAGAAGCTTTCCTCCGTGCGGCGCCTCCACCGCACGAGCGCCGAGTTCCTCCATGCCACTGGGCGAACCCGCACAACCCCCAAGCCCATCCTGGGTGGCATCGTCACTTTCGAGAGCGGGTGGTCGCCGCCACTTGGGGACGCCTTTGAGGCCGTCCTGCGGGCGTCACCTGTCGACTCACGAGTGGACTTAGGGTGCGCCTTGTGTGAAGGCGGCTTCGAGGTCGTCTACAGCGATAACGGCGAGCCGCAGTTGACGCGCAGCAGTGCGGATTCATCCCTCATCTTCTTCTTCCTTCGCTTGCTCCACCGGCTACAACGGATCGCAACAGTGCCCGCCATTGACTACGTCGAGTACAGCGCACTGCTGGTCGTCGGGGAGGACGAACCAGCGGATGCTGTGCGATACACTCCGGCGACTCGGCGTTGACGCCGGAGTATTTGTCGTTTCTCATGCGTATATCCGAACGCATCGGAATACTGGAGCGCAACTTCGGCACCGCCGCCTGACAAAAGCGCTTACCGACAGGACGTCTCGGTTTCGAGCACGCGGTCACGTCGTTCATCACCTACGACACCTGCGATCATCCCCCCAAAACATGGGGCGAGAGAAATGCTTGTAAAACGCTTGCACCGTGCATCGGGCGTCATGAACCTTCCACGTTCAGCGCCAGGGGAGCCCTTACAAGCGTTTTACAAGCGTTTCTCCGGACATGAGCGGCTCGTCGGACGCCATTCCCGGTCAATTTGTCTGTTTTCGTTGCCCTGGGGCCGGCGCTCTGGATCTAGCTGACGGCCTCGTTGCACATAGTCGTACGCGTGACGCATTAGGATACCCGCTCTGTCCGAGCCTCCGGAGAGGCCTGATTCGGAAACGTGGACAGAAACGATCGCACCGCTTCGGGTCCCAGGATAAAGAGTGGAACATTAGGCCCCAGGCGCAGAGCCAGGGAAGAGGCGATCTAGCAACAGCGCTGTATACCGAAGTGCGTTGACCGATTTGAGAGCTTGGTCTGGGGCGTTGTGAATGATGTCATTGCGGGCCCTACGGATGCGAGCAGCGCGATCACGGTCATCCTTGGAGAATAAGCCAGCAGCAAGGGCTGCCCTCTCGTACTCAAAGGGTTCGTAGTCGACGCCCTTCCTGGGGATCTGAAGTCGAAACATCTCTTCCGGAGGGAACCGCTCTTCATAGGCAGCCTCCAAGACAGAAGCGCACATGATTATGGTTTCTGGCTCGAACCCCCAGACGTATAAGCGCGTGGCACGATCCAAGAACGCCGACGCGCGGTCGCTCAAGGCACGATCTGCAACGAGCGCCAGAAGGTCAGTTGCCCGAGTCTCGGCTCCAGCGAGAAGGACGTCGGCAGCATGAAGTGCCAGGTCGAGTTTGATCCCGTCGCGGATAATCGGATGGGCGTGGATTGCGCGAATGATGCGAGCAGCAAAGTCCTCGTTGACGTCAACGGAGACACCTGCGTTGGCGAGGAGCTCGCCGACTAGAGTGACGGCCTGAGAGCCAGCTCGCAGCGAGTGTAGAGACAGCGTCAGCGCCTCGGCCAATGAGTGAAGGTGACGGAACTGTGCGCGCTGCTGCTCCGAAATCTCCGACTCTTTCGGGACGTTCTGAAGCTGCCAGAAGGTGAGATACTCGTTGTACAACACATTTGCGGACGCACCAAGCCAGGATGCGGGGCTCCAGCTTTCGTCATCAGGATTGTAATCCACGAGGACCTCGCTCGAGAACACTTTTGTTTCTGTAAGCATTACGAGAGGTGGGAAGCTCTGCTAGGATGAGATCCTATTCTTAGCCGCCCCAGGTGTTGCGCGGTGCAGGGTGGGTCATTATGCTCAAGGTGCCGGGCCGACCTTGCCGGAAGCAGGTCGGTCTCGGGGTAAGCGCCAGTATGGGACTGGACGGCTTACCGACCAGCATGGCGAGCGGCGCCGTTCGGCCCATGCGGTTAGCACCCGAGCGCTGGGTTGCCCGCGCTTCTGGCGAAAACGCCCTACCAAAATCTGGGGGGCGTTTTTTTGTTGACAGTCGCGCCGACCGGTCAAGGAAAGTTGAGTGCGAAGAACGGCGCGCCCGGCGGTACGTGGGCCGGGCGGACATCTTGAATGATCCCCTTGGCCTTCGCGAAGGCCAGATCCTTGGTCTCGCCTTGGTGGAGCAATGCGGTCAACTCTGCATCAGTGAGGGACGTGCGCTCTTTGATGATGCCCGTCACGCGGGCCTCGCCACTCTTGAAGCTGCCAACGGTCTCTTGGAGTTGGCTCCAGGTGAGGGTAGTCCCTTGCGCGAAAGTCCAGGTCATGCCGTGGAGGAGAAAACTGGAATGCGGTGCCGCGAAACGATGATCGGCAGCCAAGAAGACCACGTTCGCTACCGAGTCAATGCTTCCGGTGTTGTGCATAGTCAGCGGCACCGGGAGGGCGCGCAGAAAGCTGTAAAGCGCTACACTCGCGTCGACTAACCCGCCGGTCGAGGAGAAGAGAAAGTAGAGCTCGTCGGGACTGGTCTGCTTAATGGCCTCCGCACATGGTGCCATCAACGACCGTGTCTTCTGCTCGTTGATGACGTCATAGTAGCTGAGATATGTGATTTTGGGCATCGACCCCCTCGGGAAGCGTACTAGCACGGATCGGATTCGGTCGAGAGCACGCACGGCGGTCATCGGTTGTCAAGGATTCCCGATTGCCGGTGCAAAAGTAAGATAACGAGCCCTCCTCGGCGGGTCAGCACCACGGACCGCGCCCCGCTGGTGCGCGGCGCGTCATCCGGCTATTCGTGCGTAAGGTCTATGACTTTCGACAGGCCCTGAAGGCACCGCTGGAATTCCCGGTACACCTGATCAGCCGCCTGCGCCTTAGCAGTGTCCCACGCGCCTACCAGCGACTCGTTGACCACGATGGCGGCGTCGAGGAATCGTTGACGCTCTTTGCCGATCAAGTGCCGCACCTCCTTGCTGGAGTTTAGCGCCAATTCCATTAGCTGGTTGAATCGCGCTTCCTCGATGTCGAACCCCCGCTGGCACTGCTGCGTCCACACTGAGGCTTGGTTCTTTTGAGGGCCGTTTCCAGTGCTCGCCTGCAATTCGCGGTGGAGGGAGGACGCCTCAGTGTTGATGCGTTGGTGAGCGTGACGCCGCTCGACCAGGAGCCCACGCAATTTCCAACCAGCGCCTCCCGCGATGGGAAGGGCGGCGAGAACGATGCCGAGCCAGGCCTGTACGCTCAAGCCGCCCTCGTGTACGAGGACCCGCACCGTGTCCGTGGCGTGGACGGTGTCATGAATGATGATGGTGTCGTGCTTTACCGCGTGCTGGAGACTGTCGGCAACGATGGTGGTGAGCTGATGAAGCATGGGAGAGAATCTACTGCCGACATCCCCATGCTATACAAATGGGACGGCGCCCGGCTGGTGTGCGGCGCCTGACCTGTAGTTGTCGCTACCTAAAATAGAATCATGTGGCGTGCCCGTGCCTTCTAGCTAACGCCCGCCGGGATTACTCATCTTTTGAAAAGCCCAAGGCGCGCGGCCAGAAGTGGGAACGCCACGAGCAGAAACAGAAGACCGCTGACGGTTTCGAAAGCGACCGCGAAATGAGCCTGTCCGCGAGCCTTTCCGTCAGCAGGTGCATAATCAGTCGCAGCCGTCGTGATCACTGCCAAGCTGAGGTACGCAGCCTCCCAATGATCGGTGAGTTTCGTCGTAGTGATGGTGACGTCGGCCGTTCTTGGGTCCACGCCTAAGTCCCGCCGAGTGAAACAGTCACACGTGTCGTAGATGGTTGCGAAGGCAATCACCTGGGCGGCAAACAGAAAAGTGACCACAGCGAGAGCCGTGCTTCTGTCCAGTAGAAGCCTGAACCAGCGACACGCGGCTACCACGAGTACGACAATCAGGTAGGCATCGACAAGCCCGACGGAAAACCATCCGAGCCCATGGGCGTCAAGACCAAACGACACAAGAGCGGCCACAACACACGCTATGCTGAAAATGAGATGGGCCGCATCCCATCTGTTCCAGCGCCGCCTGACGGCCTTCACCGCGCTGATGATGCTAGCGAGGAGAGCTTGAAGCTGGGCCTTCTGCATTGGGGCCGCTCCAGTGGGGGTACGCTGCAAATCTAGGCCCCGAGCCGGGCGTAACAAAAACGTAGCAAAACCACGTTTCGCAACGGGCACCAAACGCGTCTACCCCGCCTCGTAAGTGCTTGGTGCTGCATGTTGGCTTCCGTTGGGGTCCCCCGGGCGCGGCGCTTAAAATCGCGTGCGTTCACCACTACTGCCACACGCTAGTCCGAATTGCGTAGGATTAAGAACAACTGAGGGCCAGCGTGGCCGTTCCGGCCAGCGAACGCCGGCAGACATAAGGAATAGCACAGGCGAAGACCCGCACTGCTCACTACGTGGAGCTTGAACTCGTTAATGCTGGAAAGACTCACAGCATCCCCCTTGATCTGGTCAGTCTGGCCACGGACCGACGCAGCTTGGCCGATCCAAAGTGATTGTGGACGGACGGTATAGGACGCTCTGACGGGCCGGTAGGGCGAGGTCCCTAAAACAACAGTCGGATCATGGTCGGCCCGCCAGGGGAGCGGTACGACGCTCGCCCGCCCCTCTTCCGTCCGCTCGCCGAACAGGGGACCCGAGCAGAACTCTCTGCAAGCGTTTTGCAAGCGTTTCTCCGGGCATGAGCGGACAAAGATGCCAGACCGACAGGGCGCCGATGCTCGTCGGGACGCCATTCCCGGTCAAATTGTCCGCTCTTGGGGCCCTGGGGCGCGAGCTCTGGATCAGGAGAGTTCTACTTCGATCCTCCGACGGGCAACTAACCTGATCCAGACCCCGGCTCCAACGGTCCACGCCGCACCGGCATCCTACTCAGGCGACCTCCAGCGGACAAAGGACAACCATGAAGACCGAACGACTTCTCATTCTCCTCACCGCCGCGAACGCGGGGCTCTTCTCGTATCAGATGGTCCGGCCTCGTTCCAGTACGGCGGCCACGACCGATGTGCAGACCGTGATCCGGGGGCGCGCCCTTGAGATCGTCGATGATCGCGGCAGAGTTCGAGCCAGCCTGTCCGTGCTCCCCGAAGATCCCAAGCACATGTGGAAGGGCGAGGCCTACCCGGAAACCGTGTTGCTGCGGTTGATGAGTCCCGACGGCAGGCCGAACGTCAAGCTCGGTGCGTCGAAGCGGGGAGCCGCGCTGCTGATCGGCGGCGAGTCCGACCCCACCTACGTCCAAGTGCTGGCGGAGGGTGGCGAGAGCACCGTGAAGTTGATCGACAAGAACGGCACCGAGCGGCTGATCAAGCCATAGGCGCCCTCCTTGCCAGCTCGCTCACGAACCCTCGTTGCGCAGGATTGATCTTCCGGAGTGCCACCGTGACCGAGAACCACTCGGCGCGGTCAACCTCGGGGAATTGCTGACGCTTACCCGACTTGGGAGGCCATTCGAGAGAGAACACGTTACTGTGGAGCTGGGCGGGATCGCAGTCGCCTTCCACCGCCCACGCCTGGACTATCTTGCCGCCGCGCTGCGTGATCGGCGTCAACGGAATGAAAGGGCCTTGGGCCCGACAACCAGTCTCTTCCTCTAACTCGCGCTGCGCGGCAGCCAACGGCTCTTCGCCCGCCGCGAGCTCCCCCTTGGGAATCGACCAGGCCTCTTCGTCCTTCTTTGCCCAAAACGGTCCTCCCGGATGCACCAGGAGCACCTCAGGCTCACCATTCCTGAGGCGAAACATCAGGAGACCGGCGCTCGTCTTCGCCATCTCCTTGCTCCCCGGAGCTACTTCTGCCACACCGCATACGGGTCGCTGGGCAGCTCCCGCGCCAACACCCACTCTATGCGCTGCGCGTCCGCGTAGGGCAGGGGGTTGAGCTCGGCGTACAAATCGGGCCGCAGCCGCACGCCATAGCGCCGCACGTAGTGATTGTCCTTGACGCCGTACTTGTGGCGCTCGAACCGTGTCTCGGGGTCGAGCCCCGTCATCCCCACGTATAGAGGAGGCTTCTGGAGGTCATGGCTGGGATTGGCGGCGCGGAACTTCGCATGCTCGAGCACTGCGGGATCGAGCTCGATTACGTACACGTGATGTCGCGCGACCTTCTTCGGCACGCGGACCAATCTAGCAGCGGGCGGCCATAGAGCAGATACTTCGACGGTGGGTGGAACTCCACGTCAAGGAGGCGGCGCATGACGAAGGGACGTCTCGAAGGGTTCAGCGACGGCGTGATCGCGATCCTGATTACGATCATGGTGCTGGAGCTCAAGGTGCCGCACGGCACGGACTGGGACGCGCTGCGGCCACTCGTGCCGGTGTTCCTGACATACGTGCTGAGCTTCGTCATCGTCGGCATCTACTGGAACAATCATCACCACATGCTTCACGCCGCCGAGCGGATCAACGGCAAGGTGATGTGGGCGAACCTGCACCTCCTGTTCTGGCTCTCGCTCACGCCACTCATCACCGGCTGGATGGGCGAGAATCATTTCGCGCCCCTGCCGACGGCGCTGTACGGCGCGGTACTCCTTTGCTCCGCCATCGCGTACACGATCCTGCAGACGGCCGTCGTAGGAGCCCAAGGCCCGCACTCGAACCTCGCGACGGCGGTGGGGAGTGACCTCAAAGGGAAGGTTTCGATCGCGGCTTACGTCCTGGCGATCCCGATGGCGTTTGTGAATCAGTGGATCTCGGACGCGCTCTACGTGGCGGTGGCGCTGGTATGGCTGGTTCCCGATCGGAGGATGGAGGCGCGTTTCGGAGTTACGCGCGCAT
>WNGH01000938.1_pt1 | contig 37351 bp, 25 predicted proteins | sample 5400631 | NCBI WGS metagenome assembly WNGH01 (sample SAMN13153373, study PRJNA577476) | soil metagenome | isolation source: 115 cm soil or saprolite under Garry oak tree replicate 1 | place: USA:California | collected 2016-06-15 | reverse complement strand
TCGAAATCCGGCTCCGCTTCGTCTCGTTTTAGAATATCGAGACCCTTTTGACCAAGCAGTTGCCACGCAATCAGATTCCACGGCATTCGGAAGTAGCGCGTCGTGCCGTCCGGAGCTTTAGCGATGCCCCCCACCTTCCAATCCACCTTGTCAAACGACACCGCCGCCACAACCGCCTGCGGCGGCTTCTTCAAATCCGCTTCGGCCAGGATGCTCTGAATCGCCGTGTGCTTTAGGTTCAGCTTGCTGCCCAATGTCGTTGTGTAGAAGAGTGTCGTGAGTGTATGGGATTTCCCGCCGCCGAACGTCTGCGCCACGTTGATGATAGACTCGCCACCTGGTTGCCCCGCTAGTCGCCTCAGCACGTCCGCGCAGAAACGCCGCAAGTTAGGGGTGGCGTACGTGGTCTTGAAAAATTCATCCGGCTCACAATAAAGCGGCTTGTCCGGACCGGTCTCATGAATGACGCGGTGTATATCCACCGCAAAGTCAGCGGAGGTCAGTGCCTTTGTGCGGATTTCACTTCGCAGTATGCAGCTCTGTCTCCAGGGAACAATTACATTCTTTGGCATAGCTCAATCCTTCTTTCCGTAACTCACCATCGCGGGAAAAAACGGTTCATCTTTCACGACCCCCTCTTCCACCACATGCCGTCTGGTGAAGTTCAACTGCGTGGCAATCGCCTCTATTAGGCGGCGCTCCGTATCTTGCCTGTCGCGCATCGCCAGTTCCCGTGTGGCCTGGATCAATGCCGGGAAGGCCCGCTCGCTGGCGAGACCCCAGGCTTCATATTGCGTTTGCACTTCGGCGGCTTGGTTGCGGTGGAATAAGGCCATGAGCCGGTGTAGCCGGTCAATCAGCGGTGCGGGCTGGCCATTATGCGGCTCGCCTAGCTGTTCGTCCGCCGCCCGCTCTTCCCAACCGCGTAGCTGGAACTCGTTTCCGCTGCTCTGCTCCTCGTCTCCTTCGTCTTCTTCAGCGTCTTTGCGCGGACGACCTTTTTTTGACTGCCCGCCTTGCTCGATGATATTCCACACTACCTTCAATTCCGTTTCCGTCTTTCCGCACCCCTGCGCATACAGGATGCATGCCCCGGCGGGCGTCGTCTCCAGCCCAAAAGACGACCGGTGCAGTAGGTAGTATTGCGTCACCGCGTCCAGTTCCACCGACTCACCGCGTCCTTGCGTTTGCGCCTGCAAATCCTGAAAACCGGGCAGTTCGCCCAGCGCGAATTGCAGCACCAGCCTGCGGACCTCCGTGAGAAACGCCGGCACTGTCATCAAACCCCCTTCCGTCTTCTTTACGAACGGATGTTCGCTGTAGGCTTCCAACGCGGGACCGAGTGCAGCCCAAAGGAAATCTGGCCCTTTGATGCCGAGGTCAAAATAGTATTGGAGAATGTTGCGACCACCCAAAGCGTGACGCGGGTTAAAAAGAATTTCACGCATCCGCTCGAGCACTTGAACATCCCAACCTGCCCGCGTCTTTTCGCTTCGCTTGCGGCAGACCAACCAAACGGAAGAAGAAAGCGCAGCGGATGCTTGTCCGCGCGCCCTCGCCTCACGCTCGGTCTGAATTGGCCAGCTTGCACTCACAACTGCACCGCCTCGAATAAGTGCGCCGACAAGTGTTTCCCATGCATCAACTGACTTGTTTGCAAAAACAATGACCAACCGACCATTCTCACTGAGCTTGTCGCAAGAGGCTTTGAAGGCCCGCGCCATGCCGTCTTCGTAGCTTCGCTTGCTAGCTTCTCGGTTTCCGTCGAAACGTGATTCATCGTCAATCAGTTCACCGTCATTCAACTCGCGATTCCACTTAGGAGCGAGGGATTCGGCGAAGACTTCGTCAACTTCTGGGGAGGCTCCTGAGAGGGTTCGGCGCAGCCAAATGTAGAAGAAGTCCATCAAGTCTGAATAAGGTATAGCGTCGTAGTAAGGAGGGTCCGTAATAACGACATCCAGAGAGGAGGCTTTGTTGTTGTCAGCCAGCGCGGAGGCCCGTTTGACATTGACAGGGCATGAGGCCAAACCGGTTGCGGTAGCAGAATCGATATACTTAGCTATTAGTTCTAACTGGCCGGGATACCCCCCAGATACTTCCGCCGTCGTCACACACTCAGCCAAATCCCAACACATTGGAAGAGCAAAACGTGCGAACGTGTTCCGTATCTGGTCATAGTCGATAGTCCACGAACAACTCGCACTGCTACGATCTCCCAGCCTATCCAAAGTTACTGACAGATAGGCACCCACGGCTTCAGCATGTTTGCATTCCTGATCCGAGAGAGCCTTAACTGCGGCGCGGATGTGTTTGGCAAAGGTAGCAAGGGCCAGAAGTTGGCGTGGTGTGAAAAGATCGCGCCAGACATTCAGTCCATATCGTCGCAGTGAGAACGCCCGCGAAGCTCCGCTGCCGCCTCCGATGGGGGTTGGCTCGTTAGGGATACCGAATGGAATATCGCTGAACACACGTTCGAGGTCGTCGATATCAACATTGGCGGCTTCAAGCTCCTCGTCAGCAGGTAATCGATAGGTTTTGATGGTTCTCTTTCCCTGTGTGGTTTCCGCCACCACGACTGTCATTTGTACTCCAAGCAACCCTTGCTGCCCCTGGCGGCGCAAATCCTCCATGCGGAGCGCAATCACTCCCGCTCTACCGCTGCACGGACTCCACACGCCCGCACGGTTCATTGTGCCAGTCCTCAAGAAATCCATCAGTGTCTCCTGGGTGATTTCCCACGCCTGCAAGTGCGGATTCTCGTGAATCAGGCGCTGAGGACTACTGAGGTCGTCGTCGCGCAGTAGCTTAAACGTGACACCAGAGCCATCTTCCTTGGGAACTGGCAGTAGCGCCGCGCGTTTGCCCTTTTTTTTGCAGAGCCAAAAGGTCTTTAACAATGGAATGCGTCCTGCGGTACGTGGGTCTCGCGCCGTGCGCGCCCATAAGTAAGCTACAGTTGGCTCGCCTTTTATTATAGGATAACGCACCGACAAATCTTGCCTGGCGCGCTCCAAAACCCAGCGCCCCCATGCTCTCACCTGCCACGCCAAGTCGGCGTCGGGCAGAAATTTGATACCCTCAAGCCGTTCCGCGTTACCTGATTTGGGCGAATTGTCGAGTGAGTACTGTTTGTGATCAGTAAAGTGCGGTCTGTCTGTCCCTTTACGTTTCCTGATCTTACCTGTCAGGAAATCCTCCACGAAATCCGGCCAGTCATTGACAAATTCTGGCAGCGGCCATTTCTTGCCGGCAAACTGCTGTGGGTAATCCAACGTGCATTTGAGAATGAACCAAGCCACCGGATTCAGATCAGAAGCCGTTACTTCGCAACCAAGCCGCATTGCCTCCAGCGGAATCGCCCCACCACCCGCAAATGGGTCCAGCACCTTCGGCGCGCGTCCGCCATAGAATTCGCGAATCTGGTCGCGCAGTTTGTCTATCGCTGGATCATTCTCTTGCCCCCACGCAAGCACGCCGCCCTCGACCGTCCTTTTCTGCTCGGACACAGGATTGCCATCTTCATCCTGCTCGGTCACCATTTTCACCACGACCTTACCGCCAATGAGATCCAGCAACTTCTGGCGATCTTCCGCATTGCCAGGGTCTGGCAACAGAGTCGCCAATAGCGCGGCGCGGCTTGCCGCCAGCGGTCGACGCGCGGGCCAAATATGCAGTGTCGAGATATGCCCGTGCCGGACATTTTTTTCATGCACGCTCGCCACGGACGCTTGTTCTAACGGAAATGCAACCTCAATAAGCCGCGTTTTATCGTTCATAAATCACTGCTTTTGATTCAATGTCATCAAGAGCAACTCCGCCACCGTTCCCATGACTCGCACGGCGTGGCGAGCTTCCATAGCCGTCACCGAAGGTAACCAGGGTCTTCCATGTCCCGTGCCTTCTTTGTTCCGGAGAGTATTGAGGGCATAAGCGGCATCGTATAGCGCCCGCTGCAGCCGGTGTTGCGGCGGCTCACCATTCACTGGCTTGTCTGCTGCAGTCTTCAAGCCAACGGCAACGAATGCCTGGCCAAGAAGTGTGGGAAAGTTGTGAGGTGGATTCGTAATATTCCAGACTTCGCGCAGCACGTGAGCCGCCGTTGCTTCGACCAAATCTTTGCTCGTACCTGCGAGCAACGCTGCATCTTCAGCGCCTCTTTGCGCACGGCGTATATACGCTTCCAAAGCTTTCGTCAATTCCGTCCCGCTCATTGTGTCCAAAACCTGGGGGCGCAACTCGCCATCAGAGGAAAGAGCAAACCCCTCCGAAGCCAACGCCTCGCGAAAGTTGTTGATTGCGTCTTTGCCGACGTAGTTCGGTGAATCTGTCCGAAATCCACCGCAGCTCCGTACCATACCGGTAAGTTGTTCCACGAACCCTCGTCCACGTTCAAAATGATTTTCGACCGCCCAGCTAAGAACCGCTCGGACCCGCTTTGCCTTGCCAACAGACTGCCCTTGCGACTTGGGGTCTCCCGCCGTCAGCTTCCATCTGTTAATGCAGAACTCAATGTCTGAATGGCTCGGTTCCCGCGTAGCTACCCGCGCATCGTCCACCAGACGCGCCATGGCGAAGAGAATGCTGTCATTGAGTGGTGGAAGTGTTGTCATATTCAGTCAGATACAGCCGCCGCTACGATGTCGCCGAGGTTGATAGTGAACGTCTGGCGGGTTTTGAAAGCCAGCTGGATGGGGTCTTGCACGCGGTAAAGCCGCGGCTCAGTCGCGCAGTCTACCACCACGTAGAGCCAATACTTGTCACGAACATTCGCCGCTGTCGGCCATTCATTGTCCGTCAAGTGAACGGCACCGCGCCCAGCGCGCCCCTTCACTTCAATCACGATTTTCTCACCGTTCAGCCGGTGACTTTCCAAATCGTATCCGCGCGCCAAATGCGGAGCCGATACGTCGTAAACCCGCGCACGATGGTGATCAACTTCATAATTCATGGCGATGCGCATCGCGATCGCCTCGATATTTTTGTCGTAGGCATCTTTCGCGTCCGGGCTGCTGTCCGGGATTACCAGCGCCACGGCCAAGCGCTGGAACTTAACAATATCCAGCAAGTCCGATCGACGTTGTTCATAAAGCAAGCTGAACGCCTTGTCCTCAGCCAAGTGCGCTTGCTGGGCTTTGACTTGATCCAAGCGTTTCACGGCGTTCACATCGCCCTCGCGCATGCGGCGGGAAAGTTCTGTTCGCTCTTCGGCAAGGTCGCCGCCGTAGAAATCAAAACCTCGCTGCAAATCTTCCATTCGCGTTAAGGCTTCTGCTCGAAGTGCGGCTCGGCACTGCTGCAAGATGCTCGCGTCGGCCTCGGCGCGCGCGTAGCCGTCAGCACGCATCACTTGCTCCAGCGGGTTTTGTAGCAGAGCCCCAGCCTTCCACGTCAATGATGGTGGAGCGGGCAGCAACGCCAACAAATGATTCGCGGCACAGGGCGAAAACTGGCCGCTTTCATCCCATCGTATTCCCACCAATCGTCGATCGAGCTTCGCTGTTGCGCTCGCCTGATTCCTATTGTTTGGCAGGGTCGTCTCACCGATCTCGCAGGAGTAAATCGCGGCATAGTAGGGTTTCTCCGACGCCGGATCGAAGAACAATGCGCCTCGCGCAACGTCCGGACTAAAGCGCTCAATCGTCTCCGCGCAGAGTCCATCAAACAGAGGATCACCTGGCCGGAGAAACGCGACCTTATCCGCAGGCACGCCTTCCGGCGCGGTATCGCGGCGAACGGACACGAAGGCGGGCAATCGCGTGCCAGGATTTCCAATGCGTCGCCAGAGCCATGAACCGTCAGCTTCCACAGTCAACCTCGCGGCGGCGTTCAAATCTCCATCAATTCGAATGCCCAGCCGAGGCGATACTTTGGTTACAAAGTTTGAGATATAAGCTGGAAGAAGACGGTGAAAGTTTTCTACTTCCATCTCGCCCTTGAGCTGCCCAAGTCGCTTTGCCACATCGCCAAAAGACGATGCCCGTTGGCGCTCCTTTTCCACCCGCGCCCGGAGTTGTTGTGTCGCCAGCAGGTTCTCGAGCTTGCGTTGGCCGGAGTAAGGCGAGGTCTCAAACAGAGCATCGCGCATCAGGTCACGTAGCGAGATGTCCTGAAGCTGTTGCCCCACTACGTCAAACACTTTGTCGCTGCAGAGCTCCCGCCGCGCCTCTTCCAGTTTGTGCAGCAAGGTGGCCAGCACATCGCCTTCGCGTGTATTTTCGGCGACGAGATTGAAGATCCGAACCTCTTCGTGTCGCTGACCAAATCGGTGTAACCTGCCCATCCGTTGCTCCAGTCGCGCCGGATTCCAAGGGATATCGAAGTTCACCATCAGCCATGCGAATTGCAGATTGATTCCTTCACCAGCGGCATCCGTCGCCAGCATCACCCGCGCGCTGGGCCGGTCAGGATCGTCCACCCCTTGTGCCCGTCGAAACTCCGGCGGCATGAAGAAAATCCGTTGCTCCTCCCGCTCCGCCACGTCCATGCCACCATGAATCGACGCAATCTGACTGGTATAGCCCAGCGCCTCAAAGCGGCCTTGAAGATACCGCAGCGTGTCCCGGTGTTCGGTGAAAATCAGCAGCTTCTCCCGTTGGAATTCTGGCAAGTCCACCAGCTCCTTCAGCTTCGCGAACTTGGCCTCCTGTTGCTGGGCCAACACGCCTTCGCCCACTTCGATGATATTGTCTAGGTACTCCAGTTCCTTCCGCCGCTGTGCGGAGTCCGTCGGCCTCGCCAGGCGCAATGCCTGTTCTTCAAAAACCTCTTCACGCTCTCGGCCCGTGACCTCTGGCTCGTCTTCGTCAGCGGTACTGGTGTCAAAGTGCGATATCAGGCGCTCAACCGACATTTGTTCACCCATGGTCGGCATTTGCTCGCTTGTGATGCGTTCGCGTCGACGTCGCAACGATTCCAGCATGGCGAAAGTCGAGCTAGCCAGGCGCCGCTGCAGAACCGCGACCACCATCGCTGCAGCGTTTCGGTCCTTCGATGCACTTTGCTGGTAACTCCACTTCAAATATTCGGTCGAAGCGTCGTAGAACGCGCGCTCCGCGGGTGTCAATGGAAAACTGTTGGTCTGGCAAAGACGCGGCTTATAAATCGGCTTGCCGTCGTAATCGATCATTTCCTCCTTCAGCCGCCGAATGAAAAACCGCCGCCGCTTCTCCTGAGGCACAGCGTCTAGCGCGGACGGAGTCGAAAACACGTTCGGGTCGAGCAGTCGCCACAAGGCGAAATATGGGAATGGTTTCCCCATGTGTGCCGTAGCGGTCAGGAGCAAAAGATGAGGAGATTTCTTGCCGATAATTTCTGCGAGCTGGTACCGGTTTGTTTTGGTGTCCGCCCGGTGAGGGTCACCCCAGGAAAGCTTGTGTGCCTCATCAAAGACAGCCAGATCGAAATGTGGGCCATTTTCACTCTGAAAAAATTTGCGCATGCTCGCTGTCGCTGCCGTGTCCACACTCACGATGACGAATTGTCCGCCCGGTTCAGAAAATGGGTCCCGGTCGTCAAAATCTGCGCTCCGTAGGACGCGAAATTCCAAATTGAAGAAGTGACGCAACTCCCGGCGCCAATTCCACGTCAGGCCGGCCGGACAGAAAATAATTGCCCGCCTTATCCGTCCACGGTTGACCATCTCACGGGCGTAAAGACCAGTCTCGATGGTCTTACCTGCGCCCGCGTCGTCAGCAAGGAGATAACGAAGCGGATTCTGAGGCAGCAAATGCTCGTAAACCACTATCCGCTGGTGAGCCAACGGCACAACCCTCGAAATTTCGAGACCAAACGCTTTGTTGAACAAGTGCCCGTTCTGCAGACGGGTGGCTTCCACGACCAGTTTGACCGCTTCAGGATCACCCTCAAAATTCAACCTGGAAATCGAGGACTTTATCCCTGGCAGTTCCTGCGTTACCTGCCGTTCCTTTGCGAGCAATGCTTGGATTTGAACAACGCGACCCTTCTGCGGGACGGCTTTGCCGTTTTCCCAGCGATTGATTGTCGCAAACGAAACTCCTAGAACCTCAGCAAAGGCTTCCTGAGACAGTCCCATTTGAATTGTCAAGAATAAATTCTAGGACGCGCTATAACAAACGCTATACTAACACAATCCAACGTAAAATCCATTGGTTGAGCTAGTTTTCTTGAAAACGATTGAGGGGGTTGCGAGATGCTTAACTTGGCCTGGGGAGAGGTCTGTTGACCTAGCTGGAATTTCTTTATCAGGGCCTAAATATTGCGCAAGCCGACCACAATAAAGACGCTCAGTCAGACTTCTTTTACGACTTTGTTGCGTTCGAGAATATCAGCGACAACGTTCCAAAAAAGAAGGCGGCTGTAAAACAGCCGCCTTCTTTGAACCTGTCGTGAGAGATGTTTTCACCCTTCGATGACTTTCTTCCACTTCGCACGGACCTTGTCACGAAGCTCAGGCGAGGACTCGGCCACCGGTGGGAAGTCCTTCATCCACTCGAAGGGACGGCAGGCGTCGATAACCGCGCGGGAGTTGAAGCCCTTCTTGCTCGGGTGAATTCGCGGATCGAGCGGACCGCTCCAGCAGCGGCGCAGGATCTCGATGGATTCCACCGGATCGGAACGGCTGGACAGCGCCCACAAGACGTCGAAGGTGTTGGTCGGATCGATGTCCTCATCGACGACGATCACATAGCGCCCGAGGTACGCGCCAGCATGGACTTGGGAGGCGACCAACATGGCTTGGCGCGCATGGCCGGGATAGCGCTGCTTGATCGAGATGATGTTGAACAGGCGGCCACCGCCGGCTTCGTGACACCACACACCCCTCACATCAGGAACACCGGCTTTTTCGACCTGTTCCCAAATCAACGCCGCTTTCACCATGCATTTAGCAATGGAGTAGTCTGAAGGCGGTCTGCCCGGCCGGGCACAGCAAAGAATTGGATCATTGCGGTAGTAGACATTTTCTACTCGCACAACCGGCTCAGGACGGCTCGAGCTAGCATAATAACCGGTCCATTCGCCAAACGGGCCTTCGGTCTTTCTGTCGGTAGGATCCATCCACCCTTCGATGACAATTTCAGCGCTAGCTGCAAACGGCAGCCCAGTAGATTTCCCTTCGATAACTTCAATCGGCGAGCCCTTGAGACCGCCGGCATAATCGAATTCCGACACGCCGTAATCGATCTCGTTGCCTGAGACCATAAAGAGCACCGGATCCTGGCCGACGGAGATAACTACGGGGCAGGGTTTGCCGCGGTCGAAATATTTGGCGCGCTGGATGTTGCCGTGCTTTCCCGGCGAGATGTAGAGTCCCATGCTCTTCGCATCGTGGACCATGCCGCGATAGGCGCCGAAATTCACCCAGCCTTCGTCTGGGTCGCGGGTAGTGACCAGGCACGCAGTGCCGATAAAGCGACCGCCATCGAGCTCGTGCATGAACGGCACCGGGAATTTGAGCAGGTTGACTTTGTCACCGGAATCGACGTTCTCAAGAATCGGGCCCTTCGTGACGACTTTGTGCTTGATCGGCTCATGGGTGACGAGCTTCTGGCGGAAGGCTCGCACCAAATCCAAGTTGGATAGTTCCATGGGCAAGCCTAGATTCAACGCCATGCGTTTGAATGAAGCGTTCTGGGCAAACAGGGTCCGGAATCCTTTTGGATATCCCGGAACATTGTCGAAGAGCACTGCCGGCACCACACCGCTTTTAGACTCGCGGGATAAAAGCTCGGCGAGCGTACCCATTTCCAAATTCCAATCGACGCCATCGACCTTCTTTAACTCACCGATGCTGTCAACGATTTCCAACCAGTCACGGAGATCCGTGTATTTCGGCGTTTTTCCAGCTTTCATTTCGTCTTCGGCTAACTTTCTCGCCTCTAGTGCGGTCATTGATTCATTCTCCTTTCAGTCTCCAAGAGCTTTATATTAGTTGCCCAGCATCGATTCATCAACACCCTCCGTATCTTCAGCGGGCAGACCGTTACAACTTCCCGGATCGAGATGGAGGTACACCTTATCCCCTGGCTTTACGGCATTGAAAGGATGGGTGTGAACCGCGAGTAAATCGTCGCCCACGGCAACCTTACATTGATACGCATCGCCCATAAAAATCGCTTCCTTGACCGTTCCTTCGAGAACATTCTCCAACCCTTGCGGCTTTTCTTTGTGCAAGGGAATATTCTCCGGCCGAATCGAAATCACGGCGGCTTGGTCCTTTTTCAGTCCTGGGGCTGGAATGAAAGTGAGCAGGCCTTTCTTGGTCTGGATTTTCCCAGGTTTCGAATCGCCGTCCAGCTCAACCACTTTACCTTCGATTAAATTGGTCAGCCCCAAGAATGTCGCAGTGAAACGTCTTGTCGGACGGGCGTATAGCTGATGAGGCGCGCCAACTTCGATCAGTTTGCCCCCGTGCATGACGGCGATCTGATCGGAAATGGCCAGCGCTTCAGATTGATCGTGAGTGACGAAAATAGTGGTGATATTGGTCCTTCTCTGTAGCGCCTTGATCTCGGATCTCATCTGCACGCGCAACCTGGCATCGAGATTGCTCAACGGCTCGTCCAGGAGCATGACCTTGGGCTCGTTCACAAGCGCTCGCGCGAACGCGACTCGCTGCTGTTGACCACCGGAAAGCTTCGGCGCCGGGCGGTCTTCCAAACCGTCCAAGCCGACGATTCTCAAGACATCGGTTACCCTCTTTTTGATTTCGACTTTCGGTCGCCGTTGAACCGTGAGAGGATAGGCGACGTTTTCCGCCACGGTCATGTGGGGCCAGATCGCGTAGGATTGAAAAACCATACCGATGGGCCGTTTATTGGTCGGGACATATAGCCGTTCACCGAACGCGAAGACGGTCTGCCCGCCGATACTGATCCTACCGCCTTCGGGCCGTTCGAGACCCGCGACGCAGCGGAGGGTCGTAGTTTTACCGCAACCGCTCGGCCCCAGGAAAGTGTAGAGCGACCCCTGGGGGACATTCAGTGTCACTCCTTTTAGAACATGCACCCGTTCCTTATCTTCGCCGAAATATTTTTCCAGCGCCTCGATTTGAACCATGTCTTTCTTCTCTGCCATTTGGCCTCCCGAATTCGTCAGCCCGCGATCAGCGACACGAATCTATTCCGCGATACCGACTCTCGCGCCGAGCTTGCGTGCGACAAAAGCCATCGTAACCAGCAAAAGCACCATCAATACGCCGAGCGCGCAGACATAGGTGTATTGTCCGCCTTCCCATAAGTCAAATGCCATAATCGACAGCACCGTGCTGTTGTAAGAATACAGCAATATAGAGGTCGAAAGCTCCCGGAGCGCGATGATGCTGATATAGATCCAGCCCGCTGTAAAACCGGGCATCAGCAAAGGAAGGATTACTTTTCTAAAGGTCTGAAACCAAGTGCCGCCGGCCGTCAGCGAGGCCTCTTCCAGTTCTTTGTTGATTTGGATCATCGAAGCCGAAGCCGCCCGGATCCCATAGGGCATGAACTTGGTGATGTAAGCCAAAAGCAAAACCCAGATGGTGCCGTAAATCGGAATCGGCAGAGTGAGATAGACCCAGATCAGACTCACGCCCAAAACAATGCCCGGCATAGCGATCGGAATAAAAGTCATGTTGTCGAGCAGGGCCCGGCCCGGCAGCTTGGTCTTCACGGTGATCCAAGCGATGAGCGATGTCAAAAGCATCACCAACGTCGCGGAGCCGACGGAGAGATAGAAACTGTTCTTAAAGGCGGTCAGCGCGAGCGGATAGTTCAGAATGTATTGGTAATTGGCCCAGGTCATTTTTTCCATCAGCTCGCGTGAAGGCACGCCATAATACGGAATGAACGAGGACCAGAGCAAAACGAAAACCGGCAGAATCACCGCCAAAAAGAAAATCAGGAAAGAAACCCCGAGGGTCAAATATTTCCAGACTCCAAGATCAATCACCCGCGGACGATAGCCTTTTCCGGTAACAGTCGCATAGCGCTCTTCGCGCCGGGTGATCCTCCCATAAATGAGAACCCCGGTGGTGCTGATCACCAAGAGCGTCACGGCGTAGGCGCCCGCCAACCCGAAGTCCGAAGGAAACTGGTGAATGGCCAGGAAAATTTTTGTAGTGAAGACAGAGATTTTCGCCGGGACTCCGATCAATGCCGGCACCTCGAAAGCCTCGATACCACGAATAAAATTTATCAGTAGGACGCTAAACATGGCAGGACGCATCAGGGGAAGCGTAACGCGGCAGAACGTCGAAAAGGTGCTGGATCCGGCCGTCAGCGCCGCCTCTTCTAACGACGTATCCATGTTTCGGAACGCTGCAGACATCAGGAGAAAGACGAGCGGATAGAGGTGGATCGATTCGGCCCAGATCATCCCCCACATGGTATAAATGTTAAAGGGCGCAGATTCCAAGCCCAAAAAATCCTTGACTACCAGGTTGATCAACCCGATCTTGGGGCTGAGCAATAAAATCCACGAGATAGTGCTGAGAATTCCCGGAATGATAAACGGGATCAGCGACATGACCACAAAGAGCTTTTTTAGCGGCGTATTCGTGCGCTCGCTAACCCAGGCGAGAAACGTCCCGATTAAAAAGGTCAGCGTGCAGGTACCGAGGCCGTAATAGATAGAGTTGAGGAGAAGAAAGTAAAATTCTTTATCAAAGTAGGCCTTGACGTAGTTCTGAATAGTATATGTCGCTCCGGGCTCTCCGATCGGCGCGCTCCGAATGCTCCCGTAAAGAAGCATCACCAGAGGCACGCCAGCCAGATAGAGGACGAATGCAATTGCCCCGATGAGAATGAGGGTTTGGGAGTTAAACCTCCGCACCCTGTGCCTCCCGGACTAAGTCACTACCGGTTGATATTGTGCACGACCTGGTCCGCGATCATCGTCTTTTTGACCTCCTCCTCGATCAAGGTCCAGAGGTGATCTTCATATTGCAGGAACTGTTTATCCCGCTTTACGGCAAGGTCGCGTGGCCGCGGGATATTGATCTTGATTGTTTCTTTTACTCGACCGGGACGGGCACCGAATACGATAACGCGATCCGCCAGGTAAATCGCTTCATTGATCTGGTGAGTGATGAAGAGAACCGTCTTCTGCGCTTCTCGCCAAATCCGCAACAGCTCCAATTGCATGATTTCACGGGTTTGGGCATCCAGCGCGGCAAAGGGCTCGTCCATGATCAGGATCTCAGGATCCACGGTCAGCGCCCGCGCAAGGTTACAGCGCTGCTGCATTCCGCCGGATAGCTCGTGGGGATAATGTTCTTCGAATCCTGTCAGCCCGACCAGTTTGATAAACTTACGCGCCCGCTCGACCCCTTCCGTATTGTTGAGACTTTGACATTCCAAGCCGAACGTCACGTTTTTGAGCACCGTTCTCCACGGCATTAGACAGGCGTCCTGAAACACCATGCCGCGGTCGGTGCCCGGTCCGGTAACCTGTTTTCCATCTATGACTAAATTACCGGCCGTCGGTTTGAGTAAGCCGTCGCAGAGATTGATGAACGTGGTCTTGCCGCAGCCGCTGGGCCCGACGATGCTGACGAACTCGCCGTCTTCAACCGAAAGGTTGACGTTGTCGAGCGCCAGAAGTCTTCCACCGGTTCTCGGCTGATAGTACTCCATTCGTAATCCCGTCGCCTGTAATTTGGTTTGTGCCACAATGCCTCCTGATTTATTTATGAGTTGTTTTATCAGCCAAATCGAAGCCCAAAGGACATCCTGCAGGTACCAAATAACCGACAAGAACGCACTAGGAACTATCATTTTCAATTGTTTTTTCAAGTATTGACCCACCGTGATTGACAATCACGTTTGGATTAGATAGCTTCGCGACGAAAGTTTGCATAAAATTTTTCATGCAATCCCGTTTTTCATGGCCTACACGTTGCGCAATCCTAAATCAAGAGCACGAGGATCGGAAAATCTCTCCGCCCGGGTTTATAATCAGATTAAAAATCTAATCTTGTGCAATGAGGTCTTGCCGGGCCAAAAACTTCATCATCAGGAACTCAGCGAACGTCTCGGTGTCAGCAGGACTCCCGTTCGAGAAGCTCTGACCCGTCTCGTGCAGGAAGGCTATGTCTCCTTTCTGCCGAATCGCGGTTTTACCTGCAAAGAAATTAGATTGCAAGAGGCGGAAGAGCTTTACGATCTCCGCGAAGCTTTAGAGGCGTTTGCCGTGGAAAAAGCCATCGAGAACTTGACTGATGATGGGCTCGATGATTTCGTGAACAAGGTGGACCGGTACGGCGAGGACGTGCAAAAACGGTTCACTAAGGAGCGACTCGTCTATGATCAGGATATCCATCTGGGAATCGCGCGCCTATCCGGCAACGCCACGCTGACGAAAACATTGGCGCAAATTTTCGAACGCATTATCTTGAAAAGGCGCACCGATGGTCTCTATGACCCGGCTCGGGGCATGACGGCTCATCAAGAACATCTTCGGCTCTTCGAGGCCATGAAGCAACGCGACGTTCAACAAGCCGTCACAATTATTCGCTCGCACATTCGAGCGGGTAAGGATAACGTTCTCATCGATTTGAAGCAGAGACAGGAGATGCGCGAACTGCAAAGCAGCGAAACCGTGAATTGAGAAAAAACCAAACGGAAAGGAAGAAACATGGCGGCAGATTTAGTCATTAAGAATGGTTGGGTAGTGACACCTGAGGAAACCTTCAAAGGGGGCGTGGCCATCAGCAACGAGAAATTCGTTGCCATCGGCGCGGACGACCAGCTACCCCAAGGCAAAGAGGAGATCGACGCGAAAGGTAAACATATTCTCCCCGGTATCATCGACGGACACGTCCATTTTAGAGAGCCCGGCATGACTCACAAAGAAGATTTCGCCACGGGCTCGACAGCCGCAGTCTGTGGTGGAGTCACTTTTGTTGTTGACATGCCGAATACCGTGCCTCCGACGGCAGACGCCGAGCAAGTCAAGGTTAAGCAACAACTGGGAGAGCAAAAGTCCTTAGTCGATTTCGGCGTGACCGGCGTCGTTGTCCAAACGAATACCAAAAACATTCTTCCGATGGCCGCCGCCGGCGCCATCGGCTTCAAGATCTTCTTCGGCGAAACGATCGGCAATCTCCCCTTCCCCGATGACGGTATGTGCATGGAGGCCTTCGATTACATCGCGCAATCGAAGCTGCCGCTGGGTATACACGCCGAGAACCGGCAGATCATGGCCTACTGCACCAATAAGCTCAAAACCGAGGGGAAGAACGACGCGCGTTACTGGGAGGCCTCCCGTCCGGATATCTGCGAGGCGGAATCCGTGCACCACGCGCTCTTCTTCGCCGAAACCTTCGGCACGAAGCTCCACGTTTTTCACATGAGCTCCAAACAGGCGGCCTACATGGTGCGCGACGCCAAGGCCCGGGGACTGAGAGTCACCGCAGAGACCGGACCGCACTATCTTTTGCGTGAACCCAACGATATGGACCAAGTCGGCTCTTTGCTGAAGATGAACCCGCCGGTTCGCACCAAAGATCACGCCGAGGTCTTGTGGGATGGTCTGCGCAATGGTTATGTCGACATGCTCGCCACTGACCACTCCCCCCACACGCTCGATGAGAAGGGTTCGGATCTCTACGGCAAGCTCACGAAGCCGGCGATTTGGGATTGCATCTCCGGCTTTTGCGGCGTTGAAACCGGCGTGCCGTTAATCCTGACGGAGGTCAACAAAGGCAGGCTGACCCTCAACCAATACGTCAAAGTGGCCTGCGAGAATCCGGCGAAGGTTTGGCAGATCTATCCGAAGAAAGGCGCGATCCGCCTCGGCTCCGACGGCGACGTCACCATCATCGATAGGGACAAAGAAGCGGTGATTGACGTTAACAAGCTCCACAGCAAGAACAAACCTTCTCCTTGGCACGGCTGGAAGGTCAAGGGCGTTCCGGTTTGCACGGTGGTGCGCGGCCACGTGCAGATGAGGGACGGCGAGCCTTGCGGCAAACCCATTGGCCGTATGGTCAAGCCCAATCCAGCATAAGGAAGAGTATTATAGTATTATAAGGATGTGTAGGGGCGACCGGCCGGTCGCCCTTACGGCGGTCATTTATGAAACGTCCCGAGCCTCTAGAATTGTACCAACCTATCTCGCTCCAGGAAGCGAGTCGCCTGTTAAAAGAGCACGGTCCGGGCGGCCGCTTCCTTGCCGGCGGCACCGATCTGGTAATCGCTATCAAGGAAAAAGGGCTGGTACCGAAATACGTGGTGGACCTGAAAAAAATCCCAGGGCTTTCAGCAATTCGCGAGCATGCTGACGGGAGTGTGACCATCGGCGCATTGACGACGATGCGCGAGGTCGAAATTTCGCCGGCGATCATACGGAAATTTCCCTTTCTGGCGCAGAGCGCGGCCGAGGTTGGTTCGATTCAAATAAGAAACCGGGCGACGGTCGGTGGCAACATGGCCAATGCCACGCCGTCCGCCGACGTGGCTCCGGGCCTGATCGCCCTGAATGCGACAGCAAAAATTGTTGGCGCGCGCGGCGAGAAAACCGTGCCTCTCGAAGAGTTCTTCCGCGGTCCCGGTCAGACCGTGATGGAACCCGATGAGATACTGACGGAGATCACGATCCCCAAAACCAGCCCGCAACTCGTGGGAGAATATATCAAGTTCTCACCCCGCGATATGATGGATTTGGCCTACGTCGGAGTCGCCGTCACCTACAATCTCACTGATATTAATCGTTGCAGCGATGTTCGAATCGTTCTCGGCGCCGTAGCGCCGACGCCGATCCGCGCGCGAAATTCCGAAGCTATACTGGAAGGCCAAATTCTCACGGCCGGGCTGGCCGCCAAAGTTGGCGAAGAAACGGCCAAAGAATGCAAACCCATCAGCGATGTGCGCTCTTCCGCAGACTATCGCCGCGCCATGGTGGGTGTCATGACGAAACGGGCGATTCTAAACGCTGCAGCCCCGCGCAACGGCAAAGTCTCATGGTGCGATAGACGGGACAGGAGATATTGAAGAATGGAGTGATGGAGTACTGGAGTAATGGGTCAAGATCCAATACGCCAATTCCCTATTCACGAGGTAAAATGAAAAAGAAAATTCAATTGACGTTGAATGGCAAAATCACCACTCTCGAAGTGCCTAGCCATCGCCTCTTGCTGGACTTACTCCGTGACGAGATCGGGCTCACTGGAACCAAGGAAGGCTGCGGCACCGGCGATTGCGGCGCTTGCACCGTATTTCTCAATGGCAAGCCGGTCAATTCCTGTCTGGTGCTCTCCGGCGAGCTGGACGGCACCGATATCGTGACCATCGAGGGATTGAAGATCGGACCCGAGCTCCATCCGATTCAAAAAGCATTCATTCAAGATGGCGGGGCCCAGTGCGGTTACTGCACGCCGGGAATGCTGATGATGTCCAAAGCGCTGCTGGACGAGAACCCCAATCCAACGGAAGAAGAGATTCGTTTCGCGCTTTCCGGCAATCTCTGCCGCTGTACCGGCTACGCCAAGATCATACAAGCGGTGCAGGATGCCGCCGCAGAGTTAAGAAGCAAGAACGTTTAAAACGTTTAACCTGTTCAATGCGTTCAATGGCTTGAACGACTTGAACCTTTTGCGAAGCGATTTAAGGAGCGGAAGATGTCGGAACTGACAGTTGTTGGCAAACCAGTCACTCGGGTTGACGTTAACGAAAAAATCACGGGGCAAGCCATTTATGGCTATGATCTCGTCCTCCCTAACATGCTTTATGGCAAGGTCCTTTTTAGCCCTAAGGCGCATGCAAAGATCAAACGCATCAATACAGTGAAGGCGAAGCAGTATCCCGGCGTCGTCGCGGTCGTGACCGGCGAAGATGCGCCCTGGACGCACGGTGAATCCATTAAGGACAAGCCGTTCCTGGCTCAGGAAAAAGTTCGTTACATCGGCGAACCGGTTGCCGCGGTCGCCGCCGAGGACGAAGACATGGCTGAGACCGCCGTGAAGCTGATCGAAGTCGAGTATGAAGATCTGCCGGTTTATACCGATCCCGAAGAGGCCTGTAAGCCCGGTCGCGGCGCCATCCATGAAAATTTCGACAAATACCGGAAAGTTGAATTCATCGTCGGCTCGCACCTGCCGAATATCGCCGAGCACTTCAAGCTGCGGACCGGCGATGTGGAAATTGGCTTCAAAGAATCCGATCTAATTCTCGAAGAACGTTATTTCGTGCCGATCATTCAGCACGCCGCGATGGAGCCGCATTCAGCGCATGCCCAATTCGACAAAGAAAGCGGTCGTCTGACGATTTGGGTCGCCAATGATGCGCCATTCCGGGCACTGCACGAGATTACCGAAGCGTTGAACATGCCCAAGGAAAAAATCCGGTTCATTAATCCGCTACAGGGAGGGGGCTTCGGGTCCAAGGGTGGCCTTAAAGTGGAACCCATTGCCGTAGCCCTTGCGTTCCACACAAGCGGCCGGCCCGTGCGCGTCAAGTTCAATCGCGAAGAGACGTTCATTTCCACGCTCACCCGTCATGAAGCCGCGGTCTATTGCAAGAGCGGCGTGAAAAAAGATGGCACACTCATGGCGCGAGAGATGACGATCTACTGGGGCGCCGGCGCTTACGCAGAGAAAAGCCCGACCGTGTGCATCCGCGGTAGCTTACCCGCGCCGGGTCCGTACCGAATCCCTCACGTCAAAGTCGATGGCTATGCGGTTTACACCAACAAGCCCGTCGCGGGCTCCTACCGCGGCTATGGGATACCTCAAGGGGCGTGGGCTTGCGAACAGCAGATGGATGAACTCGCCAAGTGTCTGGGGATGGACCCAGTTGAGATCCGGATGAAAAATATTTTCGTCGAAGGCGATGTTTCGTACTGGAGCGAGCGGCTTCACGCGGTGGGGCTCAAAGAAACCCTTATCAAGGCCACCGCAGCCATCGAATGGGGCAAGAAAACTCAGCCGACCAAGTTCGGTACAAAGATTGGCAAAGGCTTCGCATGCATCCAGAAGCCGACGCGGTCGCCCACCACGTCGAATGCCGGAGTTTTGGTGAACAGCAGAGGGGAAGTAACCGTGCTCGCCGGCACGGTGGAAATCGGCCAAGGCTGCAACACGATTCTCTCGCAAGTCGCGGCTGAAGAGCTCAAAGTCCCGATGGACAAAGTCTTCATGCACCCGCTGGATACGGACGCGATTCCTTACGACGCTTCCACGACGTCGAGCCGCAGCACCTATCATATGGGCAACGCGGTCCGTCGCGCGGCGATTCATGCGCGCCAACAGATTGCCGAAGCGGCGAGCCCGATGCTCGAAGCCAACGTGCAAGACCTGGACTTCGCCCACGGCAAAGTCTTTCTCAAAGACCAGCCGCAAATGGCCCTGCCGATTGGCGAGGTGGTCCGCCGAAAACTCGGAACCAACGGAGTCGTGCGCGGCGACGGCTCCTACACCTATGAGATCGGCAAGGACTTGGACCTCGAAACCGGCCACAGCGACCACGCGTCGGCCTTCTACATGTACGCCACCCAAGCCGCCGAAGTGATGGTCGACGAGGAGAGCGGCAGAGTTCGCTTGTTGCGAATGTCCGCCGCCCATGATGTCGGCAAGGCGATCAATCCACTCAACTGTGTCGCGCAGATTGAAGGTGGTCTAGCGATGGGCATTGGCTCGGCTCTGCACGAAGAGATGGTCGTGGACAATACCGGCAAGGTGCGCAATCCGTCTTTTCTCGATTACCACTTGGTCACGTCGCTGGACGTGCCCAAGATGATTCCGATCATCGTCGAGTGTCCAGAGCCCGAAGGCCCTTATGGGGCCAAAGGCTTGGGTGAGCCGGGTCTCGCGCCGACACCCGCTGCCATCGGCAATGCCGTCGCCGATGCCTTGGGAGTTAGAGTCTACGATCTGCCGCTCAAACCGGAAAACGTCTATTGGGCCATCCAGAACAAAAAGAAAAAAGACGCCGCTTAAGCTTTCGTTGTCGAATTTTCTGAATTTTTCGTCTAACATTCAGAAACCCCTACTAACAGGTGTCACCCTTCGTTCGGTAGTCGCATGTGTGTTTGGAGGATTACGTGAATCGAAGTTTGAAGAATTACGCCAATAAAATAATCATAGGCTTCGCCGTCGCGCCGCTGCTTTTTTTTCTGAATATCGCTTCCGCGGCGGAGCCGGCCGGCAGCTCGGCGGCCCATGCGATCCCAACGGTGCCCGGCATGCCGCCGGTGGTCAATCCCAACAATCTCTACAGTGAAACTCGGCCTGATAAGCTCAGCCCTGTTGTCGCTAAGCACCTGTCGCGCGTCTACGTTCCCAACCGACGTTCCAATAACGTGGAGGTAATCGATCCGGCAACTTTTCAGGTGGTCGATCATTATTCCGTGGGAATCAATCCGCAACACGTCGTTCCCTCTTGGGACCTAAAGACACTCTGGGTAAACAACAACGCCGAACATCGAAATGACGGCAGCGTTACTCCCATCGACCCAACCACGGGCAAACCCGGCAAATCCATACCCGTGGACGATCCGTACAACATGTACTTCATGCCGGACGGCAGCGCAGCGATCGTCGTCGCCGAATCTCTGAAGCGGCTCGACCTGCGCGATCCTCACACCATGGCGCTCAAAAACTCCATCAAGACTCCTAACTGCGGCGGGATCAACCACGCCGACTTTTCCATCGATGGGCGCTACGCGATTTTTACCTGTGAATTCTCCGGTGGCCTGGCAAAAATTGATCTGGTGGAACACAAAGTTGCCGGATATTTGAAAGTGTCGAAGGGGGGGATGCCCCAGGATATTCGCATCGCTCCGGACGGCAAGGTCTTTTATGTCGCGGACATGAAAGCCGATGGCGTGTTTGTGATCGACGGTGACAAATTCGCTGAGATTGGATTCATTAAAACCGGGGTCGGCACGCATGGACTTTATCCTAGCCGCGACGGCACGCAATTGTACGTCGCCAATCGCGGCTCTAACAAAGTCTTTGGGCCGCCCCACGGAAAGGGCAGCGTGTCGGTGATTGATTTCGCCACCCGTAAAATAGTCGCCACGTGGCCGATTTCCGGCGGCGGCAGTCCCGACATGGGCAATGTCAGCGTAGACGGAAAGACGCTGTGGCTCTCCGGCCGATTCGACAACGTCGTCTACGCTATCGATACGGCGACCGGTAAAGTGAAAACCATTCCAGTAAAGGGGAAAGAGCCTCACGGCCTGACGGTCTGGCCGCAGCCGGGGCGTTACTCACTCGGCCACACGGGGAACTTGCGCTAATACTGCTGAGTTCGGTAAAAGACGACTGACCTTCTGTGTTCAAGTGAGGAGTTTCCATGGCCCATCGCACCGCTCTTCTGGCTGCACTCTTACTGGTCTCCGCCCCGCGGTGGGCGGAAGCTGCTTCAGCGGACCAAGATTTCTACAAGGGCAAAACCATCCGCGTGGTCGTTGGCTTTGCCGCCGGCGGAGGATTCGATACCTACGCGCGGATCCTTGCGCGCCACATGCCGAAGCACATCGCGGGCAATCCGACCATGATTGTCGATAATATGGCCGGCGCCGGCAGCCGGCTCGCCGCCAACTATCTCTACAAGGCCAGCGCTCCTGACGGCTTGACCATCGGCAATTTCATCGGCTCTCTCATACTTCAACAAGATCTTAGGCGACCAGAGCGTCGAATTCGATGGAAGAAAATTCGAGTGGCTCGGCGCGCCCGTGATGGATGAGACGGCATGCGCCCTGACAAAGACCAGTGGCGTCACCACCATCGACCAATGGTTCGCCGCGAAGAAGCCGGTAAAACTCGGAGGCGAAGCTCCGGGCGCCAACGATTCGGATGTTCCCAGAGTCCTTAAAGCCGCCCTCGGCCTTCCCGTCCAACTGATCGAAGGCTACAAGGGGACATCCAATATCCGGCTTGCCGCTGAGTCGGGCGAGGTTGATGGCGGTTGCTGGACTTGGGCGTCGGTCCGCTCAACGTGGAAGAAGGGAATCGACTCGGGCCTCGTAAACGTCGCCCTACAAGTGAACCCGAAGAAAGCCGCTGATATACCTAGCGTCCCCAACGCTATCGACTATGCAAAAAGCAACGAAGCACGCCAGCTCATCGAGTCAGGCGTGCACGCCCCCTCCGCGGTCCTACGTGCTTACGCGCTCCCACCGGGCACTCCCAAAGAAAGGGTAAATATTCTACGCAGATCGTTCATGGACACCATGAAGGATGCGGAATTTGCAGCGGAGATTAAGAAAGCGGATCTGGATCTCAACCCGCTCACCGGTGCGGAAGTGGACAGCACGGTGCGGAAGCTCTTCCAGCTCGATTCCGGGATGGTCACGAAGCTGAAGGAGATTTTGGTGCCAAAAAAATGAGCCGGCTTCCAGAAAGTTTCATTCGCGCAAAACTACCTTACTCTCTTTAAGAAATCGAGGAGACAAATGGCACCGGAGATTACTTTAGACGAATTACGCCCGATGACCGCGCGGGCTGGCTTGAAGCTGTCTGAGGAAGAATTGCAGAAACTGCTGTCCGGAGTGAACCGTTCCCGCAAACAAGTTACCGATCTCCGGGAGTTCATGACTGACACACTCGAACCCGCCGGAATTTTCTCAGCATCGCCGAGAAACAAAAGCTAACGGGCACATGGCAATTAACGACTTCTGCTACCTGACTATCACCGAAGCAGCCGCCGGCCTTCGACGCAAGGAGTTCTCCCCTCTCGATCTGACACGGGCCTGTCTCGAAAGAATCGAAGCTGTCGACGGCAAGCTCCACAGCTTCATCACGGTAACCGCCGATGTTGCTCTCAAACAGGCAAAGCAAGCCGAACAGGAATTTCTTTCCGACAAGGACCGCGGGCCACTGCATGGAATTCCTATCGCGCTCAAAGACCTTTACGCGACCAAGGGAATTCGCACGACCTGCCATTCGGCAGTGCGGCAGGATTGGGTGCCCGACTATAACGCGACTGCCGTGACAAGACTGGCGGATGCTGGCACAATCCTTCTCGGCAAACTCGGAATGCATGAGTTCGCTTTCGGCGGACCGTCGGTAGACGCCCCCTTCCCCGCCGTGCGCAATCCCTGGAATACGGATTACATTCCCGGCGGTTCCAGCAGCGGCTCCGCCGCAGCGCTCGCCGCCGGATTCTGCTGCGGCGCGCTCGGCTCCGACACCGGCGGCTCGATTCGGACGCCTTCATCCCACTGCAGCGTCGTCGGCATCAAGCCGACTTATGGTCGTATAAGTAGGCAGGGCGTCGTCCCGCTGAGCTGGTCGCTCGATCACGCCGGACCGATGGCTAGGACCGTCGAGGACTGTGCAATATTGCTGCAGGCAATTGCGGGTCACGATGCAAAGGACTCCGCATCCGCAAATGTCACTGTTCCCGACTTTCGGGCCGGACTGAAACAAGGAATCAAAGGCCTGCGAATCGGCGTGCCTCGCGACAACTGGTTCAATGAGCAAAAAGGAACAGACCCGCAAACCGAAGCGGTATTTAACAATGCACTTAAGACCCTAGAAAGCCTCGGCGCAATGTTCGTTGAAATCGACGGCCGGCCTTTTGCGATCGCGCGAAAAGCTAACCAGACGATTCTGGTCGCCGAAGCTTACGCCTATCATGAAAAACGTTTCCAGCAAGCGGCTGAAAAATTCGGCAGTTCGGTCAGAACACGGATGCTCGAAGGCGCTTTTCTCAGCGCGGCGGACTACATCACCGCTTTACGAGTCCGAACGGCACTCAACGAGCAGATCAGGGCAAACTTTTCTCGCGTCGAAGTCTTCGCCACACCGACCGCGCCACGCCCTCCCGAAGCCTTCAAAGACATGGACCCCAACGAACAAAACCTGCGGCCGAATTTCACCAATCCGTTCAATCTCACTGGACTCCCCGCGATCTCCGTCCCTTGCGGCTTTACGCAGGGTGAACTGCCGGTCGGCTTGCAAATCGTCGCTCGACCCTTTGAGGAAGCTACTGCATTTCGTATTGCGTACGCTTATGAGCAGGCAACGGAGTGGCACGAACGGCGACCATTGCTATAGAGAAATAAGCCGTAAATCTCACGGTTAACGATTACTCGGGCTTCTCAAAAACTCGGAAATACATTTGAGCCAGCATCGGCTCCATTGATTGAGCAGCTGCTATCTCTCGCTGAATCGATAGATCTAGCCGCCCCCGGGCCCGCGTTGCCAGATGCAAAACCTCTTTCTCGTCGATACGCGTGCAACGCCCACTTTCAACGACAATCTCTCCATTCACGATAACGGTATCCACCGAGCTGCCGTGCTCGCAGAAAACGAGTTGGCTCATTACGTCATTGAGCGGCGTGAACGCCGGCGTGTCGCGGTGTAACAAGACGATGTCCGCTAGTTTACCTGGTGCTAGGACTCCGGCATCAAGCCCGAATGCACGCGCCCCGTTGCGCGTCGCCATGGCGAGTGCCTCCGTGGGCGTCACCCATTGGTTGAAATCGCTGCCGGCTTGGTTGTGAATCAAAGCAACCAATCGAAGCGCATCGAACATGTTCTGTCCGTCATTCGATGCCGCGCCATCTGTGCCCAAAGCCACCGGTACGCCGGCGGAGAGAAATTGCCGAACCGGCGCCAAGCCGCTGCCGAGGCGCAGATTGCTCGCTGGATTATGAACGGCCGTAGCGCCGCTTTTCGCGAGGAATTCGACGTCTTCGGCCTCGATCCAAATTGAATGAGCCAAGGAAAGATTAGCTCCGAGGATTCCGAGAGAATCCAGGTGTTGCAGCAATGAATGGCCGTAAAGCTGTCTTCCCATGATCTGCTGGGCCTTGGTCTCGGCCAGATGAATGTGCAGGGGGACCTTCCTATTGCGCGCTATTGCCGCCGCGCCGGTGAGAAGTTCATCCGTACAGCGCTGGACGGCGGACGGACCCGGGCAAGGGGTCGTTAACTCATCAGGAGCGTGAAACGCATCGATGAATGCTTCACAGTCCTCAAGCCAAGCCTTGGTTGCCTTTGTCTCGCTTTGGCTCATACTCTTGATCTCGTCGTTCAGATTGGACGCCGTTTCTCCCAGCGGAATTGTCTCCTCATAGTTCCTGTCGGACAATGTCAGGGAAACGACATGGCGCAAACCGAGATCGCGCATGGCTTGGATCGCGGCGCCTGCGCCCATGAAACGGTAGGCCTGGTTGCCGAAGAAGTGATCCAGCACAGTCGTCGCTCCGCACTTGAGCATTTCCAGACCACCGAGAAGCGCGCTGGCATAAAAATCTTCATCTCGCATGTCTCTGAGAGCAGCTCGGTAATAGGCGCGCCAGATTTCTAAGGGGCGGCTGGCGAGCATCCCGCGTACCAGGTTCGCCGGGGAGTGACAGTGAGAGTTGATCAGACCGGGCAGGGCGATCATTCGATCCGCGGCAATCGTCCGATCGAATGGGCCCTTGGGCGTCCATGCCGACGGTCCGACGTAGGTGAGACGGTTGCCATCGATCACGATGGAGCCTTTTTCGATCACATCATTCTGCTCGTTCATTGAGACAATGAGAGCGTTACAAATCAAAGTCTTCATGGCACAGCTTGAGGTCGATCCCTATCGAAGGAAGGTTTCCGCAAGGAGCTATGGAGTAAGAATAGTTTGTAGTTCCTGATTACCTGCTTCCGGCAACTCGCAACTCGAAACTGTGAGCGTAGAATCGCGCTCACACGAAGCTCATCTTGCGGCCCCAGCTTTCCGGATCCTTGAGAAAATCGATAATCTGTCTGTTTGCCTCTTCGCTGAAGTAGTTCTTAGTCAGCCCGGCGTCTAAGACATCGTCCCAGTTGGCGAGAACGTGCAGGCCGATGTCGTTTTTGGCCAGATTGTCTCTCCCCTCGTGTTGACCGAGTCGATCTGAGGCGTAATCGAAGACACAGAGACAGTGAGTCATTTTCGCCCCTGCCGCGCGAATGCCGATATTGAAGCGAAGTTTGCTGAGCCCATCGGTAATCAGGTCTTCGACCAACAGCACGCGCTGTCCGGCGTTTAAATTTCCTTCGATCTGTCTGGTGCCGCCATAGCCTTTGGGCTGCTTGCGGATGTAGATCATCGGCTTCTTGATCAGATGCGACACAAAGGAAGCGTAAGGAATACCCGCAGTCTCACCGCCCGCGACAACGTCGATGTTATTAAGTCCGACATCGATCTCCGCCTTCTTGGCCAGTTGCGTCACGATGTATTCACGCTCGTCGGCAAATGAGAGGAGTTTGCGGCAATCGATATAGACCGGCGAGATGCGACCCGAAACAAAGACGAAGGGTTTTTCCTTATACACTTGAATCGCTTCCGTCTGAAGCAGGATCTGCGCGACCTTTTGAGAAACGTCGCTCATGACAAAAAACCTTTCCGTTTTCCAACTGAATCGCATATAACACAGCCCCCGGCGGTTTCCAATATAAGCGCGGCAGAGAATAGTTTTTCAGCTGCGTGTGAAGCTGCTAAGATACTCGACATGGCGTCTCCTAAATTCTCGCCAGTTTTGGTAGCCGTCCCTGCCAAGGTCGCCATCAACAAGCGCCGGCTCATGCGCGACTTAAACGCGGTATCGCGGATCGGCATCGGCAGTCGCGGCGCCGTCACGCGACTGGTGTTCTCCATCAAGGAGCTCCGCAGCCGCCAGCTCCTGATCCATATGATGCGCCAGGCCGGGCTGAAAATTCATATCGATGCGATCGGCAACATCTTCGGCCGATGGGAAGGAACCGATCCAAGCGCGCCAGCGGTCTTGGCGGGCTCGCATTTGGATACGGTGATTCACGGCGGCAAATATGATGGACCCGTCGGCGTGATCGGCGCGCTCGAAGCGGTCAGAACCATTAGCGAGAATAAGATTCCCGTTCGCTCACCCATCGAAGTCGTCTGCTTCGTGGGAGAAGAGTCGAGCCGTTTCGGATTCTCGACCCTGGGCAGCAGCCTGTTGGCCGGCGAAGTGCAGCCGAAAGACTTAACGAACGCCGTGGATTCCCAAGGGACGAAACTTGAAACTGTTCTCTTAAGCCTGGGCATCTCGCGGCGCAACATGAATTCTCTAAAGCGGGCTCCGAAAACTCTCAAGGCCTACCTGGAGCTGCACATCGAGCAAGGCCCGATTCTGGAGGCCAAGAAGAAGAGAATCGGTTTGGTTACTTCCATCGCGGCGCCGAGCCGGTTCAAAATAATCTTTAAAGGTCAGGCCGATCACTCCGGCACCACCCCCATGGAGATGCGCAAAGACGCCTTGGTCGCTTCTTCGCACTTGATTGAGTACGTAGAAAAGGTCTGCAAGAAATTCTCGTCAATGGAGAAAGGACGTGTCGTCGGGACCGTGGGCGCGATGAAAATCGAGCCGGGAGTGATCAACGCCGTGCCCGGAAGAGCTGAGCTCTCCATCGATATTCGGAGCATTTCAGCCCAAGCCAAGGACCGCGTGTCAGGGATGGTCAAACAGCGCGCGCGCGACATCGCCCGCAAGCGCCACATCGGCGTTGAAATTTTGACCATTCGAGAGGAACATCCGGTGCCGCTGGACAACCGCTTGCTGCGGCTCACGCGGGAGATCTGCGACGAAAAGGGAATCATCTACGAGATCATGCCCTCGGGAGCGGGGCACGATGCCATGCAGATGGCGAAAATAACGCCAGCGGGGATGATCTTCGTGCCGAGTCGGCGGGGCATCAGCCATAATCCAATGGAGTGGACCGACCCCGAGGATATCGGGCTCGGCAGCCAATTGCTGATGGAAACCATCATTCGAGTCGCCAATGAAGAACTCTAAGACGAAAAAACAACGCATCCTTAACGCCGAGCAAATCAAGGTTATTCTTGAACGTTTCGCCCGGGAAATCCCGCAGCAATACCCGAGCCTTGAGCCAGTTGTCTTTATCGGCATCAGAACCCGCGGCCCGCACATGGCAAAGCGTGTCGCAGAAATTATGAAAAAACGAAAAGGAAGAGAAATTCCGGTCGGCGAGATGGATGTCACATTGTATCGCGACGACCTCAATGCCCTGCTCCCCGGCGGCACCATCGATCACACGCGCATTCCATTCGATATCGCCAACAAGATCGTGATCCTTTTCGACGACGTGTTGAACACCGGCCGCACGGTCCGCGCGGCCGTCGACCACTTGATCGATCTGGGTCGCCCGCGCATGATTCATTTAGCTGTCCTGATCGATCGCGGTGGCCGGGAGCTTCCACTCGCCGCCAACTACGTCGGCAAGAAAATCAATTTGTCGGCCCAAGGAGACGTCCAAGTACGGCTCAAGGAAGTGGACAAATCGGACGAAGTTTTGATCGGCGAATAGCGCCAGGGGCGCGTTTGAAAGCGCTATCAAAAGCTTGTAGTTTGGGATGCGAAAAGACAGGAGCAGGGGGCCTTATGAAATTGCCATGCGCGATCTACCGGGGCGGTACCAGCAAACCGATTTTCTTTTTGGCAGATGATCTACCCAAAGATGTCAACAAGCGCGATCAGATCGTCCTTGAGGCATTTGGTACCCCGGACGTGCGGCAAATCGACGGGCTCGGCGGCGCTGATCCGCTGACCAGCAAGGTCGCCTATATCGGCGCTCCAACGGTTCCCGATACGGATATCAATTACACCTTCGGCTACGTCGGCATCGTCAATCCCGTAATCGATTATACCGGCAATTGCGGCAACACATCGGCTGCGGTCGGCCCCTTCGCCTTGCTGCGCGGCCTCATCAAGCCGGTGGAGCCCGTTACTAAAGTCCGTATTTACAATACCAACACCAAGAAAGTGATCCTTGCGGAGTTTCAGGTCAGAGCCGGTGAGTTCGTAAGCGAAGGAGATTTTAGAATCGACGGGGTGCCCGGAAGCGGCTCCAAGATTCTGCTCGATTTCATCGGTTCCGGCGGGGCCGTCACGGGGAAGCTCCTTCCCACGGGCAAAGTCAGGGAAGAAGTAAAATTTCCGACCCTGGGAACCCTGGAAGTCTCCATGGTGGACGCGGCCAATCCTTTTGTCTTTGTTCGCGCCAAGGACTTGGGCCTCAGGGGTAACGAGAACATGGATGAATTCGGCAACAACGAGGCGGCGCTGAAAAAATGCGAAGAGATTCGTTCAGTCGTCGCGGAAATCATGGGGATCGCTAAAAGAGAAGAAGCGACTGGCAAGAGTCCAGGCGTTCCCAAGATTGCCGTCGTGGCCGGGCCGGCTTCCTATGAGACGCCCAAAGGCAAAGTCGAGGCATCGCAAGTCGACGTGGTTGCACGGATGACCGCTCTGCAGAAACTCCATAAAGCCTACGCGGTCACGGGCGCGGTCTGCCTCGGCACTGCAGCAAAGATCGATGGCACCATCGTCAACGAAATCTATCGTAAAGTCCAGCCGGACAATCCTCCGGCCGTCAGAATCGGCCACCCGACGGGTAGGTTGCAGGTTGAGATTGAGATTGGAAAACAAAACGGCGCCCTGGAACTGACCAAGGCCGCCCTCGCGCGCACAGCCAGATTGTTAATGGACGGCAACGTCTACGTGCACCACAGCTGTACGACACCGCCCGGCAAACTCTGAGCGACGACTCTTTTGGGGGAATACGCGTAAACGACGGTGGAAGTTAGGAGGCAATTAAACGATTGAAATGGCAACCGGGCGGAAAGTTAGATGAAAAAATTCCAACTAATAAACCGGCTGTTCGATAGCGGATTGACGGCGGATCAGCAGAGTCATCACGTCGCAGCTTTCCCGGTGAGACTCCACAAATCTCCGGATGGCTGCCAGTTCGACCGGCAAGAAATAGGCGGCGCATTTCATCATCAGCGCCTCAATCACATCCGGATCCAACGAACCATAGGAGACGGACTCGTCCGTGTATGAGTATTCGCTTATCTGGACGGTGTTCGGATCAATTCCCTTGACCAATTCCTTGAGCAGCCCGATGAAGAGGTCGATCCTGTCGTCGTTCAGAGGCGTTGCCGGCGACCAGGTGAAATGATATTTCATCTCCTTTTTGATCTCGTTCTCCTGCACTTCAAGGCTGAGACCAGTAGCAACGATTCGTCCCTTCATTAACTCATACGCCAGCGGCTCCTCGATGCTTTTGCGGCTCCGGCGTAGAAGAAAACGATCATGGCCATTGGTGACTTCTATGTAACCTACGCTCATGGGATCTAAAGCTGAGCCGTTGGCAAAGTATTTTTCACCCGTGGCTTCTAAGGGCTCTAGTTTGTGATTGGCGTGCTGCTGCATAAATGCGCGCCAATCATCGGTGGCAGTCTCTTCGACTGCATCGGAAAGAACGGCGTACACCGCTACGCGGTCAAAGGGCGTGACGTGATGAATGGCGCTGCAGTTGCGACACCAGATGAACTTGTCTCTAGCCATAATTACGTCGCTCCACGGCGAGGGACGCTGGAGAGCTTGGTTGGGACGGGAATTTCATGATGACGCGCGTACCGACATTGGGTTCACTCGTAACCTCCAGTTTTCCGCCGATGAGTTCCGCCATCCGTCGCGCCACGGTGAGGCCGAGACCGAGACCGGAAAACGACCGCTGGGACGAATTATCAGCCTGATGAAAGGGCTCGAAGATGGAATCTAACTTGTTCTTCTCGATCCCGACGCCCGTGTCGGCCACTTCGAATTGCACGCCAGTGCCTTCCACCGAAGGGTAGGCCTTGACGGTGATTTCGCCGGTGGAGGTAAACTTGACGGCATTGTTGAAAATGTTTTGAAAAATTCTTTCCACTTTAGAGCGGTCGCTGAACAGGAACACGCCGTTTTCAACCCTATCGGTATTGAGACGTAATCCTTTTTCACGCAGCGTTCCCTCGTAACGCTTGATCGTTTCGGCTACCACATCATGGACATCAAATTTCTCCATCGTGGCGGCGCTATCCCCCGAGTTCAGTGAAGTCATCCAAAGAACGTTATCTATGAGCTCCAAAAGCTCCTCTGAATTGCGATAAACCGTTTCGAGTACCTTGTGCTGTTCTTCCGTTAATTTGCCGATCACCTGGTTCAGGAGAAGATAGACAAATCCAACGACCACGCTCAGCGGAGTTCTCAGTTCATGGGAAATATTGGAAAGGAAATCCGACTTGACCTGTCTCAGCTTAGCCTTGGCGGTCCGCCGTTCAAGTCCACGCCGCACCAGCGCCAAAATATGATTTACGTCAAAGGGTTTGGAAATGTAGTCGAACGCTCCCAGGCGCAGCCCCTCAATAGCGGTGTCAAGGGAACCATAACCGGTAATAATGATGGCTTCGATGTCGCGGTCATATTGCTTGACTTTTTCCAGGACATTGATTCCGGTGAGGCCGGGCATTTTGAGATCCAGAGTGACGAGATCTACGGGATACTTGCCGAGGATCTCAATCGCTTGTCCTCCCCGCTCCGCCAGGTGAACGTTGTAATACGGGTTGAGAATCATCTTGAGCGATTCTCTCGGACCCATCTCATCATCGACGACCAAAATGTGGGGCTTGGTGGTTTCCATACCTTGCTGAAAGGGAGCAAGTGGTATGCCACAGTCAACCTATTGATTTAAAAAGGGAAGTTTATGGAAAGGAAAGGGGAAAAAGAGGGTCGTAGGAACAATTTTGTCCAATTATGTCGATAATTTTACTTCGTCACCTCCGTCGTTGGGGTCGTGGATCTTCAGCTTTTCGATGCGATATTTTAAGATCCGACGGCTGGTTCCCAAAAGTGAAGCAGCTTTGGTTTGATTGAAACCGGTTCTTTGCAACGCCTTAACGATTAGCTCGCGTTCGAACTCATCCACGGCGTCGCTGAGCGGCCTGGCACCACTCAAAACGTCCTCTTTCAGTGTCGCCGTGTGATCCGTGGAACGCATCCCCGCCGGCAGGTCGCGCAGCATGACTGTTTCATGGGGCGTTAGGATCGTCAGCCGCTCGATCAAATTCTCCAACTCCCGGATATTGCCGGGCCAGTAATACGAAGTGAAGAAATCCACTACCTCAGGAGAGAGGGCCTTGGGCGCAATTGAGTGTTCCTGGGCTTTGAGTCTCAAGAAATGGTCCAGAAGCAATGCTATGTCTTCACGTCTTTCTCTTAGGGGCGGAAGAAAAAGCGAAACAACGTTCAGACGATAAAAGAGATCGGGGCGAAACTCTCCGGCCCTTGCCGCCTGCTCGAGATCGCGATTGCTGGCCGCGATGACCCGAACGTCGACTTTGATGTCATCGGTGCCACCGAGACGGGTAAAGGTCTCCTGCTCGACCGCGCGCAAGAACTTCGCCTGCGTGCCGAGATTGAGCTCTCCAATCTCATCGAGAAAAAGAGTACCGGCGTGGGCGAGTTCAAACCGTCCAACTTTTTTCTGCGACGCGTTGGTAAACGCGCCCTTCTCGTAGCCAAAGAGCTCGCTTTCGATGAGCGTATCCGGCAGCGCGGCGCAATTGACGACCACGAACGGTTTTGACCGCCGATCGCTGTTGTAGTGAATGGCGCGGGCGATCAACTCCTTCCCGGTGCCGCTTTCACCGGTGATTAACACCGTGCTCTTCTTCGCCGCCACCATGCTGACCGCCTTGAATACGTCGATAATTTGTTTGGACTTTCCGATGACGTGATCGATACCGTACTTGCGCCCGACTTCTTCCTTTAAGCGCTCCAGCTCCCTCGACAATTGGACCTTCTCCACTGCATGTTCAACCCGCATCCGGAGTTCTTCGACGTCGAAGGGCTTGGTCACATAGTCGAAGGCACCGGTCCCCTTGGCCGTGAACGCCGTGCGCGCCGTGTTGAGACCGGTCAACATGATGATTTGACATTCCGGATGCAGGGTCCTCATCTGCTTGAGCACCGCCAAACCGTCGGCACCCGGCATGACGATGTCCAGCAACACGACATCGGGTGTCTCGTCGGTCACTTTTTGGATGGCCTCGTCTGCGGACACGGCTTCGAGAACGCGAAAGGTTTTGTTAAAGATCATTTGCAGGGATTGTCTGACCCCCGCCTCGTCGTCTACGACTAACAATAACGGCTGACTCATTTCAGTTTTCTTTTCCGCGCTAGGCAACCGGAAACTCCATTCTTAAAATATCTCTTTCGCTGTCCGACTGGTCCATGACCATCCGGCCGCCGTTTCTCTCAACCAGCTGCTTTGCCAACAAAATCCGCAAGGGCAGCGTGCTCATCATATCTGCATTCGGCGGTGAAGCGTTGAAGTAGTGGGCAATGGTCGCGACGCGCGCTCCTTCACGCAAGTAAGAAATAGCCACGCATCCCGGCTTCTCCACGTCGATTTCAATCTCGCTGTTCATCTTGGCTTGAGACAAAACCGCCAACAGCACGTTCTTTAAAATATATTTCAGTTGGGCCTCATCCGTGCGGATCTCACGGTTGTAGCCGTTGCCTTTCCACCGAATACGAGCCTGCCGCTTGGCGCACTCATCGCTGATCTCGTTAACCGCCGTTCGCACTTTTTCTTCGAGCGGCACTTTGCCGGCACGCGGGCGTGGGAAATCGGCGAACTCAATCATCGTCTCCAGAAGATCATCCATGCGCTCGATGTCGTCCCCGACCACGTCTTGAAACCGCGCACGGAAACTCTCGTCCTGATACCGATCTGCCAGAAGCTGGGCAAAAGTCTTGATCGTCACCATGGGGTTTTTAAGCTCGTGGGCCAACTCATGGATCACAACGCCTAAATCTACGGATTTACCATGGCTGTTGCCCGAGCCGGACTGGACCGACAGGCCATCTTGGACGACCGTCTCGGCGGTGACCAACTTCAATTCTTTTTTAGCTGCCGGCTGAGAAGACACAAACTCTTCGAATTCTGCGAGATCTACCAGATCCCGTTCATCGGAAAAATCGAATATAAGATCCCCGGCTTCGATAACATTCTTGCGACGAAGCACTAACGTGCGGGCCACCACCGTTTCCAGTTCATGTAAATTTCCAAACCAGAGATAGTTGCTGAGCCGTTCGCTCGCGCTGGGAGAAAAAGTAACTTCGCCGAGTCCCACCGTCCTGGCGTAGAGTCGTGCAAGCCACGTGGTAATCGTGGGTATATCCTCTCTCCGATCCCTAAGCGGCGCCAGTCTCAATGTGAGGGTCGCCAACTTGTAATAAAGCGACTCGAGAAACTCTCCTTGATACACCTTTTCCAAAAGATCGGCCCGAGCAGTCGTCAGCAACCGCCACTCGCCTAACCTGTCTTCTTCCAAGAAATTCAGAAGCGCAGACTGCCCTGAGGGTAACACCTTTTCAAGATTCTCGATCAACAGGGTCGCCGGCCATAAACCGCACGGGCAACACGTTCCTGACCACAACCGATTTCTCCTGTGATCAACAGCGCAAGCTTAGTAGCGGCAAATCTATGGACTAAGCTAGCTGCGGTGCGACTGAGATAAGGAAACTCTAGATAACCAGCAAGTTCGTCCTGTCTAGGTTCGGGGAGCTTCTTCTCCAGGACGCTTCGTCGGGCCAAGAGTCGTCCAATTTTTTCCTTAAGCTCAAAAGGATTAAACGGCTTGGCTAGACAGCCGACCTTGTCGCGATCTTCGATAGCCTTTGCGACCGATTTCGAGTCGACGAGAAAAAGAACGGCGAAAGGCGCCCGTGCCGCGAACCGCAACAGCGCGGACGATTCCACGCCGATCGTGGGAGTCAGTCCCATGATCAACAGATCTACTTCGGTGTCGGAGTCGGAGAAAGAAAATGCTCCCCTACTATGCGGGCGTTTCACGACGACAAACTCGCGTCCCAAAATGAGGGCAAGCGTCTCCCGAATGACCTCGGACTCATCAATGACTAAGATTCGCTTCATTGGTGTGAGCACGCCCGTTGTTTGCCTGGCGAACCGGCTTACCGACCGGCAGATTTATGAAAAATGATGTTCCTGAACCGATTTTGCTCTCTACAGTGACATATCCCCCGTGTTCCTGAACAATCTGATGAGAAATGGAAAGCCCCAAGCCGCTGCCTTCGTCCTTACTGGTGAAAAAGGGATCGAAAATGTGATCGAGGTTCTCTTCCGGAATTCCTACGCCGGTATCCCGGATTTCAACTTGGACAAATTGTTCTGGCTGGCCCGCCTCGTTTTTGGAGTAGGAACGAGTCGAGATGTAGATTGAACCGCCCTCTTTCATGGCCTGAATGGCGTTAAGTATGAGATTCATAAATACCTGCTTCATCTGCTCTCTGTCAATCCACGCCTTGGGCAAGTTCGCGCTAAATTCCCTTGTAATCTCAACACCTTTCTCTTTAGCCTCCGTCTCCAAAATGCGCGCGATGCTCTCGACAACATCGTTGAGATTTTCCTCCGCAACATTGGGGCGGGAAGGGCGGGCGAAACTTAACAAGTCGGTGATCAGACCGCAAATACGGTCCACTTCTTTCAATGCAAGACCTTGGAATCCCTCACGGAACTCGGCATCGTCGTAACGTTCCGGCAAGAGTTGTGTGAAAGTCCGAATCGCCACCAAAGGGTTCCGAATCTCATGCGCAAGACCGGCAGTAAGCAGCCCCAAGGACGACAACCGGTCGGCCCGCCGCAGGGTATGCTGGGACTGTTTCAGGTTTTCGTAGAGTCTCGCGTTTTCAATGGCGATCGCCGCTTGATTGGCCAAAGTGGATAGCAGCTCTAAGTCTTCGTTCGAATAAATCTCTTTCCCTTCCTTGTGGCCTAAATTAAGAATCCCGATGAGTTTCTGTTTAGAGACGATGGGCACGCTGATTTCCGCATCGAGCTGTCCCATCCGTTCCGCGGTTAGTCGGCTCGCGGGATCATTGCGCGCCATCTCCAGCTCTTCTTTTACGACACCCTCACGACTCTTCTGCAAGCGTCGAATTAAGGGATCATCTCGTAACAACGCCGTCTCTAAATATTGATCCGCACCCAGACCTACCTTGGCGTTTAAGTTGTAAGATCCTTTGGCTTCATCCACCAGATACAAGGATGCCTTCTCAACTCCCAGTGCCCTGCCAACTGTTTTGACGAGGTTGTTAGACAGATTTTCGAGGTCCACGATTGAGACCATATCTTTGCTGGAACGGAGGAGGGTCTCTCGATAATCCACGCGCTTCTGAAAAAGCGCTCTTTCTAATGCCTCTTCAGTTCTAAATCGTACCTTGGGGAAGAAAAATGCCACGATGATGAACAGGAGTAGCGTAAACATGGAAAACACATAATTTATATTGCCAAAGGAAGCTTTTTGCCCCCAGATGACGAGCAGATAGCACGGAGCAAGTAAGAGCAGAAGCAAAGAAGCATAAATCAAGCTCTTTTTGATGACTACATTAATATCGAGCAAGCGATATTGGACAATTGCGTAAGCAGTGGTAGAGACATAAACCGGTATCGCATATGTGCCATATGGGAACAAAGGAAAAATTGTGATGTCATAGAGATACAGGAAATTATCGACGCCTCCGATGTATCCAAGTAACGATCCGAATAACAAGTATTTAAGTTGATTTTTTCTCAATCCCTCAGCTGCGATATAAGCGCGAAATAACTTCAAGAGCCCCCACGAAGCACATAATGCGAAGAATGCGACAAAGTAGATGTAGCCCGAATTGGCGATCATCAGATACTTTATGCCGTACTTCGGGCCGACGTCGGAAACTAGTGTTCCGTTGATGCAGAGAAAAACGAATACAAAAGCAAAGGAGTATAACAGCGTGAGAAACACTTTGGAGATAGTTCTATTTATATCTCCAAAGAAAACCATGGTGAAATGAACAAACAGAGCCGGGATGACAGCGGCACCAATATGGAGATACTTACCGGTAAAAAGGGCGAGTGACCGATTCTCGGCGAAAACATGGATGGCCAAGAATGCACTCCACAGGCCAATACTCAAAGAATAGAGAGAGAAAACACGATATAGATTCGATCGGCTTTCTTTAATGAGCACAAAGATCCCTAACGCTGCAGTCGTCACGGCGGTAAGGGCGGCGGAAAAACCAATATGCGTCGCTGCTGTCAAACCCAGTGCATCCACAATTTTTCGTCCTGAAGGCTACCGTAGGATCGCAAGACAACGGAAGCGTTCTTGCCACCGAAGCCGAAAGTATTAAGCAATACATTTTGAACGGGTATGTTTAAGGATTGAGTTCGATTTAGCCGAATCGCACAGTTCGGATCTATTGTGTCACAGTTGATACTTCGTAGAATTACACCTTTGTGAATGGACAAAGCCGCTGCTACAGCTTCAATGGCACCGCTGGCTCCTTGAGTATGCCCAATCATGGATTTGACAGACACTACAGGAATATCTTCTATCTTGTCTCCGAACAGATCCCGCAGCGCGCCTGCTTCAGTCCGGTCATCCCCAACGGTTCCCGCGGCATGGGCTTGTATATAAGCGATCTCCCGAGGGGTAAGGCCAGCATCTAATATAGCCTCACGCATTACCGCTTGTGCTTGGCCTCCATTCGGGTTCATCGTCATCATACCGTAGCAATCAGCATTATGAGACCAGCCTGCAATCTCTGCATATAT
>WNGH01000383.1_pt1 | contig 37361 bp, 39 predicted proteins | sample 5400631 | NCBI WGS metagenome assembly WNGH01 (sample SAMN13153373, study PRJNA577476) | soil metagenome | isolation source: 115 cm soil or saprolite under Garry oak tree replicate 1 | place: USA:California | collected 2016-06-15 | reverse complement strand
GTGGTGTTGAGCGGCGCCTACGACGCCGTGCGCCAGCTCGCGGAGAAGACCGGGATGCCGGTGATCACCACACTGCTCGGGATCAGCGCGCTGCCCGTCTCGCATCCGCTCCACCTCGGCATGCCGGGGATGCACGGCGAGGTGCACGTCAACCGCGCCATCCAGCGCGCCGACGTGATCGTCGCCATCGGGTTGCGGTTCGACGACCGCGTGACCGGCAATACGAAGGGCTTTGCGCCGCGCGCCAAAATCGTGCACGTGGACCTGGACGCCTCGGAGATCGGCAAGAATGTGCCGGTCGCGCTCGCGCTGGTCGGCGATGCCCGCGGCGTGACGGAGCGGCTGGTAGCGGCGGTCGCGCCGCGCAGCTGCGAGGCGTGGCTCGCCGAGATCCTCGGCTGGGCCCGGCCGCCCGCCGACAGCTACCGCGGCGACCTCTCGCCCGACGCCATCGTTGCGGGAATCCACACCGCCGCCCACGACCGCTGCACCATCGTGACCGACGTGGGCCAGCACCAGATGTGGGTCGCGAAGCTGTATCCTTACGGGCGGCCTAACACGCATATCACGTCGGGCGGGCTCGGCACCATGGGCTTCGCGGTGCCGGCCGCGATGGGCGTCAAGCTGGCGCGGCCGCGCGAAGACGTCTGGGCCATCTCCGGCGACGGTGGGTTCCAGATGAACATGCAGGAGATCGCCACCATGGTGCAGGAGCGCATCCCGGTGAAGCTGGCCGTGTTCAACAACGGCTACCTCGGCATGGTACGGCAGTGGCAGCAGTTCTTCCACGGCAAGCGCTACTCGGCCACGCCAATCTGGAGCCCCGACTACGTGAAGCTGGCGGCGGCCTACGGCATCCCGGGGTGGCGCGTCGAGCGGGCCAGCGAGCTCGAGTCGGTGCTGGCACGCGCCAGCGTGGCCGAGGGGCCCGTGCTGGTGGAATTCGTGATCGAGCAGGAAGCGAACGTGTTCCCGATGATTCCGCCCGGCGCCACGCTCTCCGAGCCGATCGAAGCAGAGCCGGCCGCCGGCGTGAGAGACTGAGCGGCGCGATGGCGTACGCGCTGTCTCTGTCCGTCGACCAGGACCTGCTCGCGCTCGGCCGGGCGGTGGGCGAGCTGCGGCGCCGCAACCTCAAGGTGTCGGCCATCACGCTCGGCCCCGGCGCGGACGCCGGCGAGGCGCGGCTCACGGTGATCGTGGATGCGGACGAAGGCACGGTGGAGATGGCGATGCGCAAGCTGCTGAAGGTGTCGGGCGTGCGCGGCGCGATGCGCGAGCCACAATAACCCCAACGACTCGAGAGCGACCAATGCCTGGAACCTCCTCACTGCGGGTGTACTACGACGCGGACGCCGACCGCGCACGCTTGCGCGGGCGCACCGTCGCGATCATCGGTTACGGCAGCCAGGGACACGCCCATGCGCTCAACCTGCGCGACTCGGGCGTCACGGTCATCGTCGGACTGCGGCCGGGCGGAGCGTCGTGGGCCCGCGCGGCGGCCGAAGGGCTAGACGTGCGCCCGGTGGCGGACGCGGCCCGGGCGGCGCACGTCGTGATGATGCTCGTTCCCGACCAGCACGGACGCGCGGTCTACGAGCAGGACGTGGCTGCGGCGATCGTCCCCGGCAAGACCCTGATGTTCGCCCACGGGTTCAACGTCCACTTCAAGCAGATCGTGCCGCCCGTGGGCGTGGACGTTTCGATGGTGGCTCCCAAGTCGCCCGGGCATCTGGTGCGCAGCGAATTCCAGGCGGGGCGGGGCGTGCCGGCACTCGTCGCGGTCGAGCGCGACGCGAGCGGCCACGCGCTCGCCGACGCGCTCGCGTATGCCGCGGGGATCGGCTGCACCCGCGCCGGCGTGCTACCCACCTCGTTCCGCGAGGAGACCGAGAGCGATCTGTTCGGTGAGCAGGTGGTGCTGTGCGGGGGAGTCACGGCGCTCGTCACGGCCGGCTTCGAGACGCTCGTGGCCGCCGGCTACGCGCCCGAGCTCGCCTATTTCGAGTGCCTGCACGAGCTCAAGCTGATCGTGGACCTGATGTACCGCGGTGGCATGAAGTTCATGCGCTACTCGATCTCGGACACCGCGGAATACGGCGATTACACCCGCGGCCCGACGCTCATCACGCCCGCCGTCCGCGCCCGGATGCAGCAGATCCTGGCCGATATCCAGAGCGGCGCCTTCGCCCGTGAATGGATCGAGGAAAGTCGCCAGGGCGGTGCCAACTTCCAGCGCATGCGCCGCGAGCAGAACGACCATCTGATCGAGCGCGTGGGCGCGACGCTGCGTGCCATGATGCCGTGGTCGGAGGAGGGGAAGGCGGGACTCGGGGTTCGGGACTCGGGACTCGGTAAAGACGCCCGAGTGCCGAGTTCCGAGTCCCGAGCCCCTAATCCCGAACCCCTTCGAGCATGAAGCCTCGAACGCTGTTCGACAAAGTCTGGGCCTCCCACGTCGTCCAGCGGCTCCCCGACGGACCGGAGCTCTTGTACGTGGACCTGCACCTGGTCCACGAGGTGACCTCACCCCAGGCGTTCGAGGGGCTGCGGCTCGCGGGACGCCGGGTGCGGCGGCCCGAGCTCACGGTCGCGACGGTGGACCACAACGTGCCCACCGACGATCGCACACTGCCCATCGCCGACGCCCTGGCGGCGCGCCAGGTCGGGGCGCTCGCGGACAATGCGCGCGAGTTCGGCATCGAGCTGTTCGACCTCGCGTCCCCCCGCCAGGGCATCGTACATGTCATCGGCCCCGAGCTGGGCCTGACGCAGCCGGGGATGGTCATCGTGTGCGGCGATTCGCACACGTCCACGCACGGCGCGTTCGGGGCGCTCGCCTTCGGCATCGGGACGAGCGAGGTCGAGCACGTGCTCGCGACCCAATGCCTCGTCGTCATGCGACCCAAGACCATGGAGGTCCGGTTCGCAGGAGTGCCCGCCCCCGGAGTCACGGCCAAGGACCTGGTGCTCGGGTTGATCGGGCGCATCGGGACGGCGGGGGCGACCGGTCATGTGATCGAGTACACGGGCGAGGCAATCCGCGGGCTCTCGATGGAAGGCCGCATGACGGTGTGCAACATGTCGATCGAGGCGGGCGCGCGGGCCGGCATGATCGCACCCGACGACACCACCTTCGCCTACCTCGCCGGTCGGCCGCGCGCGCCCGAAGGGGAGCGCTACACGCGCGCGGTCGCAGGCTGGCGCCGCCTCGCGAGCGATGAGGGAGCGGTCTACGACACGCGGGTCACGCTCGACGGGGCGAGCCTCGCCCCCCAGGTGACGTGGGGGACGAACCCCGGCATGGTGGCGGACATCACGGCGCGCGTGCCCGACCCTGCGGGCATCGCGTCGGCCGCGGAGCGGGAGGCGGTCGAGCGGGCGCTTGCGTACATGGACCTGCGGCCCGGCACTCCGCTCGAGGGCCTCGCGATCGACCGCGTGTTTCTCGGCTCCTGCACCAACGCACGGATCGAGGATCTGCGGAGTGCGGCCCGCGTGGTGCGCGGTCGCCGCGTGGCGGCGGGCGTTCGCGCCCTGGTCGTGCCGGGGTCGCAGCAGGTCAAGGCTCAGGCCGAAGCCGAGGGATTGGACCGGGTGTTCCGCGAGGCGGGGTTCGAGTGGCGCAATTCGGGGTGCTCGATGTGCCTCGGCATGAACCCGGACATCCTGGCGAGCGGCGAGCGCTGCGCGGCGACGTCGAACCGCAACTTCGAAGGCCGCCAGGGGCGCGGTGGCCGCACGCACCTGATGAGTCCCGCCATGGCGGCCGCCGCCGGGATCGCCGGGCACCTCGTCGACATCCGGCGGTGGGCATGACGCCCTTCGTGCGGCACGCCGGCCGGGTCGCAGCCCTGCCGCGCGTCAACGTCGACACCGACCAGATCGTGCCGAAGCAGTTTCTCAAGCGCATCGAGCGGACCGGGTTCGCCCCGGTCCTGTTCCACGACTGGCGCTACCGCGCCGACGGCTCGCCCGACCCCGCGTTCGAGCTCAACCACCCAGCGGCCGCGGGGGCCAGCATCCTCGTCGCCGGCGCGAATTTCGGCTGCGGCTCGTCGCGCGAGCACGCCGTGTGGGCGTTGCGCGAGTACGGCTTCCGCGCCGTCATCGCGGAGTCGTTCGCCGACATCTTCTACGCGAACTGCTGCCAGAACGGACTGCTCGCGGTGCGCCTGGTGCCTGGAGAGGTTCGTGAGCTGTTCGCCCACCACACGCGCGCCGCCGGCCGCTACGATGTGGTCGTCGATCTCGAGGCCCAGACCGTCGTCGACGACGCCGGCTTCCGCGCCGCGTTCAGCCTCGCCCCCTATCATCGCGAGATGCTGCTCTCCGGGCTCGACGAGATCGGGCGCACGCTCGTCGCGGAGGCTCAGATCGCTTCGTTCGAACGCGGAAGGGGGAACGCGGAACGCGGAACAGACGAGCAAGCGTCGGACCTCGCTGTTCCGCGTTCCGACTTCCGCGTTCCGCGTTCAGACGAGGGAGACGTGGCATGAAGGAGTACCAGGTCACCGTCCTCCCCGGCGACGGCATCGGCCCCGAGGTCACGGGCGAAGCGGTGCGCGTGTTGCAGGCTGCGGGCGAGCGATTCGGACTGCAGTTCGACCTGAGTCACCATGCCGTTGGCGCCGCGGGGGTCGCCGCGGCAGGCGATCCGCTGCCGGCCGAGACGCGGGCGGCAGTCGTGAAGGCCGACGCCGTGCTGCTGGGCGCCGTAGGTGATCCGTCGCTCGATCATGCGCCACGCCAGCTGCGACCCGAATCCGGCCTGCTGGCGCTGCGCAGCCTGCTCGGCGTCTACGCCAACCTGCGGCCCGTGACGACCAACCCGGCGCTGGCCTTCTGCTCCCCCTTGAAGCCGGAGCACCTGGCCGGGGTGGACATCCTCATCGTGCGCGAGCTGGTCGGCGGGCTGTACTACGGTGAGCCGCGCGGCAACGCGAACGGGGCCGCGGTGAACACGTTGCGCTACACCGAGCCCGAGGTCGAGCGCGTGGCGCGCGTGGCGTTCGGCGCGGCGCGGCGCCGCCGTCGGCGCTTGCTCTCGGTGGATAAGGCGAACGTGCTCGAGACGTCGCAGCTGTGGCGCGAGACGGTGACGCGCATGGCCCAGGACTACCCCGACGTCACGCTGGAGCACGCCTACGTGGATTACGCCGCCATGCGCCTCGTCACCGACTCCGCCGGCATCGACGTCCTGCTCACGGAGAACATGTTCGGGGACATTCTGAGCGATGAGGCCGCGGTGCTCGCGGGATCGCTGGGGCTGCTGCCGTCGGCGTCGCTGGGCGATGGGCCGGGGCTGTTCGAGCCGATCCACGGCTCGGCGCCGGCGTTGGCCGGCAAAGACGTGGCCAACCCGATCGGGGCGATCGCCTCGGCGGCCATGCTGCTGCGCTACGGGCTCGCGCTGGTGGAGCCGGCCGCGGCGGTGGAGCAGGCGATCGCCGCGGCGCTCGAGCAGGGGGCGCGCACGCGCGACATCGCCCGGCCGAGCGACCGCATGATCGGCACGCGCGAGATGGGTGCCTGGATCGCGGAGCTGGTGCGGTCGCCGGCGAAAAGGCCCCTTTCACTGGTCAGATAATTCCCCCTCTCCACGTAGTGGAGAGGGGGTCAGGGGGTGAGGTCCGTCACCGCCCCCAGGCTCGCGCTCGACACCAGCTTCGCGTACTTCGCCAGCACGCCCGTCGTGTAGCGCGGCACGGGTGCCTTCCACGCCGCGCGCCGCCGGGCGATTTCCGCCTCCGGCAGCTCGAGCTCCAGCCGACGTCGCTCGGCGTCGATCGTGACCTGGTCTCCGTCCCGCACCAGCGCGATCGCCCCCCCGACGGCCGCCTCGGGTGCCACATGTCCCACGACCAGGCCGTATGTCCCGCCCGAGAAGCGCCCGTCCGTGACGAGCCCGACCTGGTCGCCCAGCCCGGCGCCGATGATCGCCGACGTGGGCGAAAGCATCTCGCGCATGCCCGGGCCTCCCTTCGGACCCTCGTACCGGATCACGAGGACGTCTCCCGGCTTGATGCGCCCCGCGAGGATCGCGGCGAGCGAGTCTTCTTCGCAATCGAACACGCGCGCCGGGCCCGTCATCTTCAGGTGTTTGATCCCCGTGATCTTCGCCACGGCGCCTTCGGAGGCCAGGTTGCCGCGTAGCACGGCAAGGTGCCCCTGCGGGTAGAGCGGCCTGCGCCACGGCCGGATCACTTCCTGATCGGGCCGGGGCTCGTCCGGAACGTCGCGTAGCACTTCCGCGACGGTCTGGCCGGAGACCGTCGCCGCGTCCCCGTGCAACACGCCGTGCGCCAAGAGGATTTTCATCACCTGCGGCACGCCTCCCGCCCGGTGCAAGTCCGTGGTCACGAATCGACCCGACGGCTTGAGGTCGCATAGCACGGGCACGCCCTCCCGCACGGTCTCGAAATCGTCGAGCGTGAGCGGCACACCTGCCGCCCGCGCGATGGCGAGCAGGTGCAGCACGGCGTTGGACGAGCCCCCCAGTGCCATGACGACGGCGATGGCGTTATCGAACGCGGCGCGGGTGAGAATGCCGCGCGGCCGCCGGTCGTGCCGCACCGCGTCCACGAGCACTTCGGCCGAGCGCGCGGCGCTGTCGCCCTTCTCGCCGTCCTCCGCGGCCATGGTGGACGAATATGGCAGACTCATGCCCATCGCCTCGATGGCCGACGACATCGTGTTCGCGGTGAACATCCCGCCGCAGGCGCCCGCGCCGGGGCAGGCCCGGCGCTCCACCTCGAGCAGGTCCGCCTCGGAGAGCTTGCGCGCGCTGTACTGACCGACCGCCTCGAACGCGCTCACGACGGTCAGGTCCTGTCCTTTATAATGTCCCGGCTTGATGGTGCCGCCGTACACGAACACCGCCGGGATGTTCATGCGCGCGATGGCGATCAGCGCGCCCGGCATGTTCTTGTCGCACCCGCCCACGGCCAGCACGCCGTCCACGCACTGGGCATTGCACACCGTTTCGATCGAGTCGGCGATCACCTCGCGCGAGACGAGGGAGTACTTCATGCCCTCGGTGCCCATGGAGATGCCGTCGCTCACCGTGATCGTGCCGAAGGTCTGGGGCATGCCGCCGGCGGCGCGCACGGCGGCCTCGGCGCGCAGCGCCAAGTCGTTGAGCTTGGCGTTGCAGGGCGTGATCGTGCTGTGCGCGTTCGCGATGCCGATGATCGGCTTCGTGAAGTCCTGATCGCCGAACCCCACGGCGCGCAGCATCGCGCGGTTGGGCGTGCGCTCCACGCCCGCCGTGATCGTGCGGCTCCGGAGGGGGCTCATCGGCTCATCGCTCGCTCCACCTCTTCCAGATGCGGATCGATCTCGACCGGCCGGTTGGCGTGCGGCGGGGCCGGATCGCGCTCCTGGTGATAGTGCGTCACGCTCGCGGGATCCTTGAGGACGTGTCCCGTGAGGATCGCCACGACCCGGTCTCCGCTCTTGATCACGCCGTCGCGCGCCAGGCGTCGCGTGCCCGCGATCGCCGCCGCGCTGGCGGGCTCGCAGCCGATGCCCGCTCCATCGACCACCGCCTTCGCCTCGAGAATCTCAGCGTCGCTCACCGCGATGACCACGCCATCGGTGTCGCGCACCGCCCGGACGGCGCGGTCGTACGACACGGGGTTGCCGATTTGGATCGCCGTGGCGACGGTGTGCGGCTCCACCCGGTGACGCCGCGCGAATCCCTCGCGGAAGCTCAACGCGAACGGCGCCGCACCCTCCGCCTGTACCGCGGCGAGACGGGGAACGCGGTCGATCAGTCCCCACTCACACGCCTCCGCCAGCGCCTTGCCGAAGGCGGCCGTGTTTCCGAGGTTGCCGGCGGGCACCACGATCCAATCGGGTGGCTGCCACGCCAGCTGCTGCAGCAGCTCGAGCACGATCGTCTTCTGACCCTCGAGGCGGAACGGGTTCACCGAATTGAGAAGGTACACACCCAGCCGGTCGCTCGCCTGATCGGCCAGCTCGAGGCACTGGTCGAAGCTGCCGCGCACCAGCAGCGTGCGGGCGCCGTAGGCGAGCGCCTGCGCCAGCTTGCCCAGGGCGACGTGGCCCTTGGGGACGAGCACGAGCGCGGGCAGGCCGCCCAGGGCGGCGTAGGCGGCGAGGGCGGCGGCGGTGTTGCCGGTGGACGCGCACGCCACCGCGCGCGCGCCGATGCGCCGCGCCTGCGTCACGCCCACCGTCATGCCGCGGTCCTTGAACGACCCGGTGGGGTTCTGGCCCTCGTGCTTGAGCAGCAGCGCCTCCCCTGTCGCGCCCGCCCAGCGTGCCACGGCCGGGCTCGTCATGAGCGGCGTGTTGCCCTCCGGGTAGGAAAGCACCTCCTCTGGCGCCGCGCTCGGAAGCACCGCCTCGCGATAGCGCCACACGCCCGATGCCAGGACGCCCCGCCGCACGCCCCAGCGCGCGTCGAACGTCGCGCGCAGTGCAGCGCCGCCCTGCGCCGGAGGTCGGTGGCGCACCTCGAGCAGGCCGCGGCACCGCGGGCAGCGGGTGTGGGGGTCGGTCTCGGGAATCTCGTTGCCACAGCTCGTGCAGAGCTGCCAGGTGTCGCTCATGCGCCGGCGAGTTTCAATACGTCGTTCAGAATGCCGCCCGCCGTCACCGCCGGTCCCGCGCCCGGTCCGGTGATGACGAGCGGATTCTTCTTGTAGCGCATGGTCGTGAAGATAAACTGATTGTCGGTCCCGTTGAGCGAGGCCATCGGGCTCGACGCGTCGACCACCACCAGGCCGACGCGGATGCGTCGCGGCGTCACGATCGCCCGGTAGCGCAGCACGCCGCCGCGCGCCGCGGCCGCGGCCACGCGCTTCTCCCAGGGCGCGTCGTATTCCTCCAGGCGCCGCAGGAACTGCTCCCGCGACAGGCGGTCGGCGCCGTCGGGGACGAGCGATTCGACGGCGATGTCGTCGAGCTCCCCCCGAAAGCCCAGCAACCGGCCGAGAATGAGCGCCTTGCGCGCCACGTCGAGCCCCGAGAGGTCGTCGCGCGGGTCGGGCTCGGGATACCCCTTCGCGATTGCGCCGCGCAGCGCCGCTGAAAACCGCGTGCCCCGGCCCAGCTCGCCGAACAGGTAGCCGAGCGTGCCGGAGGGGCAGCCCTCGATCTTGGCGACGCGATCGCCCGACTCCACGAGCTTCTGGTAGGTGTCGATGATCGGCAGGCCCGCCCCCACCGTCGCCTCGTGCAGCAGGCGGCGGCCATGCGCCTGGGCGGCCGCGCGCAGCTCGTCGTAGCGCCGCTGGTCCGCGGTCACAGGGCGTTTGTTGGCGAGTACCACGTGCATCCCCGCGCCCAGCGCCGCCTTGATCGTGTCGGTGGTGTCGTCGGCCGTGAGATCGACCAGCACCGGGTTCGACAGTGCGTGCCGCGCCACGAACCCGACCGCCTCGGCGGCGCTCGCCCGCCGCCCGCCGGTCGCCTTGGCGAGCGCGGTGCCCTTGGCCTTGGCGGCGGCGAGCGTCGCCAGCCGCCGCGGCGACAGGCCGCGCGCGTCGAACACCAGACCGCTGCGGTCGATCAGTCCGACGATGCGGAGCGTGACCGCATCCTGCTTCACCTTCGCGATCATGGGCGCGAGGGTGCGCCCGATTTGTCCGAACCCCAGCAGCACCACGTCGGTCCGGTCGGGGTGCGCCACCGCCCCGCCGCCGATCTTCGAGAGCTGGAACGCCGCGTGCACGGCGCGCTGCGCCCGCGGGGCGTCCTTGGCGTCGACCACGAGCGAGAGGTTCAGCTCGGACGAGCCCTGCGCCGTGGCGATCACGTTGATCCGCGCCTCCGCCAGCGCCGAGAACACGCGCGACGCGATGCCGGGCGTGCCCGCCATCCCGAGCCCCACCACGACCAGCGTGGCGAGACCGGTCTGCACCTCCACGCCGTCGATCTCCTGGCGCGCGATCTCGGGCCGGAACGTCTCTTCCAGGCTCTTGCGGGCGCGCTCGGCGCTCTCGGCCGGCACGCTGAAGCAGATCGAGTGCTCCGACGACGCCTGCGTGATGAGCGAGACCGAGATGCCCTCGTGATGCACCGCGGCAAACGTCCGGGCCGCGATGCCCGGGACGCCGAGCATACCGCTGCCCGCAACCGTCAAGAGCGCTTGTCGCGGAATCGCCGACAACGCCTTCACGGGATACTGATGCAGCGTGCGGCGGCGCGAGATCTCCGTGCCGAGCGACGTGGGGTCCACGAACGGGCGGATCCGGATGGCGACGTTCCGCTTCATCACGGGGATCAGCGCCCGGGGATGCAGCACCTTGGCGCCGTAGTAGGCGAGCTCCGCCGCCTCCCGCACGTGCACCTGCGGCACCACGCGCGCGTCGGGCACGATGCGCGGATCGGCGGTCAGCAGGCCCGGCACGTCCTTCCACAGCGACACCTCGCGCGCGCCCAACACGCGCGCCAAGAGCGTCGCGGTCAGATCCGAGCCCCCCCGCCCGAGCGTCGCCACCTGGCCGTCCGGCGCGGCACCGAGAAAACCGGGCACGACCGGCACCACGCCGCGGGCCAAGAGCGGCCGCAGCACCGTGCGCGCGCTCCGCTCCGTGCGCCGCAGGTCGGGCGACGCGTTGCCGAACGTGCCGTCGGTCTGCACGATCTCGGCGGCGTCGACGTACGCCGCCGGGCAGCCGGCGGCGTCGAGGGCGGCCGCGAACAGCCGGGCCGAGAGCCGCTCCCCTCGCGCGGCGAGGTAATCGGTGGTGCGGGGCGTGAGCTCGCGCAGCACACCGAGGCCACCCGCCACCTGCTCCAGCTCGGCGAACGCCGCGTCGATCAGGCGCAGCAATTCCTCCAGTCGGGCGCCTGCGGGTACCAGCGCCCGCGCCGCGGTGGCGTGCTGCGCGCGCAGCGACTCGGCCACCGCCCGTACGTGACCCGCGTCGCCGCGCGCCGCGCGGGCCGCGCCGTCGAGCAGCGCGTCGGTCACCCCGCTCATCGCCGACACGACCACCACCAGCGGGTCCGGGCGCTGGGCCCGCACGATGCCGACGGCGTGACCGATCGCCGCGGCGTCCGCGAGCGACGCGCCGCCGAACTTGTGGATGTGGGGAGCACGGGTGGGGCGGGCCCTGGCCCTGGCCATAGATCCTCAGTCGATCTCGTAACCGCCGGCCGGGCGGTCGGCGTGAAACGCCTGCGCCACGATGCCACGGGCTTTCCAGGCCCGCACCATGGCGTCGCCCACGGCGCGCGCGCGGTCGCCCGCGACCACCGCGACGACGGTCGGTCCCGAGCCGGAGAGCGTGGCGCCGGGCGCGCCCGCCTGCCGCGCCGCGCTCGTCACCTCGTCGTACCCCGGGACGAGGGCGCGCCGAAACGGCACGTGCAGCACGTCATCGAGCCCGGCGGCCAGCAGGCGCAGGTCGGCGTGCGCCAGGCCGTGAACCAGTGCGGCGCTCTTCGCGGCCGCCCGCGCCGCGTCCGCGTGCGGCAGCGTGGCCGGCAGCGCGGCGCGCGCGCGCTGCGTCTCAACCGTGAACTCCGGCACGGCGAACACCAGCGCGAGCGACGGGTGCAGCGGCAACGGCGTCACGACCAGGCCGTCGGTCTCGCGCAGCACGAGGTTCGCGCCACCGAACACGGCGGGCGCGACGTTGTCGGGGTGGCCCTCGAGCTCGCTCGCGAGCTCGGCCAGGGCGGGGGCATCAAGCTTGAGCCCCAGCAGCCCCACGGCGGCCGCCGCTCCCGCCACCGTAGCGGCCGCCGAGGAGCCGAGCCCTCGGGCCACCGGAATGTCCGAGTCTGCGGTCAGGGCGAGGCCGGCGGGCACGTCCTGCGCGCAGCGCCGGCAGGCGGCCACGAAGCCGCGATACAGCAGGTCCGCCTCGGGTGCCGTGTCGAGGGCGCCGAGCGTGCCGCCGCGCTCGATCGTAATGAACTTCCCGGCCGCGTCGGACACCCGGGCGGTGACCCGCAGCCAGCGCCCGACGGCCACACCGACGCAGTCGAACCCGGCGCCCAGATTGGACGTCGAGCCGGCCACCCGCACGGTCACGCTCGCTCGCATCGCCTGCTCTTTCGGGAAACAGAAAAGCCCGGGCATGCCACGCCGCGGGCCGTCGCTTTTTAGCACCTTGTTTAACGTGGCGGCAATACGCGGCAAATCACCACGAGCACTACGGTTATATGTATGTTCAATACTCGCCGCAGGCATCCGGTGCGTCAAGGAGCAGCGATGGGGAAGATTCGGGTCGGCATTCTCGGGGCGACGGGGACCGTCGGGCAGCGCTTCCTGCAGCTGCTCGAGCGGCATCCGCAGTTCACCGTCACCGCGCTGGCGGCGTCCGACCGGTCCCAGGGCAGGCCCTACGCCGACGCGTGCGCCTGGAGACTCCCGGGCGAGGCGCCAGATGCCGTGCGCAGCCTCGTGGTTCAGGCGCCCGAGCCGCCGCTCGACTGCGACCTGGTGTTCTCGAGCCTCCCCTCCGACGTGGCGGGGCCGGTCGAGACGCGCTTTGCGCGCGCGGGGTACCCGGTCCTGACCAATTCGTCGCCGCACCGCATGGACGAGGCGGTGCCGTTGCTCATTCCGGAGGTGAACCCCGATCATCTCGCGTTGCTCGACGCCTGCAAACAGACGGGCGGCGGCTTCATCGTCGCGAACCCCAACTGCTCCACCGTGATGATCGCGCTGGCCCTGGCGCCGCTCGTTACCCGCTTCGGCGTCGTGAAGGTGGCTGCCACCACGCTGCAGGCCATCTCCGGCGCGGGATACCCCGGAGTGGCCTCGCTCGACATCACCGATAACGTCGTTCCTTACATCGCCGAAGAAGAGGAGAAGATCGAGCGTGAAACGCGGCGGATTCTGGGCTCGTTGAGCGCCGGTGGCGTGAGCCCCGCGGCGTTCGCCGTGAGCGCGCAGTGCCACCGCGTGAACGTCGTCGACGGGCACCTGGCGGCGGTGCGGGTCGAGCTCGGCAGGCCAGCGGAGCCGGCCGAACTGCGCGAGGCGTGGGCGTCGTTTACGGGCCTGCCGCAGGCGCTCCGCCTGCCCACGGCCCCCGAGCGGCCTATCGTCGTGCGCGACGAGCCGGACCGCCCCCAGCCGCGGCTCGACCGCGAGGCGGGGCGGGGGATGAGCATCACCGTCGGCCGCATCGCCCGGGACGCGGTGCTGGGGCACCGTTTTGTGGTGCTCAGCCACAACACGATCCGCGGGGCCGCGGGTGCGGCCGTTCTCAACGCCGAGCTCATGCTCGCGAAGGGGTACCTCGCGGCGCGCTGAGGCGCACGTGGGTGTGACCTGGGTCACGTGCCCCGCGCAAGCTATGCCGCAGTGACCGATGGCCCTGCACTGCAGTCTTTAGGTCGGAAGCGCTGCCGCAGCGTTGTTCACATCCGCAACCGTCGGAGGATTGTCGCATGCGCCGTGTCACCCCGAGTGCCGCGCGGGTCGCCGCCGGCACGATCGCCGTCGCGCTGATCGCTGCCTGCTCCACCTCGCCCGTGACGTCTCCCCAGAATCCCGTTCTGACACAACCGCAAGCCAACGCCGTCGCCGAAGTGGTCGCGACCGATGCGGCCTCGCTCATCGGTGGGGCGACGCTCGACGAGGCGACCGGCATGCCGTTCGCCGTGGCCCCGATGCCGGGCGCGCCGGCGATGGCCCCGTCGTCCGCGACCTGCACGCCCACTCGCACCCCGTCTCCCGTGACGAATTCGGACGGCGACCCGGTGCCCGATTCGGTGCGCATCGATTTCACCGGCTGCACGTTCACCGGTGACGGGCACACCGCCACGCTGAGCGGCTCGATCGACATCGTCGATCCGACACCGACCACGACCGACCGCGCATTCCGCACGCGCTCGAATGCGTTCACGCGGACCGTGACCAACTCGACGACGGGGACCACGCGCTCCGTGGTGGAAAACGGCGTCCGCTCGGTGGTGGGCGCCGCCGATCAGATTCAGCTCCTGGATACGACGCAGACCGACTACACGTACGGCAGCGGCGCCACCGCGTCGCACGCCCGCAAGTGGCTTGCGACCTTCACCGCGGACCAGGCGGGCTCCATCCAGATGGGCTCGCCCCTCCCCAGCGGGAGCTGGAGCGTCTCGGGGTCGTCGACGTTCACGTCCGGCACCAACAGCTACGCGCTCTCGGTGACCACGAGCGATCCGCTGCATTACAACGCGAGCTGCAGCGTCGAGCCCCGGTTCGATTCGGGGACGCTCACGGTGCAGGTGACCAAGGGCACGACGTCGACGACGGTCACGATTACGTTCACCGGCTGCGGCCAGTACTCGGTGACCAGGTCGGCCGCCTAGGGCTCGAGTGACCCCGGGCGCACGCCCGGGGTGACCGGAAGGTCGGTTGTTTCGAGGCCCGATCCCGCTGCCGGATCGGGCCTCAATGCTTATTATGGGCCTCTGGTCCATGCCCACGTCATCCTCAATCCCGCCGCGGGGCGCGGCGCGGCGGCGCGCGCGCTCGACCCGATCGTGCGCGAGTTCCGGCGCCAAGGCTGGGGCGTGGATGCTGAGCGCACCGACGGTCCGGGGCACGGCGCCGAGCTCGCGGCGCGCGCGGTCCGCGCGGGGGCGCGTCATGTCGTGGCCGTGGGCGGTGACGGCACCGTGCACGAGGTGGCGAACGGCCTGCTGCGCCACGCGACCGGTCAGGGAGCGGCGCACCCTGCGACGGCCGTACTGGGCGTCGTGCCGATCGGCACCGGGAACGACTTCGCCAAGCTCGTCGGCGTCTACGGGCACGCTCCGGTGCGCGCGGTGCAGCGCCTCGTCACCGCGCGCCCCGTCGCGTTCGACGTGGGGCGCGTGTTCGACGAGTACTTCGTGAACAGCGCGGGAGTCGGGTTCGGGGCCGAGGTGGTGCGCGTCCGGAACGCGATGCCAGGTCTGTCGGGGTTCCTGTCGTATTTCGTGCCTGTGTTCCGCGCGTTCGCACGGTTTCGGCCCCCGCGCCTCGAGGTGCGGGCGTCCGGATTCGGCGAGACGGGGTACATGATGATGGTCGAGATCTGCAATGGCACGACGGCGGGAGGGAGCTATCGCTTCGCTCCGGCGGCGCTGCCCGGAGACGGGCGGTTGGACGTGTGCGTCGTGCGGCGCGTCTCGCTCGCGCGCTTTCTCCTCGCAGTCCCGCGCGTGATGCGCGGCACCCACGCTACCATGCGGGAGGTGGCCCTGTTTCGAACCCGCAGCATCACGTTGCGCTCGCTCGAGGGACCGCTCGTTCTGCACCTGGACGGCGAGCTGCGCGAGCCGGACGCGCGCCAATGCACGGTGCGCGTCGAGCCGGGACGGCTGAACGTGCTGGTGGCGCGATGAGACAGACGGTTGGACGGTTAGGCGGTTGGACGGCGAGTCTCGTACTGCTCGCCGTCTATCCGTCTAGCCGTCTATCCGCTCAGCTGCCCGATACCACTCACGCGCCGATCGTCACCACCGGTGCGATCGTCGTGCCCACCGACACCGCGCACCGCGTTCGGCCGATGGGCGCGTTTCTGCGCTCGCTCCTCGTGCCCGGCTGGGGTCAGGCGGTGACCGGGCGGCCCGTCGCCGGCGCCGTGTTCGCGACGTGGGAAGGCGTCAGTGCGATGATGACCCTCAAGGCGCAGTCGGAGTTTCACTACCTGCGGGAGGCCGGGTCCGTGAGCGTGGGAGCCAAGCGGCAGGAAGTGCAGGACTGGCTCGTCCTGTGGATCTTCAACCATCTGTTTTCCGGCGCGGAGGCGTTCGTGTCGGCGCACCTCCAGGACTTCCCCAAGGATCTGAGAGTCCGGGCGTTTCCAGGGGGGGTCGGACTCAGCGTGCCGGTGCCGCGACCGTGAACCGCGCTCCGCTCGGCGTGTTCGACTCGGGGATCGGGGGCCTCACGGTGGCGCGCGCGCTGTTCGAGCGCCTGCCGCACGAATCCGTGATCTACTTCGGCGACACGGCGCGCGTCCCCTACGGCCCCAAGTCGCCGGACACGGTGCGGCGCTACGCGGGCGAGATCCTCGCGTACCTGCTCGGGCGCGGCGTGAAAGCCCTGGTCGTGGCCTGCAACACCATCAGCGCGCAGGCGCTCGAGTACCTCTCCGCCCGCTGCCCGGTCCCCCTGGTCGGCGTGATCGAGCCGGGAGCGCGCGCCGCGGTGGCGGCGACCCGGTCCGGAAAGATCGGCGTGATCGGGACCGCGGGCACCATTGCGAGCGGTGCGTACGAGCGGGCCATCAAGGCGCTCCGGCCCGAGACACCCGTGTGCGTCCAGGCCTGCCCCTTGTTCGTGCCCCTCGTCGAGGAAGGATGGTTCGACCACCCCGCGACCGAGCTCATCGCGCGGCAGTATCTCCAGCCGCTGCAGCGCGCCGGGGTGGACGTCCTGGTGCTCGGATGCACCCACTACCCGCTGCTCAAGCCCCTGCTCGCGCGCGTGCTCGGACCGGGGGTGACGCTGGTGGACAGTGCGGAGGAGACGGCGAAGGTGGCCGCGGCGGCGCTCGACCAGGGCGGCCTGACCACGGCGCCCGACGCCGCTGCCATACACCGCTTCGTCGTCTCGGACGACGAGCCGCATTTCCGTAAAGTCGGCGCCCGGTTCCTGGGCGAGAAGCTGCAGATCGTCGAAGTGGTGCCCCTGGGATGAGTCCTAGCGCACCGGAAGCCTGGCATCGACGATCGGCTTGCCGTCCCGGTTCAGTCGGAGGAGACGAGAACCGGCGAGCACCCACAACGCTCCGGTGGCGGTGTCGGGGGCCAAATGCATGGGGCCGCGCCAAGCCGTGAGGCGCGCAAGCTCTTTCCCGTCGAGCCCCACTTTGATGAGCTGACCTCCGGCGCCAGACCACACCCATCCCCCGCGCACGTCGAGCGCGAGCGGTGGTGGCGCACCGATGTACGACTGGAGCTGGAGGGACTGAGAGATCGCTCCCGAGCTGTCTACTCGTATCACCGCGCCCCTTCGAGACAGAAATGCCCATGCGGAGTGGTCCATTGGGTTTGCTTGGATAGCGGTGACGAATTCGGCTTCGACCGACGAAATCCGCGGCAGCGTAACCTCCTTGATTGTCTTCCCGGCCGCATCGACCACCCAGATGCCTCCCTCCCGGCCCTGCCAGCACCGACCCGCTTGCTGGTCACATGAGATGGCATAGGCCCTGGAGCCCTGCGCGACCCACATCTGCCGTCCCGCCGCGTCCACCGCTACGACGACGCCGTAGTACGGCATCGTCGCCGTGTCGACGGACACGAGGTCCCAGCCCGCGTGAGTAGCCTTCCGGACGTCGTCACCAAAGCCGGAAGGGGATTTCGGGAAGCGCAGGAATTGCTGTCCCGTGACATCCACGAACCACGCTTCGTCGACGTACGAGTCCCACCGATGGTCCTCCTTCGCATACCGCTCGAGGCCGTAAAAGGCGCCGTCGAAGGTCGCCCGCACCTCACCCGTTTGCGACACCTGATACACCCGCGGGAAGCGGTTCTCCAGGTACCCGAAGACGTACAGCAAATGATCGACCGGACTGAGAACCATGGCCCGCGCAGCGAGCGAGTCTGACGCGACGGTTGTGTGGATTGGGTTGCTGATGAGCTCGCCGGAGCCGGTACGTGCCTTCACGCGATACCAGTACTCCGTGCCGGGCCGAACCGTACGGTCGCTATATGCCGGAGCGTCGGCTGGGGTCAGCTGCGCGAGGTGCTCACCCTCGCTGTCGCGGGAACGCGCCCGGTAGACGACATAGGCTTGGACCGTGTCGGTCGACGGCCGCACCCACGTCAGCTCCACTCGCCTGTCGTTCACGACTTCTGCGGGCCGGAGCCGCAGCGCTCCTGCAGGCAGGGCATGTAGGCGGCGCCTGATGTCGGATGTGTCGAGCCCCGGTGCGGCCGTCTCCAGGACTTCACGGTACAGCACCCTCGCCCGGTCGTAGCGCAGGAATCTCGCCCAGAGATCCGCGATCGTCACGGCCGCGCTCGCTCGAAGCGGGGGAGGGAGGCCCTCCGCGATCGTGTCGTAGCGCGCGAGCATGGCTTGAACCTTGTCCGGTGGGAACTCCTCGCTCGGCTCGGAGAGATCAGGGATGTCCGCGAGCGCGGTCGTAAAGGCCTCGTTGGCGTAGCGCACGCCGTCTGAGGCGAAGGGGGACTTCGGATATTGGCGCAGGAAGTCCGCGACCGGATCGAATTGCCGGCCGATGTAACACGGCACATAGCCTTCGCACTCGCCGCCCCAGGGCAGCTGCGTCAGTGCCCAGGCGGCGCTGTCCGCATACTCGCTCTGCGGAAATCGTCGGAGCAGGTCTCGAAACTGATACCCGGTGTAGATGTAGTCAGCGTCTGGGTCGTTGTATCGGTACTCTTCAGGATGTGCCTGTAGGTAACGCCCGATGGGCGAGCCGGACGCCACCCCGCCGCCGAGGCCGCTCTTGAGCCGTCCGAGCTGCAGGTACAGCCGTGCGGACGCGGGCTCGTCGGGCCGGACGCGTAACGAGTCCTCGATCGCCGCCATCAGGGCAAACAGGCTGTCGTTGATTGGCGGGCCCTTGGTGTCCGAGTCGGCCAGGACACTTCGGGACGGCGCCTCTGGCGCGGTCTCGGGCGCGCGTGGTGCCGCTCGCTCGCGCGAGCACGCGACCACAGCCATCGCGCTGATGGCGAGGATCACCCGTCGCGTAGGGGAGGCGTGTGTCGTCACGCTCCGAAGCGCTCCAGTTGCACGCGGTCGCGCGTCACCACCGCGTACCTTCCCCCGTCGAGAAACGCCCCCGGATTGAGGTAGGCCCTCCTGTTCGGAAGCTGGGCCAGGGCCGGTCGATGCGTGTGGGCGAGGATTGCCAGCTGCAGGTCGGGTCGCCGGGCCAAGAGCTCTTCGGCGTAGCGGGCCTGCGCCCGCTCGGCCCGGTCCAGCACGGCGCGGTCGCGCGTGTTGTCCGCCAGCCTGCGCGACAGCTGGTGCGCGATCCAGAACCCCACATCGGGGTGCAGCGCGCGGAACAACCGGATGGTGGCGGCATGCCGGGTCACACGGTGCATGAGCCGGGCGCTCCAATGTTGCTCGGTCAGCCCGTCGCCGTGGGCGACGAAGGCGCGGCGTCCGGCGACGTCGATCTCGGCCTCGCCCGGGTAGAACGCTATCCCTAAGTCCTTGGTGAGAAAGTCGCCGCCCCAGCGATCGTGGTTGCCGCCCACCAGCGTCACGGCCACGTCGCGCGCCCGGACACTCTGGAGCTTGGCCATCGTGCCGAAGTGACGTCGCGGGATCACCGCCCGGTACTCGAACCAGAAGTCGAACAGATCGCCGTTGATGAGGAGCGCGTCGCCCAGATCGGGTACGGCATCGAGGAAGCGGTGGAACGCGGTGACGACGGCGGGTGGCACCTGACCCAGGTGGGCATCGGCGACGACGAGCACGCGCGCGGCTGGGGCGGGCACGCCCCAAGCTAGGAATCCCGCGCAACGCCCGCAAGCGCGTGTCGTATTTGACTTTTGCCGACTCGCCGCGGATGTTTTCCACCGCGTGATCAGCTCGATAACGCTCCGCGTCAACTACTCCGAGACCGATCAGATGGGCGTGGTCTACCACGCCAACTACTTGATCTGGTTCGACCGCGCCCGCACCGAGCTGATGCGCGAGACCGGCGTCACGTACAAGGAGCTGGAGCAGCAGGGCGTGTACCTCGCGGTGTCCGAGGTCGACGTCCGGTTCCGCGCCGCGGCGCGCTACGACGATCTGGTGCGGGTGCGCTGCTGGGTACGCGAGTTGGCCTCGCGGCGCGTCACGTTCGGCTATGCCGTCGACCGCGCGGAGAGCGGCGAGCTGCTGGCGACCGGTGTGACGTCGCTCGTCTCGCTCACGCACCAGCACACGCTCACGCACCTTCCCGCGCATGTATTCGACCTGCTCGAGCAGACACCGGATCCGGTTCGCCTTTAGCTCTTGCGTGCTGCTCGTGGGGTTGCTGCTCGCGGCGCGCCCCGTCGCGGCCCAGGGCGACGCGGGAGAAGTGGAGGTCCTTGCGCGCCTCCTGGCCGCCGCGGATGCTCGCGCCTTCGATGCGGGGCTCGAGCGCGAGACCCTCGGGGCTCCCGACCCGTTCGTGCGGCGGCAGGCGGCCCTGGCGGCCGGCCGCAGCGGCGACACGGCCGCCGTGGCACTGCTCGTCGCCGCGCTGCGGGACTCGAGTGCGGCCGTGCAGGCGGCGGCCGCGTTCGCGCTGGGGTTGCTCAAAGACGGGCGTGCTGTGGCGCCGCTCGCGGCGCTGGCGCGCACCGGAGACGGCGCGCCGCAATGCGAGGCCGTGACGGCCATCGCGAAGATCGGCGGGGAGGAGGGCGCGCGCGCCGTGGCGGACCTGCTCGACCTGAAGACCGCGGCCGGCGTCGGCACGTCCGCGGTGCAGCGGGTCGCGCTGCTCGAGGCGTGGCGCCTGGGGACCCGCGCGCCGGTCGCCCGCTTGACGGACTTCGCCCGCGACCCCGATCCCGCGGCGCGCGCCCACGCGGTGTACGCGCTCGCGCGCTTGCGCATCGCGCGTGCCGTTCCGACCCTGCTGGGCGCGCTCGCCGATCGCGAGCCGTACGTGCGCGCCGTCGCGCTGCGTGGCGTGACGCGCGCCTTGAGCGACAGCGCCCAGATCGCTCCGCCGGAGGTCATCGCCCGCATCCGGCCGCTGCTCGGCGATCGCGACGGCCACGTCCGCGTCAATGCGCTGCGGGCGCTCGCTTCGTTCCAGGACAGCGGGCTGGTCGGTCTCGCGCTCCCGCTCGTCGCGGACCGGGATGTGAACGTCGCGGTCCAAGCGGAGACGACCCTGGGTGCATTGGGAGGCGCGCGCGCTGCGGCCCAACTCGAGGCCAGGCTCGCGAGCCCCCGCTTCGCCTTGCGCCGCCAGGCGGGCATCGCCCTGGCCCAGGCGGACAGCGCGGCCGGCGTGGCCGCCGCGGCCGAGCTGGCACGCGACCGCGACTGGCGCTGGCGCAGCGTCGCCGCCGAAGCGTTCGGCGCCGCGCGCGATCGCGCCCGTCTCGACCTCCAGCTGACCGATTCCGACGGCCGCGTGGTGGCGCAGGCGCTCCAGGCGCTCGGGCGGGTCGTGGCCGAGGGCGACACGAGCCTCGCCCCACGCGCCCGGACGCTGCTCGCGCATCCGGACGCCGCGGTGCGGAGCGCGGCCGCCGACCTGCTCGCGCGCCATCCCGCGTTGGCCGACGTGGACCCGCTCGCGGCCGCCTATGAGCGCGCGGCGACCGATACGTTCGACGATGCCCGGCTCTCCGCGCTGGCCGCGCTCGGCGCCATCGCCGCCACCGGTCCGGTGGGCCGGGACACGGTGGCGACCCGATTCGTCGCCCGGACGCCCCGCCCGGACGATTACCAGGTCCGGCGGCTCGCCGCGGAGAAGCTCCCCGACGCCGCGGCGCGCTGGGGACCGGCGGCCCCGATCGCGACGGGGCGGTCGCTCGACGACTACCGCGCCGTCGTGCGGCGCTATCTCCTGCCGGTACGCCGGGGCGACGCGTCGCCGCGCGTGACCATCGAGACCGATCGCGGCGCGCTGGTGGTCGAGCTCTTCCCGGGCGAGGCGCCGCTCACGGTCGCGGCCTTTCTGGCGCTGGTCGATCGGCGCTACTTTGACGGCTCCCGCATGTTTCGGGTCGTCCCCAATTTCGTGGTGCAGGACGGCGATCCGCGGGGGGACGGCTGGGGCGGGCCCGGCTTCGTGCTGCGCGACGAGCTGAATCCGGTGCGGTACGAAACGGGCACCGTGGGAATGGCGGTGTCGGGGCCCGACACGGGTGGCAGCCAGTTTTTCATCACGCACTCGCCGCAGCCGCATCTCGACGGCACGTACACGGTATTCGGCCGGGTGATCTCGGGGCTCGCGACCCTCGGGAGTGTGGCACTGGGTGAGCGCATTCGCAGCATCCACCGCTGACTGTTGCTCGGGTTTAACTATTGAGGCGGCAACGTTTTCCGCTTGACCGGCGGATAGACCTCTCCTACATTGGCGCCTGTGCGCTGCTGCTCGGCTGCCCGCGCGCGTTGCCGCCGCTCGTGCCGATGCCGCTCGCACCGGCGGAGTGGGACAGTGCCAGGGTCTGGGCGGCCGCGACCTCGCCCCATCGTCACACGCTGATCCGCTTCCGCTGGAAGTATCGCGACGCGGGTAAGAGCTACGCCGGCAGGGCCGCCGTGCGGGTGGCGCCGCCGGACTCGCTGCGCATCGACTATGCCGGGCCGTTCAACTGGGGGGCGGGCGCGGCGCTCGTGGTCGGCGACACCACGGTGTGGGCCGATCCGGAAAAGAACTTCCGCTCGCTCGTGCCGGCCGTGCGGATGCTGTGGGCGGGGCTCGGCATCGTGCGGCCGCCGGCGGTGGGCGCGGCCGTGTTCGGGATCGTGGTGCCGGGAGCGGATACTGCGCGGATCTGGCGGTTCGTGCAGGGTGAGGACACGCTCGACTATCGTCTGGCCCCGGGGAGTGGCGGTGGACGTGTGCTCGAGGCGGAATGGCGGCGGCAGGGCAAGGTCGTGGCACGCAGCCGCGCCGAGTTGGACGTTCGTGCGATGCCGGCCAGCGCCCGCATCGACTTTCCGGAGGGCCCGGCGCGTTTTGAGTTCACGATCGGCTCGGTGGACACGACGGTGGCGTTCGATTCGGCGACGTGGCGCAGGCGCCACTAGCGCCCTCGCGCTGACCGGTTGCCTGTACAGCTTCAAGGGCGGCGGCCTGCCCAACATCAAGACGGTCGCCATCCTGCCGTTCGACAACCAGACCGCCGAGCCGGCGCTCACGAAAGAAGTGAACGACGCGGTGCTCGAGGCGTTCCAGGGCCGGCTCGGGCTCCGCACGGCCGGCGAGAACAACGCCGACGCCGTGGTGCGGGGCAAGGTGACCCGCTACGATCCCGACGTGCCCCTGTCGTTCCAGGCGGGGCAGGGACGCACCGACGTCACGCAGCGCCAGGTGTCGATCACGCTCGACGTCGAGATCCTGGACCAGCGCGAAGGCAAGACGCTGTGGCAACGGCAGGGCCTCAGCGAGGTGGGGGAATACCGGCCGCCCCAGGAAGCGGACGGACGCAAGATCGCACTGCAGAAGCTGGTGAGGGACCTGGTGGACGGAGCGCAGTCGCAGTGGTGAACCGGCGGGGCACGAGCTCGCTGGGTTGTCTCGTCACCCTGCTCCTCTTCGTCGCGGCCCTGTACTACGGCGTCAACATCGGGGAGCTGTTTTTCCGCTACTACCGCCTGCTGGACGAGATGCAGACGCAGGCCCAGCTCGCGCCGTCGCTGGACGACGGCACGATCCGGCGCCGCATCCAGGCGGCCGCGCAGGAGATTGGCCTCCCGCCCGAGGCCCAGCAGATCAAGATCGCGCGCCGCGCGTCGCCGCGTGAGATCGTGATCGAGACCGAGTACGCCGAGACCGTCACCCTCCCGCTGTTCACCCACAAGTTCACGTTCCATCCCAAGGCGAGCCAGCCGCTGTAACGTCCGGTGAGCACGGCCGAGAAGATCCGGGCCGCGGAGGCGGCCGCGCGCTGGCGCCAGCAGCACCCCGGCCCCGTCGTGTTCACCAACGGCGTGTTCGATCTGCTGCACGTGGGGCACGTCGCCCTGCTCGAAGCCGCCCGCGCCGAGGGCGCCGCGCTGATCGTGGGCGTGAACAGCGACGCCTCCGTGCGGCGGCTGGGCAAGGGGAGCGGGGGTGAGCGGCCGGTGGTGCCGGAGCGGGAGCGCGCCCGGCTCGTCGCCGCGCTCGCGGCGGTGGACTGCGTCGTGGTGTTCGACGAAGACAGTCCGCTGGCCCTGATCGAGCAGCTTCGACCGGACGTCCTCGTGAAGGGGGCGGATTACAAGCGCGACGCGATCGTGGGAGCGGATGAGGTGGAGGGCTGGGGCGGGCGCGTGGTGCGGGTCCCGCTCGTCGCGGGGGTTTCGACGACCGAGTTGCTGGCGCGGCTGCGTGGCGGGGCCGCGCGGTGACGTCTCCCCCCGCGGCGTCGAGGAAGCTGCTCATCGCCACCCGCAACGAGGGCAAGATCCGCGAGATCCGCGACCTGTTCCAGGGCCTGCCCTTCGAGTTGACCTTCCCGGTGGACCAGTTTCTCGAGCGGCTGCCGGACGAAGCCGATCTGGAGCGCGGCACCAGCTTCGCCGAGAACGCCGTGGCCAAGGCGCGCTACTTCGCCAAGCGCGGCAACGTCCCGACGCTGGCGGAGGATTCCGGGCTCGAGGTCGATGCGCTCGAGGGCGCGCCCGGCGTGTTCTCGGCGCGCTGGGCGGAGATGCACGGCGCGGGCGCCGGCGACGCGGCGAACAACGCGCTGCTGCTCGAGCGCCTGGCGACGGTGCCCGACGCGCAGCGCACCGCGCGCTATCGCTGCGTGGTCGCGTATCTCGAGACCCCGCTCGCGAAGCCGCAGCTGGTCGAGGCGACGTGCGAGGGGCGCGTGCTCGCCGAGCCGCGCGGGACCGGCGGCTTCGGCTACGACCCGTTGTTTTTCTCCCTCGATCTCGAGATGTCGTTCGGCGAAGCAGCGCTGCCGGCCAAGCAGCGCGTCTCGCACCGCGGGCGGGCGATCCGCGCGCTGGTCGAAGTCCTGGTGCGACGCTCGGCCTGAGCCGCTCGCGAGACTCCAGAAACGGAGAGGCACGCACTGTCACGTGCGCCTGTGGGAGAAGTGGGAACCCTCCAAGGCGGGTCTGGAATCTCTCTTGCCCGACCGCCCGTAGTGGAGAATCGATATTGAAGCAAACGGCGGGTCGCGTCTTGGATGACGCCACCCGCCGTTCGTGTTGGTGTAGCGAGGTTATTGCTGAGTCTTCGCGGCGTCCTTCACTTGCTTGTCGGCCGCGTGCTCCGCGTCGGTGGCGTCTTTCTCGCTCAGCCCCAGGCCCTGGAGCGTCTGACCGATGCTCTTGCCGCTCTTCAGGCCGTCGAGAATCGCCGGGGTCGTGATAGCCGGGTTCTTCTCGCCGAGGTTTTGCGCCAGCACGTTCGCGGCGATGAACTGGCCGCGTGTGAGCTTCGGGTTCGCCGCCTTCGCCGCGTCGTAGGCTTGCTGCAACATCGTACCCGTCGTGCCCAGCTTCGTGGCGATGCCGTTAAAGCTCCTCGTCTGCTCGGCCGACTCGGCACCGCGCGTCTCCGGTTGCCGCCCCGGGGCTGCGGTCCTCGGGTGCGACATCGGCGCCTGCGCGCGCGCCGCATGCTGTGCTGCGGCGCTCACCGTGAGGCCGAGGGTGAGCAGCGCCGCGATGTTCAGGGATTTCGTCATATGTTTCCTCCGAAAGAGCGTCTCGAATTGGTACGTACAGCCGTTCACTGATTAAGACTCTCCTCGGGAGGGAGCGTCACTCGACGTGGCTCGAGCACGTGACCTCCGTCACCGAGCAACGGTGTTACACTAGCAGTGCACCCATGCGCTCCGTTGCTCGTTCGCTCGTGTCTCTGCTGGTGGTGGCGTCCCCAGTGGCGGCGCAGTCCATCGCCGCCGGCTCGAGCGTCGGCTGGGTGAAGCTCAGCGACACGCGCTCGGAGGACGCCTTCAGCGGCATTCTCGAATACCAAACCGGCCGGTTCAGCCTGTACGCCATCCCCACCGTGTTGCATGTGTCTCAGGATTCGAGTGGGCAGACCAGCACGAGGTCCGGGGTAGGCGACTTGCCGCTCATCGCTGCGGCGTCGTACACATCGCCCGTGCGGGGATCGCCGACCATCGGCGGGGCGCTGCTCGTCGTCTTACCGACGGGCGACGCGGCGTGTGGGCTCGGAAACGGTCAGACGGCTGCCGGGCTGGACGTGGGGGTCGGGCTGTCGCCCGGGCGGGCCCACCTGTCGGCCGACGCGAGCCGCAGTATCTCCGGCGTCGCGGCGCAATCGTCGCTCGACGCCCCTAAAGCGACGACGCTGCGCGTCGAGGCGGGCTACGACGTCGCTCCGCGCTGGACGTGGGCGGCGTCCGTCGGCGTGGATCTGGGGACCGCCGATTCTACGCAGCCCCTGAGCCGCCAGCTCGGCCTCGGCGTGAGCCACACGCTCGCCGGGAGGCTCATGCTCACGGTCGATGGCAGCCATGGGCTTACCAGCGCATCACCTCAATGGCTGTTCTCGGTAGGCCTGGGGACGGCGTACGGTGGCGCCTCGCCGGTGACGCCGACGAGTCCGCTGCGCCGGCTGCGCACGACGCTGGGCGCGGGTGCGAGCGCGGGTTCACGACGCGCCGTCGGCTGCCGCTGAGCGTCAAGCGCTTGGTACGCTGTGGCCTGTCGACAGATACTCCACGAGCCCTCTCAGCCGAAATCCGAAGTCACGCGTGAATAGCGCTCCGTCGCACAACGATGAACAGGAACCTGTCTTGCTCGGTGGACTAGCTCCGCGAGCTGTTGCGCCTCCCACACCTCGGCTGGCCTGTTGTAGATCTGAGCGGGAAGTTCGGCCGTTTCCGCGAGTAGCATCAGCATCCGTGCCACTTCGTCCACATGCACGAGCGATAAGCGGGCAGAGGGAGCAAAAGGCATTGTAATAGGAGGTTGCTCGGGCGACGGGGTCGCTTCGAAGATCTCAGAGCGCCAGCTCGACGCGGTGCTCCTCGCACCAGGCCCGACGACGCGCGCGATACGGAGCGACACAAAGCCCACACTCTGCGTAGCGGACAGACTCTCGCCGACCAGCTCCACCATGCGCTTCGCGGCACCATAGGGTTGGTCGGGTGCTGTGGGATCGCGCTCGCTGGGGGCGCGCGCCGTGGCGCCGATCCGTAGACACTCATGGAGCTTCCGAAGACGAAGCGCCCGACCCGATGCGCCGCGGCCTCGCGCAGCAGGTTGAACGTGCCTGTCACATTGACCTCGGTGGCGGCGACTGGATCGGCACGGCAGGCAGTAGGAAGGACCGCGGCGAGATGAATGACCGTGCCGATTGCATGGGTCTCGAATAACTGGGCCACCTGATCCTTGTTTCTGATATCGCAACACTGAACTCCCTCTCGGGCTTGTTGATCGATGTCGACCGCGACGACCTCACGTCCTGCCGCGCGCAGCAGCGAGCAGAGGTGCGACCCGATATGGCCAGCTGCACCCGTCACTAAGACTGGCATGGAGGGAGTTGTTGAGTCGGTGTCCCTAGTCTTCGTGCGCCGCGGGGTTCAAGCTTGGAGGGAGACCCGCGCCGGGTTAAGTTGTGCAATCGTCGCAGCCTCGGGGCGTAGCGCAGTCCGGTAGCGCGTCTGGTTTGGGACCAGAAGGTCCCGGGTTCAAATCCCGGCGCCCCGACTCTGTAAGTCCTTCGCTGAGACCCACCTTCCCGGTCGACCCTCGGCCACCGCCCGACCGGTTCACCTGTTGCTTCACCTGTTGTCCCGCAGTGTTTTGCCTGATCCGCGTGAGCCGGGCGCCGCGCGGGTCATACCGACATCGCGCACCATCGATCCCGGAACGTCCGCAGGTACCCAGGGTCAGGAGAGCCACCCGACTCGCCTACGCAGGAAAACGGGGCGCGGACCGCCAGACGGTCCCGCCCCACGGAGGCGTCGCCCATGCCCCGTCCAAACCCTAACAGCGTCAACGACGACCAGCAAGCGTCGCCGTGGGACAGCGCCGCGGAACAAGCGGTGCTCGGCGCGATACTGCTCGACAACGCGGCGATCGTGCCGGCCGTCGCCGTGCTCGAGCCGGCCATGTTCTACTGCGAGAAGCACCGCCTGATCTTTGCCGGGATGCGGCAGCTGCACAGCTCTGGCCGCCCCGTCGACCCGGTGACGTTGCGAGACGTCCTCGACGGCAACCTGGACCGCGCCGGCGGGATGGAATACCTGGGCACGTTGATCGACCAGGTGCCCTTCGCGGCGAACGTGCAGCACCACGCGAAGATCGTGCACGAGCATGCCGCGCGGCGACGCCTGATCGCGGTCAGTCGCGCCGTGATCGACGGCGCCTACCAGCACCGCCCGCCGGCGGAGCTCGTCCAGCAGCTCACCGCGCTGCCGCCCGACGTCGTGGGGCCTGCCGACCTGCACCTCTATTCGGCGGCCGACCTGCTCGAACAGCCCGACCTGCTCAAACCGCCGGAACCCATCGTGCCCCGGCTCGCCTACCGGGGACGGGTGAGTATGCTCGCCGCCCGGGAGAAGCTGGGCAAGTCGACGCTGCTGACGGCGGGCGCGGCGGCGGTGACGTGGGGTGGGGCGTTCCTGGGTGAGGCCACCACCCCGGGCGTCGTGCTCTGGGTGACGGCCGATCTCGAAGCGGAGAGCGACATTCTGGCGCGCCTCCAACGGTTCGGCGCGGACCCCACCCGGTGGCACATCCTCCGCCCGGACCGGACCCCCGACCTCGCCAGTCTCACGGCGGCGATCGCGCGGGTCGCCCCGGTGCTCGTCATCATCGACACGCTCGCGGCGTGGGCCACGGTCAGCGATCCGTTCTCCTCGGCCGAGTGGCTGCCCGTCCTGTTGCCGCTGCGCCGGCTGGCCCACGATCACGCGCTCGCGATCGCCCTGGCGCACCACGCGACCAAGGCCGAGAACGGCGGCTACCGCGATTCCACCGCGATCGGGGCGAACGTCGACCTGATCCTCGAGATGCACCCCGACGGCGAGGGCGGCCGCCGGAAGGTGCGCACCCGTGGCCGCTGGCCCGCCACGGACTTCACCGTCGACCTCGTGGGCAACACCTATCACCTGCTCACCGAGGGCACGCTCAGCTTCGAGGCGCAGGTGCTCGCCTTCATCCAGCAGCACCCCCGGTGCACGACGACCGACGTGCGAGCCTCCCTGCAGGCGCGGACGGAAGATGTGCAGGCCGCCCTGGTACGCCTCGGCGCCAACCATGCGGTCACCGACGTCAGCGCCACACGCCACCACCACGCCTGGGTCGCCAGCGGCAGCCCCGAACCGACTCGGGAGCCGGGCGAGGAGCCCCCGTGGTAGCCCCGGAAAGTCCTTTCCGGAAAGTGCGTTCCGGGAACGGTCCGGGAACGAACCCGGGAACGAAGATCGTGACCGTCCTTTCCGGTCGTAAGTCGTTGTGGGAAAAGAGCGGGAACGAAGTCGGGAAAGAACCCGCCTTCGGTTCGTTCCCGAAAAGTAGGGACATACTCTGGATGTCCCTATCCGGGAACGCGGAACAGACTCTCACCCAGGAGACTCCATGACCCCCTTCGACCGGGCCTGGTGCGCATACATCAAGGCCGCTCCCGTCCTCGGCATCCACCGCCTCCCCGGTGCCGCCGTGGAACGCCTCATGGCCCTGGGGATACGGTACGCCAAGGCCGACGACGGCACCTCCCGCATCGTCGACCTCACGATCCGCCACGACGACGGCTGCCCCTGCCTCGCCGACCACGCGTTCCTGGACTGCACGTGCGCCGAGGTCGAGGTCACGTTCCGCGATCTCACCCACCTCCCCCGGCGCCAGCCCGCGTGATGCTGGGCGCGTCGTGTCGGGGTGGCGCCCCCCCTCGCTCGCGGCGGGCCCGCCCGCGTGCGCATGCGCCGATCGGGTGCGCCGTCTGGTCTCTCATCAGACGGCCGCGCGGGCTAAGTGTGTGTGAGACACCACGTCACGGCTGTGCATGTCCCGTTGTCTGTCCCGTTGTGAAGCGTGCCGGGCAGCGGCTGGCAAGCGGGAATCGTAGCGGGCGGCAAGCGACGCGGGGACCAGCGACCCCCATAGGCCCCCAACCCAGCGGTCGGGTACCTGACTCCCACCCCGTGGGTGCTGGCGACCTAGCGGCCGGAGAGGGGGCATAGCGTGACGACCTTCGATCGGGACCCAGAGCGGGCGCGGGAACTGGGGCGCAAGGGCGGCCGGGCGAAAGCCGCCGCTCGCAAGCCGCTGCCTGATCCCGACTCGCTCACCATCCTCGACTGGCTCGACGTCTGGCCGGAGTTCCAGGACCCGAGCTGGCGCGCGTGGCGGGCCTTCCTCGCCGCCACGTTCGGGTTGTCGCTCACGCCGGCTGAGCTGGCGATCTACCAGCGCCACACCGATCGCCTGACGCCGCCCGCCGCTCCGGTCCGTGAGGGGTGGGTGCTGGCCGGGCGCGACAGCGGCAAGAGTCGCATGGCGGCGGCGGTCGCCACGTTCATCGCCGTGTTCCGCCGGCACAAAGCGGCGCCCGGCGAGCATCCCGTCGTCATGGTGATCGCGAGCGACAAGGAGCAGGCCGGCCTCGTGTTCCGGTATGTGCTCGGCTTCCTCGAGCGGTCGCCCGCCTTCAGCCAGAAGGTCATCCGCCGGGTGCGGCGGGAGTCGGTCGACCTGTGGAACGGCGTGAGCATCCGGGTGAACGCCTGTTCGTTCCGCAGCGTGCGGGGCTGGTCGCTCGCCGCCTGCATCGCCGACGAGCTGGCGTTCTGGCGGACCGAAGACGGCGCGGCGATCCGCGATCGGCAGGTGCTGGAGGCCGTGCGGCCGGGGCTGCTGCGGCATTCGCAGTCGTTGCTCTTGTGCATCTCGTCGCCGTACGGCCCGCGGGGCGAGCTGCACCGGGCGTACGCGCGCTCCTACGGGCAGCCTGATCCCCGGGTGCTCGTGTGGAATGCCGACACGCTGAGCATGAACCCGACGGTGGACCCGGCGGAGATTCAGGCGGCCTTCGCCGAGGACCCGGCGTGGGCGGCGAGCGAGTACGGGCAGGACGGGCACGTCGCGTTCCGCGCCGACGTCCAGGCCCTGTTCGACGCGGCGGCGCTGCGCGGCTGTACCGTGCCGGACCGCCGCGAGCTGCCGCCGCGCCGGGGCGTGCGGTACCACGCGTTCGTCGACCCGAGCGGGGGCGGGTCCGACAGCTTCACCGTGGCGATCGCGCATCCCGAGGGGGAGCGCGCGGTGCTCGACTGTGTGCGCGAGGTGCGGCCGCCGTTCTCGCCGGAGCAGGCGGTGCGGGACCTGACGGCGACGCTGCGGAGCTACGGGCTCCACCAGGTGACCGGCGATCGGTACGGGGGCGAGTGGCCGCGCGAGCGGTTCCGGCGCGCCGGGGTGCGGTACGCGTTGAGCGAGCGGGTGAAGGCGGAGCTGTACGCGGGGCTGTTGCCGCAGGTGAACTCGGGCACGGTCGAGCTGCTCGACCTGCCGCGGCTCCTCGGGCAGCTGGCGTTGCTCGAGCGGCGGGTGGCGCCCGGGGGGCGCGACTCGGTCGTGCATCCGAAGGGGGCGCACGACGACGTGGCGAACGCGGTGGCGGGCGCGCTGCTGCTCGCGCTGCCGGTGGGGGACGGCGGGCGGGGCTACAACCTGGTGATCGCGGGCGACGGGGCGACCGAATACGATCGCGACGGCCGGGAGGTGGCGGCGGTCGAGGACGAGCCGGTGGTCGAGCCCGAGCGCGAGCCCGACGCGGTCGAGTCGGAGCCGGAGCCGGACCCCGAGCCGGACGAGCCGCGGGCGCGACCGGCGTTCGGCTCGTTCCTGATCGGCGGCGTGTGGGATCTGGGCACGGTGGACGACGAGGACGAGGACGAACCCCCCCGGCGGCGGCCCCGGCTGCCGCGGTTGCCGGGCGCGGGGTTCCCGCCCCCGGAGGAGAAGCCGTGACCGTGATCATTCGCGAGGAACGCATCGCGCTGAACGTGACCGAGCGGTTGCGGCTCACGCTCGAAGCGACGCGCAGCGGCACGCCCGTCGTGCGGGTGGGCCTCATCTGCACGGTGGCCGGGCGCCCGGACGCCCCCACGCCGCTGTTCACGCTCGCGGTGGGGGAGGTGTGGCGGGTCGGCGAGGAGCTGCTGCGCTTCGGCACGATCCTGGAGCGTGAGGCGGCGACGCACGAGGCGGGGAAGCGATGAGCCGGCGAAAACAGCCGTTCGTGTCGCACCTGTCCGTGACCCGGGATGGGCCGAGGCGGTGTGACGTGTGCCGCGAGTGGGAGACGTCCGACTGCAACGAGTGGGGCTTGACGTATCGGGAGTGCCGCTGCGGCCGGACGTTCGACGAGCGGCGGCCGCCGCCCGCGGCGGAGCGCGACCCGGTGCTGGCGGTGGTGTCGCCGGCCGTCGCCCCGCAGCCCCAGCGTCGGGCGCCGCCGAACGAGCAGATGCGCCGCGTCATCAGCTGGGCGGGCAGCAACCGGCGGGGGGACGCGTGACGGCGCCCGCCGGGGCGCGGTTCTGCCTCTGGCCGAACACCTGGCCCGGGACGGGCCTGGGGGACGCGATTCGGGGCTCGCGCTACCTGCCCGCCTTCGCCGTGGCCCACCCCGGGGTGCCCGTCGTGGTGGACGCGACGCTCGCGCGGCTGTTCGCGCGGCTCGGGCCCCCGATCGTCGGGTGGCCGGACGCGGCGCCGGCGGCGGGCGGGATGTATGACCCGGGGGACGCGGACCGGGTCCGGGTGGACTTCGCGGCGTGCGCGCCCGGGCCCGGGCTGCCGCCCCTGCCGCCGCTCTGGGTCGATCCGGGGATCGCGCTGCTCGACGCGCCGGGCCGCCGCGTGGGGCTCTGCGGGCAGGCGGGGAACCCGGACCGGCGCCTCCCGCCCGCGGTGGTCGCGTCCCTGCTCGACCGGACCGACGTGCCGTGGGTCGGGCTCCACCTGGCGCCCGACGCGGCCCTCCCGCTGCGGGGGCTCGCCGCACGCGGCGTGCGGGACTTCGCCGACACGGCGGGGATCGTCGCGCGGTGCGATCTCGTAATCACCGCGGACACGAGCGTCGCGCATCTCGCGGCGAGCCTGGCCGTGCCCACGTGGGTGCTGTGCCCGGCGGACCCGCACCCGTCGCATGCGCAGGCGTCGTGGCGGCGGTGGCTCGCCGAGGGCTGGTATCCGACGGCCCGCCTGTTCCCCCAGCCGGCGCCGGGGGACTGGGCGTCGGTGATCGACCAGGTGCAGGCGGCGCTCACGGCCTGGCGCGCCGGGCGATGAGCGCCCTGCCGGCCGGCCGCCTGCTCGTGCTGGGGATGACGCGGCAAGGGTATGGCGACGCGATCCTGACCGCGCGCTACGTCCCGGCCCTGCGGGCGGTCCTCGGGGACCGCGCGCTCGTGGTCCGGTCCCCGTTGGCGCGGCTGTGCCGCCCCCTCGCGCCGGTGGTGGTCGGCTGCGACGACGTATGGAGCGCCCTCGAGCGGGCCTGCCACGATCCGACGACCGGCAGCGTCCTGCTCGATCCCCCGGCGGACCCGATCCTGTTGGCGGGCAATGGGCATCTATATCGCCACCCGCTCGGGACGGACGTCCCCCTGCCTCCCGCGTTCACCGCCGGGTGGGGTCCGTGCACCTGCGGGCGGGCCGGGGCGCACGCGCTCCCCGTGTGCTGCCAACCGGCGGCGCCGGCGTGTGTGCGCCCGCCCCCCGCCACCTTCTGGGCCGATCCGACCATCCGGGTCCCGGCGGGTGCCGGCGCGCGGCGCGTGGGCCTGTGCTGGACGGGCAGCGGGGGCGGGCGGGATGTGCGCGGGGTCCCACCGGCCGCCCTGGCCCCGCTCGTCCGCGTGGCGGGCGTGGCGTGGTGGGCGCTCCACCTCGCCGATCACGCGGCCCTGGGGCCCACGCTCCCCAACCTCACGGACCTGGGCGTGCGCGATTGGGCGGACACGGCCGGCGTCCTCCGGCAGCTCGATCTCGTCATCACGGTGGACACGGCGGTGTTCCATCTCGCGGGCTCCCTCGGGGTGCCGGCGTGGCTCCTGCTCGGGTACGGCCTGCTGGCCGACCAGCGGTGGACCGTCGCGTACCTGCGGGCGTGGTATCCGAGCGTCGGGCGGATCTTCCGGCAGGACGCGTCCCGGAACTGGGCGTCGGTGATCGCGGAGGTGCGGCAGGCCCTCGTGGCCTGGGGTGCCGGGCGGGCGGCCGCGCCGGCCCTGCGCGACGCGAGCGTGCTGGCGTGAGCGGCGGCCGGAATGCCGCGTGCCCCTGTGGGAGCGGCCAGAAGATCAAACGCTGCTGTGGGGCCCTCGGGGGCGTGCCGCCCCTGGTCCGGGCCGCGTGGGCGGGGCAGTGGTCGGCGGTGTGGGCCGCGCAGACCCGGTGGGATCACGGGGCCGTGGCGGTGTCCGGCGTGCCGCCCTGGGTCGGACAGCCGGTGGCCCGCCTGCTGGTCGTGCAGACCATGACCGGGGCGGGAGATGCGATCTGGGCGGCGCGCTTCCTCCCGGTCGTCGCGCGCGCCGCGCCGACCCTCACGGTCGCGGCCACGCCCGCGCTCGCGGGGCTGCTGGCGACCGTCCCGGGGGTGACGGACGTCGTCCGGCTGACCGGGCTCCAGGGCCCCGTGGCGCTGACCGGGGCGCGGCCCGATGCCTACGTGCCCCTCGTCACGCTCCCCCGGGTGCTCGCGGCGACGCCCGCGACGGCGCCGCCGAGCGGGTATTTCGCGCTCGGCCCGCGGGCCCCGCTGGCCTGGCCGCCGCGCCGCATCGCCTTCGCGTGGCGCGGGACGGCGGGCTACACCCTGGACCCCTGGCGCCGCACGCCGCTCGCCGCGTGGGCCCCGCTGTTCGCCGCGACCCCGACGGTCACCTGGCTGGCGTGCGCGCCCGAGCATCGCGCCGGGCTCGCGGCGCTCGCCGCCCCGAATGTGCGCGATGCCACCGCCGATGGTCCCGACTGGCTGGCGACCGCGCGGCTCCTCACGACGTGCGATCTCGTCGTGGCCGTCGATACCGGCCTCGCCCATCTCGCCGCGGCACTCGGCCTGCCGACCTGGGTCCTGGTCGGCCCGCACCGGCAGATCTACTGGGGGCCGCCCGGCGCGCGGCGGTCGCCCTGGTACCCGCAGGCCCGGCTCTTCCGCCCGGCCCGGCCGCGGGACTGGGCCCCGGTGATCGGCGAGGTGCAGGCGGCGCTCGCGGCCTCGGGCGCTGCGCCCGTCGTGGCGTGAGCCCGCCGGCTTCGATCCGCTCGAGCGCCGCGAGCGCGGACCACAGCTTCTTCTTCGCCTGCCCGTTCGGCTCCAACCACCCGAGGAATTCCGCGACGGTCTGCGCCGTATAGGGCGCTTTCAGATGCTCCAGACGTATGTCTGGAGGGTGGTAGTCACGGCGCAGGAACGATGGGGCTGTTCGCACTTGATCGAGGTTTGTGCTCTTGTTCGGCGTCGGCAGCGTGAGCCGCCCGGCGCCGTAGCCCTCGACGATGCTCGCCACCTATCACAGGTGCCCGGATCACAAACCTGCTCGCACGCCAGGATCGCGCAGGCGCGACGATCGGTGGTACCGGGCTCCTGGACCCCGGGGTTTCTGGTAGGAGTCGGGCGCCCGGAGTGTTACCAATCCCATTGCCGGGCGGGGGGCGTGATATTACTCTGGTAATGCGGAGGGCCCGGGGGCCCTTCATCCAGGCGATGCCTGGAGCGACCGACAGCAGGACATAGGACCGACGCAGCCGCGTGCGCCCGTTGATTCCCGAGAGGGATCGACGGGCGCGTTTCGTTTTGGGGGTGTGCATGCCGGAGAGTCGTCGGAGGTTGGCACCGAGCTTTGACGTCAGCGAGCAGGCGAAGATTGATTTCGCGCACCTGGTGCGCGCCGATCGGTCGATGAGTGCGCTCGTTGGGGCGGGCGCGCTCATGCTCGCCGAGCAGACGCTCGGCCCGCCGCGGCCCGATCCGGTGGACGATGACCCGCGCGTCGCCACCGCGCTCCAGGCCGTGGAGACCGCCCGGGCCGACGCCAGCTCGGCGCTCGAGCGGGGTGCCGATCGCAAGACGCTGCGCGCGGCCGCTGCGAAACTCGCCGCGGCCCTCAAGGAGCTGCAGCAGATCCGCCAGACCGTGCACACCGAGCGGGACGCGGCGCGCCAGCGGACGCTCGACGAGCGGCTGTCGGCCTGGGTGGCGCAGGGCATCGACCTCGACGACCAGCACGCCCGGTGGGATGCCGAGGGGGAGGAGTTGGTCGGCCTCGGGCTCGACGCGGGCCGCGCGGCCGAGCTGCGCTTCCCGACGCCCGCCGCGTTCCCGGACCATCGCGCCCGGCTCGAGCGGGCCCTCGCCCCGGCGGCCCACGTGAACGGCCGGCGCGGCGGCATCGTGCGGACACCCGGCCGGGCGCTCGTGGGCGACGTGCTGAAGCGGTACCGCCGGGCCTGCATCGGCGACCCGGACCGCGATCGGCCGGGCGATCCCGAACTCGCCGGGCTGCTCGATGCCTCGATTGGGGAGTGGCGCTCGCTGCGGCCTGCGGCCTTCAAGCTCGCGGTCGACGTCGGCATCCTGGAGCCGGCCGACGCGCCCACACCACTGACACCGGCACGGGCCGAACCCCTCGTGCGGTTGCGGGTCCTGCGCGGGCTGCCGCCGAACAACCCGCAGGAGATCATCCACGAACCGCAGTCCCGCGCCGAGCGCTACGTGGCGCACGGGTTGGCCGAGGTCGCGCCGGAGGCCGCGCCGTGAGCCTCGTCGTGATCACCGCGCCCGTCGTGGGTCGGAACGCGCGGGGCGACGTGTGCGAGCGACCCGACGCGGCCGCCCTGAAGGCCGCCGGTCTGGCGCGTGATCCGACGCCCGCGGAGATCCGGCGCGGCTACGTCAGGCTCGGCGAGCCCCCCGCGCCGCCGCGTCGCGAGACCGATCCCCTGGGCCAGGTGTTCACCGCCGTGGACGCCTACCACCCCGGGGACGACGGCGTGGAGATGCATTTCACCCAGACGTGGGGGCCCTTCAACCAGGGCCACACGGCGTTCTTTGCGGAGCGCGAGGCGCGAGCCCTGGAGTCGCGCGGGATCGCGACGCGCGTCGTCGCCGTCGCACCATCACCATCGGCCAAGGAGGCACCATGAGCCGCACCGCCCGCAGTGACGACAAGCCCGATCCGCGAGCGCCCGCGATCCCGCCACCGAAAAATCCGAGCGGCAGCGCGGAGCCCGATTATGACCCGGCGAACATGCCGGTCGCGATTCCGACCGCTCCGGTGGCGAGCGACAGCGGCGCCCGGCCGGCGTTCGCGCCGTCGACCGAAGATCCCCCGATCGCGCCGCGCGAACCGGGTGGCGACGACACGGCCGCCGGGCCGTTCCCACTGACGGAGGAAGGGACCTGACCGATGGCCGCGCGGACGCTCTACAAACTCCAAGCCCTGGTGCAGGTGCTTTCGCACAACGCGGGGGAGTTTTTCTACACAGACGACTACGTCGGGCGTCGGCTTGTGGCGGGGAACAAGGCCAACGCGATCGACGCCCTCCCGGGCACCGTGGCCGCGAGCGCCGTGCCGCTCCGACATCAGCTGCGGCGCGAGGCGCTGCCTCCCCCGGTGGACGAGGCCGACCGCACGGTGCTCCAGCACCTGGCGGGTGTCCTCGGGGGCAGCTCGTGAACGCGCCGCTGCCGATCGTGCTGGCGCCGCTCCCCGAGGCCGAGGACCGGTTGCTCGAAGCGGCCGCGCTGGTGCTGCACACCACGCCCGACGACCTGGCGCGCCGGCTGCTGTCGCACTTCCTGCGTCGATCG
>WNGH01000925.1_pt1 | contig 37401 bp, 34 predicted proteins | sample 5400631 | NCBI WGS metagenome assembly WNGH01 (sample SAMN13153373, study PRJNA577476) | soil metagenome | isolation source: 115 cm soil or saprolite under Garry oak tree replicate 1 | place: USA:California | collected 2016-06-15 | reverse complement strand
CGCCCCCCTCGCGAGCGGCCCAGGTACACCCAGCCCATGCCGCCGCTGCCCAGCCGGCCGAGCAGCAGGTAGGGCCCGACCGTCTGGGGATCCTCAGGCTGCAGCTCCGCTACCACGCCCCACCCCCCCTATTAATGATCACCGCGATTCCGGTCACTTACCGGTTTAAATTGAAACTTCACGCCTAAGGCTTCACGCCTAAGGATCGCGCCGCAAGCTTGACGTGTCCAGGCGCGGCACCAGATCTCGCCCGGCATTTGCCGCAGGGGTCGTGCGCTCATCGGCCGGTATTTTGTATTCACCGACGGCGGGCGGGTATCGCGATAAGCCTCTCGCCAGTGGCGAAGTAATTCCAGGCCGGCTGGCCTGCGCATGCGATAACACGGCGCCGAAGTTAATTGGCCTAGCGCCGGTATCTGCACCGTGCCGGGCGCGGCTACGCCGCGAGCTGACATGATGGCGGCATGTCGGTGGCCCAGCGGCGGGTTGCGTTGGTGACGGGCAGCTCGCGCGGCCTGGGGGCGGCGATCGCGCGGCGCCTGGCCCGGGACGGCCTCGCCGTCGCGGTGAACGGCCGGCGCGGTGACGAGCAGGTTCACGAGGTCGGCCGGAGCATCCGCGCGGCCGGCGGCGCGGCCGAGGCTTTCTGCGCCGACGTCACCGACGAGCAGCAGGTGGCCGAGATGGCCGCCGCCATCACCGGCCACCTCGGCCCGGTCGACGTGCTGGTGCTCAACGCCACCGGCGCGCAGCCCGAGGCCCCGGTGACCGAGGTGGCATGGGCCGACCATCTCGCCCAGCTGGACTTCTTCGTCAGGAGCCCGGTGCTGCTCGGCCGCGCCCTGCTGCCCGGGATGCAGGACCGGCGGTTCGGCCGCATCGTGCACATCGACTCCGAGGTCGCGCACCGGCCGCCTCCGGGCCGGTCCGCCTACGCCGCGGCCAAGAACGCGCAGATAGGCCTGGCCTTCAGCTGGGCTCGTGAGCTCGCCCCGTTCGGCATCACCGTGAATACGGTCGCGCCCGGGTTCATCCCCGTCGAGCGCCACGCGGACGTCCCCGACGAGGTCCGGAACGCCTACCTCGCCTCGGTACCCGCCGGGCGGATGGGAACTCCCGGTGACATCGCCCACGCCGTGAGCTTCCTCGCCTCCGACGATGCCGGCTTCGTCACCGGCCAGCGCATCGTCATCGACGGCGGCCGCAGCCTCGGCAGCTTAGGGTCGCATTGAACCGGCGGCGCGGTCCTGCGTATCCTCACGCGTAACAGGCCTCCACCGCCAGCGTTAGGCGCCGTGATGCTGAACGAACAGAGCCGCGAGAACCCTCAGGGCGAGCCGGGCCCGGTCACGATGTTCGGCCCGGACTTCCCGTTCCCGTTCGATGACTGGATCGCGCACCCGGCCGGCCTGGGCTCGATCCCGGCCGGACGTCATGGCGAAGAGGTCGCGGTCGTCGGCGCCGGCATCTCCGGGCTGGTCGCCGCGTACGAGCTGATGAGGCTCGGCGTCAAGCCGGTGGTCTACGAGGCCTCGCGGATGGGCGGCCGGCTGCGTTCGCAGGCGTTCGAGGGAGCCGACGGCGTGGTGGCCGAGCTGGGCGGGATGCGGTTCCCTGTCTCGTCGACGTCCTTCTACCACTACGTCGGCATGCTGGGCCTGCAGACCCGGCCGTTCCCCAACCCGCTGACCGAGGCGGCCGGCAGCACGGTCATCGACCTGGAGGGCGTCACCTATTACGCGCGCGCGCTTGAAGACCTTCCCCCGCTGTTCGCCGAGGTCGCCGACGCGTGGGCGCAGGCCCTTGAGGACGTGCGCTACACCGCCATCCAGGACGCGATCCGGGCCCGCGACGCCAGGACGCTGAAGTCGCTGTGGAACGACCTGGTGCTCCGCTGGGACGACCGCACCTTCTACGACTTCGTGGCGAGCTCGAAGGCGTTCTCCGCGCTGTCGTACCACCACCGCGAGGTCTTCGGCCAGGTCGGGTTCGGCACCGGCGGCTGGGATTCCGACTTCCCGAACTCCATGCTGGAGATCTTCCGGGTGGTGATGACCGACTGCGACGAGAACCAGCGGCTGGTGGTCGGCGGCGCCGAGCAGGTGCCCCGCGGAATCTGGCGCCACCCCGCGCCCCGGCTCGCCCACTGGCCCGCGGGCACCTCGCTGGCCTCGCTGCACTCCGGCGCGCCCCGGCCCGGCGTCGCGCGGATCGCGCGCGCGGACGACGGCCGGATCGCGGTCACCGACGCCTGGGGGGACACCCGCCGGTACGCGGCGGTGCTGGTGACCTGCCAGAGCTGGCTCCTCACCACGCAGATCGACTGCGAGGAGTGCTTGTTCTCGCAGAAGATCTGGGCCGCCCTGGACCGCACCCGCTACATGCAGTCCTCCAAGACCTTCGTGATGGTCGACCGGCCGTTCTGGCAGGACACGGACCCGCGTACCGGCCGCGACGTGATGAGCATGACGCTGACCGACCGGCTGACCCGCGGCACCTACCTGTTCGACAACGGTCCCGGCCAGCCGGGCGTGATCTGCCTGACGTACTCCTGGATGAGCGACGCGCTGAAGATGCTGCCCGAGCCGGTCGACCGCCGGGTCAGGCTCGCGCTGGGCGCGCTGGGCAAGATCTACCCGGACGTCGACATCGCCAGCCACATCGTCGGTGACCCGATCACCGTGTCCTGGGAGGCGGACCGGTACTTCCTGGGCGCGTTCAAGGGGGCGCTGCCCGGGCACTACCGGTACAACCAGCGCATGTACGCCCATTTCCGGCAAGACGGCCTGCCGCCGGAACAGCGGGGCATCTTCCTCGCCGGAGACGACGTCTCCTGGACGCCCGCGTGGGCCGAGGGCGCCGTCCAGACCTCGCTGAACGCGGTCTGGGGGATCATGCACCACCTAGGCGGCCGGACCCACCCGGACAACCCCGGGCCCGGAGACATATTCGCCGGCATCGGGCCGATCGAGCTGCCCGGCTGAGGTGGCGTCTACCCGGAACGCCCGGCGCCGGTCAGATCGAGACCAGGTCGCACACGAAGATGAGGGTCTCGCCGGGCGCGATCGCCTGCCCGGCGCCGCGGTCTCCGTAGGCCAGGCCCGGCGGGATGATCAGCTGGCGGCGGCCGCCGACCTTCATGCCCTGCAGGCCCCGGTCCCAGCCGGCGATGACCTTGCCGGCGCCCAGCTGGAACTGCAGGGGATCGCCGCGGTTCCAGCTCGCGTCGAACTCTTCTCCGGTGGAGTAGGAGACCCCGACATAGTGAACCTTGACCATGTCGCCGGGGCCCGCCTCGCCGCCGTCGCCCTCCCAGATGTCGGTGACCTGCAGTTCGGTCGGCGGCTCGCCGCCGGGGAAATCGATCTCAGGCCTCTGGATGCCCATGCTTGCCTTCTCTCAGTAGCTCGTTACGGCGGCGGGCCGGTCCAGCCAGCCGCGCGCCTCGGACTCCGGTCCCCGCTCCGGTCACCGCCCGAGCTTATGCGCCCGGGTTTGCCTGCGCATATCGGCTCGGCTGCGAGCCGGAGGTGTCATGCTGAGCAGGACCGGCGGGCGGCATGGCGCCGGGGCGGGCGGGAGGGGAGGCTGGCGATGACCTGGGCGGGTGCCATACCGGAAGAGCCGGGACCGCGAGAGGCGGAGGTCTTCTTCGACGCCCGCCGCGGCATCCACTACACCCGGCCGGCGCTGCGCGGCTGGCTGCACCTGGTCTGGTTCGGGTTCTCTGTGGTGGCCGGGCCGCTGATGCTGGCCTGGGCGCACGGAACGCAGCGGATCATCGCCGGCGTCATCTACGCGACCAGCGTGAGCGCCCTGTTCGGGGTCAGCGCGGTGTATCACCGGGGCCGCTGGACCCAGGCGGGCCGGGCCCGGATGCAGCGCCTGGACCACATGATGATCTTCTTTCTCATCGCGGGCACGGCCACTCCGGTGCTGCTGCTGACCTCGCCCGGCCCGTTCGGGCTGGCCTGCCTGATCACGGTGTGGACGCTGGCCGCCGCCGCGGCCACGGTCCACCTGAAGTGGATGAGCGCGCCGGAACTGCTGGTCGGCGGGGTCTTCGTCGGGCTGGGCTGGGTCGCCGCCCTGGCGCTGCCCGGCATCTGGATCCACGCCGGCGTGGCGCCGGCCGCGCTGGTCCTGGCCGGCGGCCTGCTCTACACCGCCGGGGCGCTGTGCTACCGCCGCCGCCGGCCCGACCCGTCCCCGTCGGTGTTCGGCTACCACGAGGTCTTCCACGCCTTCGTCTGCCTCGCCGCGACCTGCCAGTACGCCGCGATTGCCCAGCTGATCAGCTGATCACCACCGTCACGGTCAGGCCCCCGGGGCTGAATACCAGGTGGACGTGCATCTTCCCGGGACCGTTCACGGTGACGCTGACGGTGGCGGTGGCGCCGGCCGCCAGCGTGCCGGACATCGGCGCGACGACGACCTTCTGGGCCAGGCCGGGCGGCTCGGAGACCGACCAGTCCACGGGCCCGCCGGAGGCGGTGAGCGTGATCGTGCCGCTGGCCGGCGGCACGACGTCGAGCGTGGCCGGGCTGACGCTCAGCGTCCCGGCGCCCGGCGCGGCCGTCGCGGTCCCGCTGCTCGTGCTCCCCGGGCTCGTGCTCCCCGGGCCCGTGCCCCCGGGGCTCGCGGACGCCGGCACCGACGGCGGCACGCCTGTCGCGCTCGCCGGTGCCGGGCTGGCGCCGGACGTGCCGCTGGCCCTCGGCATGACGCTGGCTTGCGCGGTGGCACTGGGCGGGGCCGTGCCGCCCGCAGGCCCGGCCGGACCCGCGCCGCTGGTGATGCCCGCCGGGCGGTCCCCAGCCGGTCCCGGGCCGTGGTGGGGCGGCACGGCGATCAAGGTGACGCCGGCCGCCACCGCGGCCGCCGTGCCCGCCACCGCGCCGACATGCGCCGGCCTCGGATGAGGCCACCATTGCGAGCCGGGCGGATGGAGGGGGCGGGGGAAACCATGCCGGCCGAACGCGTACGGCGGGTGCGCCATGGCGGCCCGGTGCGCCACGGCGGCGGGGGAGTGACCGGTGGCGATCCGCAGCACCTCGTCCCTGAGCCCCGCCGGGAGGGCGGCGGCCAGGGGCAGGGCGAGCCCGAGGAGCATCTCCGGCGTCATCTCCCGCCGCCGCCGCCCGGAGCAGACCAGGCACCTCTGCACGTGCCGGTTGACGCGCTTGCGCAGCAAGACCGTCAGCCGGCCGTCCCAGTCCTGGAGCAGCGCGTCCAGGTCCGGGCAGTCCAGCCGTCCGGTCCTGGCCACGACGAGCGCTCCGAGCGCGGTCTCCAGCTGGCCGCGGGCCCGGGACATCAGCGCGTGCGCGTGATTGCGGGAGATGCCGAGCACGCTCGCCACCTCGCCGCCGCTCAGGCCCTGATTGAGCTGCAACTCGAGGACCTCGCGTTCGGCGAGCGCCACTCCGTCGAGGGCGTCGCGCACCAGCGCCCGCAGGTCTGACCTTTCCACGTCGGCGGCGACGTCCGCCGCTTCATCGGTCAGCTCCGGCGCCTCCTCCAGGGACGCGTGCAGGCCGCCGCGGCGCAGCCTCCGGAGGCATTCGTTGCGGGCCACCGCGTACAGCCAGGACCTCAGCCGGTCCGGATCCCGCAGCCCGGACAGCCGGGGCGCTGCGATGACGAACGTGTCCTGCACGGCATCGGCAGCGTCCGCCGGCTCGCGCAGCATCGTCCGGCAGAAGCTGTAAAGCGGCGTGGCGTACCTGTCGTACGCCTCGGCGAGCCCCGCGGGGTCGCCCGCCACGATGGCCGCGACAACCTCACTGTCGCGCATGTCATTACCGTAGCGGCGGGCCCGCATATACGAACAGAAACGGACTAAGTACCAAACCAGACGAGTCGGCGTCTCGCCTCAGGCGCGGGCGGGCGCCCAGAGCCGGTCGGCGTCCCCGGCGGCGAGCCGGCCCCGGTAGACGTCGATCTTGTGGTCGATGAGCGCGAGGTTCTCCTGCAGCCCGGCGAGCTTGGCGGTCACGTCGGCGCGGTGGGCCTCCAGGAGCGCCAGCCGTTCCTGCTCGTTGCCCGCCCCGGCGCGGACGAGCTCGGCGTAGCGCCGGATGGTCTTGATGGGCATGCCGGTGGCCCGCAGCTTGGTGCATATGGTGATCCAGTACAGGTCTTGCTGGTGGTAGCGGCGCCGGCCGCCGGCCGTGCGGTCGACGGTGGTGATGACCAGGCCGGCGCGCTCGTAGTAGCGCAGGGTGTGCACGCTGACCCCGGTGCGGCGGGCGGCCTCGGCGATGCTCAGGCCCGCCCGGGGTACGGAGCGGGCGGGCCCGGGGGCCGGCTGCGGCTTGACTTCGAGCACGCTCTAAATCCTAGCGCCGCGGTCATGAGCGTCTACGACGATGCGGGCGGGTGCCGGGCGGCGGCCGGGGTGCCGCCATTAGTGGACGCTGTCCACTTTGTTATCCTGTCGCTGTGACGGCCGGCCGGTCAGCGGGCTCGAGCTGGCCCGGACGGGCGGCCCGGATGCCGTCGTGCTCCGTGAGGCGACCCGGATGGTGGGCGTGGTGCCCAACGCCGCCTACCGGCACTTCGCCGACCGTGACGAGCTCCTCGCCGCGGTCTGCGCGGCGGCGATGCGCGAACTCGCCGCCCGCATGGCCGCCGGCGTCGCCCGCGTGCCCGGCCAGCGTGGCGACCCCGCCGCGGCCCGCGGCCGGCTGGGCGCGATCGGCACGGCGTACCTGGAGTTCGCCCGCGAGGAACCCGGGCTGTTCGCGACCGCGTTCGCCCTGCCGCAGCAGCACGCCTACGACGCCGGCGGCGGGACCGGGCCGGACCGCACGCCCCTGGGGCAGCTGCGCGCCGCGCTGGACGAGCTGGTCGAGGCCGGGGTGCTCCAGCGGCACCGCCGCAACGGCATCGAGTACCCCATCTGGTCCGCGGTGCACGGGCTGGCGGTACTCGCCGGGCCAGGGCCCCTGCGCGACGTCCCCGAGGCCACCCGTCATCACCTCGAGGAGCTCACCCTCACCTTCATCGACGAAGCCCTGGCGTGAGCCCGCGGCGGGTCAGTTCCTGGCCAGCGCGGCGAGGTAGGTCTTGGACGCGGTGTACGCGCGGTCGATGCCCTGCCCCACCCGGGCCTTGTCCCGGTACCGGAACTGCGCCAGGCCCGGCGGCAGCCGGTCCCCGCCGGTCGGCAGCACGTGCACCCGGACATGCCCGGGCAGCGCCGACATCTCCTCGTGGAACCGGTGCCGCCGGGCGATCTCGAACGCGACCAGGCCCACCTCCCACGGCCGCCGCGGCACCGCCAGCGGGCTCTCGATCCGCCCCACCTGCAGCACGTACACGGTCGAAGCGCCGAGCGCGACCGCCCGGCCGACCGGGATGGAGTCGACCAGGCCGCCGTCGAAGTAGTGCTCGCCGCCGATCTCGACCGGCGGCAGCAGCCCGGGCACCGCGCACGAGGCCATCACCGCCGGGACCACCGGCCCGGAGGAGAACCAGCGCGCGCTCGCGCCCTCGATGCTGGCCGCCACGCACTGGAACGGCAGCTCCAGGTCGGCGAAGGAAGGGCCGGGGAGCGCGGCGGCCAGCACCCGCCGCAGCGGCTCGAACGAGTGCAAGTGGGTCCCCGAACGCACCAGCCGTACCGCCCGTCCCCACAGTTTCTCGCTGAACGCCAGCCGCAGCTCCTCGCCCTGCCACATCCGGGACAGCCGTGCCGCCGCCCCCGCGGGATCGGCCGCTATCAGCGCGCCGTTCAGCGCGCCGATCGAGGTGCCCACCACCAGGTCGGGCCGCACGCCCGCCTCGGTCAGCGCGCGCAGCATGCCCACCTCGTGGGCGCCGAGCAGGCCTCCGCCGCCGAGCACGAAAGCCGTGGTCATAGGGGCAGCCTAGCCATCCGTTCGGGATCGGGCCTCAGCCGCGCCGGATGGTCAGGCCCAGGGAGGTGAACTGGTCGTACGGCCGGTGGTAGCCGCGCTCGATGTGGTGGATGCCGCGCAGCACCGACGGGCGGTCGGCCACCGCCGCGGCCAGCACCGCGGAGAACCCGGCGCGCACGTCGGGCAGCGTGACGTCGGCGCCGACCAGCTTGGACGCGCCCCTGATGACCGCCGAATGCACCGAGTTCGTGTCGTGGAAGCGGCACGCGGGGCCGCCCAGGCAGGCCGCGAACGTCTCGATCTCGCAGCCCATCTTCTGCAGCGCGGGCACGTACACCAGCCGGTTCTCGAACACCGTCTCGTGCAGCACGGACATCCCGTCGGCCTGGGTGAACAGCACCATCAGCGGCTGCTGCCAGTCCGTCATGAACCCGGGATGGGTGTCGGTGTGCACCGCGGCGGGGCGCAGGCCGCCCGGCGCCGACGCGGTGATCCACTCGTCGGTGATGTCGAGCTCGGCGCCCATGCTGGCCAGCGTGGTGATCGCGGTGACCAGCCGGTCCTGCGGGCAGCCGTGCACCCGCACCTCGCCCCGGGTGATCAGCCCGGCCGCCAGGTAGGAGAACGCCTCGAGCCGGTCGCCGGCCAGCCACCGGGACGCGCCGCGCAGCCGCGGCACCCCCTCGATGACGATCCGCCGGTCCGGGCTGAGCTCGATGTGCGCGCCCATCCGCTGCAGGAACAGCGCGAGCTCGACCACCTCGGGTTCGGTGGCCGCGTTGCGCAGCACCGTCTTCCCCTCGGCCAGCACCGCCGAGAGCAGCACCGTCTCGGTCGCGCCCACGCTCGGGTAGGGCAGGTCGATGCGCGCGCCGTACAGCCGGGACGCCCGCGCGGTGATCCCGGCCGGGCCCGCCTCGACCTCGGCGCCGAGCGCGCGCAGCGCCGCCACGTGGAAGTCGACCGGCCGCCGCCCGATCGGGTCGCCGCCGACCAGCGGCACGAACGCCTCCCCGGCCCGGTGCAGCAGCGGCCCGAGCATCAGGATCGGGATCCGGTTCAGCCCGGTAAAGGCCTCGGGCACCCGCGGCTCGACCGCGCGGCCCGGCACGATCGTGACGTCGGCCCCGGACCGGCCCACCTCGTACCCGGTGGCCTCCAGCATCGCGGCCGTGATGTCGACGTCGCCGACCTCCGGCGCGTTGCGGATCGTGCTCGGCCCGTCGCCGAGCATCGCCGCGACCATGTGCTTGGTCACCGCGTTCTTCGACCCGCGCACAGCGATGTCGCCGCGCAGCGGCCCGGACGGCTCCACCTGCCAGGTTTCGGTCACCATGTCACAGTAGCGAAACTCTCATAACGGGACGGCACGGGCGTGCGCTAGCGTGGTCCGGCCCGGAGGGGAGCCGGGCGCAGGTACCGCTTGGCACGGGGGCGCTCCCTCAGGCATGCGGGAACACCCTAGTGACAAGGAGAACAACGCGCCATGGCCGTCACCCTTCCGGAAGTCCTGCTCGCACCCGAGACCCAGCCGCACGTCACCGCGGACTGCATGCACCTGATCGATCAGGAGGTCGCGGCCAAGTCCGGGGTCTCCGGCACGGCGGTCAAGCTCGCGTACAAGGCGGCCAGCACGCTCAAGCCGGGCTACCTGCAGGCCACGGTGGAGTCCCTGCTCCCCGACATGGCGGACAGGCTCCAGCCGTACTGGGCCGACTTCACCGCCTCCGGCGCCTCCGGGTTCGGCGACTACCTGGCCAAGCGCAGCGACGAGGTGTCCGAGGCCCTGCTCTCGGTGACCGACGCGCGCGCCGAGGTCTGCGAGCGGCCCACCATCCTCAAGGCGTACCGCACCGTGCGCGCCAGCGCGGCCAGGCACGTCGCCGCGGCGCTGCCGAACCTCGGCTCGCTCGTGCAGAAGCACGCGGGCTGACCGCTCACCTGACCGGCACGTCGTCCCGCGGGCCGGCCACCGCCTCGGCGAGGGCCGGCTCCGGCGCGCGGTCCCGGGCGCGCCTGGCGGCCAGCCCGTACGCCGCGCCGGCCAGCAGGACGGCGCCCATGGTGAAGCCCAGCGGGTAGGTCGGCACGCCCACGTACTTCAGGCCGGACGCGAAGATCACGAAGGTGATGGCCGGCCTGATGTACCGGTCCGGCGCCCGGGACGAGAGCAGCGAGCCGATCAGCACCGCGGGCACGCTGCCGGCGATGATCGACGCGGTCACCCCGAACTGGACGTGGCCGAACGTCAGCGCGCCCAGGGCCGCCGCCGCGGTGAGCGGGACCGCCTGGGTCAGGTCGGTGCCGACCAGCTGGCCGGCGCTGAGCATCGGGTAGGTGAACAGCAGCAGGATGATCATCAGGGAGCCCGAGCCGACCGAGGTGATGCCGACGATGAGCCCGCCGGCCATGCCGATCAGCACGGTCGGGACCGGGCGGATGGCGACCTCGGCGATCATGCCGGTGCGCGCCTGGCCCGACCGCTGGTCCAGGACGTAGCGGAACACCATGGCGGCCGCGCCGACCAGCAGCGCGGAGCCGAGCGCGATCTTGACGGTGTCCTGGTCGGCGGTGCCGTTGCCCATCTCGTGCAGGATGAAGGCGCCCAGGAACGCCATCGGCACCGAGCCGAGCGTCATCAGCCCGACCAGCCGCAGGTTCACCGTGCCCTTGTGCAGGTGCACGGCGGCGCCGACCGGCCGCATCACCACCGCGGCGACCAGGTCGCTGGAGATGGCCGCGGCCGGCTTGACCGAGAACAGCAGGATGAGCATCGGGGTCATCAGGGCGCCGCCGCCGGCGCCGGTCAGCCCGACCAGCAACCCCACCACCGCGCTGCCCAGGACGACATAGAGGCTGAGGCCCATCCGGGCCCTCCCTTCGCTGAGCTGCTCCGTGACCGGCATTCCTTATATTCCCTATCACCTTAACTTAAAAAGTGGGCAATATAGGTAATACATGTAACGGCCGGGTGATCAGGCCAGGCATGTGACCGAACGGACTGGGCTGCCCGTTCCCCCGCCGGCTAACCCGGGTAGACCGGGGGACGTGGACAAACTCCAGGCGTACCGGGACAAGCGCGATGCCGCCCGCACGCCTGAGCCCGTGCCCCCGGAGCCGGTGCCTGCCCCGTCCGGCCCGGCGGGGGAGAACCCGGACGGCGGGGCGTTCGTGATCCAGCAGCACCACGCCCGCCGGCTGCACTGGGACTTCCGGCTCGAGCGGGACGGGGTGCTGGTGTCCTGGGCGCTGCCGAAGGGCGTGCCGGACGACCCGGCCGTCAACCACCTGGCCGTGCGCACCGAGGATCACCCGCTGGAGTACGGCGGCTTCGAGGGGGAGATCCCGCGCGGGGAGTACGGGGCGGGCTCGGTCTCGATCTGGGACTCGGGCCGCTACGAGACGCTGAAGTGGACGCCGAAAGAGGTCAAGGTCAGGCTGTACGGGGGACGTGTTACCGGGGGGTTCGCGTTGTTCCAGACCGGGGGGAACCAGTGGATGATCCACCGGGAGCGCCAGCCGCTCCCGGCCGGGCTGCGGCCCATGCTCGCCACGTCCTGGGCGACGCCGCCGCCGGACGACGGGAACTGGGCGCTGGAGATGAAGTGGGACGGCGTCCGCGCGCTGGCCTTCGTCGAGCGCGGCCGGGTTCGGCTGATGTCCAGGACCGAACGGGACATCACCGCGGCCTATCCCGAGCTGGCGGGCCTCGGTGCCGCCAGCGCCCGCAAGCAGCTGCTGCTGGACGGCGAGATCGTCGTGTTCGGCCCGGCGGGCTGGCCCGAGTTCGAGGCGCTGCAGCCGCGCATGCACGTCAGCGACCCCGCGGCGGCGGCGCTGCTGGCCGGCCAGAACCCGGTCACCTACCTGGTCTTCGACCTGCTGCAGCTGGACGGCAGGCCGCTGCTCGACCTGGCGTACCGGTACCGCCGCGCGCTGCTTGACGCGCTGGCCCTGACCGGTCCGTACTGGCAGACCCCGCCGTCGTTCCCGGGCGAGGACTTCGCGGCCGTGCGGGCGGTCTCCCTCGAGCACGGCATGGAAGGCGTGGTGGCCAAGCGGCTCGACTCGACGTACGCGCCGGGCGCGCGCACCGGCAGCTGGCGCAAGATCAAGAACCACCGGCGCCAGGAGGCCGTGGTGGCCGGCTACAAGCCGGGCAAGGGCAACCGCGCCGGCCTGGTCGGGTCGCTGCTCGTCGGGGTGAACGACGCCACCGGGCTGATCTACGCCGGGCACGTCGGCACCGGGTTCAGCGACGAGACGCTGCGCCTGCTGGGGGAGCGGCTCGCGCCGCTGGCCCGTTCGGATTCCCCGTTCGACGGACCGGTGCCGCCGGAGCATGCCCGCACCGCCGTCTGGGTAGAGCCCCGGCTGGTGATCGACGTGACCTTCGACAGGTGGACCCGGGCCGGCCGGATGCGGGCGCCGGTGTACAAGGGCCTGCGCGACGACAAGGACCCCGCGGACGTGGTCCGTGAGCCCTGATGCCGATGAACGCTGATGCCAAGGTGGCGGTCCAGGTGGACGGGCGGACGCTGACCCTGACCAACCTGGGCAAGGTGCTGTACCCGGACAGCGGGTTCACCAAGGCCGAGGTGCTCGACTACTACCAGCGGGTGGCGCCCGTGCTGCTGCCGCACATCGCGGGCCGGCCGCTGACCCTGAAGCGCTACCCCGAGGGCGTGAACGGCCAGGCCTTCTTCCACAAGCACGTCACCGCGCACCGGCCGGACTGGATCCGCACCGCCCGGGTCGACTCGGAAAGCTCGCGCGCCCGCGGCGCCAGCGTGACCTACCTGGTCGTCGACGACCTGCCCGCGCTCATCTGGGCGGCCAACCTGGCGGGCCTGGAGCTGCACGTCCCGATGTGGCGGGTGCCCCGGGTCCGCGAGCCCGACCTGCTCGTCTTCGACCTCGACCCGGGCGCGCCCGCCAACATCACGGACTGCTGCCGGGTGGCGTGCGATCTGCGGCCGATGCTCGAGGCGGACGGCCTGGCGCCGCTGGCCAAGACCTCCGGCGGCAAGGGCCTGCAGCTCTACGCGCGGATCTCCGGGGTCACCTCCGCCCGCGCCAGCGACCAGGCCCGGGCCTACGCCGAACGGCTCGCCCGCGACCAGCCCCGGCGCGCCGTCTCCCGCATGACCAAGGCGCTGCGCACCGGCAAGGTCCTGATCGACTGGAGCCAGAACAACGGCTCCAAGACCACCGTGGCGCCGTACTCGCTGCGCGCCCGCCAGTTCCCCACCGTCTCCACCCCGGTCAGCTGGGACGAGGTGGCGGCCTGCCGCCAGCCCCAGGACCTGTTCTTCACCGCCGAGGCGACGCTGGCCCGGGTGGCCGGGCACGGCGACCTGTTCGCCCCCCTGCTGGGCTGACTTGTTCTCACCGCCACAGCACGCTTGTTCTCACCGCCACAGCACGACCGCGGGCCGGCCAAGCCGCCGGACGGCCTCCCTTCGGCTCAGGGCCCGGCGCCGGGCGGGAGCCGCTCGCGGAGCAGCAGCAGCGCGTACGCCGCGACGGTGGAGTCGTCGGTGATCAGGCCCGCGCCGATCATCTCCTCGAACCCGGCCCGGGACACCCAGGCCTGGCGCATGTCCTGCTCTTCCCGTTCCCGCTCGGCCGGCCCCGGCGACAGCCCGGTGGCCAGGAAATAGTGCCCGGCCTGGGTGCTGGTGCCGTGCGAGCTGTGCAGGTAGCCGAGCCTGACCAGCTCGCGGGCGCGCAGCCCGGTCTCCTGCGCGAGCTCCAGCCGGGCGAGGTCCTCCGGCTCGCCGGACTCCCCGTGCGGGAACCCGCCCTGGGGGAACGACCAGGTGCGCCGCCCGATCGGGTAGCGGTACTCCTCGACCAGGTGGAAGCCGTCGTTTTCGGCCGGGATGACCAGCGCGAAGTCGCGTTTCTCGACGAAGGCGTAGGTGCCGCGGGAGCCGTCGCGCCGCTCGATCTCGTCCCGGCGCAGCCGCATCCAGCTGTCCTCGTACACGACGCTGGAGGCGAGCATGCGGATATCCGGATGCTCGTCCGGGGCGGGCATGAGCTAGGACACCTGCTCGGATCCGGCGGTGGCCAGCTCGCTGACCGGGATGGCCGGCTCGGCGGAGACGGCCGTCCTGACGCGGATGGCGGGAACGGCCGGGACGGCCGTGGGCACCGCGGCCCGCCGCCGCCGCGCCCGGAGGTGCCGGGCCAGCGCGGTCGCCCCGATCGCCCCCGCGACGGGCAGCGTGACCAGGGCGGGCAGCTGGTAGCGCCAGGAGAACTCGTACAGGTCCGCCCCCAGCAGCACGGCGACCGCGGACCCGGTGATCAGCAGGCAGGCCAGCGCGGGCCCGGTGTCCCGGCGCCGGAAGGTGAAGATCCCGGCGATCCCGGCCAGCAGCCCGAACCCGAACACCGGCCCGGGCGTGTACCCGCCGTGCAGCTGGTAGTAGCGCAGCGCGATATCGGGCGTCCAGCGGACCCGGGCGGGCCCGCCGCCGCCCGCCCGGGCGAAGACCCGGCTGGCGCTGTTATCGCCGTGCTGGCTGACGCCGGGCGGGTAGTACGGGTAGCCGTACTGGAACTGCCAGCGGGCGACCGGCGTGTCGCCCTGCTCGGTGTTCCTGGTCAGCGCGAAGATCTTCACCGAGTCCCGGGCGATGTCGCCGGCCACGCGCAGCGGCTGCTGCGCCAGCACGCTGTAGGCCATCGCCAGCTGCATCGGCAGCGTGTCGATCAGCTGGCCCAGCTGGATGTTGACCGGCTGGTACAGCACGCGCGGCGCGGTCTTGGCGTTGACCAGGCCGTCCACGCCCAGGGTGGCGGAGACCGGCGGGCTCGGGCACAGCGGCCGCTCGTTCGCCGGGATCTTCAGCGTGGCGCAGTCGGCCGCGTGCGCCGTCCGCCCGTACAGGTAGGCGTCGCCCATGTTGGACAGCTCGAACCCGTAGTGCATGATCACCGCGGAGTAGCTCATGTAGCCCACGACGGGCAGCGCGAAGCAGAACGTCAGGACCGCGCCGTGCAGCAGCCGCCGCCGCCAGCCCGCCGCGGCCATCACCACGTAGATCAGGGCCGGCGCGATGAGCGCCTCGCCCACCTGGCGGACCGGGGCGGACGCGCCGAGCGCCAGCCCGCCCAGGATGACCAGGAACAGCCCGGGCCTGGGCTGCCACAGCAGCAGCACGATCCCGGCCACGAGCAGCACCTCGAACAGCACGTCCGGCATGATCGTCTGCTCGGCGTTCAGCTGGTAGGCGTCCAGCAGCACCGGCGCCACCGCCAGCGCGCCGAGCCAGCGCGCCAGGCCGCGCCGCAGCATCAGCGCGTACAGCGCGCCCGCCATGGCCATCCCCAGGACGTGCTGCACCAGCGCCGCGTAGGCCAGCGAGCCGGCCATCAGCACCGGGTGCAGGATCAGCAGCGAGTAGCCGAGCGGGTCGAACGAGCCCCAGATGGTGTCGGTGAAGTCGGTGCCGAAGATGTACTTCTTCGAGTCGATGAACAGCAGGGCGGGCTCGTAGGCGACCTGGGCGACGGCCCGGAGCACCAGGCCGCCGCCGAGCAGCAGCCAGAACAGCCAGTGCCGGCGCGCGAGGTCCAGGGTGGCCCGCACGACCCGGTCCGCGCGGGATCCCGTGGCGACGGCGCCCCGATCCGCTCCGGCCTGGTCCGCACTAGCCCCAGCACCCGCACTAGCCCCAGTACCCGCAGCAGGCACAGTACTCGCAGCAGGCACAGTACTCGCAGCAGGCACAGGGGTTTCGCTCCTGTCGGTCACGCAGAATCCTCGCCATGGGTCGCATCAGGCAGCCACATGAGGCTGGGAGATGCCGCGCTAGGTGCCCGGCCGCCTTCCTGGCAGGCCTCATTCTGCCGCATCACGTGGTGGCAGGCGTGACTATGAGCGAGATTTTCGCGATGTCGTCACGCGCTGCGACCGGGCCCTGGGGTGCGGTGACGGGCCGGAGGTACGTCACCGCGACGCCTTGTCAGTCCTGGTCTTTAGCATCACCGCATGCCCGTATCCACGCCCGCGACGGCGCCTTCGAATGCGCACAACCCGCAGCGCGATGCCTGGGGCATCCTGCGCCGGCGGCTGCCGGCGATGTCCCTGTATCCGGTCGGGCCGTATCCGCCCGGGCCGCCACGGCGCCAAGGCCTGTGCGCCGTCTGCCGCGGCCCGGCGCGGCCCGGGTTCGCCCGCTGCTTCCAGTGCGCGCAGCACGGCCTGCTCGGCCGGGGGCTGCTCGCCGACGCCGTGGCGCCCGTCTCCTACGCGGTGAAAGGCACCGTGTTCGCCGCCGACCTGTGGCGGTACAAATCCTGGCGGACGCCGAGCCCCGCCGCGCGGACGTCGCTGCTCGCCCTGCTGCTGGTCTTCCTGCACGATCACGGCGGCTGCGTGTGGCGGCACGCGGGCATGCCCGCGCCCGGCCGCCTGGCCGTGGTGCCGCCCGGCGGCGGCCGCCCGGGCCCGCACCCGCTGCTCGAGCTGTCCGCCCCCTTCGTGCGGCTCCCGGTGACGGGGCTGGTCATCAGGCCGGGCCAGCAGGGCCGGGACCCGAACGCGGACCGGTATCAGGCCGAACGGAATGCGGCCGGAGCCAGTGTCCTGCTGCTTGACGACTCCTGGGTTTCCGGCGCCAGCGCCCAGTCCGCGGCCGCCGCGCTCAAGCGGGCGGGTGCCCGCCATGTCGCCGTGGTGGTGCTGGGCCGCCACGTCGACCCGGCCGACCGGCTGGGCGGCCCGTTCGCCGCCCGGCTCGTCCCCGCGCCGTACGACCCGGCCAAATGCGCCGTACACGCCCAAACATGAGCCTGATCCTTTAACCGGCGCTAAGGGCGCACAGCGGCAATCAATTGTTCCTTTCCGTGCACTAAGGAAATAGTGCTGGTTTAAGCGCCCGTTACATTGAATAGGTGGCTGAGCGCGCTCGACATGCTCTAGTTTTTGGCCATGAATTACCCGAAGATGGCAGCCGCCGAGCTCCTTGACACCTACGGTGACCGGCTCTTCTGTTATTGCTGGAGCATGCTGCGGAGCCGCGAAATGGCGCAAATCGCACTGCGCGATACGCTGCTCGCCGCCCGCGCGCACATCGCGCGGCTGACCGGTCCTGGTGACCCCGGATCGCTCGGCCCGTGGCTGTACTCGCTGGCCCGCGCGGAATGCCGCCAGCAGGTGGCCGTGCCCGCGGCCGGCGCCGACGAGGCGCCCGGGCAGGACGGCCGCGACGATGCCGATTCCCGGCTGATGGCGTGGCGCGCGGCGATGAGCCTGGAGGCCGGCGAGTTCGAGGCGCTCGAGCTCGCCAGCCGGCACGACGTGGACCCCGGCCTGGTCCTCGGCCTGCCGGCCGGGGAGGCGCTGGCGCTGCTGGGCCGGGCCAGGCAGAACCTGGAGCGGGCGCTCGGCGCCGAGATCCTGGTCAGCCGGGGCTCCGCCTGCCCGGATCTCGCCGGGGACCTGACCGGGGTGCTGGCCGGCCGGGCGGGCCCGCTGACGGCCAGGGTCCGGGACCGCGTGCTCGGGCACGCCGCCTTCTGCCGGCTCTGCGCGGGCCAGCGACCCCGCAACGTCTCCGCCGCGCGGGTCTTCGCGCTGCTGCCCGCGCCCGCGCTGTCGCCGCAGGCCCGCGCGGACCTGCTCGGCTCCTGCGCCCGTCACCAGCAGGCCGCAGCACCCCTCCGGCCGCCCGCCCAGGCCGCCCCGGTCCAGGCCGCCCCTGTCCAGGCGGCCCAGCCGCCGGTCCCGGTGGCCCGGCCCCGGGCCGGCCTGCTGATCGCCGGGGCGGGCGTGATCGCCTCGGCCGCGGTGATCGCCTTGGCCCTGGCCGGGGCGGCCGGGAAGCCCGCCGCGGCCGGCGGCAGCGGGTCCGCCCTGGCGGCCGGCGCCCGGGGCGGACCCGCGCTGCGGGCGTCGGGCCTCGGCACCGCGGGCCCGGTCCCGGCGCCGGGCGCGTCGTCGGTCCCGGCCGGGCACAGGTCCGCGCGGTCCCGGCCGGCCGCGCCGCCGCCGCTGGTCGGCACGGCCGGGGGGCAGGGCCAGGTGCTGATCGCCGCCGCCACCCAGCCGCTGCCGCCGGGCCGGGGCCCCGCCGCGCAGAACGGTGCGCCGGCCCGGCCGGCCGGCCCGGGGCCGGGCGCGACGCCGGCCGCACCCGGCACGCTGCAGCTGTCGACGGCCAGCGTCGAGATCGGCGCCGGTTCGGCCGGCCGGATCACCCTCACCGCGGTGGGCGGGGCGGTCACCTGGTCGGCGAGCAGTTCCGCGCCGAACCAGGTCAGCCTGAACAGCTACGCGGGCACGCTGCAGGCCGGGCAGAGCGTCACGCTGACGGTCGCGGTCATGCGGGGCGCCGGCCAGGGCAGCGCGACCCTGTCCTTCGAGCCGCCCGCCTGGGCGCCGCAGCTGGTCCAGGTCAGCTGGCTGGCGCCGGCGGCTGGCTCCGGCGGCCACTGGCATCGGCGGCCGCCGCCGTCCGCCTCGCCGCCCGCACCGTCCCCGCCGGACACCGCGTCCCCGTCGCCGGCCTCGTCCTAGCGGCCCCTAAGCTGGAACGGTGACCGCCCCGCCCCCGTCGCATACCGCCCTGGTCAGGCGCGCCCGCCGGATCAACCGCGAACTGGCCCTGCTGTACCCGGACGCGCACTGCGAACTGGACTTCAAGTCCCCGCTCGAGCTGCTCGTCGCGACGATCCTGTCCGCGCAGGCCACCGACAAGCGCGTGAACATGGTCACTCCGACGCTGTTCGCCCGCTACGTCACGGCCGCGGACTACGCCGCCGCGGACCGCGAGGAGCTGGAGAAGATCATCCAGTCGACCGGCTTCTACCACGCCAAGGCGAACAGCCTGATGGGGCTGGGGCAGGCGCTCTGCGACCGGTTCGGCGGGGAGGTGCCGCCGCGGCTGAAGGACCTGGTCACCCTGCCCGGCGTGGGCCGCAAGACCGCGAACGTGGTGCTCGGGAACGCCTTCGGCATCCCCGGCATCACCGTGGACACCCATTTCGGGCGGCTGGCCAGGCGGTTCGGCTGGACGAAGAGCCTGGAGCCGGAGAAGGTCGAGGCCGAGGTGGCCACGCTCATCCCGCGCCGGGAGTGGACGATCCTGTCGCACCGGCTGATCTGGCACGGCCGGCGGGTCTGCCATTCCCGCCGGCCCGCCTGCGGCGCGTGCGCGCTGGCCCGGCTCTGCCCCTCCTACGGTGAGGGTCCGACCGACCCGGAGGTGGCCGCCAAGCTCGTCAAGTCCGGCCCGTTCTCGTGACCCCGGGCCGCGGGCCGGCTCCCGGCGGGCCCGCCCCGGCGTGGCTGCGCGAGCTGGCCGCCGCGGCGCAGACGATGGAGGTGCACCCGCAGCTCGTGCCGCCTGCGACCGGCGGCCGGGCGTCGGCGGTGCTCATCTTGTTCGGCGACGGCCCGGATGGCCCGGACCTGCTGCTCATCCAGCGCAGCGAGGAGCTCCGGCTGCACGCCGGGCAGCCGGCCTTCCCCGGCGGGACCATCGACGCCGGGGACGGCGGACCGGTCGGGGCCGCCCTGCGGGAGGCGGTCGAGGAGGTCGGCCTCGACCCGGGCGGCGTCGACGTGGTGGGCACCTTGCCCGAGGTGTTCATCCCCCGGACGGGTTTCCGGGTCATCCCGGTCCTGGCCTGGTGGCGGCGGCCGTCGGCGGTCGCGCCGGTCGACGCGGGCGAGGTGGCCGCGGTGGAGCGGGTCAGCGTCGCCGAGCTGGCCGATCCCGGCGCCCGGCTCATGGTGCGGGTGCGCGACGGGCGGCTCACCCCCGCGTTCCGGGTCCGCGGAATGCTCATCTGGGGGTTCACCGCCGCGCTGGTGGACCGCCTGCTCGCCCTGGGCGGCTGGGAAAAACCGTGGGATGTCTCGGCGGTCACCGACTTGTGAAATCCGCAGGCGGCCTTGACAGCGGCAAAAACGCTATACCGTTGACGTCGTGCGCGGTGATGTGCTCGACCTCATCTTGATCGTGGTTGTGGCCGCGTTCGCGGTGTCCGGCTACCGCCAGGGCTTCATCGTCGGCGTGCTCAGCTTCCTCGGCTTCGTCGGCGGGGCGCTGCTCGGCGCGGAGTTCGGCCCGAGCATCTCCCGGGCGCTGGTCGGCGGCCAGACCCAGCAGGACATCATCGCCGTTGTCCTGCTGGTCAGCTTCGCCGTGCTCGGGCAGTTCATCGCCTCCTCCGTCGGCGCGGCCATGCGGTCCACGGTGACCTGGCGCTCGGCGACGGTCCTGGACTCGGCGGGCGGGTCCATGGTCAGCATGGTCTCAGTGCTGCTGATCGCCTGGGTGGTCGGGTCGGTGCTGAACGGATCCCCGTTCCCCGTGGTCGACCAGCAGGTGAACAACTCACTCGCGCTGCAGACGCTGGACAAGTTCATGCCCTCGCCCGCGAAGACCATGTTCTCCGACTTCCGCAGGCTGCTGGCCAGCAACAGCACCTACGCCGAGGTGTTCAGCGGGATCGGCGCGGAGCGCATCTTGTCCATCCCGGCCCCCGACCCCGCCGTGCTGACCAGCCCGGGCTTCCGGTCGGCCGAAGACCGCGTGGTCCGGGTGCAGGGAGTGGCGCCGAGCTGCCAGCGCTCCATCGAGGGCTCCGGCTTCGTCGTCTCACCGGACCACATCATGACCAACGCGCACGTGGTGGCCGGGGTGACGCAGCGGCAGACGATCACCACCGTCGGCGGGCAGACGCTGCCGGCCACCGTGGTGTACTACGACCCGCAGGTGGACGTGGCCGTGCTGTACGTGCCCGGGCTCAACATGAGGCCGCTGCGGTTCGCCGGGCAGGTCAAGCCCGGCGACAACGCCGTGGTCGCCGGCTTCCCGCTGGACGCGCGGAGCCTGCACGCCGCGTCGGCCAGGATCGGCGGCATCCAGAACGCGCAGGGCCCGAATATCTACCAGACCAGCACGGTGACCCGGCAGATCTACGAGATCAGGGCCGTGGTCGAGTCGGGCAACTCCGGTGGCCCGCTGCTGTCGCCCGAGGGCACCGTCGACGGCGTGGTGTTCGCCGCCGCGGTCGGCGTCTCCGACACCGGCTTCGCGCTCACCGCCGCCCAGGTGGCGGCCGGCGCCCGGGCCGGCGGCCAGTCCACCGCCGCCGTCTCCACCATGGGCTGCGACTGACCTAACCGGTTCTGCTCGGGTGCGAGCAGGGCGGGCGTCAGGTCGGCGGGCGGGATGGCGTCGAGGCCGTGCTGCTCGATGCGCGCCGCCAGGTCGTCGGAGGCGGCCAGGACGGCCGGGATGTCCAGGCCGTACGGAGAGGGTCCCGCCGCGGCGCCGGGCTGCTCCTGGTGCGCCCGGACGCGCTGGGCGCCCCGGCGGAGCAGGGTGACCGCGCCGCGGGCGTTGCCGCGGCGGGCGTGGGTCAGCCCGACCGCGATCTGGGCCAGGCCCTGCCACAGGTCGCGCTCGCCCGGCCCGGCCGACTTCCAGGCCGCCTCGAGGACCTCGTGCGCGTGGAACGGGCGTCCGTCGCGGATCAGCTGGTCGGCCAGCGCCGCCGCGTCGCGCCCGGTGATCACCAGGTCGTCGGGGATCCTGTCCTGGCCGGCACCGGCCTGCGCCCCGGCGCGCTTGAGCGGGCGTCCCAGGGCGTCGCGGGGGCGCGCGTTCCTGGGCCGGCCGGCCGGATCGCGGTCCCGCGTCAACGTTCGGGTTCCGGGTCGGCCAGCCAGCCGAGCAGCTCGGTGTCCAGCACCTCCGGGCGCTCCTCGTGCGGGAAGTGGCCGGCGCCGTCGATCACGCGCCAGCGGTACGGGCCGTCCACGTAGCGCCCGGCGCCCCGCGCGGTCTGCGGCAGCACGCAGCTGTCCAGGGCGCCGTGCAGGTGCAGGGTCGGGGCCGCGATGGCGGCGCGCATGTGCCGGGCGTAGCGCAGGCCGTCGGGCCGCACGCCGCTGCGGGCCAGCCAGCGGTGATACTCCAGCGCCGAGTGCGCCACCGAGGGGATCCGCATGGCCCGCGCGTAGATCTGCTCGGTCTGCGGGTCGGGCCAGCCGGGCGCGGACCACCTCTCCAGCAGCCGGCCCACCCGGACGGCGCCGTCCCGCAGCAGCTGGCGCTCGGGCCAGACGGGTACCTGGTACCCGAGGGAAAAGCCGCTGCGGCGGCCCTGGCCGAGCGGGTCGGTGAACACCGAGGCGCGCATCCGCAGCGGGTGCCCCATCGAGACCACGGCCAGCCGCCGGACCACCTTGGGATAGTAAGCTGCCAGCGTCCAGGCGATCAGGCCGCCCAGGCCGTGGCCGACCACGATCGCGTTCGCCTCGCCCAGCGCCCGGACCAGCCCGGCCGCGTCGGCGGCGGCGGTGACCAGGTCGTACCCGCGGGGCGGCTTGTCGCTGCCGCCGTACCCGCGCAGGTCCACCGCGACCGCGCGGAAACCCGCCCCGGGCAGGGTGGCCAGCTGGTGCCGCCAGGTCCACCAGAACTCGGGAAACCCATGCAGCAGCAGCACCAGCGGCCCGTCGCCGGCCTCGGCGGCATGGAACCGGGTTCCGTTCGCGCTCACCGACCGGTGGTTCCACGGGCCGCCGATCTGGACCGCGGCGTCGGAGCCGCTGGTCATTCCGGTCACCTCACCTGGTCTTGCGCGCGGCGATCTCGGGCTGCTGGCCGTCGTGGCGCAGCATCCCGAGGCCCTCCGTCACGGTCTTGCGGGTCTTGCGCAGGCCGGACAGCCTGCGCAGCTTCAAGAACGCGGTGCCGACCCCCGCGCCGGCCAGCAGCACGCAGGTGCCCGCGACGATGAGGAAGGCCGCCCAGTTCCAGATGCCGAGCGTGATCAGGCCGTACGCGAAGGCGAAGCAGAGCAGGACGAGCACCAGGCAGCCGACGAAGGCGGCCAGGCCGATCCCGGCGGCCGCCAGGCCGACCCGCCGCGCGTCGCCCTTCAGCTCCGTCTTGGCCAGGTCGATCTCGTACCTGATCAGCTGGGACACGTCCTTGGCGGCCAGGGCGACGAGATCCCCGAGTGACTGATCACCACCGGCGGGTTCCGGCGTTTCGCTGCGGACCATCGAGTCCATCTCCCTCGTGTGCGGACCGCTTTCCGGGCTCCCGCACGGCTCTGGGCGCCCGCGTCCGGTTGCTCCTCGCGGTTAGCTCATGTTCGGCAAAGTCCAAGGCTAGCGTTGTTGATCGCGCGCGTGGCAGCACCCCGGGCCGGTACGGCGTTTCAGGTGCCGCCGCCGAGGCGGCGAGCATACCGGGCAGACGGCCGGCCTGGTACGCCCGGTCCGAATATGACGCCAGCCGGGACATGCGGTATTTACACCGATGTGTGGTGATACGCCGGATTATAACGTCACGATTGCGGCACAGACGGCGGGGAAACCTGAAGAAACTCCGAGCCGGGAAACCGCGGCGCGGGGACGAGAAACCGAGGGCCCATAGCGAGCGGCGCCCCTGGCCGGGGCGCCGCTACGAAAACCCACGTCAGGTCGGGCTACCAAGCGTGCACCTTCTCCGTCAGCCAGGCTGGCCGCTACCGACCTGGCCTGGTCTGACACGCCTCCCGCGGCTGGTCGCGCGTGGGTACCCGGCTGCCGTGCGCGGACGCTTCAACGTCCGTAGCACCTTTCTACGACGAAATCACCGGCCTGCAAAGCCCCGGGGCGTGACCAATTCGTGATCTTAATCAGTTGGCGCGATCACATGCCGTTAACGAGTGACTCGCCGGCCCGGCCGTGCGCTGTCGGTAGCAGGCTGCCGGCGGCTTAAAGGCTGACCACGGGGGTGAGGGATGTTTGCGCTGTTGTTTGCGGACAGTGTCCGCTGGCGCAACGGCGATCGACGCCGACGTGTCCGTTGTCTTACCAAGTGATACACCGGTAAGGACAGGGCTACCTTCCGGTAGCCAATCTGCCAGTAGGCCTACCAAGAGCCTTCCGCATATGTTGTAATTCGATTGGGCTGACGCTGCAACGGGTACCTGTGGCGGATACGCCACCGGCGGTCGCGAAACCGACACCGGTGGTCGCATACGGGGGCACTTTGCAGATAAGCTTACCGATAGGACGGAACCGGCCTCCCCCCCCAGGGCCGGACCGTGCGCGCGGGCGCCGCTCTCCCCCCCGGCGGCGCCCGCCTCCTATTTCTCCGCCCAGGGCCGGTCGGATGGTCAGCTGCTCCCGGCCAGGAGGCTGTCAAGCAGGGCGACCGCGCCCCGCTTGGACAGCGGGTGGTTGGCGTTGCCGCACTTGGGTGACTGCACGCAGGAGGGGCAGCCGGCTTCGCAGTCGCAGCTGGCGATGGCCTGGCGGGTGGCGAGGAGCCAGTCCGCGGCGGCGGTGAAGCCGCGCTCGGCGAACCCGGCGCCGCCGTCGTGCCCGTCGTAGACGAAGACGGTGAGCAGGCCGGTGGCCGGGTGCCTGGCGGCGGAGACCCCGCCGATGTCCCAGCGGTCGCAGGTGGCGAACAGCGGCAGCAGGCCGATCGAGGCGTGCTCGGCCGCGTGCGCCGCACCGCCCAGGTCGATGCCCGCGGCGGTGAGCGCGCCGGCCTGGCCCGGCGAAACGGTCCACCATACCGCCCGGGTCAGCAGGCGGCGGGGCGGCAGGTCCAGCGGGGTCTCGCCGAGCACCGTGCCGGTGCCGTCGCGGCTGGTGAAGCTGACCACCTGCCGGGTCACCTGCACGTCGCCGAACCGGACCCCGGCCTGCCCCCAGGTCATCGTCCGCAGCTCGCCGCGCACCTCGATCTCGGTCACGTCCCTGGCGGTGGTGGTGTAGCCGGGCTCGCGCGGCTCGACCAGCGCCACCCGGTCGGCCAGGTCCAGCGTCTGGACCAGGTAGCTGTCGCCCTGGTGCACGTAGATGGCTCCCTCGTGCACGATCAGGTGCGCCGAGGGCTCGTCCACCGTGCCTACCAGCCGGCCCGTCGCCTGCTCCACCACCCGGACCGGGGCCAGCCCGGCGCCCCGCAGGCCGGCCGCCGCGTCCCGGCGCATGCTGTACCAGCCCGCCGCGCGGCGGCGCAGCCGTCCGGCCCGGGTGAGGTCGTCCACCACCGCCCGGGCCGCCGGGCCGAAGATGTCCAGGTCCGGTTCGGTCAGGGCCAGCTCGGCCGCGGCCGCGCACAGGTGCGGCGCCAGCACGTACGGGTTGCCCGGGTCCAGCACGGTGGCTTCCACCGGGTGCTGGAGCAGGATCTCCGGATGCCGCACCAGGTAGGTGTCCAGCGGGTCGTCGCGGGCGATCAGGACCGCGGCCGCCGACCGGCCGCTGCGCCCGGCCCGGCCCGCCTGCTGCCACAGCGAGGCCCAGGTGCCCGGCCAGCCGGCGATCAGCACGGCGTCCAGGCCGGTGATGTTGACCCCGAGCTCGAGCGCGGTGGTGGTGGCCAGCCCTACCAGGCGCCCGTCGGACAGGGCCGCCTCCAGCGCGCGCCGGTCCTCGGGCAGGTACCCGGAGCGGTAGGCCGCCACCTTCGTCCCGGCCGCCCCATCGGCCTCGGGCGCCGCTCCGCGGGCGTCCAGCGACCGGCGCGCGGCCAGCGCGACCGCCTCGGCGCCGCGCCGGGACCTGATGAAGGCCAGCGTCTGGACGTTCTGGCTGACCAGCCGGCCGAGCAGGTCGGCCGCCTGGGCGGTGGCGGTGCGGCGCAGCCGGGCGCCCGCCTCGCCGCGGGCATCGGTCAGCGGCGGTTCCCACAGGGCGAAGGCCAGCGGCCCGCGCGGCGATCCGTCCTCGGTCACCTCCTCGGCGTCAAGCCCGGTGAGCAGCTGGGCGCAGGCGCCCGGCGCCCCGACGGTGGCGGAAGCAAGCACGAAGACCGGACGCGGCAGGCTGCCCGGCGGCGCGTGATGCGCCACCACCCGGCGCAGCCGCCGCAGCACGTGGGCCACGTGCGAGCCGAACACCCCCCGGTAGCCGTGGCACTCGTCGATCACCACGAGCCGCAGCCGGCTGAAGAACCCGGACCAGCGCGCGTGCCCGGGCAGCAGCGCCCGGTGCAGCATGTCCGGGGTGGTCAGCAGGTACCTGGCGTGGCTGCGCGCCCAGGCCCGCTCGGCGTAGGTCGAGTCGCCGTCGAAGGTGGCCGCCTGCACCCCGGGCAGGCCGAGCGCCCGGATCGACGCGAGCTGGTCGGCCGCGAGCGCCTTGGTCGGCGTGACGTAGAGCACAGTGTCGCCCGCGAGCACCGCGGACAGCGCGGGCAGCAGGTAACCCAGCGACTTGCCGGACGCCGCCGCGGTGGAGATGATCACGTTCCGGCCGGCCTGCGCGTGGTCCGCGGCCAGGGCCTGGTGACTCCACGGAGCGCGGATGCCGCGAGCCGCGAAGGCGCTCATGACCTCGGCCGGAACCCACTGCGGCCAGGGCACTTCCCGGCCGGGACGGGCCGGGATGTGCTCCACGTGGACGGGGCGGCCGGCCCGCGGGTCATCGAGCAGGATGCCCAGCGCGCGGTTCTCCGCTCCGCCGGGCGCGAGCGCCGCCGGTCCGGCTGGGGGAAGGGGGGTGAGGGTCGACACAGCCTCTTCAGTGTGACATCCTGCCCGCCGATACTCGGAGATTTTCCGTGTGTCGCCCCGATGGGGGATGCCCGAGGGCATGATTTCGTATAGACATGACACCGGAGCGTGGTTGAATGCCGCAGGCGATCACGCCCTAGGCTCTGGCAGGTGAGCCCGCGCGCCTGGGCGGGACGCTGAAGATGACGCCGTGCATGGCGCTGGAGGATTTTGTGGATCTGAAGCTGGGTCACTACAACAAGGACGGCATCGAGGTCGTCGACGTCGAGGGTGAGATCGACGTCTACACCGCCCCGCGGCTCCGTGAGCTGCTCATCGATCTCGTCAACAAGAACAACTACCAGCTCGTCGTCAACATGGAGAAGGTCGAGTTCCTGGACTCCACCGGTCTCGGGGTGCTGGTCGGCGGCCTGAAGCGGGTGCGCGCGCACGACGGTTCCCTGGATCTGGTCTGCACGCAGGAGCGCATACTCAAGATCTTCAGGATCACGGGGCTGACGAAGGTCTTCGGCATCCACAACACGGTGGACGAGGCCATCGCGGCCAAGAAGACCGAGAAGTAAAGCCGGCTCCTACCCCGAGGATCTTGCCCGAGATCATGGCCACCGTAGAAGTCACATTCACGCCGCTGCCCGCGCATGTCCGCACCGCGCGGCTGGTTGCCACCGCGGTAGCGCGGCGCAGCGGCGTGGACGAAGCGCTGCTCGACGAGGTGCGCCTGGCCGTGGGTGAGGCGTGCTCACGCGCGGTCGAGGCGCACCGGCGGTACTGCCCGGCCGAGCCGGTCAGGATCGAGATGACCGACCAGGGCGAGCGGTTCGTCGTGGTGGTGAGCGATCATGCCCCCGCGAGCACCCCCGGCTCGGCCGACGCCAACGGCCACGGCGGCCAGGGCGCGGCCGCGGCCGCCGTGGTCCAGGGCGCCGACGACGACGGGATCGCGGCCGGCTTCGGCCTGGCCGTGATCTCCGGCCTGGCCGATGACGTGCACATCTCGTCGACGAGTTCCGGCGTGAGCGTCCGGATGAGCTGGCCGTCGGCCGCTCTCACCGCCTGACGCCGGGCCGCCAGGCCGAAGGGCCGGGGCCGCCGTCACCGGCCGGAGGCGCCCGTCACGCCTGCACGCTGCGCCGGGTTCGCTGCCAGTACGGCGCCCGATGATCATCGCGTGACCTTGAAGATCACGCTAGTGTTTCGTGATGATAACGAGAAGATAACGAAACTGTTAGGAACGGTCCGATGTTAGTGGTTCGGCCCGGGCGTGCGTAGACTCCCGGCCACTCGTTTATGTCCCGATCGGCAACGTCTTCCGTTCGGAGTTCCAGGAGGTCGAATGTTCAGGCATGTCTCTGCGCTGGCGGCGAACCCCGTCAGCGTGAGCGGCTCCAACCTGACCTGGGTCGTTATCGTCGCCGTCGTCGGGCTGCTCGCGCTCGGCGTGGCCGGCGCCCTGGTGCGCGAAGTCCTCGCGGCCGGCCAGGGAACCCAGAAGATGCAGGAAATCGCCAAGGCCGTGCAGGAAGGCGCGGCGGCGTACCTGCGCCGGCAGTTCAGGACTCTCGGCGTGTTCGTCGTCCTGATCTTCTTCGTGCTGCTCCTGCTGCCGGCGGACGGCAGCGGCGTGCGCTGGGGCCGCAGCATCTTCTTCCTGGTCGGCGCGCTGTTCTCGGGGCTGACCGGGTTCACCGGCATGTCGCTGACGGTCCGCGGCAACGTCCGGGTGGCGGCCGCGGCGCGCGAGGGCGGCGAGCGGCCCGCGATGCGGATCGCGTTCCGGACCGGCGGCGTGGCGGGCATGTTCACCGTCGGCCTGGGCCTGTTCGGCGCCGCGGTCGTGGTGCTGCTGTACAAGGCGAACGCGCCGGAGGTGCTGGAGGGCTTCGGCTTCGGCGCGGCCCTGCTGGCGATGTTCATGCGGGTCGGCGGCGGTATCTACACCAAGGCGGCCGACGTCGGCGCGGACCTGGTGGGCAAGGTCGAGCAGGGCATCCCGGAGGACGACCCGAGGAACGCCGCGACGATCGCCGACAACGTGGGCGACAACGTGGGCGACTGCGCCGGCATGGCGGCGGACCTGTTCGAGTCCTACGCGGTCATGCTGGTCGCCTCGCTGATCCTGGGCAAGAGCGCGTTCGGCGACAAGGGCCTGATCTTCCCGCTGATCATCCCGGCGATCGGGGTTCTCACCGCGATCATCGGCATCTTCTCGGTCGCGCCGCGGCCCGGGGACCGCAGCGGGATGACCGCGATCAACCGCGGCTTCTTCATCTCCGCGATCATCTCGGCCATCGGCGTGGCCGTCGCCTGCTTCACCTTCCTGCCGGCGCACTTCGCCAGCTTCAAGGGCATCGCCGACCCGGCCATCGCGTCGTTCAGCGGCAACCCGCGCTGGATCGCGCTCGGCGCGATCCTGATCGGCATCGTGCTGGCCAGCGCCATCCAGCTGCTGACCGGGTACTTCACCGAGACCAACCGGCGGCCGGTGCGGGACATCGGGAACAGCTCGGAGACCGGCGCGGCCACCGTCATCCTCTCCGGCGTGTCGATCGGCATGGAGTCCGCGGTGTACTCCGCGCTGCTCATCGGCGGCGCCGTCTTCGGTTCCTACCTGCTGGCGACGGGCAACGCCACCATCGCGCTGTTCGCGGTGGCGATGGCCGGCATCGGCCTGCTGACCACGGTCGGGGTGATCGTGTCGATGGACTCGTTCGGCCCGGTCACCGACAACGCGCAGGGCATCGCGGAGATGTCCGGCGACGTGGAGGGCGACGCCGCGCAGGCGCTGACCAAGCTGGACGCGATCGGCAACACCACCAAGGCGATCACCAAGGGCATCGCGATCGCCACCGCGGTGCTGGCCGCGACCGCGCTGTTCGGCTCGTTCCGCACCCAGGTGGAATCGGCGCTTGGCGGCAAGGCCGGCTCGTTCAGCCTGGACGTGGCCCAGCCCAACGTCCTGGTCGGCGTCATCATCGGCGCGTCGGTGGTGTTCTTGTTCGCCAGCCTGCTGATCATGGCGGTGGGCCGGGCCGCGCAGCGCGTGGTGCTCGAGGTGCGGAACCAGTTCCGCACCCACCCGGGCATCATGGACTTCACCGAGAAGCCCGAGTACAGCCGGGTGATCGACCTCGTTACCAGAGACTCGCTGCGCGAGCTGGTCACGCCGGGCCTGCTCGCGGTGATGGCCCCGATCGCGGTCGGCTTCGCGTTCGGCTACAAGCCGCTCGGCTCCTACCTGACTGGCGCGATCGCGGCCGGGGTGCTGATGGCGATCTTCCTGGCCAACTCCGGCGGCGCCTGGGACAACGCCAAGAAGCTGGTCGAGGACGGCAACCACGGCGGCAAGGGCTCAGAGGCGCACGCCGCCACCGTGATCGGCGACACCGTGGGCGACCCGTTCAAGGACACCGCGGGCCCGGCCATCAACCCGCTGATCAAGGTGATGAACCTGGTCTCGCTGCTCATCGCGACCAGCGTGGTGAAGTACAGCGGCAACACCGGGCTGCGGGTCGGCGTGGCGCTCGGCGCGGTGCTCGTCATCGTGGCGGCGATCGTGTACTCCAAGCGGCGCTCTCACCGCGAGGACACCCCGGCGGGCACCGAGGTGACCGGCGCCGTCTCGCCCGCGGTCGAGGGCGCCAGCCCGGCAACTGCGGTGGAGGGCGCCAGCCCGGCTCCCGATGTCACCGGCACCGCCGCCGCGGACGGCGAGGGCCGCCCGGCGGCCGTCAAGCGCACGGACTAGCCGCCACGGCCCCGAAGCCGGGCTTTCACGTCGTGCCGCGCCGTGAAGCCCGGCTTCGTGTCGTCCTGGGCCCCGTACGGGCTATGGCCGGGGTCAGGCGGAGCCGGCCGCCACGTCGTCGCTTGAGATGCCGAGCAGGTACAAGATGGCGTCCAGGTACGGGACGCTCAGCGAGGTGTCGGCCGCGTCGCGCACCACGGGCTTGGCGTTGAACGCGACGCCCAGCCCGGCGGCGGCGATCATGTCGAGGTCGTTGGCCCCGTCGCCGACCGCCACCGTCTGGGACAGCGGGACCCCGGCGTCGGCGGCGAACCGGCGCAGCGCGTCCGCCTTCCCGGCCCGGTCGATCACCGGGCCGCGCAGCCGCCCGGTCAGCTTCCCCGCGGAGATCTCCAGCTCGTTGGCGGCCACGTAGCCGATGCCGAGCTCGGCCGCCAGCGGGCCGATCACCTGGACGAATCCGCCGCTGACGATCCCCGACTTGTAGCCCAGGCCGGCCAGCGTCCCGATCAGCGTGCGCGCGCCCGCGGTCAGCCGCAGCTCCGTCCGGACCTCGTCCAGGACCCCGGCCCCGAGCCCGGCCAGCAGCGACACCCGCTCGCGCAGCGACGCGGCGAAGTCGAGCTCGCCGCGCATGGCGGCCGCGGTGACCTTGGCCACCTCGGCGGCGCAGCCGGCCTTCATCGCCAGCAGGTCGATCACCTCGTCCTGGATGAGGGTGGAGTCCACGTCCATGACGATCAGCCGCAGCGCGCGCCGGTACAGCCCGCCGCGCTGGACCGCCACGTCGATCCCGTGCTCCACCGCGGCCCGGGCCAGGTCCTCCCGGAGCGTCGCCGGGTCGCCGCCGGAGACGTCCATCTCGATGCAGGTCACCGGCTGCTGCGCCAGCCTGCCGATCCGGTCGATGTTGGCCCCGCTGGCCGCGATCCGGCCGGCGATGGCGGTGATGGCGGCGGGCACCAGCGGGCTGCCCAGCAGCGTGACGTGCAGCCGCCCGCCCCGGCTGGCCGGATCGCCAGAACCCGGGCCGCCTGACCCCGAGCCGGTGGTGATCTCGGCCTCCAGGCCGAGGTCGGCGGCCAGCCCGCTGACCGCGGCGTGGATGCCGGTCAGGTCGGGCGGCGCGTCGCAGCCGAGCAGTACCCCGAGCACGAGCCGGCCCCGGATCACCACCTGCTCGACGTCCAGGACGCTGAGCGGGTGCCTGGCCAGGACGCCGAACAGCCTGGAGGTCACGCCCGGCCGGTCCCGGCCGGTCAGCGTGATGAGCAGGGAGGTCCGCGGAGTATTCATCGCGGGCGTCAGGCTACCCGACCAGGGTTACGGCAGCAGCAGGTGCACGTCACCGAACTCGTGCCACAGGTACCTGGAGCCGACCGCGGCCTGGTAGCACCGGCCGAGCAGTTCGGCGCCGGCGAACGCGGCCAGCATCCGCAGGTGCGAAGAACGGGGCTCGTGCAGCCCGGTGAGCAGCCCGTCCACCGCCCTGACCCCGGTCTGCGGGGTGACCACGTGCGACGTCCAGCCCGCGGAGGCGGTCACCTGGCCGCCCGGGCGGTCCGGGCCCGCCGCCAGCGCGGCCGTCTCCAGCGCGCGGACCACCGTGGTGCCCGCGGCGATGATCCGGCCGCCGTGCGCCCGCACGTGGTTGACCAGCCGGGCCGTGGCCGGCGGCACGTCGTACGGCTCGGGGTACGGGTCCTCGCCGGCCTCCAGCGAGGACACCCCGGCGTGCAGGGTCAGCGGGGCGATCAGCACGCCGCCGGTCACCAGCCGGGTGACCACCGACGGCGTGAACGGGCGGCTGGCGCTCGGCATCTCGGCGCTGCCCGGCTCCCGCGCGAACACCGTCTGGTAGAACGGCAGCGCCCAGTCGCGCGGCACGTAGGAGTACCTGATCGGGAGGCCGTACCTGAACAGGTAGGGCACCACGGCGACGGAGAGCCGGGCCTGCCACAGCCGGGCGGTGGCCCTTCCCTGCAGGGTCAGGACCGCCCCTCCGGGCAGGCTGAGAAGCTGGCCGGGATACCCGCGACCGTTCGGTACCGAGATCTTGTCCTTGATCTGCCGGAGTTCCACCAGCCACGATCCGTCCGGCCGCGGGCTGGAGAAGTGCACGGCCAGGCCGTCCCTGGCGCGGACCTGGGCGGGCAGCGTCGCGGTGGTGTTGACGACCAGCAGGTCGCCGGGGAGCAGCAGGCCGGGCAGGTCGCGGAAGCCGTGGTGGCTGATCTCGCCGGAGGAGCGGCGGCTGACCAGCATCCGGACCCCGTCCCTGGGCAGGCCGCGCGCCTCGGGCGGGTCGTGCGCCTCCAGCTCGGCCGGCAGCGTGAAATCAGCCAGGGCGAGGGCCGGGGCGACGTCAGTGATCATGTCGCGGCCGGCATTAGGTGCGCCGCGCGGTACCGGCCGCTCGGCAGCCGCTGCGTGACGAGCCGGATGAACGCCGGGACGACCGTCTCGGGCTCCGGCCGGTCCGAGATGTCCTGGCCGGGGAAGGCCTGCTGGTGCATGTCGGTGCGCAGGTCGCCGGGATCGGCCCACCAGACGCGCAGCGCGGGCTCCTCGGCGGCCAGCACGTTCGAGGCCTGCTCCGAACGCGGCGCGCAGCTCGTCCGGCGGGTAGTCGGCCAGCGCGGGCAGCGGGCTGGCCCCCAGCGTGCCGGCGTTGTTCACCAGCAGGTCCAGCCGGCCCGCGGCGCCGGCGGCCCGCCGCAGGGCGGCGCGGTGCGCCGGGTCGGTGACGTCCCCTGGCACCGCGGTGACGGTGCCGCCGGCCGCGCGCAGGGCGGCGGCCGTGGCGTCAAGCGCGGCGCCGTCCCGCGCGTCGACGATGAGGTCGAAGCCCTCGCGAGCCAGGCCGGCCGCCAGGGCGCGGCCCAGCCCGCGGGAGGCCCCCGTGATCATGGCTGTGCGACTCATGTTCATACCGAGGACCCTAGGCGCCGCGGCCGCTGCGCACATCGGTCCCGCGTCCGGCCCGCCCTGCGTCCATAGTCCTAAGACCGCCGCCCGATGCGGACCTCGCGCGATCCGGCTAACGTCGGGTACGTGACGGACCAGCTGGCTGAGCTCTATCAGGTGAGCCAGGCGGTGCTGTCCGTCACGCGGCAGATGTCCGTCCGGGACGTGCTGCAGGTGATCGTGCGGTCGGCGCGGTCGCTGGTCGGCGCGCGCTACGCCGCGCTCGGCGTGCCCGACGAGGGCGACTCGTTCGCCGAGTTCGTGGTGGACGGGATCAGCTGGGCCGAGTGGCAGGCGATCGGCCCGCTGCCGCGCCGCCACGGGATGCTCGCCGTGCTGCTCAACGAGGGCAAGCCGGAGCGGCTCGCGGATATCCGGGCCGACCCCAGGTTCGAGGGCTGGCCGTCCGCCCACCCGCAGATGTCGCACTTCCTCGGGGTGCCGGTCCGCGACGGCGACCAGGTCCTGGGCATCATCTTCGCCGCCAACAAGACGTCCGCCGCCGCCGCGGGGCGCGGGTTCACCGAACGCGACGAGGAGATCCTCTCCCTGTTCGCCGCGCACGCCGCGATCGCGCTGACCAACGCCCGGCTGTACGAGCGCAGCCGGGAGCTCTCCGTGCTGCAGGAACGGTCCCGGCTGGCCCGGGACCTGCACGACGCGGTCACGCAGAAGCTGTTCAGCATCCGGGCGCACGCCCGGGCCGCCGCGGTCCTGGCCGCCAGGGAGCCGGTCGACGCGGCCCGGATCCGGGCCGAGGTCGAGGTCGTGGGCGAGCTCGGCGCCGAGGCCCACGCCGAGCTGCGCGCGGTGATCGACGGCCTGGCCCCGCCCGACCTGGAGGCGGCCGGGCTGGCCGAGTCCCTGCGCCGGTACGCGGTGCTGGCCGGCCGGGCGCACGGCGTCCCGGTCGCGTTCACCGCCGGCTGCCTGCCCGCGCTGGGGCCGCGGGCGGAGGCGGCGCTGTACCGGGTGGCGCAGGAGGCGCTGCACAACGCGCTGCGGCACGCCGGGGCGTCGGGGGTGCGGGTCGCCTTGTCGAAGGGCGCCCGCCAGGTCGTGCTGCAGGTGTCCGACGACGGCCACGGGTTCGTCGAGGGTGGGCCCGCGGGGGCAAGCAGAGCGCCGTCCGGCGGGCTCGGACTGGCCTCGATGCGGGAGCGCGCGGCGGCCGCGGGCGGCGCGCTGACGATCAGGTCCGGTGCGAGAGGGACCAGGGTGCGGATGACCGTCCCGTTCAAGCTGATACCGGTCAGGGCCGGGACGGATGCCGAACGGGCGGGCGGCGAGCCATGACGCGGCCCATCGCGGTGCTGATCGTGGACGATCACCCGGTGGTCAGGCGCGGGCTCCGGGTGCTGCTCGAGGTGCAGGACGGGATCGAGGTGGCCGGCGAGGCGGGCGACGGCGCCACCGCGCTCGCCCTGGCCGCCGAACTGTCCCCGGACGTCATCCTGCTCGACCTCAAGCTGCCCGGCATGGGCGGCATCGCCGTCCTGGGCGAGCTGAGAGCCAGGGACAGCACGGCCCGGGTGCTCGTGCTCACCAGCGCCACCGAGCCCTCGTCGGCGAGCCTGGCGGTCCGCTCAGGCGCGGCCGGGGTCCTGTACAAGGACGTCGACCCGGACGCGCTGGTGCGGGCGATCCGTTCGGTCCACGACGGGCACCTGCTGCTCGCGCCGGAGGCGGCGGGCTCGCTGGTCCGCCTGGCCGGCGCCTGGAGCCCGGTGGCCGGCCTGGACGCGCTCACCAGCCGGGAGCGCGAGGTGCTCGCCGAGATCGCCAAGGGCCGGTCCAACCGGGAGATCGCCCGGGCGCTCGGCGTCGCGGAGAAGACGGTGAAGGCGCACGTGAGCTCGGTGCTGGCCAAGCTCGGCGTGCAGGACCGCACCCAGGCCGCGCTGCTCGCGGTCCGGCACGAGCAGGGGGCCTAACTGCCTATCAGGTGCGCGTAGACGACGATGTTGTCCACGTAGTGGCCGGTCGCCTGGTCGAACGGGCCGCCGCAGGTGATCAGCCGCAGGCTGGGGTAGCCGGACCTGCCGTAGACCGACGCGGTCGGGAAGGCGTCCTTGGCCACCTTCTGCAGCCCGTCCACGGCGAAGGCGGCGACCTTCCCGTCGGCTAGCGTCACGTACACCCTGGCCCCGGCGCGCAGGTTCCGCAGGTCGTAGAAGACCGAGACGCCGGTGCGCGAGTCCACGTGGCCGAGGATGACCGCCGGGCCGCGCTGGCCCGGCGCCGGGCCGTACCGGTACCAGCCGGTCAGGTTGTGCGCGTCCAGCGGCGGCACCTGCACGGTGCCGTCCGCGGCCAGGCCGACCTTCATCACCGGCGCGTACACGCTGATGCCGGGGATACGGATGCTGACCGGGACCGAACGGGCCAGCGGCTGAGCCCGGGGATCATGGGCCAGCCGCGGCGGGGTGGTCGTCACCGAGGCCGGGATGTACGTCCCGCCGGCCTGCGCGGGCGTGCCGCCGGACACCCCGAACGCGGCCACGGCGGCACCGCCCGCGCACACCACGGCGGCGGCGAGGGCGGTGCCGAGGGCCCACCGGCCCGCAGGCGGGCGTCGGTGACGAGCCACCTGCGACGTATCCAGGCGGGCCGTCTAGGCGCCCACGTGGGTGCTCGCCTTGCGCCAGCGGCGGTAGGCGAACAGGCCCAGGCCGGCCGAGCCGAGCGCCACCGCGGCGCCGCCCGCGGCCAGCGGGAGATTGCTGCCGCCGCCGATGCTGCCGCCGCCGCCGGTGTTGGCGCCGCCCGACGGCGCCGCCGTTGCGCTGGCACTGAACGTCGCCAGCGGCGTCGGCGGGGAAGAAGCGGACGCGGATGCGCTAGCCGTGCTCGGCGTCGGCGTCGGCGTCGGGCTCGATGGCGTCGGCGTCGGCGTCGGCGTGGGCCGGCAGGTGCAGGTCGGTGTCGGGGTCGGGGACGGTGTCGGCGTGTGGCACTGACACGTCGGCGTGGGCGTGGGTGGTGTCGGGGACGGTGTCGACGTGTGGCAGTGGCACGTCGGCGTGGCCGTCGGTGTCGGGGTGCCGGACGGCGGTGTCGCGTGCGCGGCCGTTCCGGTCAGCAATAGCGCGGCCAGGCCCAGGGCGAATCCGCCCGCCAGGACCCTGATGCGCATAGCCATTCCCGCTCCTCTCGCTCGATCACTGTCTGCGGTCGTTTCGGCTCACCAGGCAAACAGGCATCGTAGCGCCTTCCGGCCACGCAAGTTACCAATCCTGGCGATATTTACTCCGTAAAGCGCGCATGACGTGCGATGTGTTACACAATCCAACAAAATCACGCTCTCATCAGGCGAGATTCTCGAACGGACCGCGCTGCGGGCTTACTTACCGGGCGATCCGGGTGGGCTGAGGGGGGTGCGGTGGCATAGGTTCGGTCTCGGCGGCCATTCGAGCTACCGGATCCATTGCGGCGCGTACGGAGAAAGGGGGCCCGATGTCCGACGAGGTGCTGCGGCTGCGCGGCGTCGAGGTCCGCCGGGACGCGGCGGTCCTGCTGCGCAACGTGGACTGGACGGCACACGGGGACGAGCGGTGGATCCTGATCGGGCCGAACGGGGCGGGCAAGACCACCCTGCTCCAGGTGGCCGCCACCCTGATGTTCGCCACCGAGGGCACCGTCGAGGTCCTCGGCGAGCGCCTCGGCGAGGTTGACATCTTCGACCTGCGGCCGCGGATCGGGCTGACCAGCGCCGCGATCGCCGAGCAGGTCCCGCCCGGGGAGAAGGTCATCGACCTGGTGCTCACCGCCTCCTACGCCATCCTGGGCCGGTGGAAAGAGGAATACGACTCCGCCGACGTCACCCGCGCGGTGGAGATACTCGACGCGCTCGGCTGCGCGCACCTGATCAGGCGCAAGTTCTCCACCCTCTCCGAGGGGGAGCGCAAGCGGGTGCAGATCGCCCGGGCGCTGATGCCCGACCCCGAGCTCCTGCTGCTCGACGAGCCCGCCGCCGGTCTTGACCTGGGCGGGCGCGAGGACCTGCTGCGGCGGCTCACCAAGCTGGCCCGCGATCCCAAGGCGCCGGTGATGGTGCTCGTCACCCACCACGTCGAAGAGGTGCCCGACGGCTTCACCCACGCGATGCTGCTGCGCCGTGGCTCGGTGCTCGCGGCCGGGCCGGTCGAGGAGGTTTTCACCGCGCGGAACCTGTCCCGCTGCTTCGGGGTCCAGCTGGAGATCGAGCACCGCCAGTCGCGCTGGACGGCGTGGGCACGCTAGAGGGCCGAGGGGGTCTGGGGGGCCGGGGGGCACGGGGGGCGGGCAGCCCCCCGTACGCGGGGGGATCCCGGGGGGTCGTCC